>Ga0209719_1001442_pt1 | contig 29116 bp, 20 predicted proteins | sample AD_JPNAS2_MetaG_FD_184421 | JGI IMG/M metagenome (GOLD analysis project Ga0209719, IMG submission 184421) | Active sludge microbial communities of municipal wastewater-treating anaerobic digesters from Japan - AD_JPNAS2_MetaG (SPAdes) (version 2) | ecosystem: Engineered > Bioreactor > Anaerobic...
AGAAATTTTTAATGAAATAGATAAGGTGCTTTATCAAATAGAAAAAGCAATAAGTTGTAAAACATAAAGTATTAAGAATAAATTCAATACAACACACACTATCACACCCCCTCCCCACTTGGGGAGGAGTTAAAAAAGTATTGAAAGTAAAATAGTTATAATAAATAAATATGAGAAGAAAAACAATTGAGGCAAGTTTTTTTTATGGAGCACCTTCCGAAATATTTAAGTTAGCGAAAGAGTTAAGAAAAAATTCAACAAAAGCGGAACAAGAATTATGGAAGCACTTAAAAAATAAACAAATAAATGGCTTTTATTTTCGCAGGCAGCATCCAATACATAGATTTATAGCTGATTTCTTTTGTTATAAAGCGAAATTAGTCATAGAATTAGATGGTAGAGTACATGAGGAAATAACAGTAAAAGAAAGGGATATAGAAAGAGAAAAAATCATAAAAGAATTTGGGATAAAAGTGATACGTTTTAGTAACGAAGAAATTTTTAATGAAATAGATAAGGTGCTTTATCAAATAGAAAAAGCAATAAGTTGTAAAACATAAAGTATTAAGAATAAATTCAATACAACACACACTATCACACCCCCTCCCCACTTGGGGAGGGCCGGGGTGGGGTAATAAGGACAAGGGAGAGGTTATGAAACCACCGACGCTTCGACTACTTCAACTTCGCTCAGTAACCAAAGTTACTACAATGTAACAAACTTTGTAATACACTGACAATCAATACCCCCTCCCCACTTGGGGAGGGTTGGGGTGGGGTATTGAGGGTAAGGGTGGGGTAAAACGGGGAAGCTGAGGTGGGGTTGTCGCGTCCTAAAAACTTGACACACTATTATACATTAATATCAATAGTTAGTGGAAAATTTCCTAACGAAATCCTCTGCGACCTTTGGGAATCCTTTGGGAACTCTGCGGTAAAAAAATTTAGAATAAACAATTACGAATTAACAATTTAAAATTACGAACTGACGCTTCGAGAACCTCAGCGTCCTTATCCCTCTAAATCTCCCCCAAAGGAGAGACTTTTAAAAGTGTTTAAAAGTAAGATAATTACAAAAAAAACAACCATTTTTCTAAATCAATAAAATTTAATTGTAATACACAACGCAATAAACCCACAATCAACTGACAATCAATACTCCCTCCCCACTTGGGGAGGGCCGGGGTGGGGTAATAAGGACAAGGGAGAGGTTATGAAACCACCGACGCTTCGACTACTTCAACTTCGCTCAGTAACCAAAGTTACTACAATGTAACAAACTTTGTAATACACTGACAATCAATACCCCCTCCCCACTTGGGGAGGGTTGGGGTGGGGTATTGAGGGTAAGGGTGGGGTAAAACGGGGAAGCTGAGGTGGGGTTGTCGCGTCCTAAAAACTTGACACACTATTATACATTAATATCAATAGTTAGTGGAAAATTTCCTAACGAAATCCTCTGCGTCCTTTGGGAATCCTTTGGGAACTCTGCGGTAAAAAAATAAAAGAAGGGTAAAAATATTTATTTTTTATCGATTGAAACAAAAAAAGTATACTTTTGCAACATTAAAAAATAAAAATATTAACAAAAAAAACTGTCCTACTATAAGGGGACGCTTAAATTTTAAAATATTTAATAATTTAAATATGAAAATTATAAAGTTAAAGATATTTTTTATTTTTGGATTAATAATTTATTTTTCTATATCCTGTAAAATAAGTAAATGGGCTATGAGAGAGTACGAGGAACCAATAGATACCAATCAAGTTGTGGAATATTGGATAAAATTACCTTATAAACTTAATTTCATTAAAAAAGATATTTTCTTTTTTTTGCAAAAAGATTTGGAAGTAGATTGGAAGGTAAATGATTATTTTCTTCAATCAATAGTAAGAAAAGATAATGATATTGGAATTTATACTCCTGACTTCGTCATCGTGTCACCCAAAAGTTTTCATCAAATAATTTTTCAGATACTCAACTGTTGCTGCTTTGCTTGATGGATACGACAATCTAGCTTTAACTAATTTCCGGAAAATGACGTTTTCAATTTTATTAAATCCTATGCGGTCAAAAACCTTATCAAGAATTAAATCTGTTCCACTGAACAAAATATTACTAACTCTTGATAAAATGCGTTCAGACTCGTTAAGTTCATTTTGACAGGCAGAACGTTCTTCCCCAAATAAATCAAGTATAGGATTGCGACAAGCGTGTTCCCTATCCATCCACTCATTGGCTTGAATCACAAGATTTTCTATCTCGGAAGTATTTTTAGCAATGCCGATGGTGATAAGTTCTTTCGTCTTACCAAGAATTTTTCTACTACAATTATCCCAATGTTCCCAGAAGGATATTTTTTTCTACGTACATACATATTTTTCACTGTCGTGTCACCCGTTTTTGGGTGACACAAAGATATAAATAACTATTTATAAACATCTTACAAAATTGCGTTTTTTTCAGTGACGAAGTCAGGAAAAAGATATTTTCTTTTTTTTGCAAAAAGATTTGGAAGTAGATTGGAAGGTAAATGATTATTTTCTTCAATCAATAGTAAGAAAAGATAATGATATTGGAATTTATACTTATACATATCCAGGTGCTCACAGAGTTTATAAAAGAATATTTATGTATGATGGAACTAAAAATGTTATTCATTCAAATATAAATGATAGTATTGGTATGCAAAAATTTTTGAATAAAAATAATTTTTCGAAAGAAGAAATGAATGAGTATATTAAGAATTTTAATAGAATTAAAGCATTTAATGAGGATGTTTATCGAAATTATTCTTGGTAGAGGGGGTAGTGTACCTCCTTATGCTTTTTAATTTCCTCAAATTTACTATAAAAAAGAGAAAGAAAACAAAAAAAGTATACTTTTGCAACATTAAAAAATAAAAATATTAACAAATAAAAAAAACTGTCCTACTATAGGGAGACGCTTAAATGAAAGAATCATAATCAAAAAAAAACAATAACTAACTAGAAAATGAAAAAGTTTATACATATTTCAATTATAATAATTCTTTTTAGTATAGGTGGATATTCTATACAAAACCAAAAATCACAGCAAAAAAAACAAGCAACAACCAAAATGCTGCATAATTGGCGATTAGATACGAATGGCTGTCTTGGATATAGAAATATGGAAACGGCAATATATATTCAGGATTCTAACGATTTGATTAAAAGACTCTATAATTGGCGATTGGATACGAATGGCTGTCTTGGATATAGAAGTATGGAAACGGCAATATATATTCGGGATTCTATTGATTTTACAGGTAAAGATACTTCATATATTTATAATTTATTAGGAAAGCCAAATGAATTATACAAAGGATCTTTTTATTTGGAAATAATTTATACTTGTGGTATTACATGCGAAAACAATGAAGTAAGAGAAGGTATTGGTCTTTGCTACCTTTCTTTTCTATTAGAATCAGATAATTATATAACCGTTATAATTGTTTGTGAGTAGAATGGTAAAGCGGTAGTGTCCCACCTTACACTTTTTAAAAACAGAAAAACCTCGCTCAAAATCCCTTTATTTTTTATCGATTGAAACAAAAAAAGTATACTTTTGCAAAAAGAATGATAAATGCCATAATGAAAATTAATAAATTAATACTATTTGAAGCAATAACAATCTTTTATCTTTTTGTTGGTTGTTCATCTATTAATGATAAACAAATAGCAGCATTAAAATACCGATTACCAATATTTGATTCTCTTCCTCATTTATATAAAGTAGAAAGAATAAGAAGCATTAATAAAATAGCTTATGCTATTGATCTAACAGATGAAGGAAAATACAGTTATACCCTTATCTCTTTAAAAAGTGAAAAACTTGAACGTGAAAAAATTAAAAAAGGAAAGAAATATCTTTTAATTATATATGCATATTATAATTATAATTATAGAGATAGTAATACTAAAAATAATGATATATATATTATAGGGGATCCTCTCTTTTTCATAGAAATAGAAGACTATAAATTTTGGTATTACGGTGATTTTAAACATACAGGGCATATTGTATTAAGTCCCAACATAAAAGGATTATTTTATATTCCCCCTGATGGCTAAGTCCCACTTTACACTTTTCTGTTTTTCTCAAATTTACTATAAAAAAGAGAAAGAAAACAAATAAAAGTATACTTTTGCAACATTAAAAAATAAAAATATTAACAAAAAAAACTGTCCTACTATAAGGAAATAGTTAAAAAATATAAATAACAACATGCTACTAATCAGAGTTTTATCGATAGTTATATGGGGATTAATGTTTGCTTCTTGCATAAATCAAGATAAGCATTACAATAATTTTAGAAATAATGAAGAAGCCATGAAAAGTTCTACACTTACTAAAATAGATACAAATTTATTATCCAATCAGTTAGATAGCATTAGGGTATCTTGTTTGTTTTTGGGAAAATCATCCAAATCAATTGTATTTATTTTTGGAGGAAATGGGTTTAAATGGTTAAATAATCATAAAGACAATAATGTACACTATATTAATTCTATTGAAGATAGAAACAAGTTTGTAAACTATATTAATTTATTTTATATTGATTGTACAGAAGAAATAGTTCTGGAGAAAAAAAAGAAACAATACATTGTCTCTACCGATTACCCTGATATTGTTACAGAAGGATATAAAGATGGTAAAAAAATAATTTACAACAGAACTCAAATCGGAGAAGAGGAATATGATGTAGAATACAATCCAAAATTCTTAGAATTTTATAAATTTTTGAATTGTTTAGTTGTAGAGTAATAATATACAAAAAAGTCAGTAGTGTCCCTCCTTACACTTTTAAAAACAGAAAAAACAACCTCGCTCAAAATCAGCGAATAATACAATAAAACGCAACACGCAGTGAATCACCTATCCTAACACCTCACCTCTACAATATGGTGTTTTTCCTGACTTCGTCATCGTGTCACCCAAAAGTTTTCATCAAATAATTTTTCAGATACTCAACTGTTGCTACTTTGCTTGATGGATACGACAATCTAGCTTTAACTAATTTCCAGAAAACGACGTCTTCAATTTTATTAAATCCTATGCGATCAAAAACCTTATCAAGAATTAAATCTGTTCCATTGAACAAAATATTACTAACTCTTGATAAAATGCGTTCAGACTCGTCAAGTTCATTTTGACAGGCAGAACGTTCTTCCCCAAATAAATCAAGTATAGGATTGCGACAAGCGTGTTCCCTATCCATCCACTCATTGACTTGAATCACAAGATTTTCTATCTCGGAAGTATTTTTAGCAATGCCGATGGTGATAAGTTCTTTTGTCTTATCAAGAATTTTTCTACTACAATTATCCCAATGTTCCCAGAAGGATATTTTTTTCTACGCACACACATATTTTTTACTGTCGTGTCACCCATTTTTGGGTGACACAAAGATATAAACAGCTATTTATAAACACCTTACAAAATTGCATTTTTTTCAGTGACGAAGTCAGGAGAAGGATATAAAGATGGTAAAAAAATAATTTACAACAGAACTCAAATCGGAGAAGAGGAATATGATGTAGAATACAATCCAAAATTCTTAGAATTTTATAAATTTTTGAATTGTTTAGTTGTAGAGTAATAATATACAAAAAAGTCAGTAGTGTCCCACCTTACACTTTTAAAAACAAAAAAAACAACCTCGCTCAAAATCAGTGAATAATACAATAAAACGCAACACGCAGTGAATCACCTATCCTAACACCTCACCTCTACAATATGGTGTTTTTTATCGTTTTCTAATTCTATTACCTGTCCTTCGACAGCTTTTCCATCTAAAATAAGTGTTTTATCTTTTCCTTTATCGCATTGTACATAAATAGTATACAAAGTATCAATATAGCGATATTCTATGCTAAACGAAGTCCAAGACGAAGGGATTTTCGGCTCAATGCGTAAAAATTTACCTTCTTTTTTAAATCCCACTATATGTTCCAATCCCACTTTGTAAGCCCAACTACTGGAACCGGTATACCATGTCCAACCTCCTCTTCCCGGAAATTGAGGATTGGAATAGATATCGGCAGCCATGCTATAAGGCTCTACTTTGTATTTTAAGACATCGCTCAGCGAGCTTGTTCTATTAATAGGATTAATCATAGCATAATAATTATATGCCTTGTCAACCAATCCTTCTTTCAGAAGTGCCATAATGTACCACATTGCTCCGTGTGAATATTGCCCGCCATTTTCGCGAATTCCTTCCAAGTAATCCATAATATAGCCCGGATTGTTTTTTGAATTTTTAAAAGCAGGTGTCAATAGTTTTATAATCTTATGCTGATGATCTACTAAGCGATTTTCCGTTTCTCTTAATATGCTTTGTTTTCTCTCTTCATCAGCCACATCCGTCAATATACTCCACGATTGAGACAATAAGTCTATCTGACACTCGGCATTATTACGCGAACCCAAGACATCGCCATTATCAAAATACGCTCTTAAATACCATTCTCCGTCCCAAGCATTTTGGTTAAGTGCTTCTACTAAGGGTGGAATTGCTTGTTCGCATTTTTTAACAAAATCATCATCTTTTTTATAAGAAGCGATGGGGATAATTTTATTCAAGAGATCGACTAAAAAGAATCCTACCCACACACTTTCTCCTTTTCCTTTTTCTCCCACTTTGTTCATTCCATCGTTCCAATCGCCGCTACCCATTAAAGGCAAAGAATGACGCCCCATTTGACCGAGTGATTTATGAATACATAACTTTAAGTGTTCGTAGAGAGAGGCTGTTTTATCGCTTTTATAGAAATGAATACCTCTTTCGCTTTCTCCTTCTTTTAGCTTTTCGCCTTCCACAAACGGCACATCTTCGTCTAAAATACCATAATCGCCTACCACTTTCAGGTATTCGTAGGTAACATAAATCAGCCATAAGTAGTCGTCCGAAAAAGTAGTACGTGTTCCAAAGTTATTGTCTTCGTGCCACCAATGCAACACATCACCTTCGGGAAACTGATGTGAAGCATGTTTGATTATTTGATTGCGAGCCATTTGAGGATTACTATACATAACACTTACCATGTCTTGCAATTGATCTCTAAAACCATACGCCCCTCCTACCTGATAAAAACCCGTTCGAGCATAAAGCCTCGACGCTAAAGTTTGGTACATATACCAATTGTTCATAACATAATTGAATGAATCGTCGGGTGTTGCCACTCTGATAACGGATAATTTATTTTTCCAATGCTCTTGCACTTCACGATATGCTTCGATGATGGAAGGTGTCGTCTTGGCTATATTGTCATTTTCTTCTTTAACACCTATCATAAAAGCCATTTCTCGCGTACTTTCTTTTTCAACTTCTATTTGTGTTTCTATGCTTTTATGAGTAGGATTTTTATCATCGAAACAGATAATTTTTTCAGTTGAAGTCAGATAAAGGGTTACATGTTTAAATATTTGATGGTAAACATTTCTAAAATACAAGCTATTGTCTTCTTCGTTCCAATCGGATAGTAAATGTCGATTGGTTTTTTCTTCGGTAGCTCCTAAAACAATATTGGTTATCAGCTCTATTTGTAAATTTTGATTATAATCGCTTGTGTTTTTAATGGCGAGAAGATAATATTTCACTTTGTTTTGCAGTGCGGCAAATACTTTTATTTCGACATCAAAACCGTAAGACTCTGCGGTAAACACGGAATAGCCTAAGCCATGACGTGCTACAGTCGGAATAAATCGTTGTTTATTAATCAAAATAATTTCAGAAGCAGGATCCGACACCATATCGTTGGACCAAGAAGTAATTTTAAACATCTGACTATTATAAGCGTAAGTAAATCCGCTCATCCAGCCGCTAACAATAAATCCAAATTCGGGATTAGCAATGACATTAATCCAAGGCATGGGCGTATTTACATTGGTAATGCAATACTCGCTACCATTATTTTTAAATCCACCGTATTCATTATAATACTGTAAACCATATTCTTGTTTAGGTTCTTTTGTGAGTAAATTCGTGTATTTACTATCGTCTGCACAGAAAAAGTCGGGTGTTTGCATTTCTTGCATTTGTTTTTCTAATGATTTTCCTGTTGAAGAATCAATGGTAATACGAGCTATGGTATAAAGCAAAGTCCGCTCTTCTTCGCTTAAATCACGAGCAGAGATGGTATATACATTCCCTCTCAAATTTTCGAAATAATTAAAGTAATAAATTTTATTGACCAAATCGGAAATGTATTTTTCCAATACCTCTTCATTGCTTTCTTTTTCATTGTTAATAATGACAATATCCATAAACAAGCCCATACTCTTATAAAACTCATAGGCTTGCAGTACGTCTTTTAGTATTAAGGCGTTTTCCATTGCATCCATTTCCAATAGAATAATGGGTAAATCGCCTGAAATTCCAAATCGCCAGAGGTTAGGCTGTGAGAGGGTATTTTGTTGTAATATATTTTTGCGTTTTTCGTTGATAGAAGCCGTTTGGAAAATATGTTTTAAAATAGAATTATAAACCCTCATTTGGTCGCCTTTCAAATGCGAATAGCTGATACGCATATTGTTTAAAACAGTTGCCATATCAAATGCATTATTAATATCAATCGCTGTGTTATAGCTATTGACCATATCCATCGCCTGTTGACGAGATTTTGCAAAACTGACCAATAGATAGGTGTTTTCTTTTTTTCCCGCTTTCACTATGATTTCTCTTCTGATACTCATAATAGGGTCTAAAGAAGAACCTAATCCTTTTGAAAGATTACCTACGCTGCTAATTATTAAAGGATTTTGCGTAGTGTTATTTCTTCCGATAAAATTCAAACGCGCTGTTTCGTATTCGATTTTTAAATCGTTTTCATTTTCAAAAAACATACGAGAAGCAATGTAATATTTTGTGTTTTTGACATTACGCGACTTGCGTGAAAACAACAAAGTAGCCGTTCGCTCATCAAATTCACTGAAAATCGTCATGCTATTGAACGAGCGATGTGCAACATCTCTATCATTCTGGCACATAATAATCTCGCCATAGGAAGTCAACTCCAACACCACATCTTTTGATGTTAGGTTTTCGAACGAAATTTTTCTGATTTCAATATTTTTATCTTTCACCACACAAATTTCGGTCGTTGTAATAATTCCATAATCTTCCCGCATAAATTTAATCCTGTCGGAAGCAAATGTAACACGGTAGGTATCCGGTTTCACATTTAAAGGTGCATAGGTATTCGACCAAAGTTCGCCCGTATAAACATTGCGTATGTACATAAATATACCATAGTTTTCAGCCGTTATTTTTCTATATCTATTGACATATAAATCTTTAAAACGACTAAATCCGCATCCTCTATCATTAATTAAAAGTGTGTAATAGCCGTTCGACAAAACACCGATTTCCGGAACCGTACCCATATCATCGTATTCACGTATATCGTTTTCTTGGCTCTCTTTCGGATACTTATAACGCTTAAATTTAGATATCTTCAAATCAATATAAGGTTTGATTTGTGCTTTTTCTTTCAGTAAAGTTTCCATTGACTGCACGCCTTTGTCCAAATGGAAATATTCTTGCAAGCAATTGTCTTTTAAATAATTGGTTAATGCAGCTAAAATCATTCCCTGATGGTGTGCATAATAGGCTTCAACATTGACTTTATCCTCCTCGTCATAAGACTCATAGAGACCAAATTCATGATACATATCCAATTGTTTGAATTTTTGAATATTTTCATACACTTCTTTGTCTCTTATTCCTATTACCATCAACGAGCTGTAAGGCGATATGACAATACGATTGGAAACCGTATTTTGAAATTTCAAATAAGGAACTCCAAATGCCTTATATTTATAGTTTTGAGCATCGTCTAATTCGTTATAGCCGGCTTCCGAAATACCCCAAGGTAGATTTTTATCTATCTCTTTCATAAATTCCTTTTGAGCATAATAGGCAAAAGCATAGGTTTCGTCCATTAAGGTATGCTTAAAGGTTTTTAAAAATATCAAAGGCATAAAATATTCAAAAAGAGTTCCATACCATGAAGCCACTCCTTTGAAAAACTTGTATTTGGTCAAGGTTTTATCCAAGCAAAACCAATGTTTATAAGGCACATCTTTTTTGCTAATAGCCACATAGCTCGTCAATCTGGCTTCCGAAGCGAAATTATTGTAATGATAAGGCAGTAATTGTTGGTTTCTGTCATCGTAGCCTATACTAAATACATCTAAATCCGTATTATACAATTTAGTGAAATTAGTATTATCAATTAAGCGTAATACTTTATTTAAAATATTGTGTTCTTTTGTTTTTATCAAAAATCCTTTTGCAACATAGAGGCACGCCACAAAATTACCACTATCGGCAGCAGAGACAAAAAACGGATGCAGCTCTTCTAAAGTGCTAATATTATACCAATTATACAAATGACCTTCCCATTTTTCTAATTTTATAACACTGTCAATAATTTTTTCCAATAAAGAAACGGCTTCTTTTTGTTCTATGAATTCGAGTTCATAAGCAGCAATAACGCTAAGCATTGAAAACCCGATATTGGTAGGCGATGTTTTATAGTCGGTTTTTATACTTCTATTTACCTGATAGTTATCAGGAATAAGATAGTTGGATTCTTCCGTTAAAAAGGTGTGAAAATACTTCCATGTTCGTTGTGCGAGTTCTTTTATTTCTTCTATTTCCGTTTTATTCAAACGCTTTTCGTCTGTTTTGATTTTTCTTCCAAGATAAAACATCCAAAAAGGTGCAATACACCAAAGAAAAGCCACCCCAATAGCAAAAACCAAATAAATATAGGTGCTGTCCGTTTTAAAATAAAAAGTGCCTAACACAAACAATATGGCAACTATATAATTGATTCTAAAACTTTTAACAAAACTTCCGAGCGTATTTTTCGTCATCTTTGCAGCATCTTCCGCCGTTATCCAATTGAGCAAATTCTTTTTGCTAATCAGCATACGGTACACAGAACGGACAATGGCATCTAAATACAGAAAAGCCTCTTTGGGAAGGATGGACAACACGATAAGCGATTTGAGACACACGACTCCCATTCCTCTTAACAGCGTCATATAATAGCGTATATAACGACTGTATTTGTGTTTGTATACTATGCGAGAAATGAGATAGAAAAAGATAGGTGTCATGACAATAATCAAGACGACCAATAAGTATAGCAACGGACTTAGTTTCCCTATCGTAAAACCGTAAAACAATAAAATAAGCAAAGCTAAACTCATGACACTGCGACGTAAATTGTCGAATATCTTCCATTTTCCCAAAGCTGTAATCGGATTGTTGACCGTCTCCCCTTTTTCGTTTTTCACTTTCTTTTTAAGCCAAGAAATAATTTGCCAATCGCCTCTCACCCAGCGATGATGTCGTTTGGCATCATCTAAATAATTCGAAGGACTGTCGTCGAAAAGAACCACATCGTTAATCAATCCGCAGCGGATATAATTGCCCTCCAACAGGTCGTGGCTTAAAATAAGGTTTTGAGGAAATGTGTTTTTCAGCACTTGTTGAAATACTCGCAAATTATAAATCCCTTTGCCGACAAAACTTCCTTCGTTAAAAGTGTCTTGGTAAAGTTCGTACGAAGCGGTAGTATAAACATCCAAACCTCCCAAACCGGAAAACAATTGAGCATATTTAGATTTGTTAGTAACTTCGACATCTACATTAATGCGAGGCTGCATAATGCCGTAACCCGAAACAACACTTTTCCCGTCTTCTGCCAATACGGGCTGATTCATGGGATGAGCTATCGCCCCTATCAATTGAAATGCAGAATACAATACCAATTGTGTGTCGGTATCTAACGTTATGACATAGGTAATTGATTTATCAAAATCATCGAAAGTTTGGCATTGGAACAATGTTTCTTTTTCTTCTGCCGTTAAATTCCCTAAAATCAAATCGTTAAAATGCAAAATAGCTCCTCGTTTTCGCTCAAAGCCTAAATAAGACGACTCGCCCTCGCTATAAAAACGATTGCGATAAACGAAGTTAAACAAATGTTTTTTATTGTATTTTTTGTTTAATTTTTCAACTCTTTCTAAACCGGCATTGATAATTTCTTTATCAAAATCAGTATGCTTGGTTGATTCCGACGAACAATCGCCCAATAATGTAAAATACAAATTCTCCGAATAATTAGAAAGATAATACACTTCGAGTTTTTCAAATACCTGATCAACTTTTTCTTTCGTTTTAATAATGGTCGGAATAACGACCATCGTACTGCACTCTTCGGGTATGCCTTTCTCAAATTTTATTTTTAACGTGCTATTGGGTCTGTGAAGATAAAACAATATTTGATTGGTAACTTCAATAACAAACTGACTGACAGGAATCAGCAACAATAAAAAAGCTAAATATCCCATATAGTACGAGAGGAACAATGAAAGGGAAATAGTTACTATTGATACGCCTGCAATATAAATATAAGAACGCTCTTTGTATTTTTTAGGCTTAAACAATAGCCAGCCCACGTGCCGATTCGTCTGATTGGCTTTTTCAACAATCCCTAAGGTATACTGATATTCACTCATGTGATGCTTTTTGGCATCTCGGATAATCTTTGCACGGTAATTATTCTTATTATTATCGTACATGTGAGCGTATTTATCTGCTTTTTCAGACATTAATACGTTTTCCGTAAAGCTGATTTTAATGTATAACTCCGACATTTCATATTTTGTCATCTTTTTAAGTGAGACAAATAAATTAGATATCAGAATATTATTCTGTGCGGAAGCGTCTATTTCTTGTTGCAACAGCTCTTTTAAAGTAGTGTCGTATTTAACAAGTGTTTCCTTTAAAAGCAACATCATCTCTTCCGACACATTGTCAATGTCATTCAATAAGCTATTGGACAATTGATCCAAACAATAAGGATTGATAACAAATGCCTCGTTTTGAAGTCTTTTTTCTAAAAGAGGCGAAGTGCCTTGCGTTTTCAGTTCCTCTTTTATTTGAGCAAAAAGCTGATCTATTTTTTTCTTTTCGTGTAGTTTAACATTTAATGTTTTCGACAAACTACTAATTTCATTAATTAAAATAACACGAAAAAGAATAAATATATAATTGATTTCCGCATAAGAAAAATAATCTTCATTTTTCTTTTGGTATGCGTTGATATCGTGAAAAACGACATCAAGGTTTACTTGAAAATTTAACTTTTCTAAAAATGAATAAATTAAACTGTCTATTTGTTTTTTTCGTTTCGGCTTTATTTTTCTTATTCCTTTGGAACGTAACTCTTCGCATAGTGTTTTTTCTTGCTCGCTTATAATAAAATAATTATCAAGTATCCACTCATTCGTACTACCGACAATCTTTTTATTTTTCGTTTCCTCTACTAATATTTTATAATAGCGCGTTATTTCCTTAATATTTGCAATAAACTCTTTATATATCATATTCTTTCTAAAAACTGTTTTTCTCTTTTGACACTTATCAACACTTACTTATATAACTGTGCATTACTTTTTTGCATTGTTTCATTAAGATGCAAATATACAAAATTAAAATAAGTTATTTCATAATATTCTTTATTCTTTTATAAAATATAATATTTACTGCCGACCGATAATAATTTTAAAAAATAAAAAAACGAGAGTTTTAACTGCTCCCGTTTTGCTAATCTTGTTTTTTTATTCCATGTTCCTTTTATAATCAATTGAAAGAAACAGAAAAGCATAAAAAACAATGTCCCCAATTATTGTTTCACAAATTTTTTGATTGTTCTTTTTCCATTGCTGTAAATTGCAATAAAATACATTCCGTTTTGAAGTTCCGAAACATTGATAGTATTGTTTATGGGTGAATTAAGCCTTTTTACTATTCTTCCTGTCATATCGACTATTTCAATACATTCATTCCGTAATGCAGAACTTATTATTTGCAACTCGCCATTTGTTGGATTGGGATAAACTGCAATATTTGTTTCTTGCTCCGTTTCTTGAACACCGACACCACCTTTTCTAACATAAAAAACAGATGTATCAGCACCTTCATAAAATACTTGCTCCGAATAATAACCGTTTTGGCTTGTGTAACCAACACCCGCTATTATTTTCCAGTAACTTATTTGTTTAAAGTCAATACCCATTCTTTCAATTTCATCAATTACTCCTAATAAAGGAAATGACATAAACCCAGTACTGGAACCTATAAAAAAGGTGTCGTTAGGACAAAAATCAAAAGGTATAAGATAATTTGTTGATACATTATGATCCATTAAAAGTAAACCTGTATCGGCATAAAGATAGAAATCAATCACATAGCTAAATTTCACACCTGAGGGGAAAGTATCTTGGCTAACATTTAAGATATGTAAATCAGGAATTAAAAAAGAAATCGAATCCGTATTCAGCACAGCACCATCCAATTCTCCTATTCTAATATATTTATCATTTTTTATGTTTCCATAATATGTTTTAATGGTTTTCCATTTTAACGTATCCTGAGCATTTAAACTTACGGTTAAGCCGACAAAAGCAATAAATAAAATTATTTTCTTCATAATATATTTTTTTTTAATTATTCCTACTCTTTTAAAGGATTTTCGGATTTCTCCTATATATAAATGTTAAAAAATTTACCATGCTATGATTTGTTCGGTTATTTTTTGCAAATATAAATAAAATTATTATACAATAATAAAAAATCAAAAAAAAATATAAAACTATCAATAGACAAAAAGATTTAATGGTATTATTTTTCACTACAAGCTACTTGGCAGATTTCAGTAAAAATCAGATTGATTTATTTCAAATTGATTCTGTTAATAGTAAAAATATAAATTTTTCATGTAACAATCATTTGATAAATTTAAAACATGTATCTTTGCAAAAATAAAATCGGAAAATTTCAAGTATTTTTTATCTATATAAATTCTTAATATAATGGAAACAACACGCCAACAAAAAGTAGCTCGATTATTACAAAAAGAAATAGCAGAAATATTTCAAAACGAACCTCATCTATTACATAATCAATGTTTAGTTACCGTAACCCGCGTCAGCATTACAAGAGACTTATCAATAGCACGTGTTTATTTAAGTGTTTTTGCAACAAAAGACAAAAACGAAGTTATCAATTTTATAGAAGATAAAAACAAAGAAATACGATACAAATTGGGAACCCGCATTAAAAATCAATTGCGTATAGTTCCCGAATTGACATTCGTTCTTGATGACACTTTGGACTATATCGAAAATATTGATAATTTATTGAAAAAGTGAGAACGTCTCTTTTCATTGCCTATAGGTATCTTTTTGCTAAAAAATCACACACAATTATCAATGTAATATCTATTATTTCCTTGATTAGCGTAGTTGTTTGTACTGCCGCTTTATTTATTGTTTTGTCTATTTTCAACGGACTGCAAAATTATGTAGCTCACAACTTCAACTCTTTCAATGCCGATTTGGCAATTACGCCTAAAACAGGGAAAACTTTTATTATTGACAATGAGCAATTAGAAAAAATCAAACAAATTAAAGGCGTACATTATCTTTCCGAAGTGGTAACCGACATTGGGGTGGTAACGTATGAAGACAGACAACTGATAGTTCAAATCAAAGGCGTTGCCCCCGATTATTACCGTTTAAAGCATTTAGACACTCTGATTTTCAATGGGGAATATTTATTGGAAGTAGGCGAAAATTCTTTTGCCCTTTTAGGCGTAGGCGTTGCCAACCGATTACAATGTGCAGTTTCACCAATGGTAAACAATGCCTTAACAATTTATTACCCTAATAGAAACAAAAAATTCAGTGCAAGCAATCCTTCCCAAAATCTAAACATACAACGCATTACGCCCTTTGGCGTCTTCCTTTCCGAAACGGAATACGATGCTTCTTTTATTTTTGTTCCTCTTGCTTTTGCTCGAAATTTAATGAATTACACCGACGAAGTTACCTCTATTGAAATCGGAACGCTTCCCAATGCCAATACCGACAACATCAGTAAAGCAATCACAGAAATAATAGGCGATGATTTTTACATAAAAAACGCCTATCAACAAGAAGAAGATTTATACAAAATCATGCAAGCCGAAAAATTGGCTATCTATCTAATACTCACTTTTATTTTCTTAGTGGCTTCTTTCAATATTGTCGGAATGATTGCCATATTGGTATTGGATAAAAAAAGAGATATCAGCGTTTTATACAGTCTTGGTGCCGACAACAGAATGATTCGACGCATTTTTATGTTAGAAGGAATGTTGATTGCACTTGCCGGTGTATTTTTAGGCTTACTCATAGGAAGTATTTTCTGTTGGCTTCAAACAACATTTCATCTTATTTCATTCGGCGATGGAACGTATATATTAAATTATTATCCTGTTAAAATTTATGGCAGAGACATCTTTTTCATCGTATTAACCGTAGTAGCAATCAGCTTCCCGGCTACTTATATTCCCGTTCTTAAAATATCGGAAAAGCTACTGAAAAGCTCTATCCCCAGCAAAAATTAAGACTTCTCTTTCTTTGCTTTTCAATTATTATCTTCGCTATTCTCATTGTTTTGAGAAGGATAAATGTATTTATAAGGATAAATATCGGCATAGAGTTTACGCACTTCGTGTAGAATAACACTACGCAACTCGTCAATGTTTTCTCTTTTCTTTGCCGAAATAAAAACAGTAGGAATGCCTGTTTTAGCCATCCATGTGTTTTTTAATTCTTGCAACGAAATGTTTTCTTTCGTCGAAGGGGTTAAATCGCTTTCCTCTTTTTCAACCCATGTATATTTATCTATTTTATTAAATATCAATATAGTAGCTTTGTTGGAAGAATCTATATCATGCAGCGTACTTTCCACTATTTTTATTTGTTCCTCAAAATCGGGATGACTGATATCCACCACATGCAATAAAAGATGTGTTTCCCTAACTTCATCTAAAGTCGATTTAAACGACTCTATCAAATGATGAGGCAGTTTACGAATAAATCCTACGGTATCGGAAAGAAGAAACGGAACATTATCGAAAACGACTTTCCGCACAGTCGTATCCAAAGTGGCAAATAATTTATCTTCGGCAAAAACATTGGCATTGCTTAACATATTCATAATGGTGGATTTGCCCACATTCGTATATCCGACTAAGGCTGTGCGAACAAATTGACCGCGATTTTGCCGTTGTGTCGCTTTTTGCACATCTATTTTTTCTAATTTTTGTTTCAAAAGTGCAATACGATTACGAATAATACGACGGTCGGTTTCTATTTCTTTTTCTCCGGGTCCTCTCATTCCAATACCTCCGCGTTGCTTTTCCAAGTGAGTCCACATACGTGTCAAACGAGGAAGTAAGTATTCATACTGAGCTAATTCCACCTGTATTTTAGCATGTGCAGTCTGTGCTCTTTTCGAAAAAATATCCAATATCAAACGGGTACGGTCTATTACTTTACAATCGGGCAGCAAACGTTCGATATTGCGTATTTGCGAAGCACTTAATTCGTCATCAAAAACGATGGTTTTTATTTCATTAGTAAGAATATATTCTTTAACTTCTTGCATTTTCCCCGAACCTAAATAAGTGCGATTGTCGGGAATAGCTAAATTTTGAACAAAACGCTTCACTACTTCGCCTCCGGCAGTATCGACCAAAAAAGCCAATTCGTCTAAATATTCTTTTGTCCGCTCCATCGTTTGTTGCGAGGTAACAAGACCCACAATGACCGTTAATTCTCTTACTAACATGCAATAATTTTTTCTCTTCTTAATGATAATTGATTTGGTAACAAATATTGGCAATCAGATTAATATCCATACAATTAAAATATTTCATTTGAGTTTTTAATCGTCCATATCTCGTACTTAATCCGAATGCATACGCATTTTGCAAAGTGATATAAAAATTTTTATAGACAGGAAATTCCAATCCGAGATTAAGTTTAGCACCGACAGCAAAACCTTTGATATCTCCATTATTTGCCTCTTCTATTTTCTCCCTTTTTTTATCAATAATTCGTATGCCTTTGGCACGAGTGTAGATAACATAATCAAGAGTAGGACCTCCGCTAAAAATAAAACGAATAGGGTCGCCTACCACTATTTCGGGAAAAACACACAAATGCAATACATCTATTTTATAATGAATTCCACTTGGAACAGTATCTCCATTGCGGCGATCTTCATAATAAAAATAAGCCGCTTGTCTTTTCCACTCCAATTGCCCTCCTATACGCATGTTTTCCTTTTTAATCGGAACATCGTATTTATAAGTCGCCTGTAGTAAAAAAGCATCTTCGGGTTGAAATTTAGTGTAATACTGTGATTTTGGCAAGCCGCAATAAAAAATAGATTGACTATATCCGCCTCCCACACCGATATGATGTTGAGCATTTAATGAAAGAATGAAAAAAAAGCAAACAATAAAAACAGTGTTTATTTTTCCCATTGATTTTCCGTTAGGTTGATTTTTTTTGAAAAAAACGGGATAACACAAACAAATAGTCGGACAAACGATTAACAAATTGCAGTATCCGCACATCAACATCTTGCATACGATTCAACGCAACAATACGACGCTCAGCTCTACGACACACACAACGAGCAATATGACATTGCGAAAGCAGTTGTGAACCTCCCGGAATAATAAAAGACTTTAATGCTTCCAACTCTCCTTGCATTGCATCGATTTTCGACTCAAGAAAATCAATATCTTGCTGATTCAATTGAGGCAACTCTAACTTACACGGGGCATCACTGTCAACGGCTAAAAGCGTTTGTATTGTAAAAAGTGTTTTTTGAATGAACAATAAGTCGGCAGCAACTTCTTCCGAACTACTTAAACTTCTCAGCATTCCTATATGAGCATTCAATTCGTCTATCGTCCCATACGACTCTACACGTTGATGATCTTTCGGAACATTCGATTTGTTAATCAAAGAGGTAAGACCTTTATCTCCTTTTTTTGTATATATTTTCATGCACTTATATTTTTTTATTCATATATGTTACAATTTATTGCAAAACCAATTCAATATATTCGATTATTTATGGTAAATCACGAGGTTTTGAAAAATTAGGATTCGTTAAAAAATCGTCGTCGGTCAATGTTAAGAGAAAGGCTTTTAATTGTCTTTTCTCCTTAGGTGTTAACAATGCACCTCCATCGGCAATTTTATGCATCAAAGGGTGAACGTAAGGTGTTGCATTCAAACCTTCGCTATAGAAATTAATCACTTCATCAAGCGTTTTGAATCGTCCATCATACATATAAGGTGCTGTAACTCCAATATTTCGCAGCGTAGGGGCACGATAAGTTCCTACATCAAAACTATTCCCCGTAACGGAAGACCTGTCTTGAGTATCGGTAAAAACACTATCCAAAGCATTGTTATAAAACGAATTAGTTGTCATCAACAAATTGCCGTCGCTCCCATGACAATGGAAACAATCAGCCCCTTCTTCCGTTGTGAAAAGTACAAAACCTGCCAATTCATCGGGCGTCAATTGCTCTTCGCCTCTTATATAGCGGTCGAATTTGGAATTGCCGGAAATAAGCGTACGAATAAATTGAGCAATTGCTTTTTCAATTCTATCTATCGTAACTTCTTCCGTTCCAAATGCAGCTTTGAACATAGGCGGATAAATATCTATTTTTTTTATGGCATTAACGGCACGTTCGATAGTAGTATTCATCTCGTCTTCAGCAACAATTGCCATAGAAACAATGTTTTCAAGATTTCGACGCGAAACATTGGGATTTTCTTTGTATATGAATCCGTTCCATAAATAACCGTTATTATTGAAAACCAAGTTGCAAAGCGGAAGCATACTATGATGCGTTTTTTTTCCATTCACACCGAAAGGTCTGCCGTCGGTATAGCGAGGATGATTAAGTCCGCATTCAAAACCATGCTCTTGTATATGACACGTAGCACAGCTCATTAACGAATCAGGCTCAGTGCCTAAATAACCGCGTAAACGACCATCGTAAAACAAATAACGTCCCAACTTAACCCCTTCGACCGTCATCGGATTATCATCGGGAATATTGAGATTAGTGGGAAAATATTTCGGAATTTGCAATTGATAGGGAGTCGCTTTAAATTCCACAGGCTCAGGCGGATCACACGAGAGTAAAACAAGCATACTTATCAGTATGCCAAAACATAAAGAAATGTATTTTTTAATCTTATTTTCCATTATTGACAATATTACCTATAATTAATTACATAATAGTTAACGTCAAAAAAAGAAAGATAGTATAAAGTCTTTCTACTTGATATTATTCGATATAAAAATATTTTTTACCAATTGAATTATAGGTTAAAAGATTTTTATTATTTATTATGTTTTGTCCAAGTATCTTTTAAGGACACCGTTTTATTAAACACCAATTTTTCCGCACTACTATCTTTGTCAATACAGAAATAGCCGATTCGTTCGAATTGATAATGTGCCAAATGATTGGTATTTATAAACATCGGTTCTACAAAAGCATTGATAATTTGCAAAGAGTCGGGATTTAAATAATCCAAAAAAGTCTTTCCTTCTTCCACTTCATCGGGATTGGGAACATAAAAAAGACGATCAAAAAGACGAACTTCCGCCGTTTTACAATGAGCTGCCGACAGCCAATGAATCGTTCCTTTTACCTTTCGGCTACTATCGGGCATACCGCTACGCGTTTGCGGGTCGTAAGTGCAATGAATAGCAGTAATTTTACCCTCTGAATCTTTTTCAACACTTTCACATTTAATAATATATGCATATTTCAATCGAACTTCTTTTCCAACAGTAAGACGGAAAAAATCTTTGGGAGCATCTTCCATAAAATCGCTTCTTTCTATCCATAATTCACGAGAAAAAGGAAGAGAACGCACGCCCTCATCTTTGTTTTCAGGATTGTTAACGGCTTGCAACATTTCCGATTGACCTTCGGGATAATTGTCAATAATGAGTTTTAGCGGATCCAACACCGCCATGGTTCTCAATGCTTTTTTATTTAAATCTTCGCGAACGCAAAATTCCAATAACGAAATATCGATTACATTATCTCGTTTGGCAACGCCAATGGTTTCGGCAAAATTACGAATCGATTCGGGCGTATAGCCTCGACGACGTAAACCGCAAATGGTAGGCATACGCGGATCGTCCCAAGCTCTAACGTGTTTCTCTTGCACCAACTGAAGCAGTTTGCGTTTACTCATAACGGTGTAATTAATATTCAGTCGGGCAAACTCGATTTGTTGCGGATGATGAATACGAAGAGCTTTGCAAAACCAATCGTACAAAGGACGATGCACTTCAAACTCTAAGGTACAAATAGAGTGCGTAATGCCTTCTATAGAATCGCTTTGTCCATGAGCGTAATCGTACATCGGATAAATACACCATTGATTACCCGTTCGGTGATGCTCGGCATGCAGTATGCGGTACATAATAGGGTCTCTCATGTGCATATTGGGCGATGCCATGTCTATTTTAGCACGCAAAACACGACTTCCATCGGGAAATTCGCCCTGACGCATGCGTTGAAATAAATCCAAATTTTCCGATACACTGCGATTTCTATACGGACTTTCGATGCCGGGAGCAGTAGGAACACCTCTTTGACGACTAATTTCTTCTTGAGTCGAATCATCTACATAGGCTTTGCCCTCTTCTATCAACTGAATAGCCCACTGATACAATTGCTCAAAATAATCGGAAGCATAATATTCGGCATGCCACTGAAAACCTAACCATTGAATGTCTTCTTTTATAGAATCAACATATTCAACATCTTCTTTTACCGGATTGGTATCGTCGAAGCGAAGATTGGTCTTACCATGGTATTTTTTGGCAATGCCAAAATTTAAACAAATTGATTTAGCATGACCTATGTGAAGATAGCCGTTAGGTTCGGGAGGAAAACGCGTATACACCTTGCCATCATTTTTTCCGTTCCTTATATCTTCCTCGATAATCGCTTCAATAAAATTTAGTCCAACTTTTGGGGTCGTTTCGCTCGTATTTTTAGCTTCCATTTATTTTTATCTGTTTATATTACTGTATTTTAATTAAAATAATACCCTTAAAAGGATATTTGCAAAAATATAAAAAAAAACACTGTAAAAATAAACGAGGACAAACTTAAAAACTTAAATTTGCCCCGTTTCGATGTTATTCACAACGGAATAATCCTTATTGTGATTAGTTTTCTTTTTTGTACTGCAAAAATAGTATATTTTTTAATACAATATTAACAAATTTTAAGTATTTTTGTAAAAATTTTATCAATACAAAAATATCATGAAAAAAATTCTTGGATTAGACTTAGGAACAAACAGTATTGGTTGGGCTTTAATAGAAATCGACCATGAAAAAAGAGTTGTAAAAATCATTGGACTTGGCTCACGTATTTTACCAATGGATGCAGGAGAAATAAAAAACTTTGAAAGTGGTAGCACAAAAATAAAAAGTTCTGCTGCAATACGAACAGAATATAGAGGAAATAGACGATTAAATGAAAGATATTTACTACGGCGAGACAGATTACACATAGTTCTTGACTTGCTTGATGCTTTGCCTACTCACTACAAACTTGAAATTGATTTCACAAATAAAAAAGGCGAAAAATGCGGTCAATTTAAAACAAATAAGGAGCCTAAGTTAGCATACTTACCAAAACAAAAAGGTGAAAAAGCAAAATTCCTTTTCATGGACTCATATCAAAAAATGCTAAATGACATAAATGACGAAAAGGTTAAAAATGAAAAACACAAAAGAATTCCTTATGACTGGACATTATATTATTTACGACAAAAAGCTTTATCAGAAGAAATAAGTTTAGATGAATTAGCTTGGGTTTTATTGAGTTATAACCAAAAAAGAGGATATGAGAAAACAGAAGTAGAAGATAAGTCAACAAAAGACACAGAATTTGTTGAAGAATTAGATTTACGTGTTTTAGATGTGTTTGAAAAAGAAAAAGAAGGGAAAAAATATTTTGAAATTCATTTAGATGGAAATGATAAATTTACATACAATGAATATTCTGATATTCAAATGACATTTAAAGATGATTTAAAAGAAGTTGTAAAAACATCAAAAGTTGATGATGAAGGTAACATAGATAAACAAAAGACAGAGTATAAAATTATTGATATTTACCCCTTGAAAATTCAAAAGTTTGATTATGAAAAAATAGAAACACAACACGTATATACTTTGACATATCAAAATGGATGGGTTGAAACACAATCATCAAAAAAGAATAACAATTTTAGATATAAAAATGCTCTAAATAAATCTTATGATTACATCGTAGAGACACTTTATGATAATAAAGGAAATCTTAAATTTCAACAAGGAAAAGAAAGAAAATTGAGAGAACCTGATTTTGGAGATAATTCATCAGATTGGACACTTTTAAAAAAGAAAACAGAAAAAGAAGCATTAGCTTTTAACTCAAATAACGGTTTTTTATACGAAAATGGTGATGTAAAGAAATTTATTTCGCCAAAAATTTACAATATACTGAAAAATGACGCTATAAAAGGAATACAAACCAAAATAATTGGTGGGATATTTCAAGTTGTGGACAGAGATTTTTATCGCGAAGAGTTAAATCAGATTATAGATACACAACGAAAAATTCATACAAATTTAAAAGACAAAGAAATATTTGAAAAATGTGTAAAAACACTCTACCCTAAAAATGAAAAACATCGAGAATCTTTATTAGCAAATAAAGAAACAATACGACATCTATTAGTAGAAGACATTTTATTATATCAAAGACCTCTCAAAAGTAAAAAATCGGAAATAGCCGATTGTAAGCACGAAATTCGCTATTGGAAAAACGTTGAAGACAAAAATGGAAATCCTATAGAAGAGGTTGATGTTGAAACAGGTGAAGTACGCATAAAAAAAGAACCCGTTTATATCAAAGTTATTTCTACTTCACATCCTTGTTTTCAGGAGTTTAGGATTTGGGATAAGCTACATGACTTGAAGCTAATCCAATTAGAGAAAGAAGTTAATGGAAAACTATCAACTAATCAAGATATTACAAAAGATTTTTTTAAAAGTAGTAAAGAATATCAAGAACTTTTTGATGAATTTAACAACAGAAAATCATTAAATCAAGATCAGTTTTTAAATTATTGCAAGAAGAAATTCAAGATTGACTATAACCAAAAGAACAGCAATTTTGCTTGGAATTTTCCTGAAGATGAAGAATTAAAAGGAAACGAAACAAGAGTTAGCTTTGCCACTCGATTTAAGCGATGCGGATTTTCAAATTATAGGGATTTTCTAACTCTAAAAAAAGAACTTGAACTTTGGCACTACTTATATTCTGTTAACTACAGAGAGAGAACAGCTAATAACAAAAAAAGCATAAGAACCTTTTTCAATACCTATTTTAAAAACTTTCAGATTGAAAAGGAAGTTAAAGAAAAAATCATTAATGATTTTTCAAATTATCCCAAATTTGCTTCAAACTATTGTTCGTATTCAGAAAAAGCTCTTAAAAAATTCATTCCAATAATTAGTTTAGGAGAACGCGACAATGAGTATTATTGGACAAGTGAAAAATGGTACAAAGATTGGCAAGCCACACTTGAAGAACGCAAACTCGAAATACTAAAAAGATTAAAAAACATTGATTTTAATGCTGACAAACCGGATTACTCTAAAGTAGAACATACTGATATTGATTTATCCAAAGGAGAATTACCATTTCCGAAAGGCTTATTTAACGTGTTTAGAGAATTTAGCGAACCTGAAGACTTTAACAAACTAAACCTCACAAGAGCTTCATATCTTATTTACGGAAGACACTCTGAATTAGCGTTTGCCAAATACTGGCAATCACCCGAACAAATTAGAAAAGAATTGCACCAAGAACTAAAACAACACTCTCTGAACAACCCTGTTGCTGAGAAAGTACTTCTTGAAATGATGCAGATAGTTGCTGATATTTGGGAGTATTACGGAAAAAGCGCAAAAGACTTCTTTTCGCGTATTCATGTAGAAGTAGGAAGAGAATTAAAAAAATCAGCTAAAGAAAAAGAAGCCGAAACCAAACGAATGTCAAGTAATAAGTCTCAGAACAAGCGTTTACGCCAAATTCTTGAAGACTTCTTAACCAACCAAGCATATAACGCTAATCCAAACAATTCAGACCATTTTGAAAGATTAAAAATAGCTGAAGAAGGAGCTGAACACAAAAGCAATATTGATAAGAAGTTTTATGAAGAGAATGAAAAGCTGAAGGCTGAAAATATAACTAAAAAAGATATTGATGAGATTTTAAAGAAGACACGTATTACTCAGCAGGAATTTGAAAAATATAAACTTTGGATAGAGCAAGGTTATCGTTCGCCTTATTCGGGTAGAATGATAAAATTAACAGACTTATTTGACGGTAAAAAATACAATATTGATCACGTCTTTCCGCAAGCTTCAATCACAAATAATTCTTTAAGCAATAAAGTTGTTGTTGAAGTTGAACTAAATAAGCTTAAAGGGGATAAGACAGGAAGAGAGTTTATTCAACAACAAAACGGACAAGAGTATTTAGGAATTCCTGTCTGCACTGAAGATGAATATGTAGAGATTGTTAAAAGTCAATTTTCAGGAACAAAACGCTACATCTTATTGTCTAAAGAAATTCCAAAAGGATTTATTAGCAGCCAATTAAATACTGCAAGACATATTGCTCGAAAAGCAATGGAATTGCTAAGCCATATTGTAAGAGAAGAAGGCGAAATTGAGTTTCGTTCCAAAAATGTGCTTCCCGTTACAGGTGCTGTTACATCAGAGTTAAAGCAAGCGTGGAAATTAAATGAAGTTTGGACAGAATTAGTTTCACCACGTTTTATTAGATTAAATAAACTAACACAATCAAATTTATTTGGAGAATGGCAAAAATCAAAAAATGGACATGATTATTTTGATTGTAATTTAGATCAAACTATTCGAGATAAAAATGAGGCTTATAATATTAAGCGAATTGACCATCGTCATCATGCTTTAGATGCTTTAATTGTAGCATTATGTACTGAGGAACATGTGAACTATATCAATAATATTAATGCTAACGCTAAATCCGACGATTACGGCAAACAAAAGCAAATTGAAAATTATCGCAAAAAATTGAAACGAAAGATAATGTTCTCAAAAAAAGATGACACAGATAATGAAAAGGATTGGTACTATATGTTACCTGGTGAAAAACGAATGGACAATGCGAAAAATTCAGATAGAAGTTCTGTAATAGAGGTTTCCTATAATTTTAAAGAACATGATACTTTCCATAGCGATTACAGAAAAATGATTTTGACTGCTCTGCAACACACAATCGTTACATTTAAGCAAAATCTTAGAGTAATAAACAATAGAGTGAACTATTACCAAGCTGAACCTAACACAAAAAAAAGAGTAGCACAAGAGCCAAAAACAAAAAAAGACATTAATAATTCAAGTAATAAATACAATTGGGGTATTCGCAGGAGCCTTAATAAAGAAACATTTTATGGAAAAAGAATTGTTAATAATGAGGAAAGGCGAGTTGGAAGAGAATTGTTAAACATCACATTTAAAAAAGACAAAATCAAAAAAGTATCTGACGAGAAAGTTAAGCAAATTTTGTTAAAACATTTATCGCAATTTGATACGGTAGAAATCCCATTTGAAGAAGCCATTATCTATTTTGATGCATTATTAGAAAAAGAAGAGTTTGAAGCAATTATTAATGACAACGACGAAAACATTAAAACCAATAGTGAACTTATTGATTATTTGAAAAATAATAAATTTAAATATAAAAAAACAGACTATTCAAAATTAAATGTTTTTATAGATAAGGTTAAATCACGTGACTTTAGACAAGAGTTGCAATTTAAAGACAAAATTAAGGAAAATCCTGAAATTGCATTTACGCCGGAAGCAATTGAAAAAATGAATGAATCAGAGGAAATTAAGAGATTAAATAATGGTGAAAATCATAAACCAATTAAGAAAGTACAAATTTGGCAAAGTTTTGGAAAAGAACGCCCATTAAGTGAAAATCAACTTTCAGTAAAATCAAAACAATATGTAGTTACAGCAGCAGATTCCAATTTATATTTAGGATTTTATGAAAGAACTTATCGTGATGAAAACAACAATCAGATAACAGATCGTAAATTTCAAGACATTGGTTTAACAGAATTGATTGAGCATTTAAAACAAGAAACTTCTAAGCGTTTCAACCCTTTACCTAATGGAATTTTTGATAATGAAATGAATAAATATAATTGGAAATTTACATTATCCCCATTAGATTTAGTATATGTTCCCACAAAAGAAGAAATAGACTGTCCTGAATTAGTAGATATTGAAAATTTGACTAAAGAACAGATTGAAAGAATTTATAAATACGTAGATGGAAGTGAGAATCATGCAAACTTTATTCCGTATTCTGCATCAACGCCTATCTGGCGATTTCACGGAGATAAAATAAAAAAACAAATTTTCGACGAACTTAATGAGAAGAATAAACTTTCAATTAGCGAGAAAGATCTAATACAAAATGAATTCGGATTAGGAAGCCAGCAAGATAAAAACCAAAATATGATTGATGGAAAAACTCAAATTAAAAAAATTTGCTGGAAACTAGAAACTAATCGTTTGGGGCAAATCAAAAAAGTATCACGATGATAAAGCGTACACTTTATTTTGGCAATCCGGCTTATCTTTCATTAAAGAACGAACAATTGCTAATTCGTTTACCCGAAGTAGAAAAAAACGACACTTTGCCCCTTTCTTTTAAACAAAAAGCCGAAACAACAATTCCTATCGAAGACATAGGCGTAGCCATATTGGATCATCAACAAATAACAATTACTCAAGCCCTTTTAGAAAAACTACTTCTTAACAACGTAGCGGTCATTACTTGCGACAGCAGCCACATGCCCATAGGCTTGGTACTGCCTTTAGCAAAAAACACCGTTCAATCGCAACTGTTTGCATCGCAAATCAATGCTTCCGAACCGTTAAAAAAACAATTGTGGCAACAAACAATAGAAGCTAAAATTACCAATCAAGCCGGAGTCTTACAAACAAAAAACATTCCCATTGACAATATGCTTTATTGGGCAAAATCCGTTAAATCAGGCGATAGCGAAAAGCATGAAGCAAGAGCAGCCGCTTATTACTGGAGCCGTATTTTCAGTGATAACATTGTTCGTTTTAAAAGAGAAAGAGAAGGCGCATTTCCCAATAATTTATTAAATTACGGCTATGCCGTTTTACGAGCCGTCATTGCACGTTCGTTGATAGGTTCGGGTTTATTGCCCACTTTGGGCATACACCATCACAACAAATACAACGCCTATTGCTTAGCCGACGACATTATGGAACCTTATCGTCCTTATGTTGATGCATTAGTAAATCAAATACTTATCAAATACAAAGGCGAAACGGAACTCAACAAAAGCATTAAACAAGAACTTCTGAGTATTCCCGTATTGGATGTTGTTATAAAAGGAGAACGCAGTCCGCTAATGGTTGGGGCACAGCGTACAACTGCAAGTTTAGCCCGTTGTATAGAAGGCAAATTACGAAAAATAAGCTATCCTCGCATTGAGATTAAATGAATATAGAATTTTGTGGGTTTTAGTATTTTTTGACTTACCGACTGAAACGAAAAAGGAAAGAAAAGCAGCTTCCGATTTTAGAAAACAGTTAGTGAAAAACGGCTTTAACATGTTTCAATTTTCCATTTATATCCGCCATTGTTCGAGCAGAGAAAATGCAATGGTGCATATTCAAAGGGTAAAATCAATTTTGCCCGAATACGGACATATAGGAATTTTGTGCATTACCGACAAGCAATTCGGAGCTATCGAATTATATATTGGGAAAAAAGTAAGCAGTCCACCCCCTATTTCGCAGCAATTAGAACTTTTTTAATAAAAAAAAAGCGACCCCGAAGAGCCGCTTTTAGAAACAAAAAAACTTCTTTTTTTTACTCTTTCGCCTGTTGTTGATTCAATTTTGCTTATCGAAACCTTTCACGTAAAATACTGTATTATATCGCATTTAAACATGGGGTACTGTTTCAAAGAGCAAAATTACAAAAAATGAAAGCTAATCACAACCTTTTT
>Ga0209719_1001448_pt1 | contig 29064 bp, 23 predicted proteins | sample AD_JPNAS2_MetaG_FD_184421 | JGI IMG/M metagenome (GOLD analysis project Ga0209719, IMG submission 184421) | Active sludge microbial communities of municipal wastewater-treating anaerobic digesters from Japan - AD_JPNAS2_MetaG (SPAdes) (version 2) | ecosystem: Engineered > Bioreactor > Anaerobic...
CCCTCGTCGGCGGCCTTGAGGAGCGCCTGGATGTCGGCCGTCCCGTAGTGGGTGTAGTACTCGGGGTTGCCGAAAACGCCCTTGAGGTCGCGCGGCTCGACGTGAGCGACGATCGACATGTCGAAGTCGCCGCCCTTGAAGACCGTCGTGAGCCACGCGGCCGGGAACTCCAGCGAGTCGAGCGTGACCTTGAAGCCGACGGCCTCGAGCTGGGCCTTGACGACCTGGCCGCACGACGTGGCGTAGGGCAGGGTCGGGACCCGCAGCCGCAGCGTCGTGCCCGTCTTGCCCGCCTCGGCGAGCAGCGCGGTCGCCTTGGCCTTGTCGAAGGGCGTGACGCCGGTGAGGTCCTCGTACCACGGGTCGGTCGGCGGGACGAAGGAGCCGATGAGCGTGCCCTTGCCCGCCCAGCAGGTGTCCATGAGGGCCTTGTGGTCGATGCCATAACGAACGGCCTGGCGGACCTTCTTGTCTTTGAAGATCTCCTGCGCGTTGTTGAACGACAGGAGCACCTCGCCGTTGGTCGTGCCCTCGATGACCTGGTACTTCGCGTTGGAGGTGAACTGGCCCAGCGCCTCGGGGGCCTGCACGGTCGTCACGACGTTGATCGTTCCGGTGAGCAGGGCGTTGTTGAGCGCGGTGGCGTCCTTGAAGTACTTGAGGACGACGGCCTGGTAGTAGGGCTTCGTGCCCCAGTAGCCGTCGTTGCGGGTCAGCGTGATCGAGTCGCCACGGTTCCACGAGGTGAAGGTGTAAGGCCCGGTGCCGACCGGCTTGTTGGCCAGGTCTTCGACGCCGGTCTTGGAGAACATCGCCCCGATGTGCGTCGTCATCCGGTAGAGCCAGTCGTTGCTCGGCGCCGACAGGGTGACCTGCAGTTGCGTCGGGCTGATGGCCTTGGCCTCAGTGACGACGTCCATGGCCGCCTTGAGCGAGGTCGTCCAGTCGGTCTTGACCCGGTTGATCGAGAAGACCGCATCGTCCGCCGTGAAGGCGGCGCCGTTGCTGAACTTCGCCTTGTCGGTGAGCTCAAACGTATAGGTCTTGTGGTCGTCGGAGACCTTCCACGAGGCCGCGAGGGCCGGGACGATCTTGCCGTCCTGGTCGAGCTTGACCAGCCCCTCATAGACGTTGACCAGCAGCGCCTGCGGGATCGCCGCGCCGTCGGTCTTGGTGAAGTCAAGGCTCGCCGGCTCGGCGACCAGCCCGAGGGTGATCTTGTCGGTCGACGGGCCTCCGGCGGCCGTGGACCCGCCGGTCGCGGTCGGCGCTGGCGCGGTCCCGGCGCCTGCGGTGCAGGCGGTGAGGGCGAGGGCCAACGCGGCCAAAGGCGCGATGAGGCGAGGCAGGCGATGGGTCACGGGGGGCTCCCTGGAAGTCCGGCGACGATGTCCTGTAGCAGTCCCACAGGCTACGGGTAGGGAACGCGCGGGGACAGGCCCGCCTTCCGGGCTTGGGCCTTCGAGACCCAACCGTCACCTTCGCGCCCACGAGCCCGCGCCCGAGGGGTATGCCGCGCGCTCCCCTTCAGTGGTAAACCTGCGTCGGGGCCACGATGGGAGGAACGCGATGACCGATCCAGCGATGTGGGACGTCGCCACGCTGTCGACGGCCTTCGGGTCAGGGTCGTTGTCGCCGGTCGAGGTCCTGTCTGCGGTTCGGGCCCGGATCGCCGCCTTCGAGCCGACGATCAACGCCCTGGTGCGCCACGACGCAGCGACGACAGCCGCCCTCGATCGCGAATCGGCGCTTGCCGCAGCGCAGTCCGAGGACCGCTGGCGGCACGGTGAGCCGCTCGGCCCGCTGGACGGCATACCGGTCACCGTCAAGGAGAACCTCGCGCGGGCTGGCGTCGCGATGCAGGGCGGCTGCGCCGGCGCGACCCCCGTCGTGCCGGTCCGCGACTCCCCCGTCGTCGAGCGGTTGCGCGAGGCGGGTGCGGTCATCGTCGGGTCCACGACGATGCCCGACTGGGGAATGCTCTCGTCCGGGGTCTCGTCGCTGCACGGCATCACCCGCTCGCCATGGGACCCGGCGCTCACCACGGGCGGGTCGTCGGCGGGCGCGGGTGCGGCGGCGGTCGCGGCATACGGAGCGATCCACGTGGGCACCGACATCGGTGGGTCGATCCGCCTGCCGGGGACCTGGTTGGGGCTCGTCGCGCACAAACCGTCGTTCGGGCGAGTGCCGCTGGACGCGCCCTACCTCGGCCGGGTTGCGGGGCCGCTGACCCGCACGACCGCCGATGCCGCGGTGGCGATGTCGGTGCTGGCCCGGCCGGACGACCGCGACTGGACGGCGCTGCCGGCGCACGAGGCCGACTGGTCGGTCGAGACCGCGTCGGTGCGCGGTCTGCGGGTCGGTCTGTGGCTCGATGCCGGCGCCGGTATGCCGTGCGACCCCGCCGTGCGCGCCGTCGCCGAGAGCGCGGGACGGGCCTTCGAGAGCGGTGGGGCGGTCGTCGAGGAGATCCAGCCGTGGCTGACGCCGCAGATGTTGGCTGACATCGACCTGTTCTGGCGGGTGCGGTCGCTGGTGGACTTTGAGGCGCTGACGCCGGAAAACCGTTCTCGCGTCTTGCCGTTCGTGCGGCGTTGGGCCGAGGGAGGGGCTCGGACCAGTGGCCTCGACGTCCTGCGCGCCTACCAGTCGGTGATGGCGATGCGCGCTGCGACTGTGGCCGCGACCGCGGCATACGACCTCATCGTGTCTCCCGTCGCGCCGGTGGCGGCCTTCCCCGCGGAGTGGCCGATGCCGTGGGGCGAGGCCGACGAGGGGATGGCGCACATCGGGTTCACGGTGCCGTTCTCGATGTCCGGTCAGCCGGCCTGCTCGGTCAACGCGGGGTTCCTCGACGACGGGTGGACGGTCGGTGTGCAGGTGGCCGGGCGGCGGTTCGACGACGTCGGCGTGCTGCGTGCAGTGGGGTGGTTCGAGGGGGTGCGCGGGCCGACAGCGACGCCTCGCTGGCCGGCGCAGGACGCGCCGCAGGATTGAGTGGCCTCGAATCGACCGCAAGTCGCCGACGGCTGCTAAACTGGTTCTCGGTTGCAGTTGCAGTTCGCTCGTAAGAGCAGGGCCCGCCTCCGACGGCGGGCCTCGTCATTTCCAGGCTTCCTCGGGATCCCGGTGATGCGACACCGCGGCCTGGACGGCACCACGGTGGTGCCCTCCGAACGAACAGGAAGTCATCAAGACATGGCACAAGGCACCGTCAAGTGGTTCAACGCCGAAAAGGGCTTCGGCTTCATCGCGCAGGATGCAGGCGGCCCGGACGTCTTCGTCCACTACTCCGCGATCGACTCGGGCGGCTACCGCTCGCTCGACGAGGGCCAGCGCGTCGAGTTCGACGTGACCCAGGGCCAGAAGGGCCCGCAGGCCGAGAAGGTTCGCGGCATCTGACCGCTTGACCCACGGCATGACGAAGGCCCGGACCTCTTGGTCCGGGCCTTCGTTCGTCTGTCGTTACCCTCCACCGAGCTGGCAGGCCGCGGCGCCGGTCCCCGGTCCGCCGCGCCCAGCTTGTATGAGCTTGGTGGCACTTGCATGAGGCTGTAACGGCATACAAGCGTCACTAGCCTCATGCAAGCGCGCTTCGAAGTGTCGGGCGTGGCGGGTGGCGACGGTCATCTGCGCGGCCTGAGCGATGGCCGCAATGGGTGCGGCATCGAGCGGAGCGTGCTGCGGGACTCGATAGGTGGCCAGGAGTCGCGCGGCGGGCAGGTCGAACGGAAGCACCCTCCCGGCGAACGCTGTAAGCACCCGGTCTTCGAACCACCGGCGCAAGACCTCACCCTGGGGTGGGTCGGATCGTTCCTTGCCAAAGACTCCGCGCTCGATCTCGGCGATGGTCGTGGCGGCCACGAAGAGGTCGGCGATGGGAACGGATGCGGCCCATGACTCGACCTGCGGGTAGCGTCCAGGAACCCTGAGGGCCGAGACCACACGGCGGGCACATCGCGCCTGAGATGACTTCAGGCCCGGCCTCCCGAAGGAAGCCGAGCCTGAACTTTTGTAGCGGGGACAGGATTTGAACCTGTGACCTCCGGGTTATGAGCCCGGCGAGCTACCGAGCTGCTCCACCCCGCGTCGGTAAGTAGAACCTTACGCGAGCCTTGCCGCACAGCCAAATCGCCCGGTTTTGGCCGCTGCTCGACCCGCACCTTCACCTCGCCGCGAGACCGTCACCACTCCGTCACCGCACCCCTCACCCCACGCAGCGGTATGCCGCCCGCTCAGGTGAGCGGGCGGCATACCGGAGCATGCGGGTGAGGGTGGGTCAGCCCGATGCGGTGGGTGATGGGGTCACGGTGAGCGACCCGGTCGGCGAGGCTGCCGCGGCCCGAGCGAGAGCGTCCTTGAGCCGCTTCTGGGCCTCACCGTAAGCGGCGAAGTCTCCCGTCTTGAGGGCGGTCTCTCCGTCGGCGTAGGCCTTCTGTGCGTCGGCGATCGCCTGCGCCAGGTCGCCCGGGGCGGGCGTCGTCGGCGTGGTCGGCCCCGGCGTCGGTGTCGTCGGGGTTGTCGGCGTCGTCGGCGTGGTGGGCGTCGTCGGGGGGACCACTTGGCCGCCGAACAACTCGTTGAGCGCCCCATCGAGGGTGTTGGACCACGCGAGCTTGTTTCCGAAGGCCACGACGATCGCTCGGCCCAACGGGAACTGCGAGGCGGCCGTGCCCTGGACGTAGATCGGCTCGACGTAGAGCATCCCGCCGCCCATCGGCAACGTCAGCAGGTTGCCGAGGGTGACCACGGAGCCCTGCTGGCGCGCGTTGTTGATGAACTGCGACAGGGTCAGGGTGAACGCCTTGGACGACTGGTTGGACGAGGCGATGTCGTTCTGCACCTGGCCCGGACCCTTGACCGAGCTGTTGGGCGGCAGTTCGAGCAACCGCAACGTGCCATAGCCATCCAGGCGTTTGCCCTCCGGCTGGTTGCCGGGGTTGGAGTCGACCGCGAGGAAGCCGGTCAGCACCTCCCGGTTACCGGTCGGCATGAAGGTCGTCGTCAACGAGAAGTTCGGGTCGGTCTGACCCGGCATGGCGATCGACAGGTAGTAGGGCGGCTGGTCGGTGCGCGCCGTCTCCTGCGTCGGGTCTTGCGGGATGCGCCAGAAGTCCTGCCCGCCGTAGAACGAGTCGGGGTCCTGCACGTGGTACTTCGCCAGCAGGGTCCGCTGGATCTTGAACAGGTCCTCGGGGTAGCGCAGGTGCGACATGAGGCTGGCCGAGATGTTGGTCCGCGGCTCGACGACACCGGGGAAGGCCGAGCGCCACGCCGCGAGGATCGGGTCGGCGTCGTCCCACGAGTAGAGGTGGACAGATCCGTCGAAGGCATCGACGGTCGCCTTGACCGAGTTGCGGATGTAGTTGAGCTGGCCCTGCTCCAGGCTCGTGACGCTGCGTCGGGTGCTCGTCGTCGAGTCCCGCGTCGAGGCCGCCATCGAGGTGAGCCCGGAGTTGGGGTAGTTGGCCGTCGTCGTGTAGCCGTCGACGATCCACAGCACGCGCCCATCGACAATCGCCGGGTAGGCGTTGCCGTCGAGGGTCAACCACGGAGCAACGCGTCCGACCCGCTCCTTGGGGGTGCGGTAGTCCATGATCCGCGACGAGGCGTTGACCGCGTCGGACAGCATGAAGTTGAGCTCGCGGTACTTCAAGCCGTAGGCCAGCTTGCGGATCGTGTTGTCCAGCGGGACGCCACCGGTGCCGGCATACGTGTTGTTGACCTGCTGCGACTCGACCTGGGCCGGGTAGTCGAACTCCCGCGGTGCCGCGCCCTCAGGAGCCCCGACGATGGCGTAGTCCGGGGACTGCTCACCGAAGTAGATCCGGGGCTCGTACTCCCCCAGGGCGGTCCCCGCCGGGATGGCCGCCTCGACGTAGACCGGGTTCCCCTCGGAGTCCTGCTGGTTGGCGTATGCCGCGACGATGCCGTAACCGTGCGTGTAGACGGTGTGGTCGTTGAGCCAGTTGCGTTGCCCGGCAGGCACACCGGTGAGGTCGAGCTCGCGAGCGGCGACAACGACGTCGCGCAGCTTTCCGTCGATCGTGTAGCGGTCGACGTCAAGAGCATCGGGGAACGCGTAGTAGTTGCGCACGGCGTGCTTCTGGCGCACGGTCGGCGAGACGACGTTGGGGTCGACGATGCGGATGCCCGGGATGGCTGCCGCGGTCGCGCGGAGGTTCTCGGCGCTCGCCTCGTCGCTCGGCACGTACTTCGACACCTCGATAGCCCCGAGCCCGTATGCCGCGCGCGTCGCCTCGATGTTGCGGGCGATGTAGGGGGCCTCGAGCGACTTCTCGCTCGGCTTGACCTTGAGGCTCTGGATGAGGGCCGGGAAGATCCCGCCGACGACGACCGAGGTGATGAGGAGCAGGACGGTGCCGACGACGGGCAGCCGCCAGGACCGGGTCCAGATCACCGAGAGGAACATCGCGGCGCACATGAGCGAGGCCACGGCGAGGATCGCCTTGGTCGGCAGGACCGCGTTGGCGTCGGTGTATTGGATGCCGGTCATCAGGGCCGACGTCGACAGCGAGAGGGTGTAGCGCTCCAGCCAGTAGCTCGCCGCGCGCAAGAGCACGATGACGGCGAACAGGCTGGACAGGTGCAGGAGGGCGAACCGGGTCGTGTCACGCCCCCGGTTGGCCAACTGCAGCCCGCCGTAGACGTAGTGGGTGAAGGCCGCGGCGATGGCGGCCAGGACGGCCGCCATGGTGACGAAGCCCACCGCGAAGGTCAGCCACGGCAGCGAGAAGACGAAGAAGCCCAGGTCGAGGCCGAACTGCGGATCGGTGATCCCGAACGGCTGGGCGTTGCGCCAGAGCAGGAAGGTCTCCCACTGCGACGACGCAGTGAGCCCGGTGGCCAGCCCGGCGATGAGCGGAATGACGAGCGTCGCCAGTCGCCGGATCGGCTCGAGCGCCTCGCGGTAACGGTCGAGGGCATCCTGTTGGGGCGTGACCGGCGGGTAGATGGGCCGCGCCCGGTGGGCGAAGTGCAGGCTTGACCAGACCAGCGCGGCGGTGATGAGGCCACCACCGATGCCCAGCAGGAGCTGGGCCCCGAGCTGCGTCGTGAACACCGAGCGCAGGTTGACCGAGTCGAACCACATGACCTCGGTCCAGACCTGGGCCACGGCCGTGACGACGATCCCGAGACCGATGAGCACCGCGACCGTCACCCCGAGTGGACTGCGTCGGGGCGCTACTACTGGTCGGCCACCAGGAGGCGGGGTGTTCGGGGGCTGGTCGGTATCGCCGTCAAACCACTTTTCCTCATCCACCAGGTCAATCTACCTACCGCTAGCGACGCGCTTCGCATTCACCCATTCGGCAACGGCTGGTGAACATCCGTGGCCGACCGCGCCGCGAACGGCTCAGCAGTGCGGCAGCCCCGACGTATTTCCCTTCCCGATCGCGGTCACCGCAGCCAGTGCGTCATCGAAAGTGCTGACCTTGACGACCTGCAGCCCGGACGGCTCACGGCCCGCCGCCTCGGCGCAGTTGTCCGCCGGTGCCAGGAAGAAGGTCGCGCCGCCCTCACGGGCTCCCACCATCTTCTGGGCGATGCCTCCGATCGGCCCGACCGACCCCTTCTCGTCGATGGTGCCGGTCCCGGCGATCACCGAACCACCGGTCAGCGCCCCGTCGGTGAGCTTGTCGTAGATCCCCAACGAGAACATCAGCCCCGCCGACGGCCCGCCGACGTTTCCGACGTCGATCTTCACCGAGAACGGCAGTTTGTAGTCGACGCCCAGCACGATGCCGAGCACCGTCCGGCCGTCGTCGGCCTTGCCGGTGTCGGGATGGGTGGTCACCTGCGCCCCTGACCGTTCGACGACGACCTCGACGGTCTCGCCGGGCGTCACCCCTTGGATCGCCGTCCGGATCGCGGTCGAGTCGCGGGCGGCCGCCCCGCCGATCGACACGATGACGTCACCGGCCTGCAGCTCTCCTTCGGCCGGCGCCCCCTTGACGACCTGGCGCACGACGACGACCTGAGGGACCTCCTGGCCGAGCGCTCGGAGGGCGACCGCTGCCGCCTCCTGCTGCGAGCCGGCCATCTCGGCCTTGTTCTCCTCGGCCACCTGCTCCTGCGTGGCCGCCGGCGGGAACAACTCATCGACGTGATAGACGTCCTGAGCCGGGCTCAGCCAGGCCGTCAACAGGTCCCAGGCGTTGACCGGGAAGCCCGGCCCGCCCTCGACCCGGACCGTCGTGAACTCCAACGACCCGGTCGTCGCGAAGGTCGGGGCACCATCGATGGCGATTCGCGGGGTCTGTTGCCCGTCCCCACCGTCGTGGGAGGCCAGTACATCGGTGGCCGGGCCCGGTTTGAGGATCGCGTAGGGCAGGGGGATCACCGAGGCCAGGACGGCCAGGACCATCGCCAGGAACATCCCGGTCGCCAGACCCGCCCAGGGTGGCCAGAACCGTCGGGTATGCCGTGCGCCCCGGCTCTCGACCACGGGCATCGTCTCCTCGGGCGGGGTCCACGACCCTGACCACGAGCTTGAGCCGCTCATCCGATGCCCACCCATTCGTGCGTTCCGTCTGCGAACTGCTGATGCTTCCAGATCGGGAGCGCTGCCTTGACCTCTTCGACGAGTTGGGAGCACGCCTCGAACGCCTCGCCCCGATGCGCCGCGCTCACCGCGGCGACGATGGCGAGATCTCCGACCACAAGCGATCCGACCCGGTGAACCATCGCGACCCGCTCGATACCGAGGCGGGCGGCATACCGCTGCGTGATGGTGTCGGCGACCGAGTCAGCGCTGGGATGCGCCGAATAGTCCAGCGCGACGACGCCCCGCCCACCGTCGTGGTCGCGCACTTGGCCGACGAAGAGGGCGACCGCGCCTGCCCGGTCGTGCCGCACGGCAGCGAGCACCTCGTCGACCGACAACGGCTGCTCCTGCACCCGAGCCAGCGCAACGGCGCCGCCCACCTCAGCGTCCACGCCGCTACCTCCCTCGGTCGCCGTCATGGCCGTCGAGCCCGTCGCAGGATTGCCGCCGTGCCCACCAGGGCGACGGCCGCACTCGCGGCACCCAACGCCGCGTCCATCCGGTCGACCCGGCGACCGGCGACCGCATGACGACCCTTGATCGACTCCAGCATGGCGCCCACGCAGGTCTCATTGTCGTATGCCGCGGCCCACCCGACCGTCCGCAGCCGCGCCGAGTCGATGACCCACGGATAGAGCGCATGTGCCAACTCACTCGCCGGGGCGGGCAGCACCCCGAAGCGGTGCAGGCGCGCCGCCGTGCCGAGGGCGGTCGCCTCGGACAACTGGACCCGGCGCATACCGGTGAGTGACTCGACCTGCTCCTGGCTCAGCCAGCCGGGAGCGCCAACCGTGACGACGGGCCCGAGATCTTGCTCGCAGACGACCCGAACGCCACTGGCCAGGTCATCGACGTGGCAGAACTGCCACGCGGGGTTGGCGCCCTTGACCGTCAACAGCCGGGGTGCCTCGAAGTGTCGGGTGACGACGGTGTCGATGCCCGGCCCGACGAGGGCCGCCGGCCTCACCGCCGTGATGGACAGGCCGGGATGGACCCGACGGGCGTCCTGGATGACCTCCTCGACGGCCAACAGGTCACCGACGACGCCACCGTCACGGACCCCGTTGAGCTCCGAGTCTTCCGGGAGCGGCACCGGGTTGTCGGGCGTCGCGCCGTAGACCTTGGCCGACGTGACGACGACCAGTCGGCTCACCCCGGCTGCCGCCGCAGCGGTCACCAAGGTCTGGGCCGTGCGCACGACGAGGTCCCGGCGTTCGGTCGGGCGCACCCGCAGGGCGCTCTGCAGATCGGTCTCGGCGGCCACCCAGACGGCGACGTCGACGTCCCGCAGCGCCCGGACCAGGGCGGGGTCGGTCGGATCGACCAGACGCCATTCGGCCGTGGCGACCCGGCCACGGTCCCGATCGATGGCCACGGGCGGACGCCCGTCGCCGGAGGCTCGGGCTGCGCGGGCGATCGTGTCGAGGATCCGGGAACCCGGAACGGCGGCGGCACCGACGACGGCAACGCGCGGCAAGGCACCCGCGGGGCGCACCGCCCCTGCGGAGACCTCCCGAGACCGTGGAGCCTGCCGGGAACTCACGCCGCCCTCCTGTGGTTGTCTTGGGTGCCATCTTCTCAGCCCCTGCTTAGGAGCACGATTTCATGTCCGAGCCGAACGACGACGCCGCAGCCGTCCCCGATGACGAGGCCTCCGTTCCGTCCGGTTCGCAGCGCCCCACGGGCGGTCCGCAGGACCGGCCCGGGGCGACCGGCGCCAACCAGCCGGGCGGCATACCTGATCTCGAACCCCTCGTGCGCGAGCTCTTCGGTCCCGACGCGACCCTTCCTCCCGAGCTGACCGAGTTGCTCGGCGCGTTGCGCGCCGACCCCACCGGATCCCCCCTCGCCGGCATGCTCCAGGCTCAGTTCCGCTCGCTCTTCGCCCCGGCCTCGACGGCCGATCGGGTCGCGACCGCGACCGACCTGGCCCGCAAGGTGGTCGCCGCCAAGGGCGACCCGTCGGTCGGGCCGGTGCAGCGCCGTGCCGTCGAGGAGGCCGTGGCGGTCGCCCGGCTCTGGCTCGACCCGGTCACCGCGCTCGACTCCCCCACCGGACCGGCGCTGGCGCTCAGCGGCGCCGAGTGGGTGCAGGCGACGACCCCGCGCTGGTACGCCCTCGTTGAACCGGTCTCCGACGGGGTCACGGCTGCGGCCGGGGCGGCGCTGCGAGCGCAGGTCGAGCAGTTGGGTGGGCTCTCCGGAGGTCTCGAAGGGGTTCCCGAGTTGCAGGCGTTGCTGGGAGCAATCCCCGGCGGCGCAGGCCTGGCCTCAGGTGCTGGGCTGTGGGCTCAGATCGGCCCCGCCCTCGACCACCTCTCGGCCGGAATGTTCGGCGCCCAGCTCGGCCAGGCGGTCGGCACGCTTGCCGGTGACGTCCTCTCCGGCACCGAGGTCGGGCTCCCCCTCATGGACAGCGGGGCCGTCGCGCTGCTGCCTGAGCAGGTCTCCGAGTTCGCTCGTGGTCTGGAGGTCGACGAGGGTCAGGTCCGCCTCTACCTCGCCGTGCGTGAGGCGGCCCGGGTCCGGCTCTTCGCCGAAGTCCCTTGGCTGGCAGCTCAATTGGAGGCAGCGGTACGCGACTACGGGCGCAACGTCGCGATCGACACCGACGCGATCGAGGAGGCCGTCCGGTCCGTCGAGCTCACCGATCTGAGCAACCTGTCGGCCATGCAGGAGGCCTTCTCGCAGGCCCAGCTCTTCGGTCGACGCACGACCCCTGAGCAGGACGCCGCCCTCATCCGCTTGGAGGCCACCCTCGCGCTCGTCGAGGGCTGGGTCGACCTCGTGACCGACCAAGCCGTCGCAGCCCACCTGCCCCAGGCTCACGCGCTCGGCGAGGCGGTCAGGCGACGTCGCGCCGGGGGGCCCGCCCAGCGCGCCTTCGCCGGTCTGGTCGGCCTGGAGTTGCGGCCCCGACGGTTGCGGGACGCGCGCAACCTGTGGGCCGCATTGGAGGACGCCGGCGGCGTCGAGTTGCGCGATGGGTCTTGGGCTCACCCGGACCTGGCCCCCGCCGCGGCCGACCTCGACGACCCGCTGGGCTACGTCGACCGCCGTCAACACCCCGCCGCGCCCGACGAGATGGACGCCGAGTTGGACCGGCTCCTGTCGGGCCAGGACCCGGACGCGTTGTGAGCGTCGCGACGGCATACCGGCATCTGCACTCCGACGCGGTCCGCTTGCTGGCGGGGTGGACCCCGCCCGATGCCCGACAGGAGCGCCTGCGGGCCGACTACCTCACCCACCTGGGTGCCCACCCCGACGGCGTCGCCAAGGCCGGGCCGCCTGCCCACCTGACCGCGAGCGCCCTGGTCTTCGACTCGCGGCTCGAGCGGGTCCTGCTCACCCACCATGGCAAGGCCCGGGTCTGGTTCCAGTTGGGCGGTCATCTCGAGCCTGAGGACACCAGCCTGTATGCCGCCGCGCAACGCGAGATCCGCGAGGAGTCCGGGCTGGCCGGGGTCCACGTGATCCCGGTGATCGCGCAGTTGGACCGGCATACCCTCGTCGGAGCCTTCGGGCACTGCCGGGAGCATTTGGACGTCCGGTTCGCGGCGGTCGTGCCGGCCGGCTCGGAGGATGCCGTGTCAGCCAGCGCCGAGTCCATCGACCTGCGTTGGTGGCCCCTGGAGGCGTTGCCCGAGCCCACCAGCGCCGAGGTCGGTGCCTTGGCCAAGGCCTGCCTCGCCGTGCTGCACGCTGCGCCGTCGGTGTCCCCGGAGCCCTCGCGCACCTGATCCAAGGCCCGCACCCGTGCCGGACAGTGGTGCCGGGCCTGGGGCCGTCCATGAGGCCGTGACAGCTGGCGTGATCACGCCAGCTGTCGCGGCTTCATGAGCGGCTTCATCCCCGGGCAGCGGCGCCGTCCACCAATCGGTCAGCCGCGACCGATGAAGAAGGCCTCCAACTCGGCGGTTCCCTGACCCAAGTCGGCCCAGTGACCGGCATACCGCAGCACGGCGAGGCCCGTCGTCGGGAAGCCGGCGGCGAGCTCGGAATGGGCCTGCGCCGAGCCACGCCCGGCCGTGAGCGCCTGGGCGAGCATCGGCATCGTCGGGGCATGACCGACGATGACGACGGTGGCAGCGGTGCCCGCGCCTTCGACGAGAGCCTGCAGCACCCCGGTCGGTCCGCCGTGATAGATCGCCGAGTCGAAGGTGATCGCCTCCGCTCGCGCGCCACCCGCCGCGACGTGGTCCCAGGTCTGGCGGGTGCGCAAAGCCGTGGAGCAGATGACCAGGTCGGCGTCGATCTCCTGGGCTGCCAGCCACTCGCCGACGGCGTGGGCGTCCCGGCGGCCGCGGTCGGTGAGCTCCCGCTCGTGGTCGAGGACACCGAAGGTTTGCTCGGCCTTGGCATGGCGCAGGAGCAGCAGTCGCTTGGTCGCTTGGTCGCTGATCACCCCCTGAGGATGCCCGGTCCGGCCCGCGCTCGCCACCCTCAGGCCCCCGGTCCGGCGACGACGTGCAGCAGGGGTGCGCCCGCGGCATACCGGGTCAGTTGCTCACGCAACAGACGCACCATCCGCGGCCGGAAGGTGTCGCCCGCCCCGCCGACGTGCGGCGCGACGAGGACGCCCGGGGCGTGCCACAGCGGATGGTCGGGCGGGAGCGGCTCGGGGTCGGTGACGTCCAGCGCAGCCCGCAGCCGGCCCGTGGCGGTCTCGGCCAGAAGCGCGGCAGTGTCGAGCACCTGGCCGCGGGCGACGTTGACGACCAGGGCGCCGTCGGGCATCGACGCGAGGAACGCGGCATCCGCAAGCCCTCGGGTTGTGTCGGTGAGCGGCGTGAGCAGCACGACGATGTCGTGATGCGGCAGCAGCCACGGGAGCTCGTCGAACCCGTGGACCCGCTCGACCACGTCGTCCCCGGCACGCGGACGCGAGGCCACCGCGGTGAGGCTCACCTCAAACGGCGCGAGCCGAGCGGCCAGGGCGCGCCCGATCCGCCCGTAGCCGACGATGAGCACCCGCCGGTCGCCCAACGCGGGCCAGGCACGCTGCCCGATCCACTCGCCGCGTTCCTGAGCCCGCGCGAATTCCGGTATGCCGCGTTGCGCGGCGAGCATGAGCGCGACCGCGAACTCCGCGGTGGAGGCGTCGTGGACGCCCGCGGCATTGCACAAGGTCACCCCCGACGGCAGGTGCGCCAAGACGTGGTCGTAGCCGGCGGTGAACAGCTGGACGACCTCGAGCCCCGGAAGCGCAGCCAAGCGAGCCAGCCGCTCTGTCGTGCCCATCGGCGGCACGACGACGCGCACCGACGGATCGTCGAGGTCGTCGGACAAGTCCCAGGCCCGCATGGCCAGCCCGTCCACGGGCCCCACGTCGGTGATCCAGGACTGCCCGGGCAGGGTCACGGTTCGCACGGTCCGACGCTACCGCCCGGACGCCGATGGGCCAGCCCGCGACCGGCGGGCGCGAGTGACCCGCCGACGGTCGGTGCGGGCCCGCTGGGGGATCCGCCGACAGGCGTCGATCGTTAGGGTGAGCAGGCGGCCGCAGGGGCTGCATCCACGGGAGGGAACCCATGTCCGACATCGACCAACTGCTCACGCAGATTCCACTGGCTGCGATCGCCCAGGAACTGGGGGTCGACGAGTCCCAGGCCGCGGCATCCTCGCGCACGGCGCTTGAGGCGCTCCTCGGCGGGCTGCAGGCCAACGCGAGCGACCCGGCGGGCGCGCTGTCCCTCGGCCAGGCGCTCGGCACCCACGACGGCAGCCTGCTCGGCGCCGACCTCGGGGACATCGACCAGGAGGACGGCTCGGCGATCGTCCACAACATCTTCGGAGGAAACACCTCCGACGTCATCGCCCAGCTCGGCGGCGTCAAGGGGTCCGGCGGCTCCGGCCTCATCGCCAAGTTGCTGCCGATCCTGGCCCCGTTCGTGCTGGCCTGGCTGGGCCAGAAGCTGCGCGGTCAGGGCGGGATGGGCGACATCCTTGGTCAGGTCCTCGGCGGAGCGGCCGGCGGCGCCGGTGGCAGTTCGTCCGGTGCGGGCGGCGGCGGTCTCGGTGACATCCTCGGTCAGGTCCTCGGCGGAGCCGCCGGCGGCGGCAGCTCGTCCGGTGCGGGCGGCGGCGGTCTCGGTGACATCCTCGGTCAGGTCCTCGGCGGCTCCGGCACGTCGGCCGGCTCGGCTGATTCGGCCGATTCGGGTTTGGGGCTGCCCGAACAGCCCACCGGTCCCCTCATCCCGACCGACGGCAGCGACATGTCCGACGTCACCGACGGCTCGAGCAACCGCTCCACCGGCGCGCAGGACAACCCGATGGGTGGCGTGCTCGGCGACATCCTCGGTCAGGTCCTCGGCGGCGGTAGCTCGTCAGGCTCCGGGTCCAGCAGCAGCCCCAACATCACCGACATCCTCGGCGGGCTGCTCGGCGGCGGTAAGCGCTGACCCACCACCCACGGCGGGTATGCCGCGCGGCACGTCCGCGCGCGGCATACCCGCTGGTGTGTGTGGGGTGGAGCGTGCGTCCTAGCTGCCGACCCGCTCCATGATGAGCTCGCGGACCCGAGCGGCGTCGGCCTGACCGGCCATCGCCTTCATGACCTGACCGATGAGGGCGCCGGCGGCCTGGACCTTCCCGCTGCGGATCTTCTCGACGAGGTCGGGGTTGGCGGCGATGACCTCATCGACCGCGGCACCCAGCGCGCCGTCGTCGGACACGAGCGCCAGACCACGGGCATCGGCGACCGCACCGGGGTTGCCCTCGCCGGCGAGCACACCGTCGAGCACCTGGCGGGCCATCGAGTCGTTGAGTCGGCCGCCCTGCACGAGCGCGTCCAACTCGGCGACAGCACGCGGCGTGATGCCCATGTCGGTGAGCTCGCGGCCGTCGAGGTTGGCGCGCCGGGCGATCTCGCCCGACCACCACTTGCGAGCACCGGCCGGGGTCGCACCGGCGGCCACGGTGGCCTCGATGATCTCGATGGCACCGGCGTTGATGACGTCGCGCATCTCCAGGTCGGAGTAGCCCCACTCCCCCTGCAGCCGTCGGCGACGCTGCACCGGCGGCTCGGGAAGGGTCGCCCGCAATGCCTCGATCGAGTCGGCCGTCGGAGCGATGGGGACCAGGTCGGGCTCGGGGAAGTAGCGGTAGTCCTCGGCGTCGGACTTCTCGCGGCCACTGGTCGTGACCCCGGTGTCCTCGTGCCAGTGCCGGGTCTCCTGCAGGATCGAACCGCCACCGGCCAGAACCGCTGCATGCCGGGTCATCTCGTAACGAACAGCCCGCTCCACCGACCGCAACGAGTTGACGTTCTTGGTCTCGGTGCGGGTGCCGAAGGGGACCTCGGCCTGCTTCTCGGGCTTCTTCTTGCGCGGGCGAAGCGAGACGTTGGCGTCACACCGCAGCGACCCCTGCTCCATCTTGACGTCGGACACGCCAAGGGCCCGCAAGAGGTCCCGCAGGGTCGCAACGTAGGCCTTCGCCACCTCGGGCGCGCGATCACCGAAGCCGGTCAACGGCTTGGTGACGATCTCGATGAGCGGGATGCCGGCTCGGTTGTAGTCGACCAGCGAGTAGTCGGCACCGTGGATGCGCCCGGTGGCGCCGCCGACGTGCAGCGACTTGCCGGTGTCTTCCTCCATGTGGGCCCGCTCGATCTCGACCCGGTAGGCGCTGCCGTCCTCCAACTCGACGTCGAGCCACCCGTTGAAGGCGATCGGCTCGTCGTACTGGCTGGTCTGGAAGTTCTTGGGCATGTCCGGATAGAAGTAGTTCTTCCGGGCGAACCGGCTCCACGGCGCGATGGTGCAGTTGAGCGCCAGCCCGATCCGGATGGCCGACTCGACGCCCTTCTCGTTGACCACCGGCAGCGACCCCGGCAGCCCGAGACAGACCGGGCACACCTGCGAGTTGGGCTCGGCGCCGAACTCGGTCGGACAACCGCAGAACATCTTGGTCGCAGTGCCCAACTCGACGTGGACCTCCAACCCGAGCACCGGGTCGTATGCCGCGATCGTCTCGTCCCACGTCAGCACGGCCTCGGTGCCGCCGTCGAGGGCCAGGTCATCACTCGTGTGCTCGCTCATCGAGCCACCTCCGCGCCCACGGTCGCCAAGGTTGGCGCCTTCTCCAACAAGTGCCCGCCCCACCGGCTGACGAGCTCACGCTCCAGAGCCGACCCCACGGCATACAGGCGCTCGTCCTTCGTTGCCGGAGCGAGGATCTGGAACCCGGTCGGGAGCCCGTCCTCGGTCGCGAGACCGGACGGCAGCGACATCCCCGGGATGCCGGCGAGGTTGGCCGGGATCGTCGCGACGTCGTTGAGATACATGGCCAACGGGTCGTCGAGCTTCTCGCCGATCCTGAACGCGGTCGTCGGCGCGGTCGGGGAGACGAGGACGTCGGCCACCTCGAAAGCGCGGTCGAAGTCCTGGGCGATGAGGCGACGGACCTTCTGGGCCTGACCGTAGTAAGCGTCGTAGTAGCCCGACGAGAGGGCATAGGTGCCCAAGATGATCCGGCGCTTGACCTCGGCGCCGAACCCGACCTCGCGGGTGGCTGCCATGACCTGCTCGGCGCTCGGGTCATCGACTCCCTCGGGCAGGGCCCGCAGGCCATAGCGCATCGCGTCGAAGCGAGCCAAGTTGGACGAGGCCTCGGACGGCAGGATGAGGTAGTAGGCGGCCAGCGCGTACTGGAAGTTGGGGCAGTCGACCTCGACGACCGTTGCGCCGGCATCGACGAGCAGGGCGACCGCTTCGTTGAAGCGGGCCTGCACCCCCGCCTGGTAGCCCTCGCCGGACAGCTGCTTGACGACCCCGATCCGCATCCCGCTGACGTCAGCGCTCTGCGCCGCCCGCACGACCTCGGGCACCGGGGCGTGAATGGACGTCGAGTCGCGCGGGTCGTAACCCCCGATGACGGCGTGCAGCAGCGCGGTGTCCAGGACGGTCCGGGCGCACGGCCCGGCCTGGTCGAGGCTGGAGGCCAACGCGACGAGGCCGTAGCGCGAGACCCCGCCGTAGGTCGGCTTGGTGCCGACCGTCCCCGTCACCGACGCCGGCTGACGGATCGAGCCGCCGGTGTCGGTGCCGATCGCCAACGGGGCCTGGAAGGACGCCAACACCGACGACGAGCCGCCGCCCGAGCCGCCGGGGATGCGCTTGAGGTCCCACGGGTTGCGGCTGGGGCCATAGGCCGAGTGCTCCGTCGAGGAGCCCATCGCGAACTCGTCCATGTTCGTCTTGCCGAGGATCGGCATCCCGGCGGCCTTGAGCTTGGTCACGAGAGTCGCGTCGTACGGCGGGATCCACCCCGAGAGGATCCGGCTGCCACACGTCGTCGGCAGCCCTTCGGTCGCGACGACGTCCTTGACCGCGATCGGCACGCCGGCCATCACGTGCAGGTCCTCGTTGCGGGCGCGTGCGTCATCGACGGCCCGCGCCTGTGCCAGCACGCCGGTCTCGTCGACGTGCAGGTAGGAGTGGACGGAGCCATCGACAGCCGCGATGCGGTCCAGGTGGGCCTGGGTGAGCTCGACGGCGCTGATCTCCCGACGGGCCAGAGAGTCGGCCATCCGGGCGGCGCTCCAGCGGGTGAGATCGTTGGTCACGGTGGTGCCTTACGTTGGGGAGCGGGTCGGGAAGCTGCAGGTATGCCGCGCGCCTGGGCCGCGAGGCGGCATACCAGAGGCGGTGGGTCAGTCGTCGGAGAGGATCCGGGGGACGGAGAAGCGCTGCTGATCGGCCTCGGGAGCCCCCGAGAGGGCCTGCGCGGAGGTGAGCCCGGGGCGGACCTCGTCGGGCCTGGTGACGTTGACCAGGGGCAACGGGTGCGACATCGGCTCGACGCCTTCGGTGGGCGCCTGCTGGACCAGTGCGACGGCGTCGAGGATGACCGACAGCTCGCCGAGCATCCGGTCAAGCTCGGCGTCGGTCAGCTCGATCCGCGCCAGCATGGCCAGATGGGCGACATCGTCGCGGGACAGGGAAGACATGGCCCCATCCTATTGGCGCTGCCTGAGGACCCTTGCGGGACGTTCGGCTTAGCCCACCCTGGCCGTTAGTCGGGAGACCCGGTCTCCAGGAGCCGGACGAACCCTGCCTCATCGAGGATGCGCAGCCCCAAGTCGCGGGCCTTGGCCTCCTTGGACCCGGCACCCGGCCCGACGATCACCCAATCGGTGTTCTTCGAGACCGATCCGGCCGCCTTGCCACCGCGGGCGATGATCGCCTCCTTCGCGCCGTCGCGGGTGAAGCCTTCGAGGGAGCCGGTGACGACGACGGTGGCGCCGTCCAGGGTGCGGGCCACCGATGCATCGACCGCGTCGACCATCCGGACCCCGGCCGCTGCCCAGGCATCAACGATGGCCCGGTGCCAGGTGTTGTCCGGGGCGTCGAACCAATCGCGCACCGACTCGGCGATCACGCCCCCCACCCCGTCGACGCCCGAGAGTTCCTCAGCGCTCGCGGCCCGGATGCCCTCCATCGAGCCGAAGTGGGTGGCGAGGGCGCGGGCCGCAGTGGGGCCGACATGCCTGATCGACAGGGCGACGAGCACCCGCCACAGCGGCTGCTCCTTGGCCTTGGCGAGGTTGTCGAGCAGTTTCTCGCCGTTGGCGGACAGGACTCGGCCGTCGATCACGTCGGCCTCGGGGTCGGTCTTCTTGGCCAGCCGGGTATAGAGCGGCACAGTGGCGATCTCGGCGGCTGTGAGCGCGAACAGCATCCCCTCGTCGTCAATGACACCAGCGTTCAGCAGTGCAGCCGCCCCCTCCCAGCCGAGGGCCTCGATGTCCAGGGCGCCCCGGGAGGCCAGGCCGAACAGTCGCTCGCGCAACTGGGCCGGGCAGGACCGGGCGTTGGGGCAACGGATGTCCTTGTCGCCCTCCTTCTCGGCCGCCAGCAGGCTCCCGCAGGCGGGGCAGTGCGTCGGCATCTCCCACGGGACGGCGTCGGCCGGACGCAACGCCAGGACGGGGGCAACGATCTCGGGGATGACGTCGCCGGCCTTGCGCAGCACGACCGTGTCACCGATCCGGACGTCCTTACGGGCCACCTCCCAGCCGTTGTGCAAGGTGGCGTTGGAGACGGTCGAGCCGCTGACGACCACGGGATCCATCACGCCGAACGGGGTCACTCGACCGGTGCGACCGACCCCGACCTCGATGGCCCGAAGAACCGTGTTGACCTCTTCCGGCGGGTATTTGTAAGCGATCGCCCAGCGCGGCGCACGCGAGGTCGAGCCCATCGACCGTTGGACGGCGACCTCGTCGACCTTGACGACCACCCCGTCGATCTCGTGCTCGACCGAGTGTCGGTGCTCTCCGAAGTGGTCGATGAACGCCTGGACCTCGGCGACGGTGTCGACGACCCGCACGTGCGGGGAGGTGGGCAGCCCCCAGTCGTGCAGCACGGCATACGCCTCGCTTTGGCGGGCCACGTCGAAGCCGCGACGAGCCCCGAGCCCGTGGACGAGCATCCGCAGGGGGCGGCTCGCGGTGACCCGCGGGTCCTTCTGGCGCAGCGAACCGGCAGCGGCGTTGCGGGGGTTGGCAAACGGCGCGCGGCCGGCCTCGACGAGGCTCGCGTTGAGCTCCTCGAACTGCTCGACGGGGAAGAAGACCTCGCCGCGCACCTCGACGAGCTCAGGGACCGGCGCCTGGGCGGTGGGCGTGAGCACGGCGGGGATGCCGCGGATCGTGCGGACATTGTGGGTGACGTCCTCACCGGTGCGCCCGTCGCCGCGGGTGAGCGCGCGGGTGAGGCGGCCGCGTTCGTAGAGGAGGTTGATCGCCAGGCCGTCGACCTTCAGCTCGCAGAGGAACCGGTATGCCGCGCCGCCGGGCCCCCCGGCGTCCCGCTCCACCCGCGCGGCCCAGGCCGCCAGCTCCTCGGGCGAGAAGGCGTTGTCGAGGCTGAGCATCCGCTCGAGGTGGTCAACCGCCTGGAACTCGGTCGAGAAGCTCGGCGCTCCCACCTGTTGGGTCGGGCTGTCCGGCGTCCGCAGGCTGGGGTGGGACTCCTCCAGGGCCGCGAGGTCCCTAATGAGCGCGTCGTACTCCCCGTCGGACACGGTCGGGGAATCCTGGACGTGATAGGCGAACTGGTGGGCTCGGATCGTTTCGGCCAGCTCGGTCCAGGCATGCCGGACCTCGGATGGCACGTCGGGGGCGCATGCGGGCGCTTCGGAGCTGGACACGGCGTCATCCTGCCGCATCGCGCCGACAATCCCCTCGACGGGCGGCGACGGGCGCTCGACGGCGGGGTGCGGTCGCTCAGCCTCGGGAGCGGGTGACGAGCTCCGCGGCCACCTGCAGGCAGGCGCGTTGGCGTTCGATGGCGGCGGACGGGGTCAACCCCGCCAGCCCACAGGTCGGGGTGACGACCAGGTCGTCCAGGTGAGCGGGCGGCATACCGACGCGCGACCAGGCCGAGGCGAGGTGGTCGGCGACGGCGACGGGGTCCACCACCGCCTCGGGTGCGGTGGGCACACAACCGGCGTGCAGGCGAACCCCGTCCTCGACCGCCACGGCCAAGCCCTCCCAACCGCGCGGCGTGATCAGCGTCGTGTCGACCGAGAGCCCGCCCGCGCCACTTCGGCGCAGCAGGGGCAGCGGAGGGTATGCCGCGCAGCAATGCACGATCGTCCCGTGCTCGCCCGCCGCCGCCAGAACCGTCTGCAGGGCAGGTAGCGCGTCCTGGACGTCGATGGCCCGCAACCTGCCGAACCCCGATGCCGTGGGCAATCGCCCGTCAAGCACCGCAGGCAGGGAGGGCTCGTCGACCTGGACGATGAGCTCAGCCCCAGGCACGAGCCGGGTCAGTCGGACCAGGAGGGTGCGCAGTCCCTCGGCGAGTGACTCGGACAGGTCGCGGGTGGCACCCGGATCGACGATGGCGCGTTCGCCGCGATGCAGCCAAATGTCCGCCGCGAGGGTGAACGGTCCGGCCACCGCGACCTTGAGCGGACCGGCATACCCGTCGAAGGCGGCGGCCAACTCGTCGAGGTCCTCGCCCCAGAAGGCGGCCGTCCGCGCAGCGTCTCGGCCCGGTCGATCGACGAAACGCCATCCCGCCGGTTGCAAATCGACGGCGAGGTCCACGAGCAACCCGGCGGTGCGGCCGATGATGTCCCCGCCCGGTCCGCGAGCGGGCAACTCAGGCAGCGACGGTATGCCGCGCACCCCGTCCGCCTGCTCGTCGTGATCGCCGAGCAACTCCCGCTGGATCCGCAGGGCCTCGGCGACATCGGTCCCCGGCCAAGAGCCGATCCCACTCGCAGAGGTCACAGCCCTTGAGCCTACTGCCGCCCCCTTGGCCTACGCCCGGGCTCCTCCGAAATCCTCACACTCGCCGGTGTTCTGGGCGAGAGGTATGCCGGTTGGCCCCGAATTCCCCACACCCGCCGATGGTTTCGCAGCCCCGGCCTACGCCCGGGAGCGCCGACCCGTCGCCGTGATCGTCGCCGAACCGACAACCCGAGTCCCGTCATAAAGCACCACTGACTGTCCCGGAGCGACCCCACGCACCGAGGCGTCGAGATGCACCTGCACGGTCTGCCCCACCGCGGCGCCTAAGACGGTCGCCACCCCGGGCAAGCCCTCACCGTGGGCCCTCACCTGAGCCTCCACCCGAGTCGCCCCCGTTGGCGGCCGGCCACACCAGCGCAGGTGTTCGCCCTCGATGACATCCACCCCAAGCAACTCCCCCGGCGCGACGACCACCGTGTTGGTCGCGACGTCGACGGACTGCACATAACGCGGCAGCCCGTCGGCGGCCGGCCGAGGCAGCGCCAGTCCCTTGCGCTGGCCCACCGTGTACCCGTAGGCGCCGCCATGCGACCCCACCACCGCACCCGACTCGTCGACCACGACGCCAGGGCGCGAGCCCAACCGCCCCGCCAGCCACCCCCGCGTGTCACCGTCGGGGATGAAGCAGATGTCGTGCGAGTCGGGCTTCCGAGCCACCGCAAACCCACGCGCCGCAGCCTCTTCCCGCACCTGCGCCTTGGTCGACCCACCCAGCGGGAAGAACGCCCCGGCCAACTGGCCGGCATCGAGCACCCCGAGCACATAGGACTGGTCCTTCGCCGCATCGACGGCCCGATGCAACTCACGACCATTCGGACCCTCCACGACCTGCGCGTAGTGACCGGTCCCGACCGCATCGAAGCCCAGCGCCACCGCCTTGTCCAAGAGCGCGGCGAACTTGATCCGCTCGTTGCAGCGCAGGCAGGGGTTGGGGGTGCGGCCCGCGGCATACTCGGCGACGAAGTCCTCGACCACCTCGGTGCGGAAGCGCGCCGACAGGTCCCAGACGTAGAACGGGATGCCCAGCCGATCGGCGACGCGACGCGCGTCGGCCGAGTCCTCCAGCGTGCAGCAGCCTCGGGCCTTCTCGCGCACCGCCCGGGCGTCCTCGGACAGCGCCAGGTGCACCCCGACAACCTCGTGCCCGGCGTCGATCAACCGCGCGGCGGCGACCGCCGAGTCCACCCCGCCGCTCATCGCCGCGACGACGCGCATCAGGCGACCCCAGCAGCCCGACGTGCTCGGTCGAGAGCCGCGGGCAACGCGGCCAGGACCGCCTCGACGTCCGCCCCCGTGGAGGTATGCCCCAAGGTCAAGCGCAGGGCTCCCCGCGCCTCGCGCTCGCTCAACCCCATGGCCAACAAGACGTGGCTGGGCTGCGGCACCCCGGCCTGGCAGGCCGACCCTGTCGAGCACTCGACCCCGGCCGCGTCGAGCAGGTAGAGCAACGAGTCACCCTCGCATCCGGGGACGAGCAGGTGCGCGTTGCCGGCCGACCGGCTCGCCCAGTCGCCCGGCCGCCACATCCCACCGGGCCGGATGTCGTAACCCAGCCCCATCGCGCCTTCGATGAGGTCGTCCCGCAACCGACACAGCCTCGGTCCCTCCACCGGAAGCATCCCCACGGACGCCTCGACCGCGAGGGACAACCCGAGGATCCCGACCGTGTCGAGGGTGCCGGAACGGATCTGGCGCTCCTGGCCGCCGCCGTAGACCAACGGCACGACGTCCTGCTCCCGCCGCACGAGCAAAGCGCCGGACCCGATCGGCCCGCCCACCTTGTGCCCGGTCAGGGTGAGCAGGTCGACGCCGCTGGCCAAGAAGTCCACGGGTAGGTGACCGACCGCTTGGACCGCGTCCGTGTGCATCGGTATGCCGTGCGCGTGCGCCTCCGCGGCGATCGCCGCCACGTCCTGCACGGTGCCGACCTCATTGTTGGCCCACATCACCGAGACGAGTGCGACCGACTGCGGGTCTTCGGCGATGGCGGCGCGCACGTCGGCGACCTGAACGATGCCCTCGGCATCGCAGGGCAGCCAGTCGACTTCGGCGCCCTCGCGGTCGACCAGCGCCTGCACGCAGTCGAGCACGGCGTGGTGCTCGATCGCGCTGACAAGCAGCCGACGCCGCCGGGGGTCTGCGTCTCGACGAGCCCGATAGACGCCCGCCACGGCGAGGTTGTCCGACTCGGTCCCCCCGGAGGTGAACACCACCTCGGACGGCCGAGCGCCGAGCACTCCGGCCAACCGCTCGCGGGACTCCTCGACGACCCGCCGGGCAGCCCGGCCCGCAGTGTGCAACGACGAGGCGTTGCCGACCCGATCCCGTTGCGCCGACATCGCAGCCGCGACGTCCGGGAAGACCGGCGTCGTCGCGGCATGGTCGAGGTACACGGGCACCCGCCGATCCTAAGCCGCGCGTGAGTATGCCGCCGCGACGCGGCATACCGTGGACGGTCGGTCACGGGGCGGAAAGGGGAGGGAGAACCCTGGCAAGCAACCGCGACCTGCGTCATGATGTGCTGGTTCGTCCCCGTCCCGAGGAGCTCAGCGAGCATGACCCACACCGGCCCCTCTGGCACGCGTATCGCGGCGTTCTTCGACCTGGACGGCACGCTCATTCCCGGGTCGGCCAACATTCCGCTCGCCAAGGCTGCCTTCGGCGCGGGGCTGGTGAGCAAGCGGGAGTTGGCCCTCGACCTGGCGCGCAACGCGTCGTTCATGTTGCGCGGCGCCAGTGACGACAGCTCGGCCAAGGTCCGCGACCGGATCCTGCGCGGGGTCAAGGGACACCCTGGCTCCGAGGTTGAACGGCTCGCCGATGGCTTTCTCGACGACCTGGTCGCCACGATCACCCCGACGATGCGAGAGGTGCTCGCCCAACATCGCGCCGAGGGTCACGAGCTCGTCCTCGTGTCGGCGAGCCCGACCGAGATCGTCCTGCGTTTCGCGGTGGCGGCGGGCATGGACTACGGCGTGGGGACCACTGCCGGTCGGGACGAGGCGGGGTGTTTCGACGGCACCCTGGCCGGGCCGTTCTGTTACAAGGAGGGCAAGGCGGAGGTCATCCGCGGGCTCGCGGCGACCCATGGCTACGACTTGGCGCAGTGCTTCGCGTATTCGGACTCGGTGAGTGACGAGCCGATGCTGGCGATCGTCGGCAACCCGGTCGCCGTCAACCCCGACCACGAACTGCGGCTGATGGCATTGGCTGGCGGTTGGCGGATCGTCGAGGTCGGCCGCCTGCGGGTTGCTGTCAACCGGACCCGCCGGGCGGCTCGTTCGGCGGTCACCTCGCCGGGCAAGGTGTGGACCCGCGGGCGAGCTGAGTTGACCCGGCGACGCGAGCCCATCGCCGACTCCGAGTAGAAGTCCTCGGGTCTTTCAGGGCCTCGGTCTTTCAGGGCCTCGGGTCTTTCAGGGCCTCGGGTCTTTCAGGGCCTCGGGTCCGAGGCCAGCATCGCCATGTCGACCACGTCGTCCCACACCCCGTCGACCAGCCGCACCTGACGGCGCACTCCCTCGACAATGAAGCCGGCCCGGTCATACACCCGCCGCCCTCGCGCGTTGCTCGCGCCGACTTCCAGGCTCACCCGGCGCAACCCCAGCGGCCCGAAGGCGAAGTCCCGCACCAGACGGGTCGCCTCCGTCCCGTAGCCATGGCCGAACTCCTCCGGGCCGACGAGCGCGATGCGGAACTCCATCGCGTCGTGGTCGGCGTCGAGGGAGAACAGCACGACCTCCCCCACGACCCGCTCATCGGCGATCCGCACGATGGCCCAATCGGCCCGATCGGGGCGGTCCTTGGCGACGGCCAGCCCGACGCGGACCTTCTCGGCCAGCACGAAGGCCAACGGGCTGTCGGAGTCGCCCACGAACAAGGGACGCAGCCCGTCGTAGTGTTCGGGCCCCATCGGATCGAGGCGTACGGCCTGGCCCCACAGGGTCGGCTGGTGCCGCAACAGCAAGAGATCCACGGGCGGAGTCAACCAATCCCAGCGCGCGGCGGCAAGCCGGCATACGGAAGCGGGGCCCGGACCACCACCGGTCCGGACCCCGCAGCGTATGCCGCGTGCGCGACTAGGCCTTGGCCGCCGCCACCGCGTCGGTCGCCTGCGGGAGCACGGCGAACAGGTCGCCGACCACTCCGAAGTCGACCAGCTCGAAGATCGGCGCCTCTTCGTCCTTGTTGACGGCGACGATCGTCTTCGAGGTCTGCATGCCGGCCCGGTGCTGGATCGCACCGGAGATGCCGCACGCAACGTACAACTGGGGGCTGACCTGCTTGCCGGTCTGGCCGACCTGGTGGCTGTGCGGGTACCAGCCGGCGTCGACAGCGGCGCGGCTCGCACCGACCGCTGCGCCGAGGGAGTCGGCGAAGGCTTCGACCTTGGAGAAGTCGCCACCGGTGCCACGTCCGCCCGAGACGACGATGGCCGCTTCGGTGAGCTCGGGGCGACCCGTCTTCTCCTTCGGCTTGGCCGACACGATCTTGGCCGACTGGGCCAGCGCCGACGGCTCGAAGGGGACGGTCACCTCGGCAGCAGCACCAGCAACCGCTTCGGGCGCAGCCGAATTGGGCTTGACCGCGATAACCGGCGTGCCCTTGGTGACGGTCGCCTTGACGGTGTAAGAACCGGCGAAAACGGTCTGAGTCGTCGAGACCCCACCGGCTCCGTCGGACTGCACGTCGACCGCGTCGGTGATGAGCCCGGAGCCCAGCTTGACCGCCAAGCGCGCGGCGATCTCCTTGCCTTCGGGTGAACTCGCGACGAGCACCGCTGCCGGGGACGCCTGGGCGGCGACCGCGGCGAGGGCCTCGGCCTGGGGCACCACAAGGAAGCCGGACAGGTCGGCGTCGATGCGGTAGACCTTCTCCGCACCGTATGCCGCCAGCCCCTCCTTGGCGGCATCGAAGCCGGATCCGATGAAGACGGCCGACGGCTCGCCGAGCCGCCGGGCGATGGTAAGCAGTTCGGTGGTCGTCTTGCGCAGCGCGCCGTCGACGTGGTCGACGAGGACGAGAACTTCAGCCATGTCAGTGATCTCCTATTCCCGCGTCGCCGCTCAGATGAACTTGCGCTCGGCGAGGAAGCCAGCGAGCTTGGCTCCGCCGTCGCCCTCGTCCTTGACGATGGTGCCCTTCGCGCGCGGCGGCCGCGCCTCGAAAGAGGTCACCTTGGTCCAGGCGGCATCGAGGCCGACCTCGTCGGCGGACACGCCCAGGTCGGCCAGCGTCCACGTCTCGACGGCCTTCTTCTTCGCCGCCATGATCCCCTTGAAGGAGGGGTAACGCGGCTCGTTGATCTGGTCGGTCACCGACACGAGGGCCGGCAGCGCGGCCTCGATGGTCTGGCTGGCGACGTCACCGTCGCGGCGCGCCGACACGGTGCCGGAACCCACGGTGAGCTCGGACGCGAAGGTCACGGCCGGCAGGCCGAGGCGCTCGGCGAGCATCGTCGGAACGACGCCCATGATGCCGTCGGTCGAGGACATCCCCGTGACGATGAGGTCGGGCACGCCGATCTTCTCGATCGCCTTGGCCAGCAACAGCGAGGTCGCGAGAGCGTCGGAGCCGTGGATGGCGTCGTCGATGACGTGCACTCCCTTGTCGGCGCCCATCTGCAGGGCCTTCTTGATCGCGTCGGATGCCTCGTCGGGTCCGATGGTGAGGACAGTGACCTCACCTTCGCCCGCTTCGACGATCTTGAGCGCCTCCTCGACGGCATACTCGTCGAGCTCGGAGAGCAACCCGTCGACGTTGACGCGATCGGTCGTGCTGTCGGAGGCGTTGAAGGTGCGCTCTGCTTGCGCGTCGGGCACATACTTCACGCAGACGACGATGTTCATCTAGACACGTCCTCTTCCCGTGTGCTGGTTAGGGTCTGGACCATCCTGTCAGGTCAGGCCAACACTCCCTGCCGCCATCGGCGTGATGCCCACCACCTCTCGGTATGCCGCGTGACGCGACTCACGCGCAACCCACGTGACCGTCGGCACGGCATACCTGCGCGGGCGATGTCTCCACGACGGAACGCGGACGAAACGAGTTGGAAATCGTTCGGCCTTAACGTCCTCCCTCGTGGACACGCTATTCGCCGGGTATGCCGCCCGCGAGCGCACCTTCGACGAGATGTTCGAGGCGGCGCCGAACGAGGTTCGATCGGGGTACACCGACGTCCACCATCGGTTGACCCGGATGAGTCCTGCGGACGTGCGTGGGCGTGCGGACTTCCTGGCTCGCATCTATGTCGAGCAGGGCGTGACCTTCGACATCGGCGGCGAGGAACGGCCGTTCCCGCTGGACATCGTGCCGCGGTTGCTCGACGCCGACACCTGGGCGACGGTCGAGGTGGGGCTGACTCAACGGGTGCGGGCCCTCGAGCGGTTCCTCGACGACGTCTACGGGCCGGGCGACCTCTTCAACGACGAGGTGATGCCGCGGACCGTGGTGACGAGTTCGCCGCACTTTCATCGGGTGGTCGCCGGGCTGACCCCGGCCAATGGGGTTCGGGTGCACGTCAGCGGCATCGACCTTGTGCGCGACGGCGACGGCCGGTTCCGGGTGCTCGAGGACAACGTGCGGATCCCGTCCGGGGTCTCCTACGTCATGACCAACCGCCGGGCCCTCACCAGCGCCCTGCCTGAGGTCTTCGCCGACCACCGGATCCGCCCGGTCCGCAGCTACCCCGCCCGTCTGCTCGCCGCGCTGCGGGCCAGCGCGCCGAGCGGCGTGTCGGACCCGACCGTCGTCGTGCTCACCCCGGGCGTCTACAACTCCGCCTATTTCGAGCACGCCCTCCTTGCCCGGATGATGGGTTGTCGGCTCGTCGAGGGACGCGACCTGGTGTGCCAGGCCGGGCGGGTCATGGTCCGCACGACGACCGGGCTGCGTCCGGTCCACGTCATCTATCGAAGGGTCGACGACGAGTTCCTCGACCCGGTGCACTTCCGCGGCGACTCGCTGCTGGGCTGCGCAGGACTGGTCAACGCGGCTCGCGCCGGCAACGTCACCCTGGCCAACGCCCTGGGCAACGGCGTCGCCGACGACAAACTCGTCTACACCTACGTCCCAGACCTCATCCGCTACTACCTGGGCGAGGAGCCGGTGCTGCCCAACGTCGACACCTGGCGTCTGGAGGACCCGGCGCACCGGGCGGAGGTCCTCGACCGCCTCGCGGAGTTGGTCCTCAAGCCGGTCGACGGCTCGGGCGGCAAGGGCATCG
>Ga0209719_1001453_pt1 | contig 29014 bp, 20 predicted proteins | sample AD_JPNAS2_MetaG_FD_184421 | JGI IMG/M metagenome (GOLD analysis project Ga0209719, IMG submission 184421) | Active sludge microbial communities of municipal wastewater-treating anaerobic digesters from Japan - AD_JPNAS2_MetaG (SPAdes) (version 2) | ecosystem: Engineered > Bioreactor > Anaerobic...
CTGGCCACGGAGATTATCCGCGGCCACGGCGGCGACGTTCGCGTGATCAGCCGCCCGGGCGAGGGGACCACGTTTGAAATTGTGCTGCCGGTCGAAAAAATAAGCGACAAAACCTGATTGCCAAGGACAAAGCACCATGCAGAAATTACATATTCTGATTGTGGAAGACGGACGGTCTCAACGGGAAATGCTTCGGGATTTTCTTATTTCCGAGGGCCACACGGTCATGGAGGCGGAAAACGGCGAAGCGGCGGTCAAAACGGTCGCCAACCATCATTTTGACCTGATTCTTCTGGATTACAAAATGCCCGGCATGGACGGGCTGGCCGTTCTCAAGGAGGTCAAAAGGATCAACCACGAGATCGATGTCGTGATCATTACCGCCTACGGAACCATCGAAACCGCCGTGGAGGCGATTAAGGCGGGGGCCGTGGATTACATCACCAAACCGATCGAGCTCGACGAACTGCTGATTCTGGTGGACCGGGTCGCGGAGCGCCGCGGGCTGATCCGTGAAAATGACCTTCTAAAACAGGAGCTGGGAAAGACCGGCATCACCGCGGAAAAAATCATTTACAAAAGCGCCCGCATGATGGAGCTGATGAACATGGCCAGCCGCGTCGCGCCCAGCCGGGCCACCGTGCTGATTTCGGGGGAAAGCGGCACGGGCAAAGAGCTCCTGGCAAGGCTGATTCATCAGTTGAGCCCGCGCGCCTCCAGGCCCATCGTTGTGGTAAACTGCGGCGCCCTGCAGGAAAATCTGCTGGAGAGCGAATTGTTCGGCCATGAAAAAGGCGCTTATACCGGCGCCGGTTCACGGCGCATCGGACGCTTTGAAGAGGCGGACGGCGGCACGCTTTTCTTAGACGAAATCGGCGAATTGAGCCCCGCCGTTCAGGTGAAGCTCCTGCGGTTTTTACAGGAGAAGGAAATTTCGCGACTCGGCAGCAACGCCAGCATTTCCGTGGACGTCCGGATCATCAGCGCCACCAACCGCGATCTGGAGGCGCGCGTTCGGGAAGGGGCCTTTCGTGAGGATCTTTTTTACCGGCTGAAAGTGGTGGCCATGTCCCTTCCGCCGCTCCGGGAAAGAAAGGAAGACCTTCCCTCGCTTTTGGATTATTATCTGAAAAAATTCGCGGTGGAAAACGGCAAAAGCCTCAAGGGCATCACGGCGGAAGCCAGAGATCTGCTTTTAAAGTATGACTATCCGGGCAATATCCGGGAACTGGTCAACATTATGGAGCGGGCTGTTGTCATTGCCCGGGAAGACCATATCACTGTTGGTGACCTACCGTTTAAAAATGAATCCTTCAATGATTTTTCAAGCAGGAATATATCCGGATCTCTATTGGAAATGCGGGAAGAACTAGAAAAAAATCTAATTATTGAGGCAATGGCCAAAGCGGACAACAACCAAACAAAAGCCGCCGTCAGCCTTGGGATGACACGGAGAATGCTTCGATATAAAATCAAGAAATACAATCTGCGAAAAATGGAACATCATTGAAATTAATTCTATAAAAGGAATTGATGACATATGGACATTGATGAGAAAAAGCAATCTGTGGCAGCGAAAGACAAAAAATGCATATTCGTTAATCGAATTTGTTGAAGAGATAGGTGTGTTGGATGGATAAATAATAACTGTTTTGTTTATCACATTACACATTCGATGATGTGTGAAAAGGATAATCCTGCAGTTATTGGCGCTGACCTGTCAATAAATTCATTTGGCACGCTGAGGGATTCCGTCGAAGATCTGGAGAAGCGCCTGATCGGCGAAGCCATGGCGAAGGCGGCTGAAAACCAGACCAAAGCGGCGGAATTTCTGGGCATGTCGGAAAGAATGCTGCGGTATAAGCTGAAGAAATACGATTTGAAAAACTGAGAGGGCCCGTGGAAACGCCCGGAAGCATGCGGGTGTGACCTTCGGCGGCATTATCCGGCCGCGGTTTCCCGAAGACCTGATTCAATGACGCCGCGCGCCCGGTCCACCAGTTCGCCCAGATTGTCATTCGTATAGCCGGCGATGTCGATGGGCTTGTGGATGATCATGCGCGCGCATCCGGGAAAGAGATCGACGGTGTCCGTAGGCAAAATATCGCGCGTGCCGACGATGGTGATGGGCAGGATCGGCAGCCGAAGATCCAAGGCCATTTTGAAGGCCCCTTTTTTAAAGACGCCCAGCGAGCCGTCCCTGCTTCTGGTGCCTTCCGGGAAGAAGATGACCGATGTGCCGTTGACGATCTTTTCTTTGGCCGCTCTAAGCGAGGCGACGGCCTTTTCATGGTTGGACCGGTCGATGAAAATATGCCCGACTTTTTCGCAGCCGATCCCGATACCGGGCACTTTTCTCAATTCCTGCTTCATCACCCATTTGAAGTCAATCCCCAGCCAGCCGTACAGGACAAAGATATCATACTGGCTTTGATGGTTCGCGACGATGACATACGACTGCGTTGGGTCGATGTTGCCTCTTCCAGTGACCCGAACCCGGATCGGCGTGAGATAGCCGTTGAGACGAGACCAGACGGTTCCGCAGATGAAGCTGGTAATCCGGGGATTTGTGACAACGGCCAGCACCACCGTCAGAGACCCGAAAAAGAGGGTGGAGACCGCCAGATACGGAGCAAAGATCAACCACTTGTACGGTTGATACAGGATTCTCAGCATTTTATTCACCGTTTTGTTTCCAAATAAAAATTCGGATCATCGTTTGATCGAACGGCTGAATAAGGCTTGGGCCGGACCCGTACGGGCGTTTTCGCTATCGGTTTTCGTAGCGTTTTTTCATGTCGCACAGCATGGTGTAGTGCCGTCTTTCCTCTTCGATGATTTTGTCGATGGCTTCATGCTGCGCGGCGGGAACCAGGTTTTTGATTTCATGGTAGTACAGGACCGAATCCAGTTCGCGCTGCATGGCAAACTCAAAGGCCCCCACCGTGTCCGTCACTTTCGCGAGCTGCCGGTCCATGATTTCTTTGGTAAAGATCAGGTTGTTGTCCACGTAGTTGCGCAGATAGGTGCTGTATTCTCCGGCATACTGCTCCGGTGGATTGTATTTTTCCATGGCGGCGAAAAACTTTTCAAACGTGCGCTTGTGCGCGGCTTCCGCCTGCGCGAGCTGGGAGAAGAGCTTTTTGGCGTCTTCCTGCTTGGCGATCTGTTCGGCGAATTTGTAAAAATTGATTCCATTTTCCTCAATTCTAATCGCCACTTCGACGATGTCGCTTGCTGCGAATACCTGCATAGGGTTTCCTCCTGAAAGAATATGATGACCGCTTAAAACTGAACATATTTTAACGGCTATTGCAACCTTTTTGGCGATGTTTCAAATCCATTTTTTCCTGCGGAACAACATAAGCATTCCAAGGGCGATCGTCAACATGACGCCCAGAACGGCAAAGTAGCCCCACCGCCAGCCCAGCTCCGGCATATTGGCGAAATTCATGCCGTAGATGCCCGCCAGAAACGTCAACGGCATGAAAATAGTGGCGATAATGGTGAGAACCTTCATGACCTGATTCATCCGCATGCTGGCGGAGGACAGGTAGATGTCCAGCATGCCGGCCAGCATGTCCCGGAAGGTGTCCACCGTGTCAACGACGGCGATAATGTGGTCGGAAATGTCTTTGAAATAAATCAGGTCCGAATCGGCAATGAGCGGGGAATCCGACCGCTGCAAGAGACCGATGGCCTCCCGAAGCGGCCAGAGCGACTTGCGCAGCAAGATCAGTTCTCTTTTCAGCAGGTGGATCGCCTGCAGTTTGTCGGGCGTGGTTTTCCGGATGAGGTCATCTTCCAGGAGTTCAATTTTGTCGTCGATGTCCTCCAGCACAACAAAATACTGATCGACGATGGCGTCCATCAGATGATGCGCCAGGTAATCCGCCCCTGCCTTGCGGATTCGTCCCTTGTCGGTGCGGATTCTCTCGCGGATGGGATCGAACAGCGTTCCCGCTTTTTCCTGAAAGGACAAAACGAAATTCGGGCCTAGAAGGATGCTGATCTGCTCCGCGTGCAGGTTCGGGGCGGCGTCAGGCTGGATGTTTTTTAAAACGATGAAGATATAATCCGTGAAGTCTTCCGCTTTCGGCCGCTGATCGGTGTTGAGAATGTCTTCCAGAATCAGGGGATGAAGGCCGAAGATGCGGCCGATTTCCTCCAGACGCCCGACGTCCTGCAGACCGTCCACTTGGACCCAGAGGATGCCCGATTTTTTCTTTTCCTCGATGAGTTCCTCCGGCGAAAATATTTCCTTTTCCGAAAGGGCGGCTTCGTTGTAGCGCATCAGCCGAATGCGGGATGAATCCTCGTAGGCATGGCCGATGTGCATCAGGGTCCCCGGGCTCAATCCGGCCTTTTTCGATCTTCTTTTCATGGCGAGGGTCATGGGTTTGGCTCCTTGGGCTTGACGCGGACGGTGACCCGCACCTCGGCGGATTTTCCGTCCGGGAAAGAGGCGCCGGGGATGGTGTTGACCTTGAGCGCCACCGTCATGGAGGAAGTGACGCTTTGCAGATCGAGGGGCTCCGTTTCCAGCCGAAGGCCGGCGGTCTTGATCCGGGAATCCAGCATGACCCGGAGCGCGGCCGGCTTTACGGATATTTTCTGCAGGACCAGGTGATCCGGCAGCCGGTTGACGGTCGCGACGTGGACCGGCAGATGCGCGACAATCTGCCGCGACGCGAAAACCTTGATTTTTACGGGGCTGATTTCGGCAATCGACAAACCGTTGGGCGTGTTCACCATGTTCCGGTTCAGGGAAAACTCCTGATTTTTCTGCGCCAGCGCCGATACATCCAGCGAGAGCTTCAACGAATCTTCATTCATCAGCCGAAAGGCCTGTTCGGGTCCCTGCAGGGTTATTTTGGCCTCCTTCACCGGCGGGGCGACGAACTGCCATCCGGCCGGCATGTTTTTATACTCGAGGGGAACGAAAAAATCACGGCGCACCGTGTCCCGCTGATAACCGAAGGTTGCCCACAACACAAAGGCCAGCCCCACGGCAATCAATTTTTCCTTTGTGTTTTCGCTGAGCCAGGCCCGGAGAGGTCTTTTTTTCGGTGCGGGCCGGTATTTCGCGTAGTATTTTTCCAAAACCTCGTGAAGCGTCGAGGCGCCGGGGACGACGGAAAGCGACTCCCCCTCGGAGACGGAAATGGTGCCGCGCTCTTCGGACACGACAACGCACAGGGCGTCCGAACGCTCCGTCAGCCCCAGCGCGGCCGTGTGGCGCAGACCGATGTTTCCGTGTCGCGCGGTATTGACGGACAGGGGCAAATGACAGCCGAACATCGCCACGCGGTCATCCTTGAGGATCACGGCCCCGTCATGGCCCGGGGAATGGGGATCGAAAAGGCTTTCCAGAAGCGGTTCGCTCGCGGTGCCGTGTAAGGGAATGCCGCCGTTCAAATGTCGGTCCAGCGGGTCATTCCCCTGGATGACCAGCAAGGCGCCGACGCGCTTCTTGGCAAGATTACCCGCGGTTTCCGCGATGATGTTCGCGGTTTTTTGCAGCCGCGACAGGGGCGGAGCCTCTTTGCGAAGCTGGCCCAGCATGGCAATGCGCTCAAAGAAGCCGCGCAGGTCTTCCTGAAAGATCACCACCAGGACGAACAGCAAAATGGCGAAGAATCCCTGGAGCACAATCACGGTAAGATAGAGCTGAAAAAACCGGGCGGCCAGATACACGCCGCCCAGAAGCAGGATGCCGATCAGGACAAATCGCGACGCCCTGGTTTTAAACCACATCAGGAGGGCGAAAATCATTCCGGCGATAATCGCCATGTCCAGGATGTCCTGAATTCGTATGTTTTTGATGACGGACGCGGCGGCGTTGACCATATCCATAACGGCACGTTTCCAGTTTGAGAGAAATAGACGGCAATGTATAACGGCATTTGATGACGGATGTCAAGGAACAAGGCAAAAAAACGCCCCCCCGGAGAAAGGGGAGGCGGATGGTAGGGGCAAACCGCGAGAAACTCCTTTTCCCGAAGCGTCGCCGGCAAATGCCGTCTTCGGGAAAGGGGCTCTTGCTCTAGTAGTATTTTCCGGCGATATAGTCGCTCAACTGATTGATGAGAAAATCCTTGTTGGAGATGATCAGCTTCAGGACGTCGCCGATGGAAATGATGCCGACAAATTTGGATTTTTCAAAAACCGGCAGATGGCGGATATGCTTTCCCGTCATCAGGACCATCGCGTCTTCCACGGTGGTGTCCGGGGTGACGGAAAACAAATGGGAAGACATGGCTTCCTTGACCAGGGTCTTCTTGGAGGTTTTCCCCAGAAGGATAATTTTTCTGGCATAATCTCTTTCCGAAAAGATGCCCACCACCTTCTTGTTTTCCATGACCACCAGAGCGCCGACTTCCTTCTCGCTCATTTTTTCCAGGGCTTCATATACGGTTGCCTTGGGAGAAATCGCCTGAATCTTTCCGTCCTTCGCCTTGAGAATATCCCTGACATAGTTCATAGTTGCCTCCTGTATTGCCTTCGGTGATTTGACTTCATCTTAATATATGTGCGCTCAAAAATAAAGGTGAAAATGCACGAAAAAAACGGCGGCGCAGGATTTTTCGCCGGGCGGCGCTAGAGCACCCGGGCGACCAGAATGCCGGTGAAATTTCCGCGGCGGCGCAGGTAGGCTGAAAGCGTTTCGCGGGAAACGACCACGGCGCCTTCCCGGCGCGAGGCGTGCAGCAGGCGCAGACGGCCGCGTTCGCGGACGGCCAATCCGACATGCGCCACATCCAGCCCTTCCTGGTTTGTCGTAAAGGCGATGAGGTCTCCCGGTTGAATGTCGTCCTGAATTCGGGATACCCGTTCTTTGCCGATTACGTAAAACGGACTTCGCGACAGCCTCCGCTCCGTCCGCCTCATTTTTTCCGCCTGGCTTTGATTTTTCAAGGCGACGTAGCGTTCGCGATGGGTCGTCATGAAATGAATTCCTTTTTGCCGGCGCTCGCCGCCCAGATCCCGCGAAACGTCCGTCAGGGTCTTTTTTTTCTGATTATCGGCGAGCCAGTCCGTAAAGTAGTGAAGACGGGAAGCGTAGCCGTCGATTTTTCCCCGGCGGTAGCGAATGCGCCGAAGGTTCCCGCGGAATTCCTGAGTGCTGAGCTTTCCGGACGATGCGCACCGGACCAGGGCCAGCACGGTTTCCACAAAGGTCGTGCAGTCAAAGGCATGAAGATTGACGATCAGCTTTTCGCGGCCCGGTCCTTCCAGGGTGCCTTCCCGGTAAGGTGTGCCCAGGAAAAAGCGGCCGGTTTCAACAACCAGATTGCCGGGAGAAAAATCTTGTCCCGTCGGCTGTTGGTTTTTTGGAGGAGTTGCCGGTGTTTTCATCTGTTGCCACGAGGTCTGCCGGGATTCGCCGGTCGGACGCTCCGGTTTTTATTTTTTGATTTTCAGATGCGCCTGCAGGTACGTTTTGAAAGAGGCGAAATCCCTGGAGAGGTTGATGGCGCTTCCTTCCCGTCCGGCCAGGTCCTTCATGCTTTCCGGCGGCTCGGGGTCGATCCCCAAAAGGTCTTTGATCTCATCGGGAAACTTCGCCGGATGGGCGGTTTCCAGACAGATGGCGAGCCTTGTGTCGCCGGTTATTTTCTGGTAGGCCGCGAGCCCCGCCCAGCCGACCGCTCCGTGCTGCTCCAGCACCACGCGATAGCGCTCATAGACGCTTTTGATGGTTTGCCGGGTCTGGCCGTCGCTGACGCTCACGGAAAAAATGTGGCGCCGCATTTTCTCCAGGTCGGGATAGCGGTGAACCATTCCCGTGCGGTCCACGGTGCCGCCGTACAATTCAAAGAATCGCGCCAAGTTGCTGGGATGCCCCACGTTCATGGCGTTGGAAATGCAGGCGCGCGACGGCGACAATTTCGTGTAGATTCCGGTTTCCAGAAAAGCGGGAAACTCGTCGTTTTCATTGGTGGGCATGATCAGTTTGGCCACCGGCAATCCCATGCGGCGGGCGTATTCGCAGCCCAGGGCGTTTCCGAAATTGCCGGAAGGGACGGAGACCACCACCTCCTCGCCGGCGCCGGCCAGTTGGGCGTAGGCATAGACATAGTAAACGATCTGCGGCAGAATGCGCCCGAAGTTGATCGAGTTGGCCGACGACAGATTGAACCTTGCCAGATCTTTGTCGGCAAACGCTTCTTTGACCAGATTCTGACAGTCGTCGAATTTTCCGTCCACGCACATGGCCCGCACGTTGCCGCCGATGGTGTCGAGCTGCTTTTTCTGCATCAGGCTCACTTCATCCGCCGGATAGAGGATGGTCACATCAATGCCGTCAACGCCCTTGTAGGCTTCTCCGACTGCGCTTCCCGTATCGCCGGACGTCGCCACCAGAATATTGAGCCTCTCTCCTTCAGGCCGGCAGTGGCTCATGAGCCGCGCCATCATGCGGGCGGCGAAATCCTTGAAGGACGCCGTGGGGCCCTGGTCCAACCGAAGGATAAAGGCGCGCGGATACACCGCCTCCAGCGGGACGGGAAAGTTGTACGCGTCCTTCACAATCGCCTCGAGGACATCGGGTGAAAACTCATCGGAGAGAAACGCCCGGGCGACCAGCAGCGCGGCCTGCCAGTAAGGTTGGTCGCGCAGCGCAACCATATCCTTCATGGAAAGCCGCGGAATGGCATCGGGAACAAAAAGTCCCTCATCCGGCGACTGCCCGGCCAGCAGCGCTTCCCGAAAAGATACGCTGCCGGTAAAGGGAGTAATTCCCGCAGCCTGTTTTACATGACGATTGGTGCTGTAGTAGCGAATGGGCATGCCCGTTGTCCCTTTCAAAGGTGATTTTCTATAATCTGATTGGCGCAAATAAATCAACAAAAAACAATACCCTCCTGTCGGGTGTTTGCCTGGGCGATCTGCCGGTACGGTCATGGACGGCGTTTTGTCTTCTCCGAAGGGCCTGCGGTTTTTCCGGCGGGCAAAAATAAATTGCAAAACCGGCTGTTCGGAATCCGGAAAGCTGTCTTTTCCGAAATCCATTTGGAAAATAGCGGCTTCTATGCTAAAAAACCAAACGCTTCAGGAATGGGAAGCGCAAATTCTTTTTCGGGTTGAAAAGCATGGAAGAAAAAAAAACCGTTCGTTTGACGGAAACCGTATCGAGCGCGGGTTGAGCCTGCAAGATCGGTCCGGGGGACCTGTCCGACATTCTCAGCGATTTGCCGCTCATCTCCGATCCGAAACTGGTGACCGGGTATGAGCATGCGGAAGACGCGGGCGTGTATAAAATCACCGACGACCTGGCGCTGGTGCAGACCGTGGATTTTTTCACCCCGACCGTGGATGATCCCTTCACCTTCGGTCAAATCGCCGCCGTCAATGCCTTAAACGACATTTACGCGATGGGGGGCACTCCGCTCACCGCCATGAACATCGTTTGTTTTCCCATTAAGACGATGGACAAATCGGTGCTGCGCGAGGTTTTGCGCGGAGGGCTGGACAAGATGCGCGAAGCCGGCGTTCTCTTGGTCGGTGGCCACAGCGTGGAAGACAACGAAATCAAGTATGGTCTGTCGGTGACCGGCACGATTCATCCGGACCGCGTGCTGTTCAACCGCGGCGCCCGCCCCGGTGACCGGCTCATTCTGACCAAGCCGCTGGGTACGGGCATTGTCGCGACGGCCATCAAGGCGGGGGCGGCCGGGCAGGCGCTTGTCGAACAGGCAACGCGCTGCATGACGACGCTCAATAAAAAAGCGGCCGAGCTGATGATCGCGGCGGGAGACATTCATTCCTGCACGGATATCACGGGCTTCGGTTTTCTCGGACACGCCTGTGAAATGATTGAAGGCAGCGATGTCGGCCTGCGGATCGAGGCGTCCAGAATTCCGATTCTGGAGGGCGTGCTGGATCTCACTCAAACCGGCTACCTTCCCGGCGGTCTTTACCGCAACCGGAACTACCGCCTTCATCAGGTCGAGAAAGCTCCGTCTTGTCCGGACTGGATTTTTGACGTCTGCTTTGATCCGCAGACGGCGGGAGGTCTGTTGTTCAGCCTGCCTTCCGAGAAGGCGGAGCCTCTTGCGGCTGCCATGCGCCGGGCGGGCATCACGGACGCGGTCGTCGTGGGCGATGTGGTCAGTGATGACCCGGGTAAAATTCTCATGGAGTAAAGTCCTTTGAATCGCTTGCCCTTCAAAAGTGAGACTGAGCGGAATGTCAGAAAGCTCCTCGAGCTCGCGCATTCGGACGATTCGCTGCTGTTGCTGATGTACGGCAGCCCGGATCCGGACGCAATCGCTTCGGCCATGGCGCTTCGCGAAATCCTCCTTCGGACCAAAGGTCTTTCCAAATGGGTTTTTGCGGCGACGGAGCCGATCCGCCGTCAGCAGAACCGGGAACTGGCGCAGGCGATGCGCCTCAACATTCGGCTTCTGAATCAGGTTGATGCCGGCGCCTACCGGCTAGTTGCGCTGGTGGACGCACAGCCTTCTTTTTTTGGAGATTCCCTCCCGGCCCGCGAGCCGAATATCGTCCTGGATCATCATCCCCGCGAGGGAAACTGGCAGGCCGAACTTGCCGACATTCGGCCCTTGTACGGCGCGCTCTCGACGATTTTAACGGAATACCTGCTGGTCGCGCGGGTGCGCATTCCCCGCAATCTGCACACGGCGCTGCTTTACGGCATCAAGACGGACACGGATAATTTCGACCGCGAAACGATTGCCGAAGACATTCGCGCCTACACCTATCATTCCCGGCACGCCAACCTGCGGCTGATCCGCCGGATCGAACTCAATCAGACGCCGCGCAGCTATCTGAAATATTTCGACCACGCGTTTCATTCCATGACACATTTCCGCGGACGCCGCATCGGTTTCCTGGGGTACGTGGAAAGTCCGGATGTCTGCGTGCAGGTGGCGGATTTTTATCTGCACGTGATCGGCACGTCGTATGTGGTGGTCGCGGGAATCGTGAACGACCGGCTGGTCATTATTTTTCGGGGCGACGGCTATCGCCAGGACTGCGGCGCGATGGCGCAGCAAGCCTGCGGCCAGATCGGTCAGGGGGGCGGTCACCGCAGCGCCGCCCGCGTGGAAATTCCCCTGGACGTTCTCAAGGCGGAGCTGCGGGGAGATTTGTCCCCGCAGAGCGTGGAGCGCTTTCTTCATCAATGCCTGAGAAAAAGCCATCCGCGCAAAGAGGGGCCGCCGGCCCAAAACGGAAAGGAGAAAACATGAGAGATATCGGGTTTCACAAGGAAACGGTCACCGGACGGTACCTCAATCCCTTTGACGGATTTGAACCCAAAGACCTGACGATTGAAGAGCGCTACGACGAAACCACCGGCGTGGCCAGCCGCATTCTTCCTTACCGGGTGAGGCCCGCCCAGAAGCCGGACACCGTCGTCTATCTGGAAAAATCGCCGGAATCCATCTGTCCGTTTTGTCCGGAGCTCTTTGACAAAATCACACCCCGGTTCACGCCGGACATCATCGAAGGCGGAAAATTTACCAGAGGCGGCGCCTTTCTGTTTCCCAACGCGTTTCCCTACGATGCGACCAACACGGTGGCGATCTTTTCGCACCGCCACTTCATGGCGCTGGATGAATTGACGCCCGACACCATGCGCGACGGCTTTGCCGTCTGTCGGGATTATTTTTACCGAATGGCCGAACTGCACAAAGGATTCCAGTTTGGTTCGATCAACTGGAACTACATGCCGCCCGCGGGCGGCGGACTGATTCATCCCCACCTGCAGACGATCGCGGGCAAAAAACCGACCAATTTCATGCGGCGACTCCTGGCCAGCGCGCAGAATTACGAAGCCGCCTTCAGGGGCGGTAATCTGTGGAAAGACCTGCTGGATCGGGAGCAGGACGCAGACGAGCGTTTTATCGCCTCGACCGGCGTCGTGTCGTGGCTTGCCGCTTTCTCGCCCAAGGGCATGGCCGGGGAAGTTGATTTTTATTTCAGGGAGAAAACCTCGTTTTTTGATCTGACGGAGGCCAATTTTGAAGAGCTGCTCAAAGGTCTTTCCCGGGTCTTTCTTCACATGTATGTCAATAATTTCATGAGCTTCAATCTTTCCCTGTACGCGCCGATGATGCCGGAGAAAAACTTCTGGGTGCAGGGAAAAATCGTTCCGCGTTTTGAAATCAATCCCTTGGGCACGAGCGATTTGAATTATTTTGAAAAACTGCACGATGAGATCATCTGTCCGATTGTGCCGGAGCAGTTGTGCAAGGAGCTGCAGGCGTATTTTCAGACCTAGAGGCGGAAAACGGCTTCAAGCCGTTCCCTGCAAATTAATAAAAAAGGCGGCATCCTCGGATGTCGCTAATGTTTTGTTTTTATTGCTATTTCAATCTTGATGATTGCGGCAATATTTTGGAGCCATCAGCATGATTGCTCCAGTATTGACGACGGCACAAAATAATCTTGCCCGAACAGTACCAGTCAAAATATTTTTCACACTCTCATCCTGCACACCCGTTTATTCCAACTGTATCCGTCCGGTAAGGCCGAGGTCTTCGAGAATCTGTTTAAGATCGGCCTCAAAGGTCTTTTCAAGTTGGCGGTCAATGATCACTGAAAATTCAATGCCGATTTTGAGGTCTGTGCCACTTCGTAATTTGGGCAGAATCTTCGTCCCGAGCCGATTCCATATCTCAGGCGGAACATCTCCGGAAATCCGGAATGTCCTGGCTTGGGGAACTGGCTTAGGTTCCGGTTCTTCCTGGCGCTTTGTCTCGATATCTGGAATTTCTGTTGTATCAGGTAAAGGAATTTTTACGGTTTCATTTTCCGGCGTCACTTCCGATGCTGCTCTCAATTTTCCTGCTTTTGATTTCAAAAGCAGGAAAACACCAGAATCAAAAATAACATCTGCCGGGTCTGTGTACTGGTTGAAGTGCATGCGTTCATAGCTGCCGTCGGGATTCCGGCCAGAGGCCAGTCCAAAATCACCTCTGAAAACCAGTTCAACAATCTTATCTCTCAGGATCGTATCCGGATCGATCAAACGGGTTAATGACCCATTCAGGAAACTCTGTCTTAAGCTTGAAAGCGGCCAGGCCCCTGATTCCTTCAGAGCGGGAGGCCAGTTTCGTTCAATATAGCCGGCGCCGACGGATTCATTGAGCAATGCCTGCGACTTCAGTGCAGTGATAACACGTCCGCACAGCGTTTCACTGCCACTGGAGTGCCCTGCGCCTAAATCAATGGTCCTGAGGCCGTCCGGTTCCTGATTGTCGGCAATGACCGCATAGCGATAGCCGCCCCAGACCTCGTCCTTGGCTGCCTCTTCCGCATCAGCCACCTTGGCCTGAAGCTCTGCCCGATCACTGCGGTCAAAATCCCCACCGAGTGTTCCTTCCATAATTTCTTTAGCCACGCGCTTCCAGGCAAGCCACAGCTCCACCTTTTCGCGAAAATCACGGCCAGGCTTTTTGATACACCATACCAGCGAGCCTGGGTAAAGCCTGGGCGACTTTCCTCGCTGTTTGGTCCATTCCGCGATCTGCTGACGCAGCGGGCCGTTGCCGGTCCATTCGGATTCCGGCTCGACGATGACAAGTGTTAGTTTTGGGGTATCCTGCACAGAAGTGCCGTCGGCCGGAAAGGGGACAATCGGAATACTTGCCCCTCTGTCAAACTCCTTCTGGATGAGAATTCGCATGGCCGGTTTGACTTCGGTATCTTCGTCCAGTGATGCTCGGCGGTCGCTTACGACTTTCTTCATGGTCGGCTGGTGACTGATTTTAAAACCATCCGAGCCCACACGCCGGATAAAATAAGACTTATCTTCGAGAGTGAAGGCCGCTGTATCGACAGAAGTGGTGTCGGCCTCCGGTTCTCCGAGGGCGAATCTTAGTTCCGGCAGATGCGCCATCTTGTCTATCTGCCCGCCCGACGATTCAAACAGGATGGTTGTCGCCACACGACGATGAATATTACGCAATACGCCTTTTGTATCCGCATCAAGTGACCTGGCGTGCGAGTGAGGCCCGGAAATATCAGAATCGATAGCAGACAGGAGCCGGGATTCACCAAGTTGACCCAGAACCACGCTCCTAAACTCAGGAACTTCCATTGGCGCCGATCCAATCGTAATCAGCGGCTCGCGTCTGGCTTCCGTAAAACCTGTTCGATAAGCCCAGGAAATCCACTGCGCAAGCATGGCCAGCGTCCCGCGGGTCTGCTGATATTGCGAAAGGGCTTGCCATTTACGCTGGAACACAGAAAGGGTCGCGGGATGAAATGGGTAACTGACCTCAAAACGGTCACGCAGATATTCTCTTGCCCTGGCTTCCGTTGTCGCGCTATCTACCGCCGTCCATTCCGGCGGGAGTTGAGCGCGTCGTTCAAAACACCAATCCGCATAAGCCTTACAGATGGTTTTTCGCACGCGTTCGCTGCCAATATCCTCAAAAAGCCTGCGGCGGACAACTTCACTGATCTCGGCTTCATCGTTAGCAATGAGGTCCTTGGCCACCCTGCGGACCACCTTGGTGATTTTGTCCTGCCACTGCATATCCCAATCCGTCATTTCGACCTGGCTTCGGGGCAGACTGATAATTGCAGCGCCATGAGTCGTGCCGGTCGTGGCCACTGTCAGGTTCTGAATAAAGGCGTGAAATTGATCGGCCATTCCCCGATGGCGGTTAAGGTAATTGAGCACCTCGTCGAAAAGAATAAGCACCGGAGCGCCGGCTGCTTTGAACACACGGGTAAGAGCCTCTGTGCCTGGAGGCGTTGTCTTTGCTGCATTACCAAGCTCTTTGACACCTTCATTTCCCGCCAGCTGCCAGGCCACATCAATCCATGGTGTTTCCCGACCATCTTTAGGATCCCAGGCATTACCTACAAAGGCGGCGACGCGCGCTTTCGGCACAGTTTTAATACCGGCTTCAGCGATGAGTCCTGAAACACCAGAGTACTCCAAAGCCTTTTCCCCATTTATTGCCATGTGATACAGCGCCGCAAGCGTATGTGTTTTGCCGCCGCCAAATTGCGTAATCAGCGTCATTACAGGCGCTGTATTCACCGTCTCGCCGGAAAGGCGACGCAGCACCATGCCGGCATGTTCGCGAAGCGCCCGTGTGAAGCAAGTGCGTGCAAAGAATTTTTCCGGCTCCCGGTAATCCTCCGGGGCTGTCTTGGCAATGACCTGTTCCAGGTGAATGGCAAATTCATCCGGGTTGAATGAACGGCCTTCACGAACTTCCTTTCGGGGTGTTGCTATCTTATACCAGGGTTCCATGATCATCCTCCGGATGAAAAAATCAAAAGGCAAAAGTAAAAAGGTAAAAAGAATGGTATTTCCTTTTTACTTTTCACTTTTGCCTTTTTTTGTGTTCACGATTATTGCGCCGATGATTCTGGATAGCTCGTCCGCTTCCTGAATCATAAAATTAATATCTTCGTTTTTTAATCCCGACTCACGCAGCAATTTCAACCAGTATATTGTCTCTCTGGCCTCTTTCAAGGCAATGGAATACTTGCTGACAAAATCTGCATTGCTTTGACCGGCCTGAGCTTCTTCCGTATTGGCGCCGATTGATGTGCCTGAACGCAAAAGTTGCTTACCCAACGTCCGGTAAACATCGGTTTGCTTTTCCAATGCACGGCAAAGTTCTACAATATCCAGCGCAAACAAAAAAGTCCGTTCTTTAATATCCCTCGGTTTTTCCCTCTGATTCATCTTTTTTACTTTTACCTTTTTACTTTTTACTTTTGCCTTTTACCTTTTACCTTTTTACTTATCTCGGTACCGCCAGCAGCATTGCATCAAGCAGGCGTTTTTCTTCACTGCTCACCGGATAAAGCGCCGAAAGCGCATTGGCCAGGCGCAGAAAATCAGGGCCACGATCCTGCTCGGCTTTGATGAGCGTACGCAAAGCATTTGCCTGACCGCTTGCTTGAAGCAGCATGGCGGCATGCACTCTGTCGAGCGTAGTCGCCGATAGATTAATTTCTCCAGGGTCATCAATGATAACCTTTTTACCCCGACCCGCCGGTTTTTGTTTCTTGTGAGCAACCAACTCCTGAAAACCGGGCAGAACCATCTGGCCATCCGGTGTAGGGGCCAGAAGTTCCTCAACTGCGGATTCCATGCCGGCGGAGCCAAAAATCTGTTTTGCCCGCTCAGAAACGGCCATCAGACGAACCACACCCTTTTTCGTCTCAATGATACGTTCTTCCCACTTGGGAAGATTGATTCCTAACGGTTGAGCAAACCGGCGAACGACATCAAAGACAAGGCTATAACCTTTTGTCTTGCCTTTTGGAGATTCATCTTCATCGTCCTCATTATCATCAAGATCATTGTCTTCTTCTTCGCTGTTTTTACCTTTTACCTTTTTACTTTTTCCTTTTTCAGCTTTGCCTTCTTCAGCTCCGTTGGTCGATTGAAGCGTCCAGAGAAAAAGCGCCGTTAGCCTTGCATCTTCTTCTAATGCACCGGCCATCCCGTTTCGGGCACGGGCCTCTGCCGTCCCGAGTATCTGTTCGAGAGCTAGACGCCCTACAACCTCCCAGACCTTCTCCAGATACTCGGCAAGTTTGACTTCATTGCCTTCCGCGGTCTCAACCTTTCGGTACTGACTGAATATCTCAAGCGCCGGACCAATACAGGCAAAGACCAGATCGGCACCTCGAACATGTTCATTTTGAAGCCTCTCCATCCAGTTGCCGACACGGTTCGGCAGCTCCCTTAAAACATTGGCCCAATCTCCAATAGATGCATCATCGGGGCGTGGCCGACAGACGAGATGGACACTGGTGGCAAGAGCTGCAGCCTCGTTTGCGTTAAGCCGTGCTGATCGCTCCGTCGCAATTGGCCATGAAGCACTCAGACATAATCCGGCATTAATCATGCCAGTGAGAAGTGCTTCCCAACCTTCGGTTGTTTTGTGGGCGAATACGACACACGCTATACCTTGTGTACCAAGGATACGCCGCATTTCAGCAAAGGCTTCTGATATCATTTTTTCAAATGTTGCTCTGGATTTTGCCACGCCATTTACTAAATGCGCTTGATTCCAGGTACATTCATCTGCTTTTGGACTTAAGCCTGTTTCGTAATCCAAGACAGCGTTGGACTTAATGAAGCCACCTCTTTTTAGCCATACAAGAAAATAATCAGAAAGATCAGCATATGGAATGGCATCGTAATAGGGCGGGTCAGTAAACACAACATCAGCTGAGTCATCTGGTTGAAGCATATTCGATGCTGATGTTTGCTCCACTTGCCCCGCTTTATTAATGGCACTTGCTGCTCTTTCGACCACAAGCGCCATTGCCTCTATCAATTCTAAATATTCTTCTTCGTCAGCAAAAGGAACCAACTCGATGAAATCCCAAGCAATAGTAAGTGCCTGCCTTGCAAAGGTACCACGTGGCGCTTCAGTTGAATTTATCCACGTAACGAAAGATGAGCAACGTTCAGAAAGCTTGGTGATTGTCAGACTTAATAGTCGGGCAACAGCTTCATGATTGATGCTTTCGGACACTATGTCAAGAAGGGTACGTAACGCAACTTTTTGACGGCTAGTAAAAAGTTTTCCGAAGTCCGTTATACCAATTCGTGTCGCCCCTGATACACCGCGCGCATTAGGTGAAGGCCGAACAGAATTTATTGGTTCAAGTGGGAAAGCCGCTTCCCCGATAGTTAACTGCAGGGTATTTCTATAATCTCGTGCGGCCTTAAGTGCGACAAAATCTTTATCTGTTGGCAATCGATACTTTGTCCCCTCGGGTGTGCGAAGAATCACTGCAAGTAAGGTTGCACCATCCGCGTTGTTCAAATCATGCTTTATACCAAGGTCAGTTCCGCCCTTCTGGTGAATCAATTGTGCTTTTACGCGGGGGGCGTTCATAGTTCTTCCACAACAAAGACATGTGGCCTTCCCATTTTTTACCGTGCCATGCCCCGCATCAGGCAAGTGACGTGCTGGCACAGTATGAGTTTGCAGCACCGAACGGAGTATTTTTGATTTGCGATCTCCAGTTAGATCAAGCGACAATAGTTTGTTGTAAATGCCCTTATTTGTTTTACGTGCAACAAGCCAACCGGTGCGGAGTAAGGGAATATTGGCACCGCAATCAGGTTCGTCACATCGAACAGTACGCGCCCAGAGGTAAGCAATAGGCATGGCACCATCCGGATCCTTGGGATAGAACTCAGCCAGTTTTATCACGGCCTTCTTTTTTATCGCGCTGCCAGCACGACGCAATTCAGTCGCGAGCCCCGCTCCATGGCGTGGAATATCTTCCAGCATAACTTTGTTAATGAGACAAGCTACCGGATTAAGATCGCTGGCAAAAGCCTCGCAACCAAGCCGCAATGCTTCCAGCGGAATTGATCCGCCACCGGCAAATGGGTCCACAACCAGCGGTGTCTCATCCGGATGTGCGGCCCTAATCAGAGATCGCCCGATATCCAAATAAACAGGATCAGCGGAATTGTCCCAATCCGAGAAATCACCGATGAACTGCAAAATGATTTTTCTTAAACCTTCTTCGGTTTTTAAAACTTTTTCCCAACCTTGAGGTCGGCCCTGCATATTGAGAAGGATTTCCCGTGCTTGTTTCTTGAATTCTTCAGGACAATGCTCATCGCAAGGATCGGGTAAGAGAAGCGCTATCAGCATCGCCCGGCAAGCGGCCAGCGGCCGCCGCGCCCACCACAGGTGCAACGTCGATGGATGGCCATGTCGGATAGACTTCTCCCGCGCGGAATGTTTGGAAACAACAGCAATCGGAAAATCAACTTCAGCCAGACGCTTACATTCTTTCGGTATCATCTCAAATCACCGGCCAATGCAACAACAGGAATATCCAATTTATAACGTTTTCGACGCATTACGAATGCTTCGCGACCACCTTCCATAATATCAATCACCGATTGCACTATGTCATCATTATCAATCGATCCATGTTTTTCAACTTTTGCTTTACGGTCACTAACAGCGTTCAAGACAATTACCTGCTCGGCGTCACCTGATACAACTATGTTCGGATTATGCGTACATACGATAATCTGGCGTTTTTCCTTTAAAGCCGCGAGAATATCCGCCAGAACCTGTCCAATTAGCCGGTTATCTAAGTTATCCTCAGGTTGATCAATTACAAGTGGCGTAGACTCAGCCAGTGCAATCAAAGGTAGCATTGCACTCGACCTTTGACCAGGTGATAACTCACCAACGGATCGATCGTTCAGAAGGATACTTTCCTCATCATCCCATTCAATTTCCTGTACTTTCATTAATTGTGTAAGGCGCAAACCATTTTCTTTTAACACATTTACTTGTGCAGCTTCATCCGTTATCCAAGGTGTCCAAGAATCGATGCCTTTTTCTGCTTCAATTGTTGAAATTTTTATTGATTCGTCATTGGGCAACCGGCAATCAGAGAACAAATTTACATTACTTGTGAGCAAGGCTTTAACTAATGTCACCGGATTAAAATTGTATGCAAGAAGTTCTGGTATACGTCTGCTTTTGTATTGCGTCGCAAAACTGGCTCCGATTTTATTACGAATGATTTCCTCGACGAATCTTCTTGTGTCGCCACCAGCTTGAAAGTTGAGAGATATCTTCATATGGTCAGCAAAATATTGATTTAATGTTGTTTCTATTTTCTGATTATTACGCGCGCGAATACCTGCAATACGATCGTGGCTTTGTATAAGCTGGTCTGTTATCTGATTACGGCTTGTCATTACATCCTGAAGACGTTTCCATGTTTTTAAATATTCGTCACGGTCAGATGAAGCTTCGTTTAATCTGCGTTCAGCATTCGTGCGAAGATCAGCAATTTTCTGCATTGAAGAATCATCCGCAAATGAAGATCTAATCTTTGCATGAACTGTATCTATCTCCGTTTTGATTATGGCTGTGTTATGATCTAAAAGATTAGATAGCTCATTAATTACCGATATTACATCTAGAAGATACTTCTGCACAGATGTCTCTGAATCAGTAATCTTGAGTTTTTGAATTGCATCAGCAAGCCACCAATCACGAAGCGGCTGCGTTCCTTTTTGCAGAATATCGTCTACCCCTTCTCTCAGTAAAGACACATTGATATCTTTTACTTTAGTAGTAAGTAAATCAATATTTTCCCTCATAACCCCCAATATCTGATTCTTCATTTGGGCAAGATCAAGCTCTTCAAAATGCGCCTTTACTTCATCGGTATTCAACTTTTCAAAGGCCGCTTTGTATTCCGAATAGCGTCGAATTACTCCATTATTTCGTGTGTAGATTATACTAAGGTCATTTATGATTTTTTCAATTTCCTGTCTATTTTTTTTAAGATGTTGAACCAAATCATCTCTTTCTTGCTTAGCCTGTGGCAAATCTGCAATAAGTCGATCCAGAAGATCTCTTTGGCGTGCTGTGTCTCTACCAAGCGTTTCGATTTCACTCCATCCAAAAAGGCGCAATGGATAATCACCACTTGATTCGACATTGGCCACTGACAATTGTTCGCCATCAGATGAAAATACTTTGGTTGCATAATCTTCTTCTGGATCGAACGTTGCTTCGAGAATACGCTTTTCTCCAGTCTGCATCTTATAGATCACCCTAATTAGGCATCCTGAGAGATTTGCCTTTTGCATTTCACGGATCCGGTCGGAAAGCTTGTTTGTCGTGTCAAGCTCATAAAGTGTGTGATTGTAACCAAATACATAACGCAACGCTTCTACTATTGTGGACTTTCCAGATCCACGAGGGCCAATCAGGCAATTAAGATTTTCGGCAAAAGCAATACGTTCGTTATTAAATAATGAATTATCATCACCTATAATCTCTATACCAAGAAGAATGGGGCTTGGTGGCGTCGGCAAGTCAGACTTAAAACGAATCCTTGTTTCTGGAAACTTTAATGCATCTCGCAGACCATGAATTCCTAAAGTCGTCATCTTTATCCACGTAACCAAATCCGGTCGATTGAAATCTTCAATACAATGAGCATCAAACTTCATGGTTATTGGAAGAGACACAACATGTCCTTTTACCGTCGACAGCCATCTATAGTGTCTTTTATCTGAAGCTTTAGCAACTTCGAGCGCATCAAAGCCTGCCTCAAGTAAATATTCCTTTAATTCATCGGTGATGTTCTGTTCTTGCTCAGTTTTAGTTTCCGGGTCCGTGAATAAAATTTTAATGATATCTGAAGCAGTTTGTCTGAAATGATGTCTTATTCCTTGTGTAGAATTGACATGCGCAGCAACACATATGCCGCCTTCATCATGAATGCGTTTTATGAAACTTTGTAATGTACACCCGGAAACAATTTCAATACCTCTTCTTTGTGCATCATCAGGAATTTCTGTACATCCCGCAAATAGACGGCTGAATCGTTCAATATTTGAACCTTCAGGAAGGATGGCCAGGATATGCAAGCGTGAGCAACTAATAGCCGCTTCTGGTTTAATGTTAATTTCCATGCCAGGAAGGATAAGGAATTCTTTTTCTTTTCTACTAACATTAGCTATTTCACAAGCAAAAGAACATTTCATATGATCGGTGATGACAACTAAATCCAAATGGTCTTTTATGGCTTCGACAAAATTAACTGCACCGCTAGCATTTGTAAATTTTCCCCGTTCATTGAGTGCTTTATCGCCTGTTCTATTCCAATCATGGCTATCTGTTGAGTGAACATGAACTGCTACCCGACGAAAGCGCGCTGTGCGCTGTCGAAGATGATCTAAAGTTGAAAACAAATCATGGTACGGTGATGATTGTGTTGTCATTTTGCCGCCTCTTGGACAATTCAATTATGCAATTAATTCTCACACGAAACCTTGCTTATGCTAAAAACGGTCGCAAAATTATTTTTGACTTACGCTATGCTCAATGTTTCTTTTTCCCGTACCGACCAATTCAGCAGACAGTGTCTGCTAAATTTCTTATCATGACCCCCTTCACCCCCGTCATGGCCCTTCACACTATTTCACTCAGCACTTGTTTTCGTCCAGTGATATGACTTTCCTCGGCCTTGAGTACGAAGCCAGTCAACTACCCACCTTATTTATAACATACCGTTTTATTAGCATTAATGGATGATCAACCCCTGTATTTTCCTCCCACCAGTCAACTAGCCGTCAACTAAACAGTCAAGCCCAGAAAGACTTTCCCCTTCCATACGATTTGGCAGACAGTGTCTGCCAAAATTTTTATCATGAGTCCTTTGGCCTCTTTGCGGCCCCTTTACCCTTCGCCTGTTGCATGTCCTGTTTGTCGGGTTTATGTCGGGTTTCGCTGACCAGCGGCATTTTGTCGGGTTTATGTCGGGTTTTATGTATTAGCACGTAATGAGTCGCCCGACCCGTTTGGCCGACTTTTTCAAGAAGCCCTTTGGCAAGCAACTCTTTGAACTCACGCAGAATCGTTCGATCCGTCACACCGGTCAGTTGCTGGTATTCCTTGTTTGTGATCTTTCCGTGCGCCTTGAGGTATGTTACCGCTATCTGTTGCCGTTCATTAAGACCAAGACCGCTCATCACTTCATCCGTCAGCCAATCCCGCCATAAGGTCGTTACGAATTGCCCGGCCCGTTCCTCGAAGGCTGGCGGCGGCAGGTTGGCCTGGCGGCAGCGCTCGATCATATCCAGTGTGCCGCTGCCCGCCTTTTCGATATAGCGTACCAGATACAGGGGCTCGGCAATCAGCGGATTGCGGGGAATAGAGGCATGGGGTTCCCGCAGACGCTCCGGCGTCAAAGAAGGCGGAAGCTCTCCCGGATTCCACACTTCCAGCCGGTCGGCAAAGAGCATGACCTGCACGCTGGCATTGCTGGTGTAGTCACGATGCGCCACGGCGTTAACAATGGCTTCGGTTACGGCCTCCCTGGGCAATTCGAAAGTGGCCGGCGCCTGCACGCTCTGGGCGCGCGTGCCGATATGTCGGTTGATTTTGGACAGCACAAAATCGACTGCCTGATCCACCAGTTCAAAGGCGGTTCCCTTGTAGATCTGGTAGGAAGGAATGGGCTTGCTGACGGTAGTGCCGTGATAGTGCATGCATTTGACTTCCGATGTCGGCAAAAACCGCTGCGGCGCGCTGCCGAATAAAAGTACGGCGGCATGCGTGGGGCGGCCGTCATCCAAAAGATTGAGATGCGTCAACGCTTTTTCCCTCACTGTTTTTACGGGAAGGGGATAATTGCGCTCGCGTTTGGCCAGTTCCAGAAATGTCTGGATTTTTTCCTGAGGCAGATCGCTGAGGGTAGCGCGGGGACAAGCCGACGCGTCAAACGGCAGCGTGCGGAGGTCTCCGATTTGTTCCATGTAATCTACAAGCGCGGCGTACAGGGCGGCTGTCAGATCGTTGGCGTCGGCGATTCGACGGCGGATAAGCTGGGATCCGGCCTTGCGGATCAGTTTGAGCATTTTGGGATGCCTTGATTTATCGTCCGCACCCTTGACGAAAATCAGGCGGCATTTGCCTTTGGCGGTGGCAAGGTCGAACTCGTGTTCGGTGGGTGAGACGCCTTTGGCGTCTTCCGAACCGTATTCATTTCCAAAGAGGCCGATGTATAAATCGCAATGCTCAACCTCTTCCAGATAAACGTCGTCCGATCGGCGGTCGCGGGCGGGCAAATCTTCAAAAAGGAAAACGTCAAAGAAGCGCCGGAGCAAAGGATCGTTCTGAACGAAATTCTTGACAGCCCGCCGCTCTATCTCCAGTTCCTTTTGAACGCTGCTGACAAACAGGCTTTTGCGGTGCGATGCCTTTTTCCTCATTCTTTATCCTTTTTCCCATATGGCACGCTATTTTCCCGCACCACCATCGGCTTTGTCATGGCGTTCACTTCCATCCAGTAGTGGGCAACTTTGGTCACTTCCTGCCACGGGAATCGGGCCGGGTCTTTGATCGGCTCCTGAATGATCGGCTCCGTTGCGCAGCTGGTGACAACATAAAGCCAATAACAATCGCGGCGGTCCTCCGCTACACGCCTTTCATTAGGGGTGAGCAAAATGGTGCCCGTGGCCGCGGCCAAACCTTTGACCTCGATGAGGCGCAGTTCACCGGAATTAATGTCCAGACTGGTAATGTCATATCCAAGGTTTTTCTCGTGAACATCATAAACTTGTCGGCCCTGGGCCTGTTCATGCTCCATCACTGTACACATGGCGGTAGCTTCGGTTTCCAGGTTTGGTCTCATCTTGCGGACATCCGGGGCTTCCCGTTCCGGATGCGGAAGGACAAGTACGCTTGATATCCGTTCCACGGCTTGCAGAGACAGAGACCGCTGACGTTCAAGTTCCTGTCTGCGTCGCTCGCGTCGGGCCAGCAGCTCTGCATGACGGTTTTCAGCCTGCGCCAAACGGCCATCGGCGCCGCCAATACCCTTTTCCTTGTCTTCGTTTGCCTTTCCAATCTCTTCATCAGCCCGTTGCAGTAATTCAGTCAAGGACAGCTCGACATGATCAACGATTCTTTGCACTTCAGCGATTCGCTCCTGTCTTGTTTCCTCCAGGAAGAACTGAAGCGCATTTTTATGAAGCCATGCGGATGGTTCAGGCTCATTAGCGATGGCGGGTTTGTAATCCGGAGGATCTGCGGGTGAAAAGTTTCCAAGCATGTTCGGTTCACGAAGTCTTGGTTCGCTATCCCCTGTCAGTTCTACCGCGAAAAGACGTTCATGAACGATATGGCCAAGGCCATCCACCACGCGGGCACGGTAAAAGTCGATGCGTGATGGGTTCTCATTTTGCAGGGAGTAAAAACACGCGCCCTTTCCAAACGATTCAGTCGCTTTTGCACAGGCATGCCTGCGCATGGACTCAAAAAGAGGATGCCCGGGTGTGACCCATTCGAGGCTGTTGGTTTCAGCCGCTTCGCGGTCGGTTGAGCAGCGTGGGTATTTCAATGCCAGAGCGGGGAATTTCCAATCCGGCTCACGTTCGTAGCGCTGAAGTATCGCCGGTGTTCGGGCAGGCTCAAAGGCATGCGGCATATCATCGATAATCTTGAGTTTCATCGGAACATATTCCGCGGCCTCACAAATGAAACGTGCAATGGTCTCAGGCACTACGCGTTTTTCCTGTGCTCTGGCACGGCGTTCGATCAACATTTCCAGGTTGAGTTTTTTAGACGCGAGGCCCTCAAGCGCATTCTGGCAGATAGAGCGGAAACGTTTTTCATCCACATTTTCCAGTAATCGCTCTTCAAGATCGGCATCGCCGAGCTTGCCTGCGTAATAGTCCCGAAGCACGCGTTCAACATGGGCCGCCGGGAGTAATTCGCCCACCACATTGAAAACGGCGTCGTCGTCCAATGCATCTCTAATTTCCTGAAGCTTTTCCAATAATCGTTGGAGGACACGGCCTTCAATGGTGTTCGTGGCCACAAAATTGAATATCAGGCAGTCTTTGCGCTGACCGTAACGATGAATACGCCCCATACGCTGTTCAAGACGATTGGGATTCCAGGGGATGTCATAGTTGAAAAGAATGTTGCAAACCTGAAGGTTGATGCCTTCTCCGGCCGCTTCGGTAGCCACCAGAATCTGGATGCCCCCCTCGCGAAATTGTTGTTCGGAGTAAATACGAGTGCCCTGCTCATCACGGGCACCCGGTTTCATGCCGCCATGAATACAGCCCACCTTAAAGCCCCATGACTTTAGCTTTTGAACAAGATAGTCCAGGGTGTCTTTGAACTCGGTAAAAAGCAAAAGACGCTTTTCAGGGTGATCAAAAAAGCCTTCCTTGTGCAGCAAGTCTTTGAGCTTGGAAAGCTTTGCTTCCGCACTATCATCTTCTACGGCCTGGGCCTGCCGGGCAAGGCTTTTAAGCTCTTCGATTTCCTCTCGAATTTGTTGCGCGTTTCCTGCAAGCGTGATGGCTTCGAGCATCATTTCAAGGCGCTCGCGTTCGCCTTCCTCCATTTCCTCAATTTCTTCCGGATCGGGAAGATCAGGTGGCGCCATCCGGGCCAGTTCCTGCGCTCTCTTGATACCTTCTTCCAATCTGCGTGCCCGGTTTTCCAGACTGTGACGCATAGCGTAAGTGCTGGAGGCCAGTCTTCGCTGATAAAGGGACATTAAAAAGCCAACGGCGCGGGCACGGGGATCATCGCCCTGGGTTGCGGCTTTGGCGCTCTGACGTTTAACAAATCGTGTTATTTCTCTATAGAGTTCGAATTCCGGGCCGTCGATTTGGAAATCAACGGTGTGAGGGATGCGCTTTGTGAAAATTTTCTGGGCCACCCAGGTTCCATCAGCTCGCCTTTCGGGAAAATACACCATGGCTTCTTTTGTACGGCGAAGGTAAAAGGGGGCGCGACGACGTTCCATAGCCTCCTCGATGGAACGGACATCGGCATAGACATCCGGATCGAGCAGTTGGAGAAATAATGAAAAATTACCTGGATCGCCTTTGTGGGGCGTTGCCGTCATCAGCAAGAGATTATCGGATGTGTCACGTAAAAGCTCGCCCAGGGCATAGCGTGCCGTTTTACGGGCGGGCGGCGTCCAGGACATACGGTGCGCTTCATCGACGATTATAAGGTCCCACTGAACTTGCCGCAATCCTGGAAGAATTTCCGTGCGTTTTGCAAGATCAAGCGATGTAATTACTTTTTTTTGTTCTATCCACTGGTTGACGCCGAACTGGTCGCGGATATCGCCGCCTTTTAAGACCAGAAATTTCTCATCGAATTTTTCTTTGAGTTCCCGTTGCCATTGAAATGAAAGGTTGGCCGGGCAGACAATCAGTATTCTTTCGGCAAGCCCGCGCAGCTGAAGTTCGCGGATAAGCAGTCCCGCCATGATGGTTTTTCCGGCTCCGGGATCATCAGCAAGAAGGAAACGAATACGGGCCAGCTTCAGAAAATAGTCATAGACCGCCTCAAGCTGGTGCGGCAATGGATCAACGCGTGAAATGGACAGACCAAAGTAGGGATCAAACTCCCACGCAATGCCCAGGGAATATGCCTGAAGCCCTAAACGAAGGAGGCGGCCATCCCCATCGTAGGTAAAACCGGATTCAATAATGGATAAGCTTTCAACATCTTGCGGGGTGAGGGTTACTTTTCGAAAGCGCTCGGACTGAGTGCCCACCAAACCGGTAGATAAAGTACCGTCATGACTGTAGTTTACTGTCTCCACCCGCATCGGTTCACTAAACAGAGAACCGATCAGGATACATCCCTCACGTATTCGCTCAATTGAAACGGTCATCCGTTATCAGCTTTCTTATGATGATCACGGTATTTTTCGGGTTAGACAAACCGCAAGGCATTATATTAAAAAACTCTGTAGAGTCAAATAGTTTATGTGATTTATTTGGATTTGATGAAATTGATAGTTACGGCTAGTACAGTTAAAAAAAGGAGACATCAAATTTGATTGTCTCCTTTTTTAGGTAGTATCAATAATTTTTAATCTTCCTTGCTGTTTGTGCTTGTCGTTGTCGAAGAATCTGTAGAAGTTGAGGAACTTTCACCGGCTGTTGTTTCCGTGTGGGCCGGTTTGGAGGCCTGCGGTTTTTTCCCCTTGTAGTCCGTCGCGTACCAGCCGGTGCCCTTCAGACTGAAGGAGGAAAGCGACATCATTTTCTGAACCTTTCCCTTGCAGAACCGGCAGGTTTTCAAATCCGGCTCGGTAATGCCCTGAAACGCTTCAAATTGTTTGCCGCATTTCCTGCATTGATATTCATAGATCGGCATACATCAACCTCCTGAAATTAATTATAAAGATTGCTGATTTTATATTCACTGCTGAAGCAGTCCAAAACCATGTTCATGTCCGTCAGCCTAACGGGTTGCAGCGCGCTTCGGGTCAGGTTGTGGACGATTTTTTCTTCGTTTTCCTTTTCTTCCTGAGGCGCGTGGAAATCGGCGGCGCCCGTGGAGAATCGCAGAACGTGAATCAGTTCATGCACCGCGATGTAGAGCATCAAAGGGTTCAATTTGATAAACGTATTAGCCCGCTCCAGCGCGTCCAGGATGATGTGATCCTGCAGGCACACCCGGTAAAATTCAAAACCTTCCTTTTCTTCCGGCTTGCCGTCGGAAGACTTTTCGTAGGAATATTTGCACAGGTGCGCAAATGCGCCGTCATTTACTTCATGCTCCTCCAGAAATGCAAGGGTTTTTACATCGTATCGGTTTTTCCGCAGGTCATCTTCCGTCAGGCGGAAATGAAGCGACAACAGCTTTTCAGCGTCGGAAAACGCCCTGGCCGCCACCGGTATATGCGCTTGGTTAAAATAGCGAATCATTAAAACACCTTAAATGCCGCCGCCCGATTTGGCCGTAGTATATTCATTCTTCGTGTTTCTGTCAATACGGACGGGAAACCGGTGTTAGGAAATGCTTGTCAAAAAAGATTGCCGATGTTAGTATCCCGGACCGCCTTCAAAAGGCGATTTTCATCAAGGAAACATACCCATGGCGCAAACCGGAAATTGCCGGAATCAAAATGAAAACGACGAAAACACCGTCTGGGGCATGGCCGCGCTTCGTCCTTTTGCTTTTATCGGAAGAACCGTTCTGGACTGGGTGGATCATCTTGGAGCGGCGGCCATTTTTCTCGGGATGGCGCTGTGGCAGATTTTCCGAAGGAAGCAGTTTGCAAAGACGGTCCGGCAGATTTATTATATCGGGGCCAGCTCCATCACGATCATCATGCTGGTCAGCCTCTTCACCGGGATGGTGCTGGGGCTTCAGGCCTACCACGCCCTGTCGAAATTCGGCGCGCAGGGGGCGGTCGGTTCCCTGGTGGCCCTTTCGCTGATTATGGAGCTCGGTCCGGTGCTGACCGCCATCATGATTACGGCGCGGGCCGGTTCGGCCATTGCCGCCGAGATCGGCATAGAGCGCATCAGCGAGCAGATTGACGCCCTGCAGACCATGCGGATCAACCCGATGCGGTACATCGTCAGCCCCAGGATTTCCGCCTCCATTATCAGCTTTCCGCTGCTCACGGCCGTATTCGATCTGATCGGCATCCTGGGGGGGTATATTTCCGCGGTGCTGCTTTTGGGGCTGAATTCGGGTGTTTACTGGCATAGCAC
>Ga0209719_1001457_pt1 | contig 28949 bp, 15 predicted proteins | sample AD_JPNAS2_MetaG_FD_184421 | JGI IMG/M metagenome (GOLD analysis project Ga0209719, IMG submission 184421) | Active sludge microbial communities of municipal wastewater-treating anaerobic digesters from Japan - AD_JPNAS2_MetaG (SPAdes) (version 2) | ecosystem: Engineered > Bioreactor > Anaerobic...
ATACGCGCAGACTTCACCGTGCCGTATTTCTCGAACTCCTTACGCATCTGCGCTTCGGTCATGTCATAGCTGAGATTGCCGACATAAATCTCCACGCAGTCACCATCGCCGCCCGCATAGCAGCGTGAACCGCCGCCGCACATTTTCGCCACAACAAAACCGGCGATGAATCCAATCACACCCGCCCCGATACCCATCGCAGCCGGGTTCGACATCAAACAACACTGTGCCAAAAGGAACCTCCTTGATCCACTTGACGGTTACACACGGCTCTGCCAGAGGGGTCGCACTGAGTCTTTGCACACACGCCCAATCGGTGACAAGACCCGCGACCGGCACCCCATCGCATACGACGGTGCCGGATCCACTTCAGCGCGTCTCCAGAAAACCCTCCAGCTTGCGCAGCCGTGTGGGGTGACGCAACTTACGCAACGCCTTGGCTTCGATCTGGCGGATACGCTCGCGCGTCACATTGAACTGCTTGCCGACCTCCTCCAGCGTGCGCGAGTAACCGTCGGTCAGCCCGAATCGGTTATCCAGCACCTGGCGCTCACGGTCGGTCAGGGTTGTCAGCACCTCCTGCAGACGCTCCTTCAGCATGCTGTAAGCCGTCATCTCTGAAGGGTTCTCTGCGGATTTATCCTCGATGAAGTCGCCGAAATGCGCGTCATCACCATCCCCCACCGGGCTTTGCAGCGATATCGGCTGCTGGGCCATGCGGTACACGGCGCGCACGCGATCAACGGGGATGTCCATCTCCTCGGCGGCCTCTTCCGGCGTCGGTTCGCGTCCCAGTTCCTGCACAAGCTTCTTCTGCACACGCAACAGCTTGTTGATCGTTTCGATCATGTGAACCGGGATGCGGATGGTGCGGGCCTGGTCAGCGATTGCCCGGGTCGCAGCCTGCCGGATCCACCACGTGGCGTACGTGCTGAACTTGTAGCCACGGCGATACTCAAACTTCTCCACGGCTTTCATCAAGCCGGTGTTGCCCTCCTGGATCAGGTCCAGGAAAGAAAGCCCGCGGTTCATGTACTTCTTGACGATGCTGATCACCAGGCGCAGGTTGGCCTCGACCATCTCGGTCCTGGCCTTCTGGCCGGAACGCAGCACGTCGCGCAGTTCCTCGAACCGGACGAGGAACTCCTCGGGATCCATGCCGAATTCCTGCTCGATGCCCGCGCAACGCACCTCGATTTCCTGAAGCGCCTGATCGCGCTTTTTGGTCTGGCGCTGCTTGAGCAACTTGGCGCGCTCGCCCAGCAGGTTCTTGTACGGGCGGTAGATCTTCTCGTCGGCCTCAGCGCACAGACTCTCAAGAATCTTCTGTTTGAAATTCAGGGTGTAAAAAGCGGCAAACAAATCTTGCCGCGCCTTCTCAAGATTCTTGACGGCACGTTTGCGCTTGGAGCCATCCTCTTCGCCGCAGGCAGCCACCTGATTGTACGCCCTAAGGATTTTGGCCTGCACCGACAAGAGGTTTTTCTTAATCTTGTCGACGCCCTCCATGTAAACGTCGCGGCTTTCCGAAAACTTGTCAGTCACGACCCGGTCGAAACGCTCCATACCGGTCTCAAGGCGGTCCAGCAACTCCAGATAAAGCCGAGGCGTGAAGGCGAACTGGTTAAACATCTCCCGCTCTTTGCTTTCGGCCACCTCGATGCGCTTACAGATTTCGACTTCCTGCTCGCGCGTCAACAGCGGCACTTGCCCCATCTGATGCAAGTACATGCGGATCGGATCGTCAAAGAAATCCATCCGACTGCTGCGGCTGCGCTGCTCCTCCTGCTCGTGCTCGCTGCGGAAGCGCTCGACTTCCGACGCATCGATGATCTCGATGTCCATGCCGCGCAAGATCGCCAGATACGCCTCAATGTCGGTATCCTTGATCACCGCGTTCGGCAGGACTTCATTGATATCGTCGTAGGTCAAGTAACCGCCCTGAGCCTCGGCGCGCTTGATCAGCGTTTTGATCCGCTCGCTGCGCTCTTCGCGCTTGGCCTTGGCCTCGAGGTGATCCGCATCCAGCGCGAGTTCAGACTCGAACCCCACGCTGAAATCGGCCCCTTCAATTACGTCGAAATCGACGCCGTCCTCGGCATCTTCATCGTCGTCGTCATCGCCATCGTCAAAATCATCATCCCTCTCGTTGAGGTCACGACTAAGATCGTCCAGAACATCCGCATCGCTCAAATCCGCGTTAATGTCGGCGTCGATATCCGCACCAATGTCGGCGTCGTCCACGCTGAGCGACGTATCATCGGCATCGAAATCCAATTCGCCGACAGCAGGCTTGATCGTCTCTGCCGCCTCCACGATGCCCACCACTTGCTCGTCATCAGTTTTCTTCGGCGCCGCCGAAGCCTTGACGGCTTTTTTCTTCTTAGGTTTCGCGGGGGGAGTCTTCTTTTTCGCGGTTTTTTTGGCCGGGGAAGCCTTTGCTGCCGCAGGTTTCTTCGCTTTTGTTTTGGTTGCTGCCATCGGGTCTTGATTCCTCGTACGTTCCACCGTCGCGGCGGAAGCCCATCGTTCCAAGATAGACTCCACCTATTATACGCAAGAAATGGGTGGCGACTATACTCAATCTTGTCCTGAATGTCAAGGCGCGGGGCTTTTTCTTTAGGGCTGCAGGTTGCCAGGTCTAGAGTCCCCCACAAAACGAGCGATGAGTGCTTTTCACGATTGGGCGTGAGAAAAGTATAGGGAACGGGCCGCAGCAACTTGATCAACCTGTTCTTCGTGCAGTTTCTCGAACTGCGGTAGCGTCTTAACCCACGGCGCCGCGAGGAATCCCCGGATGTTATCCGGTGCGCATGTTTTTTTGATGAACTTCGCCGTTGCGGCCATGTTTTCCGGCGTTGACCAGTTCGATCCCGTCGGCACCTGATCGAACCCCGCCTCGTCCAGCCATACGTAGGCGTTGCCATACGCCTTACGGTTTTGGGGCTTGTCGAGGTCAATCTCGCTGAGTCCGTAGTACCAGTTCGATTGGAGAACGCTTTTCGGCATGCGCTTCAGGAATTCGTCCTTCGCGTGCCAAATCTTGTCGCTCCAGCACCAAGCGCGAACGCCGCGTTTCTCGACCTCTTTCACGACAAAGAGGAAATCATGCCACCACAGGTCGCCCTGGCGGACGATGGCGATGGAATGACTTTGCTGGTGCTTGGCGGTCTCTTCGTCGAATCCGATATGGAAATAGCGCGGCGTATCGAAGGTCTCGATCACGTCGGCGATCACATCCGCGCAGACCTGATAATATCTCGGCGTCGAGACCATCTTATGATAATCCTTGAGCCAGATGTCGTGTGTCGTGGAGAAATTGAGCTTGGGTATCGGCTCCAGCCCCTTGGCGCGCAACTGGTCCAACTTCCGGCGGAAACGCTCGACGCTCCACGTTCCCTTCACCGCCAGTTCCGGGTGGCTGGGATAGTACAGCGCCTCTTCCAGATCAATGACAATGGTGTTGAGCCCTTTCGCCACCATGCGGTCGGTGATGCGGTCGAAAACGCCTTCGTCGAAGCGCACATGATCCGCCGCCGTCATCAGCTTGATGTCATCGCCCTGATACTTCCCCCACTTCTCGACTGGAATATCGCTCTGGATATTCACACCGAAGTGTAGCAGGATGGCCCACATGAAGTCCGGTTGCGGCCGCACCGTCGTCGATCGAGATGTAGCACACCCCGCAGCCGCAGCCAGACCGGTTCCGATAAACGCTCGTCTTGTCACGTCCATTTAATTCCCTCGCGACACGGCGATCGCGGTAATCGGCTGGGTAGTCGAACTTAACAGGCTTTTGGCCTTTTCGATGCGACAATCGAGTAGAAAGTGTATGGGGGCAAGCCGGTGATCGCCGCTGTACAGCGTGAGCGCACCTCTCAGACAAAGACCGAACTCGAGAACGCCGGGATGCACATGTTCTCGAACCGGATCGGTTTGGCGGCGAATGCGCGTGAGACCAAGTACCGGGACGCCGGGCGCACCGTGCTTTTCCAGATCCAGCGCGCGTATGTCTGGGATGTCGGTGTAACGGATAGGCAGTGTGAAAGCCATGCAAGCCTCCTCGCTTTTACAGGTGAGAGTTTACGATATCCGGCTGGCAAAGCAAGCGGTATATGTGTATGATACTGCAACTGTAACCTAAAGCAAGTTTAGCGTAAGGCTTAGGTCTATACTGCGTATCGTACTGGTAGAGATCGTGTTAAGGCAAAGGAGTAAGTTCGTATGTTAAAGAAAACAGACTCTGGATGGATCCGGCGTGCGGTATGGATCGCGGGTCTGACAGCCTTGGGCGCACACGCTGCGCTGGTGGATACCGGCGACGGTCGCCACTGGCATCAAGCCCTGACTTCGCCGATAGTCCTGACGTGGAAAGAGGATTGGTTTGCAAGCACGGCTGATACCGTCACGCTGACAATGCGCGGGACGTTTCTGAATCAGACGGTAACGCTATCCGCCGCCACCAGAGAATATGCTTGGACGCCAGTGTTTGATCAGGTGCAGGAGGACCTCTGCACGGTGTCGATCACGTTCAAGGACGGAATCGGCAATGTTTTGGGGGCCTTCACCAACACCATGGCGGTCGCAGCGGATGCCTTTCAATCCGATAGCGTCCTGCACGATATGACTGCGCCGGAATGGTTGAATATTTCTGGCATGGCTCTAATACCGTGGGACGCGAATTGGGCAACCGATGCCGACGCGCACACCGCTACCGTGCTCTCATGGTCGAACGCTCAGACAGGCAGCATTACGAATGATTCTCCGTTCGGATATTACCCGCTCAACGTCTTCCGCCACCCGCCCGGACACTATGATTTCACTCTCGCATTTCTCAATGCCGCATCCGAGAACATCGACCCGCCGCTCACGGGTAGCGCGAGGCTGCTCAGCCGCGGCCTTCTAATCACAATCCGTTAGAAAACAGTTCGCAAAGGAAAAACGCCATGAAAACAACAATTAGCATGATCGCCATTCTCCTGCTCGCCGCAGTCAGCGTCAAAGCTGAAGACCTCTACACCGTCTCGGACATCTCCGTGCGCCAGCGTTGGCCGTGGAGCAAAAAGGTGGATATCGATTTTCTCGTCTCCCTGCCGCCAGACGGCAATCCGACCGTCGGTGTGGACATAACCGTGATGGCGAAGGATGGTTCGACACCGCTGAGCATCAGCCAGAGTTCCCTTTCCGGCGACCTCTCCCTTGTCGGGCCGGGGTGGCGGCGCATTGTCTGGGATCCCACAGTGGATTATCCCGACACCACCTTCACCCAGTTCAACGTAACGCTCTCCGTCACGCGCAGCAAGCCGACTTACATGATCGTGGATCTGCGTAAACAACTCGGGGATGATGGGTTCATTACCTATCGCTATGAGAAAGGCGTCTGGGACGCTGCCACAAACTACAATAACTGTTATTACTGTTTCGTTATGCGCCGTGTACCGGCAACAACCTCGGACGAGTGGAAAGCGATCAGCGGCGGTAAGGACTACTTTGTCCTCGGCTCGCCGACGACCGAATACACACGGAACAGTTCACGCGAAGGACCTAACAACTGCCGACTGACCAACGACTTCTGGGTGTCGCATATAGAATTGGGCGAGGGGCAGCTTTACAACGCGGGGGCAGGCTCTGTTCAGTCAGTCCGTCGTGCGCAACGTTCTTACGACGCCATGCGCGGCACAGTCGCGCAGGGTATCAACTGGCCGTCCACAGGCCACGCCGTCGCGGGCGGCTCCATCCTCAAAATCTTGCGGGACCGGACAGGGCTTGAGTTCGACCTGCCGACCGAGGCCGAATGGGAGTACGCCTGCCGTGCCGGCACCACGACACCCTTTGCCGACGGGGTCTACAAAGAGACCTACACGGATGCTGATTACGAGGCCAGCATGAACACGCTCGGACGCTGCAAGACATCCGGCGGTACCGTCTGGAACGATCCCCCTTATGCTTATTCGCCGAACGCCTGGGGCATCTTCGACATGCACGGCAACCACAACGAGTGGTGCCTCGACTGGATGATCGACAACGTCAATGCGGCGCAGGCCGACCCGATGGTCAACCCCGTAGGTCCGCCCAGTTCTGTCGGCAACACCCGCGCTGTCCGCAACGGCGGTGCGACCTATCCTGCGAGCGGCTGCCGCTCCGCGGCGCGTTCACACGTAGACCCCTCAAACACTTCTTACGGCGTCCGGCTGGTCTGTCCCTACACGGATCCCGCGCAGTGAAGTGGTTTGGTGCTATGCCCTGAACAGTGTGCAACCGCCCTCGGGTTTATCGACCGGAGGGCGCTGGCCATCAAGTTTTCCCTACCAAGGAGTAATCTTTTTCATGAGAATCATCATCGTTTTTTGGGCTATCTGCCTTGTTTGTACCGCCCGTGCGGCTGAATGGATGGTGCTGGACCTAACCAAACCGGCCTGCGCGGTCGGGCAGGTCGTCTATCCTGACGACGCGGCATTCACGGAAGCGGAACGGAACGCCGCTGTTTACAAGCAGGAAAAGGTCATTTTCCGCCGTGACCAGGCGCACTGGGTGTCGGACGCGGTCTTGACGAAGGCGCAAGTCGGTATTTTGCTACCGCACACCTATGGTGTCGCCATCAGGAAGCGGCAGGACAAACTAGCCGCAGCGGATGATCTTGGTACGGCAGCCTTCAATGACGCACTAAAGATCCTCAACGCCAAGACGATTTTGCCGTTCGAGGGCGTGCCTGACGGAAAGTCTTTCCGCCTGCGCCTGCCTGTTGTGCGCGAGTCGCCGGTCTATGGCGAAGACACCATGAGGCCTGTCAACATGGACGGACGGCTGGAGCTTTTCGTTAATCACAGTATGATCGCCTCTGCGGTCAGCTGTGGGCTCACGCTCCACCACCCCGTCATGCAGAACATCGCCGTCACGCACGATGGCGCATGGGAGGGCAACGCCTGCTGTTACACCACCGTCTTTCAGGATGAAGGCAAAGCCCGGATGTATTATCGGGGCTCGAATCTCGAGGGAACGACCATGGAGAATCTCCGCGGCACCCACGGCGAATTTGTCTGCTACGCCGAAAGCACCGACGGCATCAACTGGGTGAAGCCGAACTTCGGATGGGTGAATTTCCAAGGCTCGACCTCCAACAACATTCTGGCTTTCATTCTGCCGGACGGCAAGATCGCCAATCTGGCGGCGCACAACTTCACGCCTTTCCTAGACAAGAATCCGGCCTGTCCTGCCGAGCAAAAATACAAAGCCATTGCCAGCGGGAGGGGCGGTATGGTTGCCTTTGTCTCGGCCGATGGGTTGCGCTGGCACTCCCTGCGTCCCGAGCCGATTCTGACCAAGGGGCGGTTCGATTCGCAGAACATCGTTTTCTGGGACACCATCAAAAAGTGCTATGTGTCATATTACCGGGATTTTCGCGAACAAACGCGCATCGTCACGCGCGCGACATCTCAAGACTTCCTCAACTGGTCTGATCCGGTGCCGATCGCTTTCGAGCCGGGCACACCGCTGGAACACCTCTACACGAATGCCATTGAGCCATATCCGCGTGACCCGCATTATTACTTCGGATTCCCGATGCGCTTCAACGAACTGGCCAACCCCACCGGGCATTTCATGGACGGCGTGTCTGACGGCGGGTTCATGGCCAGCCGCGACGGAGAACACTTCAAGCGCTGGCGCGAAGCTTTTCAGCGGCCGGGGCCGATGCCGTCCCGCTGGCTCAACCGCAACAACATGATCGCTTGGGGGACGTTGCTCACCGACTCGCCGTTTCCCGGATGCCCCAAGGAGATTTCTCTGTTTTCATCAGAGAGCTACTCGGGCATCGGACCGGCAAAAACACGCCGCATGACAATCCGCCAAGACGGCTACGTCTCGATTCGCGCGCCTGGGACAGGCGGAACGCTGACCCTGCGTCCCATGCGATTTTCAAAGTCGGCGACCGGTTCCATCCGTCTCATTGTCAATGCCGCCACGGCTGCGTTCGGCGGTATCCGTTGCGCGATCCTCGATGCCGACGGACACAGCTATCCGGGATTCGCGCTGGACGATTGTCGGCCGTTGCTGGGAGACGGCATTGATATTCCGATGGAATGGCGCAGCGGCACGGATCTGTCCGCTCTTGCAGAGAAACCGATCCGTTTGCATTTTGAGATCAAAGATGCCGACCTGTTTTCCTTGCGATTCCTGCCCTGAAAGGGTTTTTATGAGGTGGTTAATCGTTGTTGTATGGGCTAGCGGTGTATTGCAGAGCTGGGGCGGCAACAGACAAGCGCGGGCGTCCCCGCCCGCTCTGTGAAAGGCCGATCGAGATTCCGATGCGCGGCTTGGTTCCCTGGGGAAGTATGCGCGTCAACCTCTTGCAAGACACGCTGTTGCGGGCGAGGGCGCCCGCGCTCCCGACTCTCCGCCCTCCTTTTCACCAGAAACGCATTGTCTTCGCCCCCCTGTCACCAACCGATTACACCTGAAACCTTGAATGCGCTTGAGTTGGAGACTAGGGGTGTAGTAAGGTTGGCACCCGTCACGACCTGATACCACACGTCTACCGACCACCTATGAAGCCGATCTATTTTGACAATAATGCCACGACTTGCGTCGCTCCCGAAGTGCGCGACGCCATGATGCCGTTTTTCAACGAGCTTTACGGCAACCCCTCCAGCATGCACACGTTCGGCGGCCAGATCGCCAAGCATGTGCAGCGCGCGCGCGAACGCGTGGCCGCCTTCCTCAACGCGGATCCCTCCGAGATCATCTTCACGAGCTGCGGCACCGAAAGCGACAACATGGCGATCCACGGCACCGCCGAGCTGCTGGGTCCGCAGTCCAAGGTCATCACCTCGCGCGTCGAGCACCCGGCGGTGCTGAGCCCCTGCCGTCGTCTCAAAGGCATGGGGTACCGCGAAATCGAACTGCCGGTGGACACGCTGGGACGGCTCGACCTCGAAGCGTTGCGCGAGGCACTGAAGGACGGCACGCCCGCGATCGTCAGCCTGATGTGGGCCAACAACGAGACCGGCGTGATTTTCCCGATGGAGAAGATCGTTGAAATCGCCAAGGAGGCGGGTGCCATCGTCCATACCGACGCCGTGCAGGCCGCGGGCAAGATGCCGATCGACGTGAAGCGCGTGCCAGTCGACATGCTTTCGATCTCCGGCCACAAGCTGCACGCGCCCAAGGGCATCGGCATCTTCTACCTGCGCCGCGGCACGCGCCTCAAGACCTTCATGCTCGGCGGCCACCAGGAGAGCGGGCGGCGCGGCGGCACGGAAAACGTGCCGTACATCGTCGGGCTCGGCAAGGCCGCCGAACTCGCGGCGGCCAACATGGATGAGGAGCGGTGCACGCTCGCGCGCCTGCGCGACAAACTGGAGAACGGCCTGCTCGCCACCTGTCCGGACGCGAGCGTCAACGGCGACCGCGCGAACCGCCTGCCCAACACCTCCAACATCAGCTTCGAGTACATCGAGGGCGAGGCCATCCTCTACCACCTGAGCGACCTGGGCATCTGCGCGTCGACCGGCTCAGCCTGCGCGACCGGCTCGCTCGAACCGTCGCACGTGATCCGCGCGATGGGCGTGCCGTTCACGGCGGTCCACGGCTCGGTGCGCTTCTCGCTCAGCCGTTACAACACGGAGGCGGAAATCGACTACGTACTCGAACACATGCCGCGCATCGTGCGCAAGTTGCGCGACATCTCGCCCTTCGGCCAAGGCGACACGTTGCCGGTGGAACTATAGAACGCAGAACGCAGAACTTCGAACGTAGAACGCAGAATGGAGGATGGAGAATGGGGAACGGGGAATGGAGAACGCAGAACGCGAAACGTTGAACGCAGGATAGAGAACGAGAGTTGGGGCCGACTAAGGGACAGGTATTTAGACGACCTCAAATCCTAGTAATCGGTTAGTGACAGGGGAGTGCGAAGGTCATGCGTTTCAGGGTTCCATTGCGCCACCATCGGTATCGCTATCGGTATCGGGATCGGGATCGCCGCCATCATTACACTTGCCGCTGCGAGCCACTGCGTGGGCGCAACAGTCGATTTCGAACCCGATAGCGATACCGATACCGATTTGGAGAACGTGAACGTGCACCGCTGCGCTGTGAACGTGAACGTTGGCCATACCCCGTGCACACACTCGTTCACGTACCCGTACACGATAACTCTTCCCCCCTGTCACTAACCGATTACCAAATCCTACCTGTTCGCGCTTTACTCAAATCCCCCGCTCGGATATACTGCCTTTTGTACTCTGTTCCGTGTGTGGTTCAGGTTGCGAAGTGTACATGTGGTGTCCCGCTTTCAACGCAAAGGAGTCTCAATTATGAAAATTAGGCGTCTCGAAGTGGTTGCGTGGGTATTAATCGGAACGGCGGCGACACTGCTGGCCGCAGACGGCACGTGGATCGCGCCGGGAGGCGGCGCATGGAGTGACACGTCGAACTGGCAGAATCAGACGGTGGCCGAAGGCAGCGGAGCAACCGCCACCTTCGACGCGGCCGGTAGCGGCACGGTGAACAATGACATGACCGCGCTCGCGTTGCGCGGCGTGCTGCTCGGCGGCGCGGGTTACACCCTCGCCGGCAACACGCTGGCGCTCGACGCGGCGGGGTTCATCACGGTGCTAGGAGGCAGTCACACCATCGGACTGCCGCTGACGCTGGGCGGCGACACGACCGTCACGGCGGCGTCGGGCACCGCGCTCGCGCTGGATGGCGACATCGATGGCGCAGGAGGCCTCACCCTCTCAGTCGGCAATGTGGCGCTCGGCGGCGCCAACACCTTTTCCGGTCCCTTCAACCATGTCCGAGGCATCATTTCGTTCGCAGACCCTGCCGCGCTCGGCGCGAGCACTGCGCCTGCCATCCTCGGCGAAGGTGCCTACCGCTACACCGGACCGTCCGCCACATTCGCCCGCGGCCTCACGTTGCGCGCCGGCGTGCAGGCCGCTACGAATCGTGCTGCGGTCATAGACATTACCGACCCCGATACCACGCTCACCGTCTCCGGCCGGGTCCGTACGGAAGGAGGCGCGTTCGTCAAGACCGGTCCCGGCACCGTCGCCTTCACGTATCCCGGCGCGCAGACCATCGGCCTGAACAGCTATGGCAAAGCTACCGGTGTCCTTGCTTTTGATGAAGACGGCATCCTCACGAATGGCAACAACCGTTTCACCATTGAGCGCGGTACCGTGCGCCTTGGAGCGCCCGGCCAGACCAACGTCATCCAGGCCGGCTGGGTCGGTTGCCGCAGTCTCTACTCACCGACGCTCGAAATCAACGACGGCTACCACCGCTTCGTCAACGACTACTTCACCATCGCCCGTGGCACCGGCACCATCGCATCGCCACAGTCGCCCGGCATGATCGTGGATGGCGGAGCGACGGTCGTCATGGAAGGTTCGGGGTTTGTCATGGACAACGCGCAGGATCAGCCAGACCATCGTGGACGCCCCTGGCTACGCGTTGACGGCGGTTCCACCTTTAAAGTCAACGGTCATGTCTTTCTCGGCGAGAACGACAGAGCCACCGGCACCGTCGATATCGTCAACGGCTCTACCTTCATCTCTGACAATCAGACTCACAACCGCGGCATGCTCGTCTCGCCCTCGACCGGTGCGGACATGACGATCACATTTGATTCAGCTTCCACCAACCAGACCTATTTGATGCGCGTGGGGCGCGGCGGTAAAGTCACTTACAAAGGCGGTAGTGTGCTTGAGCTTGACGGTTCGCCAACCACCGCCACCGCAGGGGGCAACACCGAAGGTTCCGTAACCTTCGACAATGCGACGCTCAGACAGCGTACCCCCTCACGCTCATCCGATTGGTTTCCCGGAAGCCACGATCTATCCGTTGGTCCCGGCGGACTGACTGTCGATGTCAGTAAATACGCTTGGATCGGTCCGGCTTTAAAAGCGGCGGGGACAGGCGGCGCGATCACCAAAACCGGACCGGGCATGCTGGCCATTTCGTCACCGCAGGTTCCGGTCACGGTCGCCGAGGGCACGCTCGCGCTCGTGGCCGACGCCGTGAATGTCGCACCGGCATCCTCCGCGTCGGTCACCGCGCTGCCCGGCGCAGCCGTCGAAGTTTCCGGCGCCAACGCGCTCGCCGTCACGCCTGTCACGACGGATGCGCTTTTGCTAAAAGCACCGTCGCTTACCGCCTATCCCGATGAGTGGGTCTTCCAAAAAGCCGCCCAAGCCGGACGAAACGACGGCCATCTGCGTCTTACGCCAGACCACAGCGCAGGCAACGGCTACGCCTGGCTGGCACGCAAACGCGCCGTCACCGGCCCCTGGACCGCCCGCTTCACGTACCGGGTCTTTGCTCAGATGACCCAGCCTGCCGACGGTGTGGCGCTCATCATCCAGAACGACGCGCGCGGCACGTCCGTATCCGAAGGCGGCGCCCAGAACGTAGGCTATCAGGCCGATACCGGTGTGCCGGGCATCACCAATTCCGTCGCCATCGGTCTGCTCGGCTACGCCGGCTACCGCTGGCTCTCTCTCGGGCAAGCCGGACTCTGGACGGTGACCAACACCGTGCTACCCGTTTTGGACAACAGCGGCACCCCTTGGCATGTCACGGTCCGGTACGACGGAACCGGAACACTCGGCGTTGAGGTCGAGCGTCCCGACCGCCTGTTCCGGCACGCGCAAACCTATGCCGTGAACCTCGCCGATGAGGTCGGCGCTGACGAGGCGTATGTCGGGTTCGCCGCCGGAACCGGCGGATCCTGGGGTGCACACACCATCACCGATTTCACGTTCGAGAGCGACGTAGACAGCCCGCGTTCCGCCGCCATTCCGCATCGTCTCGGCGGCGCCTTCACCCTCGGCGCGGACGAGACGCTAGCGGTCTCGCTGCGTCCCTCCACCATGCACTCCGCCTTCGCGCTCGGTTCGCTGACCTATTCGGCCGGTGCCGCGCTCGACATCTCGACCACCGCCGCTGACGCCATTCCCGTGCCTGCACCCCTACCCGCGATTACGCTGGCCGACCAGTCCCTGTGGTCCCTCTCGGGATCGGCGCGCTGGCTCCCGGACGGTACGCTCGCCCACACCATCGCCGCCAGTAGCCAACCCGGAGGCGGGTCGCTGACCACCAACCGATACCCCGTCGCCGGTTCGTGGACCGCACGGATCGGCTACGCGTTCGGCGAGGCGAGCAGCCTGCCTGCCGATTACATCCAGTTCCGTTTCGTGAACGGCGACAAAGTTTTTGCCGTCCAGTGGCGCTACTACGATGGCAGCATCCACTCCACCCGCCTCAAGATTGTCAAAAACACCAGCATACAGGTCATCACCGATGACATCGCGCCGGTCACCCTGACCAACCGTATCCCTGCGACCTTCATTGTGAAATACGATTCACCTGCGAAGGTGCTGACCGTCACCTCCATTCAGGACGGCGTCGGCACGAATGTCACCGCTATTTCCGACATCGACATCGCTGCCGTCCTCGGCACTACCGAAGCCCAGATCGGCTTCAACGGCGCGACCGGAGGACAGTGGACCGAGAACATCATCACCGACTTCTCGTTCACGCCCCTATCGCTACCCGATCTCGCACCGACGCCATCATCAAGTGCCCCCGCATCTCTCGCTTTCGACAGTTACAGTGGCACCGGCCCGCTCACCGTACGCGGCGGCACGCTCAACCTGCCGGGCAATATCGATCGCTCGACCGCAAACCTCGCCATCAAACTGGAGGATGGCGCGGGCCTACTGCTCGGCAAGACCTCCCTCGCCCCGCTCGATTCCACGCTGAACCCGCGTTCGGACTGGCTGTTCAGCGCCATCGGCTCCTGGGCGTCCGGCGGCGCCATGCAATTCTGCGCGGCCGTCAATAGTACCAACGGCACGGTCACATCGACGCGCCGCGTCCGCGTTTCAGATGCCTGGACATGTTCATTCGACTACATCTGGGGCAAGGGCATGAACAACCCCGCCGACGCCTTCTGCATGTTCCTGCACAATGACCCACGTGGGCCGGGCCACTCCAGAGGCAACACCGCAGGAGCCGGCTTCGAGGGAATGCAGAACAGTGTCGGTGTGCGCTGGTACTTCTATCCCTACAACACCTCTGGGGAAAAGAACCGCGTGGCGATCGGCTACAACGGTTCGTTCCTCGCGAACTCCAGGCAACTGCATGAACCTGTCATCTTTTACAGCAATGCCGTCACGCGCGTCACCGTGCAGTACGACCCCGTCGCCAAGACACTCACGAGCATCATCGGCAACGACGGCCCCCGTTCCGACACGCTCAATCCGTCGCGTGAGTTCCGCGCCGTTACCAACGTCTTCACCGACGTGGACATCGCCCAGCGCGTTGGCAGCGATTATGCGTATGTCGGTTTCGGCGGGGGCACCGGCGGCGTGAACGCCGAGATGCGCGCCTGCGGTGTACACTTTGCCTCTGACACGCCGTACGACGCCATGTCCGACGTCGACTCGCTTGCGTCACTGGAACTGCCCGCCGGAGCGACCGGCCATGTCACGCTCGACTCTCCCGTGCCGGACGCCACGTTCAACATTCCGGCACTCACGCTGGGTGACGGTGCGACATTTGCGCTCGCTGCTTGCGACACCTCCATCCCAACCCTCGCGCTCGGCGCGATGACACTCAACGGCGATGGAACCCTCGACGTGGCAGCCACCGCCCGTTGCGAAGCGGGGACCGTCACCGGGACGGGATCGCTCGCTAAGCGCGGTGCAGGCACGTTGGCGCTCGCCGACATAGCCGCCTACACCGGCGACACACAACTCGAAGCCGGCACGCTGGCACTCGACGCGGCGCGGCTGCCGCGTACCGACCTGCACGTCACCTCCGGCGCGACGCTCAACCTGGCCTTTACCGGCAAGCAGCATGTGCACGCGCTTTTCGTGGACGGTGCGCCGATGCCTGGCGGACGCTACACGGCAGAGAACGCCGCGTGGATCACCGGCTCTGGTACGCTAATCGTAACCTACCCGCCAAGTGGCTCAATCCTTTTCCTGCGGTAACAACCGCCAGGAGCGTTGCAATACTTGAAACCGCTGTCATTGTGTCGTCTTCTCAGGTGTTCGTTGTTCCTCATCGTAAACGCGACGTCCCTCGCGTATCGCCGCGTAGGTGCGCAACTCGCGCTCCCACCGCGCCTGATATACCGCTTCGCGCACCTGATCCCGTGCGCAAGCCGCAAAACCGTCCATGTCCGCGCGCGGTTTGTCGCGCAGCCGCCGTGCGCCTTCCTGTATCAATGCCAGTGCCTCGGCGCGTGCGGCGTCGTTGGTCGCGCCAACCAAGATGCGGCTTAGTTCCGGTCGTGCAAAGGAGAGCTGCGCACGCTGCCGCGCACGAAAACGATTGGTAATCTGTACGCCAGTCAGCACCTTTAATCTATCCACTTCATCCCTCGTCAGCGGACTGCGCCCGCCCAGATTTTGCGGATAGGCAGATGCGTACTCCGGATAATACGGGGCGTTCAGGTCGACCCATGTGATCAGGCGATCCAGCACCTCGGCGTTCGACGCAACTTTGCCGTGACCCGAACGCACCTTCTGGATCAACCGCGACGGATGGCTGCCCCATGAATAAGCCTGCTGCACCTCGGCGGGACCGCCGCCCACACAGGTGATCACGTCCAGCGCCCACAGGTCCACATACGAAGTGCAGAAGACCGTGTCGCGGTCGCCCGACAGATTCAGGCGCTCACCCGCTTTCTTGCCGTAGTCGTGGCACGAGACACAATGGCGGTCGAATATCGGCTGCACCTCTTTTTGGAACGAGAAGATGCGCGGAGGGCCGTACCAGCCGTTCAGCGTGTCGGGCTTGCGCCGCGTCGCCAGCGGCGGCCCCGTGACCGGCGGGATGTCGCCCACGCGGTTTTCATGGCACCCCACGCATCCGTAGGTCTCGCCGGGCTGCACGTAAGCGCCCGAGCGCATGGACTGGATCATCATGCCGTTTTCGTCGAGCGCCTGGAAAAAGACAAAGGTATTGCCGGGGACTTCGAAATAGGCACTGCCGTCCGACTCAACCGGCACCGTGCCGAGGATGCGCTTGTTCTCGAAGTTGTGCCAATTCATCGCGGGCGCCTGCTCGCCCTGGCCAAACCATCCGCGCTCCGACCAATTGCGTTTTTCGGGCGATTCAACGACCCGCAGGTGTTTGACGGATCCTGGTTTGACGCCCTGCATGTGTGTGCCGATATAGACGTTCTGCAGATAAAAGCGCCCAGCAGCGTTCGGGTGCTCAAAGGTACGCCGACACGGCAACACAGGCGGGGCGGGGCGCGGTCGCAACGGCAAAGGATCGTAACAGCCCGGCGCTTCGGCGTGCACCAGCACCTCGTTGCCGAACAGGTCCAGATAGTAGAGCCCCATCTCTTCGCCGCGTCCGGTCTGGCGCGAACACAGGAAATGGCGGTCGTCCAGGGGATGCGGATCTTCGTATTTGCAGGCCAGCCGGACCGTTGAGTCGTAATCCTGCCCGGCGGTTTTGATGCGGTTGGTAAAGGCCGTCGGCCATGTGCGGAGCACCGGTTCAAGTCCGTCGACACCGCGCGAACGGTCGATAAGACCCAAGGCCCCCCAAGGACGGTCGTGGCAGGAACCGAAGACCGCAATCGCCAAGTGGGATTGTGACAGCGTGCGTGCATCGAACACGCCGCCGGGGCTCGTCGTATTGTTCCCCCAATAGAGCGCATGGCCGGTGCCGTCGGGATTGCAGACCCACAATCCCTGCGCATCGCCGAAGTTGCGGTCCACATACTCCCAACGGTCATAGAGGATGCGCCCGTCCGGCATCACCGAGGCGTGCCCCTCAAAGAGCGTGGATATCCCGATCTGGTGGATGTTGGCGCCATCCGCCTTCATGCGGTAGAGGTTGCACATGATGTGCCGGTTGCACATGCAGTACTTCGGCTCGCGCGTGGACGAGAACAGGATGTCGCCGTCCGGCAGCCAGATCGGATCGACATCCGCAACCTCCCGCGCGGAGGTGAGTTGGCGCAACTCGGTTCCCGCCACAGTCATCGTGTAGATGTGATAGTTATCCTGCGGTCCTTTGCGCATTGAGAACACCAGCCGCTCGCCCGCGAAATCCAAGTCCGGATCCCGGACGGTGGCCCCCGGCCCCGGCGCGAAGAGGGTCGTAACCGTGCCCCGCCGCACATCCAGAACCTTGAAGGCACCCTCGGTGTCATAACTGCGGGCGTTGATTTCGCACGACACGAAGAGGGTGGCCGTGTTGTGGTGATCTGGACGGTACTGCTTGCGCGTCACAAACAGCAACGGAGTCGTGTTGAGCAACGGATTTTCGCGCACCAGCGCCTCACGCGCGAAGGCATCCAAGGCGTCGGAATCGCCATCCTCGTCCAGCGTATCGAGCCGCCGCAACAGCGCTTCGGCAGAATAGCGTCCTTGGAACATGTCGCCCAAATCGCGGATACCTGCACGCAGGCGATCGACCGTTATCGCGTTACCGGTGCGCGCCACTTCGCGCAAACGCGCCTTGAAGTGCCGCGCCGAAGCCTCCTCGTCTACCCGACCCTGACACACCACATGATCCAGCGTGACGTGGCCCCAACTCCCGGTCGCCCGATCCACCACGCGGAAAAAGACCGGCTTGCCCACACAGGCGGGCACCGACATGCTGCGCTCATGAAGAGTCTGCGAATCGCCCCCGCGTGCCGTAGCCACCTCGCGACCGTCCAGCGTGCAGAGCGCAACATAGACATCGGGGCCCTTGCCGCCGCCCACGCGCAGCGTGATCTCCGGGGCCTCCAGAATCACAACCGGCGATTCGATCACGCCTTCAAAGCGATCGTCCGGGCGCGTGCCGTCCGCGCTCTCCAGCGTCGAGAGGAAAAACGAACCGACCTTCGTGTACGGCCCGCCATTGTGGTGTTCGCGCGCCCGGTCACTCACGATCCGTCCGAACGCCCCCTCCACCACCCGCCAGCCCTGCAGGTCGCCAGTCTCGAAATCAAAGCGCACTTCAGCCGCAAAGCTCACGCCGACCACGCCCGCCACCAAAAAGGCAAGACCCCGCTTTTTTAAATACGCATTCATTCCGTAGCCCTCATCCGTTTCAACTCACGCACAATATGTGATTCAGTCTGAAACAAAACCCAAATGCCTGAAACCAAACTGCTGGTTAGGATCGTCACTTCTCACTCCTGCGCCCACTCGCCCAGCATCTCGGAAGCTTGGCAATACCGCGCGAACACTCTTTCATACTCGGCTGATCGCGTCGCATCCGGTTCGTGCCGGTCGGTCACCGCCGAAACCTCATCAACTATCCCAAAGTCTGTCCATATCCCGGCCCCCACGCCTGCGACCGCCGCAGCGCCCAAAGCCGCAGCCTGCTGGCCAGCGCTCCGTCGCTCGACACGACAACGATAAACGTCGGCATAGATCTGACGCCACAGCGCACTGTTCGCCCCACCGCCGACCAGAATCAGCGGCTCGGCCACCGGCACCAACTGGCGCAAAGCATCCAGCGCGTTGCGCAATCCAAACGCTACCCCCTCCATCGTGGCGCGCAACAGATCCGCCCGCGTGTGACGCAACTCCAGATTCAGGAACGCGCCGCGCAAAGCGGGTGTTTTGTCCAGCGAACTGCCGCCCGCTAGAGCAGAGTTGAAGATCACGCCGTTCGAACCGGCAGGCGCGGCGGCGGCCTCCTCGTCCATCAACTCGTAAACGCTCACTCCCTCTTGCGCCGCACGCTTGACGAGATCGGCGCACATCTGGTCACGAACCCATGTCAGGGAGGTTCCGGCCGAGAAAATAGCCAAGGCGGACACATATTGCCCCGGCACGACATGATCAAACACATACGGGCGTTTGCCGATATCCAACAGAGGTTGCGCGGAGGAAACGGCGATCCACGCCGATGATCCCAGTGCATTGTAGGCTTGTCCTTCACGGTATGCCCCGGCACCGAGCGCCATGCAGGCGTTATCCACGCCGCCGGCCACAACCTGCACCGTACGCGGCAGCCCCAACTCGTACGCCGCTGTTTCGGTCAGCGTGCCGAGGACACAAGTGGCCGGAACAATCTCGGGCAGAATGTTCTTGTCCAAACCGGATGCGGCCATAAGACGGTCGTCATACGCCCTGCTGGAGAGATCGTACACGCCGCACCCCGATGCGTAGGAGTGATCCGTGGCCATCACACCGGTCAACCGGTAATTGATGTAGTCCTTGGTTCCAAGCACCTTGTGAATCTGACGAAACATCTCCGGCTCGCGCTCGTTGAACCACATCAGCTTGAAGATCGAATAGAGTGCAGGCGGGAACCCGTTTCCCGTAAGCATGTACCAATCCTCTTCTGCAACATGCTTGAAGAAATCCGCCGGTTGCTTGTCGGGACGCGAGTCAGACCAGATCGGCACCGTCGCACGAAGCAAACGCCCTGCGGCGTCGACCGGCACCACCCCCAGACTGTGGCCCGAAATCCCAATCGCACGGATCTCCTGCGCCGCCCCTGCGGGAGCGGACGAAAGCAGTTTGCGTGTGCTGGCCACTGTCGCCGACCACCATTCCTCAGGCCGTTGCTCGTGGAAGCCGGAAGCCGGATAGAGTGTCGGGTAGGCGTCAAACCCATCCGCCACGCACACACCCGCCTCGTCATAGAGCGAGGCCTTGATCCCGCCCGTCCCGAAGTCGTACGCCAATAGGTATGCCATCGTCATTCCCCTCGCCGATCTTTCGACGCTCATCCGCAAACCATGGACGCCTTGTTTTCAGCCGCCTTAAGGATGGCTTCGGCCGTGCGTACGCCGATGCCGAAGCGCCGCGCGCCTGCATCGTACAGCGCCAGCAGTGTCTCAAGATCGCGCACACCGCCTGCCGCCTTGACTCCGCAGCGCTCCCCTACTGTTCGCTTCATGAGCGTCACGTTCTCCAACGTAGCGCCGGTCGGCGCCCAACCGGTGCCGGTCTTGACCCACGCCGCTCCGGCCTCGGCACTCCACGCACAGGCCCGCATGATCTCGGCATCACTCAGCCAATGACACTCGATGATCACCTTCACCGGCCGACCCTCCGCTGCCTCCACGACTGCGCGCACGTCGGCCTGATAGAGCGCCTGCCTGCCCGCTTTAAGCCAAGCGATATTGTTGACCATGTCGATCTCGCTGCAACCCATACGCACCAGTGCCGACGCGGTCTGCGCCTTGACTGCGGAAGTCTCGGCGCCTCCCGGAAAACCGGCCACACCGCCGGCGATCACCTCGCTTCCCGCCAGACACTCGATCAGAAAAGGCGTGTGAGCCGGCAGCACGAAAACCGCGATGCAGCCATATCGCTTTGCCACTTCCGCCACACGCGTGATCTCCTCCAGCGTGCTGTCTGCGCGCACGGCGCTGATGTCCATCAGCCTCGCAATCTCTCTCGCTGTCATCTCGATTTCTTTCTCCCATCAAAGCACACGGGGTTCACAGAGCCTGTCTCAAAATCTCCAACAGCTTTTCCGCGCTCACCGGCGGGTTGCAGGCGAGCGTCCCGTCGGCACCGAAGCTCACCTTCCGGACGTCTGCGACAATTGCCGGAAGATCCGCCTCGGTGACTCCGACCTGCGACAGCCGTGTCGGGACACCGACGTTATCGATGAACGCGCGAAACGCTGCGAGCCCCGCGTCGATCACCTGCTCCCGCGTCTTGCCGCGCGGATCGATCTGCATGACATTCCGCGCAAAAGCCTCGTAGCGCTCGGGCTTCAGCGTCTTGAAGCTCTCCATCCAGGCGGGCATCACAAGCGCCAACGATGTACCGTGATTGACCTTATGCCGGGTGGTCAGCACATGACCGACTTGATGCATCGGCGTCCAGGCGTCGCCCGGCGACGCCCAGCCGTTGAGCGCGCATGTGGCACTCCACATCAACTCCGCGCGGACATCCGTGTCCATCGGATGTTCAAGTGCCCGCGGCAAATTCGCGATCACGGTGCGCATCACGCCCTCCTGCCAAGCATGCAACAGGTCGGACCGATCCTGTCCATTGAGGTAGATCTCAAGCACATGCGAAATGGTATCGACCGCACCGCAGGCGGTCTGCGAGGGCGGCAGGCTGCAAGTCAGCTCCGGATCGAGGATCGCGGTTTGGGGGTACAGGCAGTCGCCCCAGATGTATGACTTTTCGCCCAACTCAGCGTTCGTCACAACGGCACACCGGTTCATCTCGCTGGCCGTCGCCGGAAGCGTCGGCACCATGAGCGTCGGCAGCGCGCGCGTCGGCGGCACGGCTTGGATGTCATCGTGCCGGCTGTAGACCATCTTCCACAGATCGTCTTCATAGAAAACGCCCGCCGCGATCGCCTTGGCCGCGTCCATCGCGCTGCCGCCGCCGACGCCCACCACGACGTCCGCGTCAATTGATTTGGCCGCTGCGACACCACGCGCGACCATCGCGATCTCGGGATTGGGCTCGACCTCATAGAACGGCGCAGCATGAAGTCCCGCGTCCGCCAATTCCGTGCAGATTCGATCCAGCACATCCTGTAGCGCCTTTCGCTCAGCGTACGAAACAACCAGCACCCGTTTGCCGAGCTTGGCCGTCTCTATCCCCACCTGCTTAATCACTCCGGCTCCGAAGATAACCTTCACCGGATTCTGAAACTCAAATGCATTCATGTCCTCGTTTCCTCGACACTCATTCCCTTCCATCCCATGCGGCGCGAGATACGCGCCGCTCCGTCTTTCACTGTCTGCCCGATCTCTGGAATCTGTTCCGGCTTGACACGGTTACCCGGTCCGGTGACCCACACCGAGGCGAGTGGATAGCCGGACCGGTCAAACACCGGCGCACCTACGCAGTAGATGCCTGCATACTCTTCACCGTTGTCAATCGCGTAACCCAGCCGGACCACCTTCCGTAACTCCTCGCGGAACCCCTCCGGTGTGGCGATCGTGTTCTCGTTGAAACGGACAAACTTGGTCTGCTTGATCACCCGTTCGCGCTGGATTTTCGGCAGGTACGCGACAATCGCCTTGCCCGGCGCCGAACAGAAAGCGCGGATACGATGGCCCGCATTGACCGAGAACCGGAAGAGGTGCGAGCCCAACGCCTGTTCTAACACGATGATCTCCGATCCATTCAGCACGCCTAACAGAACCGTGTCCTCTAGCACATCACGCAGCTCGTGCATCACCGGCATACACGAGCCTATAAGGTCCGTCTCGGACAACGCTTGCTGTCCCAGCATCAGCATCTTCTGCGTGTGCCGGAACACCTTGGTTTCCGGATCACGCTCCAGATACCCCGTCTTCTCCAGCACCAGCGTGAGACGAAACACGCTCGATACCGGACATCGCAACGCATGGGCGATATCGAGCTGCCCCTTTCCCTGCGGGTGGCGAGCCAGATACTCAAGGATCGCCAACCCGCGTTCCAAACTCGGTGCGCTGTACCGCGCGTCCTCACGTTTCGCCATAGGTTCCTTCGTTGCTCACAGATCCGACTACCTCAGCTTGATCAGTGTGCCGGGAGCGGCATAATAAAACACCGCGACACCCGCCCCAGCATCGTATTTGACACGCCAATTCTCAGGCAAGTTGGTCTCCGCGAACGGCCCCGCCAGAGTGCCGGTGCAGGTGGCGACCGTGTAGGTCATCTCCGGATTCAACAATCCGAGATCCGCGATTTGGAGTGTGAGACCGGCCAGAGGCAAGTCGCCGGAACCGACCAGACGGTCGCAGGTGCCGGCGGGCGTCACGTCCACCCGCAACACGCCGCTCAAAGCCACGTCTGCCACACCCAGCGTGCCAACCGCCGTACCTGCGGGAGACAGAGATCCTGTCACCGACAGTGTCCCGTTGGAGACCGTTCCGCCGCCGCTGACAGCCGTGACCTCCTGCACCGCGCCATCAAGATCCAGCACCGCGCCGACCGCCACTTCAATCCTGCCGGGAACCCCACTTTGCCACTTGTCGCGCAGATAGGCCTCCACGTTCTGACGTAACGCATCGTCCAGTGCCGTATCGAAGACCAGCACCTCGCCGATTTGGCATCTGCCGGCATAGATGGTGTTGCCGACACCGATGCTGCCCAAGGTCAGATCAGGTGTACCGCCCGAATCAGTCGAGGTGAACGCCGGCAAACCAGTCGTCGCATCGGAGACGCCGTTGATGTAAACGTAAGAGCCGTTCGGTACGCCGTTTCTCAGCACAGCCGAGTAGACGGTAACCACGTTGGCCTCCATGCCTTTGACCGACGCCGTCGCATCGGTCGTCGCGATCTGATAGTAGGCATCGCCGTTGCGGAAGAGCTGCAAGCGATCCCAACCACCGTTGTCGTGCCCCCACAGCCCTCCGTTCCCGCTCTCGGGGAGCTGCTTGTACACGATAGCAATCGTCATGTTTGGCATCTCGCCCGGATTGATATTCAGCAGACTGGTCAGGCTGTCGTCCGCGCCATCGAACTCAACCGCCGGCAACCCGCAGAAGCCCTGCGCGGCGGTTACGTAAGTGGGACGGCGAGAGAGCGTGGCTTGCGTGGCTGGCTTGGCGTTGCCACTCAGATCGCTCCAATAGCCCACGGGCTGCCCCGCTTCGGTCACTGCGCCAACACCCGCAGCATTCGTGAAAAGCGAGGAGCGTACAGAGGCGTCCAGATGGAGCTTGAGATTCGGTTGCGTCTCGGCCATAAGTTGCACCGTCGTCCCGCTCTGAAGCACCGGCATGACCGGATCCGACGCGCCCAGCCACTTGTTGCGCAGGTGAGACTCCACATTGCGTCGCGTGACGTCACTGAGCGCCATGTCGAAGACCAGCACCTCGGCGATCTGACATTTGCCGGCATGGCCGGTGTTGCCGGCACCGATACTGCCCAAGGTCAGGTCAGGCGTGCCGCCCGAATCGGTCGAGGTGAACGCGGGCAAGCCAGTCGTCGCATCGGAGACACCGTTGATATAAACGTAAGAGCCGTTCGGCACGCCGTTTCTCAGCACGGCTGAATAGACGGTGACCACATTGGTCTCCATGCCCTTGACCGGCACCGCTGCACCGGACGTCGCGATCTGATAGTAGGTGCCGTTGTTATGGAAGAGCTGCAAGCGATCCCAGCCACCGTTGTCGTGACCCCACAGTCCGCCGTTCCCGTTCTCAGGAAGCTGCTTGTACACGATAACAATCGTCATGTTCGGCAGGTTGTCCGGATTGATATCCAGCAGGCTGGTCAGGCTATCGTCCGTACCGTCGAACTCGATCACCGCCCCGTTGTTGAAGTCCGCCACATCCGTCACATAAACAGGTCGCCGCGCGGTTATTGCCTGTGTCGCCGGTTTGCCGTTGCCGCTCAGGTCGCCCCAATAGCCGACCGGCTGACCCGACACCGTGACAGCGTCCGAACCGTCCGCATTCTGGAAGAGCGTTGACGCGTCGGAAGCGTCGAGGTGTAACACCAGATTGGCACCGCCCAGCGGCGAGAGCGTCAGCGTGCCCGCGTCGACCGTGGTGACGCCGCTGTACGTATTGCTGCCGCTCAGCACCAGCGTGCCTGCGCCCGTCTTCGTCAATGCGCCGATGCCCGACAGATTCACGCCCACGCCCACATCACAGTCGGCGGTGTCGAGGATCAAGCCGCGTTCACAGACGTTGGCCGTAAGGTTGTCGCCATTGAGAAAGGTCGCGTTGTCCGCGCGCGCCTTGAGCGTGCCGCCGTTCAGATTCAGCGTGTTCACGCCGCTGGCACCGGCCTCGATCTGAACGACCGAGAGTGTGCCGCCGTCGAGGTTGACGGTTGACTTGCTGGCCGTTGAGCCGTGTCCGTTCCCAAGGTAGAGCCAGCCGAAGCGACCGTTTTTGGTTTCTGTAGACGAGCCGGTACCGACATTGACCTCGCCGCCGCTGAGGTTGAGCACCCCTTCGCCGTAGGCGGCCGCTGAGCCATTGTCATAGCGTGTGCCCAATCCCATGGTGTGGCCCACGTTCACCTCGCCGCCGCTGACGTTCAGTATGCCGCACGGCTTGATCATAGTGGTACCGTTGGCACCGAGCCGCAGGTAGCCTGCGCCGGAAGCCATATTGGTGAAATTCAGCGAACCTCCGGCTACCGTAACGGCATTCGTTCCGACAGTGTCCACGCCAATAAAGTTGCAGGAATCCGCGCTACCGCCGCCGAAGGCGCTCGCGCCCGCGTCGGCCGTGAGGGTCAACGACTGCGCGTCTCTCAGCAGCAGGCGGTGGAGAGTTGTGAAGCTGCCGCCTGTGCCGAAACTCACGCTGGATCCGGCTTTTGGCGACCAGCTTTCATCTCGGTAGTTGAGCGTCCCGTTCCGCAATACCGCGCCGTCCCCCAGTGTGAAGTTGCCGGCCGTCAGTGCTTGCGTGTTGCCGCCCAAGTCGAGCGTCGCCGCGTTGACCGTGATGTCCGCGCCGGTGTCGAGACGATTGTCGCCGCCGACCAGCGCCAGCGTCCCTGCATTCACGGTCGTGCCGCCGGTATACGTGTTGGGGGCGGTCAGACGGAGCGTCCCCGCGCCGCCTTTGACGAGTCCGGCCGTGCCGCTGCCGTTGGCGATCACGCCGGCGATCTCCGCCTCCGCACCCGTTCCGCTCGCATTCACGTTCACGGTGCGCGTTGCTCCGTTGAGATCGATCCCGTTTACCAGTGTCAGATTCGTGTTTGCGCCGAGTTCATTGAGCACCAGCGCGCTGGGGTCAAACTCCGCGACGCCCCAAGACAACGCCTCGCCCGCGCCTCCGACATTGACCGTGAGCGGCACGTCCACCGCGCTGAACCCGGCCGGAGAGCCTGCCGTGATCGTGACCTGGCCGGCCCCCTCGCCAAGCGAGGGATTCAGGACGCCGCTCGCGGACGAGAACGTGGCGTTGTCCAACGTCACATTGGTTGTCGCGGGCAGACCAACCCCGAAGTCGCTTTGCAGGATGCCGCCAAGTACGAGCATGCCGCCGAGGCAGGTGTTCCCCCCGGTGAGTGTCAGCGCATTCGGTCCGGTCTTGACCAACCTCGCAACCGCCGGCAGCGTGAACTGGCCGTTGTACGTGTAATTGCCTGCCGTGGTGTCGAACCCGAATCCCGTCTCAGGCCCGTAAATCCCCGTCGCGACCAGTGTGTTGATCGCGTCCATTGTCCAACTGCCCACGCCGACCGACAGCGCGGCGCCCGGCTCCAGCGAGACCTGGCCCGCCGAGGCATAACCCGGAAGTGCGTTTTCTGTGGTGACGGCCAGGACGCCATTGCTGATCACCGTGTTGCCCGTGTAACTGTTCGCACCCGAGAGCGTCAGCACAGATTCCCCGTCCTTGACCAACGAGCCGCCACCGGAAATTGCACCCGAATGGCCGAGGTGGCCCGAGCGGTTGAACAGCAGCGTCACGTCGTCATTAACCAAATTCACCGCGCTGGCGCCTGTGCCCAACGTGCCCGCCGCACCACCGACGCCGACCTGCAACAGGCCGTTGGAAACCGTGACCGCACCGTCGAAGCTGTTGTCCGCGGCCAGCACCATCGCACCGTCACCTGCCTTCACGAAGCCTGCAGATACGTTGTTGTACCTGTTGACCAGCGGCGCGGAGACCGTCAACGTGCCGCCGGTGACGGCGAAGAGGTTATTGCCGACATGCACACCATTGTACGTGCCGCCCGTCGTATTGATGGTGGCCGAACCGCCGGCCGTCACGGTTCCCGCAAGTTGGAACGCTCGATAAGCGTAGGCCGCACCGCCCATGGTCGTGAGGGTTCCCCCTTCCAAATCGATAGGTCCCAGCTCATTGAAGGTTTTATTGTTCTTGAGCGTTCCCCCGCTTTTCACTTTGATCGCGACAAGCGGCTTCGTGCCCGCATTGCCGAACACATCGTGCGACAAGAACGAGAGCGTCGCGCCACTTTCGACAATGACCGTGCGGGGCGACAACAGATAACCGAGTGCGCTGTTCGTCGGATTCCGGCAGTTTTGCCCCGCGTTCGCGGCAAGTGTGCCCTGTGCGACCGTGATGTCGCCATCAAACGAACTGTTCAGGGACGACAGCGTCAGCGTGCCTGTTCCCGTCTTGGAGAAACCGGCCGTACCCACAAGCGGAGCCGTAATCGCCGCGCTCGAGTTCGCGGTGAAAACCGGCGCACCCGAAAGCGTGAGCGGTCCGCCCGAAAGCGTGTATGCACCCGTCACGTCCGCATTGAAAAGCAGTCCGCCGATGGTGACACCGCCCGCATCGACGGTCACGGTCCCGGCGGTGCCGCCAGCGCCAAACGCGGCCGTGTCGCCGCCGGCATTGTTCCATGCGGTGTGAACGCCACCCGCGTCAACCCAGTTAGCGGTCGCGGTGTTCCACGCACCCGAGCCGTCCTGCGCCGCACCCGTCGTGCCGGTGCTCCACGTATACGTATCCGCCTGAAGGCTGCCCGCCAACAGAACGGCCACCGCCGCGACCACTCGCGGCGCCATCCGGCAAACACACCGGCTGCTGTCCATTCGCTGTATACCGCACATACCGCATCTCCTCTCAGTAGGTGATTCCGATTAATCTCCTCGTAGCGAGCACACGCCCAACTTTCCACATACAAAAACGCCGTTTTCACATACGAACGGTGTTTTCATTTGTGAAAACACAGCATGCCACAAGCCCTCTCTCCGTGCAAGCAAAAAATAACAGCAAAAAATAACAGCAAAACGTAATCCATAATCGGTTAGTGACAGGGTGTGCGAAGGCCATGCGTTTCTGATGAAAAGGAGAGCAGAGAGTCGGGAGCGCGGGCGTCTTCGCCCGCAACAACGTGTCTTGCAAAAGGGTGTGGCACGGGCATCTTACCCGTGTTCCATGGTTTCATTTTTTGACATGATTGATTGTTGTGTCGTGCGCGGCGTGGCGGCGAAATCTGGAGTGCGGTGACAAGAGCCGCGCTGTGCGCGGGTCGCGGCACCGCTTTCTCTCCGCGCTGTGCGCGGAATACCGCTTGCCGCCGCAAAATTCTTTCGTCACGCTTGCGGTCACGCCGCATCCATCAAAACCTCTGCGTCTCCGCGTGTTAAAAAACTCTCAACTCTCAACGTTCAACTCTCAACGCTCTGCGGGCGGGGACGCGACTGAGCATACACAAAACACGCACTCGACTCACATGACCCCTCTCACTAACCGATTGCAATCTCGCGGTTGATAACAGGAATCATGCAGAACGCTGATCCGCGTGTTATGAGCGTGCCGAAAAAAGGGCGACAAGACAATTGGAATGACGTGTGACTACTCGACCCGCGTGAACGTCAGCCCGCCGAACTGGAAAGGTGAGGCGTCGAACATGACACGCAACACATGACGTCCCTCAGTGAGAAAAACCGTCTTTTCGGGCAAGGGCTTGAAGTCGGCCCACCAGTTCTTGCCTGTCGTGAAGTCCGTGCCGAAGACAAAGTCCGCCAGCGGTTTGCCGTCGCACTCGATAATGATTTTGTCCATTTTGTCAGACGGGAAAGCCTGCTCGGCAACGCGGGCAAGGTAGGGCGCAACCCGGTAGCGACCTGTTTTTTCAACGTCCACCGTATAGACGACCCACATGCTGCGAAACGCGCCGATCCCATTTTCATTCGGCGCATTGATTCCTTCATCCGTGCGGAAGGAGAGATCCCACGCGGGCTTACGGAATATGTTCTGCTTCAGATAGGTGAAATACGCCACGCCCTGGCCGCCCTCGTCATAATGTCCGGGCGTGATGTGGCCGGGAATGACTTGCGCTTTGTTCCTATACGGGCGGTGATTGTCAGCCTCGGAACTTTTGACCTCCAGCATCACGGGTGCCGACTGTCCGATCAGCCCCTTTGAATCGCAGGCCATGGCAATGAGAATGTTCTCGCCGGTATAGAGCCGCTTAGCCGGCAACGTAAACAGCGCCGACGGCGCGGCTTTTTCGGCGCGGATACGTCCATTGCTGAACAGGCAGAGGTTGGTCACCGCCGCACCGTCTGCCGAGGCTGTCACGCGGAAGGTCACATCGTCGTCCGGACGAACCACGCGC
>Ga0209719_1001458_pt1 | contig 28937 bp, 16 predicted proteins | sample AD_JPNAS2_MetaG_FD_184421 | JGI IMG/M metagenome (GOLD analysis project Ga0209719, IMG submission 184421) | Active sludge microbial communities of municipal wastewater-treating anaerobic digesters from Japan - AD_JPNAS2_MetaG (SPAdes) (version 2) | ecosystem: Engineered > Bioreactor > Anaerobic...
TTTTCTTGTTTCCGCCCCGCGTCCGGGACAGCCTTCAGTTTTACCGGGCGCTTTTCCCGGGACGAAGCTTTGGATATCACCTCTACTGCGTCTGGAAGCAGTTCCACAACTTTACGGGCGTCTATGTTCACCGCTTCATTCCCTGGGCGGCCGAGGAGGCGAAGTTCACCCGAGAAGGCTGGGAGCATCTGGATGAGGCCGTAGCCAAAAAAACCGGTGCGATCGTGGTGATGTCGCACATCGGAAACTGGTAGATGCTATTGTAGCCGATAAATCCACGCTCGCACCGTTGAATGTCTGGCGAGCCTATGAACTTATTGGATGCTTCGACAAGCTCAGGATCCGAATCGTTGACTGAGCAAAATGCGCAACCGCAGCCCCTGAAAACCATTGCCGATCCGGCCTGCGGGACCGGCGGCTTTTTTCTGGCGGTTTATGATTGCATTTCCGATCCGCAAAACTTTATCCTGAACAAAGAACAAAAATTATTCTTAAAGAATTCAACGTATTACGGCAACGAGATCGTCGCGGCAGCGCGCCGGCTGGCGCTCATGAACATGTTTCTGCACAATATCGGCGATATTGATGCCGAGACGTTCATCCTGCCTACTGATTCACTGGTTGCCGATACGGGTTTGCGTGTGGATTATGTGCTGACCAATCCGCCCTTCGGGAAGAAAAGTTCCATGACCTTCACCAATGAAGAAGGCGAACAGGAGAAAGACGATCTTACTTACAACCGGCAGGATTTCTGGGCGACAACCAGCAACAAGCAACTCAATTTTGTCCAGCACATTCGCACAATGCTGAAAACCACAGGCAAAGCTTCGGTTGTTGTGCCGGATAATGTTTTGTTCGAGGGCGGCGCGGGTGAAATCGTTCGCAAAAAATTGCTGGAAACAACCGATCTGCATACAATCCTGTGAAGTATGATGACCTTCAGGATTTTATTGAATGCTACAAGCCGTCCAACCGCCATAAACGCAAGGAAACGTGGCATCCGGAAAAAACCCAGAAGGCCGCCGGCGCAAATTTACCTATGATGAAATTGTCGCCCGCGATAAAACCAGCCTGGACATTGCCTGGCTAAAAGACAAAAGCCTTGCCGATCTCAACAATCTGCCCCACCCGGATGCGCTGGCCAACGATATCATAGAGAACCTTGAGTCGGCAGTTGCAAGTTTTAAAGAAATCATGGAAACGATTAACGGTAAATAGTTCAACCGGTCGAAAAAACAGATTTGCAGCCCGTGAAGGCTATTGCCTCGAAGGCGAAGGATAGCCCGTAATATCTTGAATTTTTTCCATGAGCGGCCTTAAGCGGCCGTACATGGCGAGATACACCTCCCGGTAAAGACGGTCGTAGATCCGGTGATTTTCGGCAACGGGCTCAAATACTTCCTTTACCCGCGTCATGGCCTTGACCGCCGACGGGAAATCCGGATAAAGCCCAAGTCCCACAGCCGCGTCAATGGCGGCGCCCAGGGCCGAAGTTTCATAGGTATGAGGGCGCTCCGCGGGCAGGCCGAAGATATCCGCCGCAATGCGCATGGCCATATCGCTTTGCGATCCTCCGCCGGAAACCCGAAGGCGGGAAACGGCCGTTCCCGTTCGCTTTTGAGTGAGTTCCGCGCCTTCTCTCAGTCCGTACACCAGCCCCTCGAGAATGGCCCGGTACAGATAAGCCCGGTTGTGCACATCCCCGAAACCGATAATCGATCCTTTGGCATAGGGATCCGTATTGGTTCCCGGCGACCAGTAGGGCTGAAGAATCAGGCCCATCGAACCGGGCGGAACTTTTTCAATCAACTGATCAAAAAGCTTTTCCGGAGCGATATTGTTTTTTTCGGCTATCTTCCGCTCCAGCATTCCGAATTCATCGCGAAACCAGCTCACCATCCAGAAACCGCGATAGATCATCACTTCCGTGTAATAGGTATCCGGCACGGAGGCGGGGTAGGGCGGAATCATGGACAGCAGTTCGATGTATTTCGTCGTCGTCGTATTGAAAGTGGCGGTCGTTCCAAAACTCAAACAGCCGGTGTCCGGCGTCAGACAGCCCGCGCCCAGCATCTCGCATCCCTTGTCCGTTCCTGCGGCAATGACGGGCAGCCCCGCGGGAATTCCGGTTTCCTCTCCGGCCCGGGCGGTGATTCTCCCCAGAACCTCGCAGGGTTTGACCAGGCGGGGCAGCTTCTCCTTTTCGATGGGAAAAAGCCGCCATTTCAAATCGAATCTGCCCGCCCATTGATACGTTTTGTTGTCGAAGGGAAGATAGCCGACATTGCAGGCCGCCGAATCCGCATATTCCCCCGTCAGCATAAAGGTGAAAAATCCGGACAGAAGAAGGTATTTATGGGTTTGCCGCCAGATTTCCGGCTGATGCTGCTGTATCCAGTTTGACGGACAGCTCTGGACCGCATTATTGAGACGGTCCCATAAGCCTATCGATTTCAGAAGCGGTTTGGCAAAGGAGGGAACGATCTCTTCGGCGTTTGCTTTTCTCTGGTCAAGCCACAGACAGGCGGGCCGCAGAGGCCGTCCGTCTTCTCCCAGATTGATCATGGTGGCGCGCTGCGTGGTCAGGGTCACGGCGACAATCGCCTCTCTGGATGATTTGTCCGACTTGTCCAGCAGCTCCCGGCAGGCCTCGCAAAACATTTTCCAGTAATAATCCGCATGCTGCTCCGCCCAGCCCGGCTCAGGCGAAAAATACGGTTCAATCCGGCGTTTGACGATCTGCGCGATATTTCCGGAAGCGTCAATCAGGGCCGCCCGAATGGACTGGGTTCCCGCGTCAAACGACAAAATCATTTCTCCGCTTGGTTTCTTCACGTTTTCCATCGTTTTTCCCCTGATGATTTCAATTCCAAAAGTCCGCCCGGATTCATAATGCCGCGCGGGTCAAAATGATTCTTCAGCGCCCGCAGAACCGCCATCTGCTCTTTTCCCAGATGCGTTTCCATCCAGGGAGCCATCATGCGCCCGATGCCGTGATGATGGCTCAAGGATCCTCCGTATTTCTGAATGCTGTCGATAATGCCCCGCTGGAATTTCCGGAATTCCCCGGGATCGTTCATCCGGATGATGAAGATGAAATAAAGATTGGTTCCCTGAGGGTAAAAGTGCGAGGCGTGCGTCATGCACATGGTGTCCGGCCGGCTCTTGATATAGGCGCGCACTCCCTGATGCAGGCGGTGAAGATTGTCCCAGGTTACCGCCGCCTCCAGCGTGTCGATCAGAATGCCGTAATCGCCCAGATCTTCGCGCATGTAAGGTTCGGTGTAGCGGCTCTGCTCCCATTTGCGCGCGGCGTAGCCGCTAAGCGATACGGCGCCGTGGCGCCTGGCTGTCGACTTGATCTTTTTTGCCACCAGGCGCGAATAATCTTTGTCTCCTTCGCAGTTGCCCAGGCAAAGGCAGCGGCAAAGCGGCTTAAAACCCCGGAGGGTCAGAAACCGATCCGCCAGATCCGGAATGCCGTAGAGCTTCAATCCCCGGTCGGTTTCTTCGGGATCGGAAATGCGATAGACGGCCGGACGGCCGAATTCCGACTGCATGATTTCGCGGCTGGCTTCGACGGCTTTTTCCCATGAAGGGTACATAAAACTGAAGTACGTTCTGTTTTCCGGCAGGTAACGGAAAATTTTCATGGTCACTTCCACCAGAATGCCGAAAGCGCCCTCGGAACCCTTCATAATGTCGTTTACCTTGGGGCCGGTGGCCGTTGCCGGATAATCCAGCGTTTTGAATGTGCCGGCCGGAGTGACGTATTCCTGGCTGAACACAATGTCGCAGGCGTCGCCGTAGTAAGTGGAAGCCTGTCCGGAGCCCAGTGTCGCCACCCAGCCGCCCACTGTCGAATATTCAAAGGATTGCGGAAAATGGCCGCAGGTGTAGCGATGCTTCGTCTGCCAGAGTTGAGGCGCGCGGTTAAGGGCGTCCTCGCAGGCCGGTCCGAACATGCCCGGCTGCATACGCGCTGTCTGGTTTATTTCGTTGATTTCAAGTAGTTTGTTCATGTGCGTGCTCATCGCCAGCGACACGCCGCCCCGGGACGGGCGGCAGCCGAAATTGACGGAGGAGCCGCCGCTGAAAACCGTCACCGGAATCAGCTCCCGATCGCAGTATTCGACAATTTTGCGCACATCGTGCTTGTCGCGCGGATGCACCACCACATCCGCCACCTCCCGGACAATGCCTTCCCGAAGCTCCAGCATCTCTTCCGTGGTTTTTCCCGAGGAATATTTTAAGCGGCTGTAATCGTCGCAGGCGACGTTTTCCACGCCCGCGATGGCGCGCAATGCTTCGATTTGGCCCGGCTTCAGCGCGGACGGCCGGTTGAGTGAAACCAGATTGAGGCCTTCGCCGGATTTGGCGGAAAAATCCTCGTCGGTGAGATGAAAATCCTGCTTGAGCATTGCATACCAGGCATCGCTGGGGTGCTTGAAGTGGTTTGGATTTCCATATTTAAAGATCGATCGGTAGGTTCCCGCGGGCGGTGCTTTTTCCGTCCAGTCCGGTCGGAAATTCGTGGCTGTCATCCGGCTGTCCTCCCTGTAATCCGGTCTTGTTATTGCGGCAGCCGGAGCGTGTTGATGGTCCCGGCAATTTCCCGTTCCATTCTTTCCGGCGTCCATTGCAGTTCTTTGGCCGCCACCACCGCCACCTTGCGCAAAATCTTCTCGCCGGGATTGCCCAGCGTGGCGATTCCCGTGCGCCTGAGCACTATATCGGAAAGAGTGCGCGCCATTTCCTCGCGCACGGCATAAACCACCTCGGCAAAAATCTCGCCGTCTTCGTTGATTTGTTCAGCCAGCTCCTTGTTTTCATGGGCTAGTTTGGTAATTGCCCGGTAGTCCGTGCCGTAGCAGCGCCCCAGGTAATCCAGTGTGTTTCGGCAAAAGCCGTTTGTGTTGTGCTGGTGAATTTCTTCCATGAAGAAATTCAAATTTTTGATCCGGCAGCCCGCAAGATGATGCCGGGCTGTCTTGCTTTTCGCCCTGGGCCTGCCCAGTTTGGCCTCGACAAGATCCACGCATTTTTCGGCCAGGTTGCGGCTGGTGGTGAATTTTCCGCCCTCAGCGGTAATCAGTCCGTTGAGTCCGTTTTCCTTATTGTCCAATATCTCATAACGCCTTGAACTGGTATAGGTTTCTTCGGTTTGTCCTTCCACCAGCGGGCGCAGACCGCCATAGGTGTGCACAACATCCGCGTAAGAAAGCGTTCCGTCGCCGAATGACCCGTTGACTTCGTCAATCAATTCCAGAATGCCGGCCTTGGTGACATGGTAGGCGTCCGGATTGCCGACAAACGGCTTATCCGTTGTGCCGATGATCGTATGGCCGCGCCAGGGAATGAGGAAAAAATGGCGGCCTTTGGGCGTCATGCAGGCCACCACGTATTTGCCGGAAACCAGCTTCTTTTTCGTGATGATGTGAATTCCCTCGGAACGCCGCAGCGCCGCGCCGCCGGCCGAATTCGATTCGGCCAGACCCAGCAGAAGATCAGCCCAGGGACCGGCGCAGTTGATCGTTACGGATGAGGAAATGGCCATGGTTTTGCCGGTTAAAAGGTCTTTCACCCGCACGCCGGCGACGTTTTTTTGCGCATCGGTTAAAAAGCTTTCCACCTTTGCATAATTGGCCACCTTGGCCCCGCAGGCCGCCGCCGACTTGATAAAGGCCAGGGTCAGCCGCTCCGGAAAAATGCTCATGCAGTCATAAAACAGCGATGCCCCCGTCAAACCGGCGGGGCGCACGTTTTTTTCACTTTCCAGAACCGTCCGTCTGGAAATCGTCTTGTGCCGCGGGATTTTTTTGCTGGCATCCCAGGTATATTTTTTGTCGTAGGAAAGCGCGTCATACATCAGCATGCCGGCTTTTACCACCCATTTGCTGTTTTTGAGGGGCTTTTTATAATGCGTCATCAGGATGGGGATCGGATAGACAAAATTGGGGGCGATGTTTTCCAGCACGCGGCGTTCGCGCAAGGATTCGCGCACCAGACCGATTTCGCCGTTGGCCAGATACCGCAAACCGCCATGGATCAATTTGGAGGTGACCGATGACGTGGCCCAGGAAAAATCTTTCTTTTCCAAAAGCGCCACTTTCAATCCGCGCGCGGCGGCTTCATAAGCAACCGATGCGCCGGTAATTCCTCCGCCCACGACCAGCACGTCAAATTTTTCGTTTGTGTAATTCTCTATAAATCTTAACATTTTCAGGATTCCTTCTGCTTTTTGTTTCCGGACAAGCCCGCTTTGACGACCTCTTCGGCGTAAATCATTATTTCTCTCATGATTTTGCGCGCTTCTATCGGCTTTTGGCTTTTGATGGCTTCATAAATATCCCGGTGAAACTTCCGGGAACGCTGTGCGTTTTTTTCATCGTTAAAATAGAGAGGTCCGTAATCGCGAAAGATCTGGTTGAAGAAATTCAGCCCGATGGTGCAAAGCAGATTATGCGTGCTGCGGGCGATGATCTGGTGCACTTTGATATCCCGTTCGAGCATGGTCAGCTCCTCGCTCCCGGTCACCCGCTCCAGTTCAAGAAGATCCTCATTCGAACGCCTTGCGGCGGCGAGCCAGGCTATCTGCGGCATCAGGTAACGCCGCGCTTCGAGAATATCCAGCACCACTTCTTCGCGCCCGTCCAGATTGGCGGCGGCTCTGATCAGATCCAGATTGCCGCTGTCCAGATAATTTTTGACATACAGGCCGTTGCCGTGCCGGATTTCCACAAGTTCCAGAATCTCCAGCTTCCGCAGGGCCTCGCGCAGCGTGGCGCGGTTCACCTGAAAGGTTTCCGCCAGCTCCCGCTCCGGCGGTATTTTGTCTCCCGGAGCAAGCTTGCCCGACAAAATCTGATTTTGTAAAACGGTGACAATCTCTTCATTCAGGCGCGCACGGGAAACCGGCTGCGCCAAAACCTTTTTTGCCGTCATTAACTTTTTCCTTTCCTGCACCAGCCCGTATAATTGGTCTGATGGTTGAACCAATATACCAATTGCAAAGGATAGTCAACAGGTGTTTTTGTTATTGAAATATATTCAATAATTTGAAATATTTACAACGCATTCGCAAACCCAGCCAAAACGACGGGTTGCATTTAAAGGGCGCCTGTGGCAAAACAATGACGTTGCTTTACGATTTGGAAATCCGATGAAGAAATTATTTTATAAAATTTCGATTTATCTGTCCCGCCGTCTGGGGCTGTGGTTTTTCCGTGTGTTTTCCTGGTTTATCGCAACGGGGTACTTTTTCTTGTTTCCGCCCCGCGTCCGGGACAGCCTTCAGTTTTACCGGGCGCTTTTCCCGGGACGAAGCTTTGGATATCACCTCTACTGCGTCTGGAAGCAGTTCCACAACTTTACGGGCGTCTATGTCCACCGCTTCATTCCCTGGGCGGCCGAGGAGGCGAAGTTCACCCGAGAAGGCTGGGAGCATCTGGATGAGGCCGTAGCCAAAAAAACCGGTGCGATCGTGGTGATGTCGCATATCGGAAACTGGGAGCTTGCCGCTCAGAGGTTGCAGGAAAAGGGCCTGCCGGTCATGCTTTACCTTGGGGCCAAGCACAAGGAGCAGATCGAAAAGATGCAAAAGGAAAAACTCGCCCAAACCGGAATTCGCATCGTCACCACGGACGAAAAGGAAAAGTCGCCTTTTGCGCTTCTGGAGGGTGTCGGCTTCCTTCGTGAAGGCGGCATCGTCTCGATGGCGGGCGACAGGCTCTGGGGCGACCAGACCTCGGTGGAAGTTGATTTTCTGGAGCACAAAGTCCGTCTGCCGGATACGCCGCATCTTTTTGCGCTGATGAGCGGTGCGCCGCTGATGACGTTCTTTGTCCATGAAAAAGCGCCGGGCCACTACCACGTGCAGGTTTCAAAAGGCCGGAAGGTGGCGGCGGCCGCCCGCGCCGAAAGAAAAAAAGCGGTGCAGGAATCCGTGCAGGCCTATGCGGATGATCTGGCGCGCTTCGCCGCCGCTCATCCTTTTGAATGGCATCATTTCGAGCCGTTTCTCGGTGAAAAGATCATCCCGTAGAGGAGCGCCGCCGGGCAGAATTTGCTTTGCCCACGCGGCAAATTAGTATAGAAAGGCATTGAAATCTTTAAAAGAGGACGTGAAATGAACGTTCGGGAAGTGCCGCAGGACATCACTTATTACGAGGGAAAAAAGCGAGCCTGCTGGGCGCTCAATGACGAGGGGAAATATGTCATTGTGCCCAGCTCCGGCTGGGAGGTGGAAGCGGTGGTCAACGGCCTGGCCGTTGAAGAAATGGCGGCAAGTCTGGAGGCGACGAGGCAGGCGGTGCTGGCGGGCGTCAAAAGTCCGCTTTGCTATTACATGGAGCTTCGCCAGATGACGCCGGAGATTCTGGGAAAAACGGCGCGCGTCGCGGCTTTTCGGGTCAGACGGCATTTCCGTCCCGACGTGTTTTCCAAACTGGGTCCGTCGGTTCTGGACCGATACGCCAGGGCGCTGGCCGTTACCCTAGATGAGCTCAAAACCGTTCCGCAAACCTGATTCTGGAGAGGCAGCCTGCATGACCACGGAAGTCACCGCAGCCGGGAAACCCTTTATCCACGTTCATTCCGCGCACTGTGAAAGCGGCGTCACCGCCGCGCTGTTTCGGGACAAAGGCGTGGAAATCTCCGAGCCGATGATTTTCGGCATCGGGAGCGGCATCTTTTTCGGCCATCTGCCGTTTGTGAAAATGGGCGGCGTGACGATCAGCACGTTTCGCTCCCAGCCGGGGGCCGTTTTCCGTAAATCCGCCAAGCGCCTCGGCGGCAAATTCAAAACCGCGCGGTTTCGCAACCCGAAGAAGGGAATGGACGAACTGAGGCGCGTCCTCGGCACCGGCCAGATCGTCGGGCTGACCACCAATATCTACTGGCTTTCCTATTTTCCCAACCGTTTCCGCTTTCAGTTCAACGGGCATAATATCGTCGTTCTGCATGAGATCGAGAACGGTTTTCGCGTGAGCGACCCGATGCTGGAGGAGCCGGTGGATTGTCCGGCGGAAGACCTGGAAAGGGCGAGGTTTGCGCGTGGTCCGCTCGAATCGAGAGGGTTCATGTACTATCCACAATCCGTCAACCCCAACCCCGACCTGCGCGCGGCCGGCCTTCAGGGCATGAAAGACACCTGCAAAATGATGCTGAAAATCCCCCTGCCCATTTTCGGCATTCGGGGAATGCGCTATCTGGCTAAAAAAATCATTCGCAGCCCCGAGAAGCTGGGCTTCATGGGGGCCTGCCGCGAGTTGTCCAGCGTGGTCCGAATGCAGGAGGAAGTGGGCACGGGCGGCGCAGGGTTCCGCTACATGTACGCGGCGTTTCTTCAGGAAGCCGCCGAGCTTTTCGCATCGAAGGAGCTTGCCCGTTTATCCGGCGAAATGACGGCCATCGGCGACATCTGGAGGGAATTTGCCGTCGTCTCCGCGCGCATCATTAAAAAGCGCGGACAGACGGAAGAGACGTTTGAAAAAGCGGGGGGCCTGATGCTGATCTGCGCCGGGCGCGAAGAACAGCTCTTCAAGGATCTGGCTAAGGCGGCAGGGAAGCTCAAGGCATGAACGCGCTCGACATTTCTTCTGTGACCTTTTGCTATGACGGATCGCCCGCTCCGGCGCTTCGGGATTTTTCCATGGCCGTCGCGGACGGGCGGACGCACGCGCTTCTGGGGCCAAACGGCGCCGGGAAGTCCACGCTGATGCGGATCATCACCGGCCAGTTACAGGGCCAAACCGGCGGCGTGTCCGTGTACGGCCTTCGCATGCCCGACTCAAAAGCGCTTTCGTTCATCGGGTGCGCGCCGCAGCCGATATCTCTTTACCCGTCTTTGACCGCGCGGGAGAATCTGCGCTTTTTCGGCGCGATGGCGGGAATGTCAAAGGATCAGATCGCTTCGCGCTCGGATTGGGCGCTCGAAAAAACGGGCCTCGCGGAGTCTTCCGAAGCGGCCGTGGCGTCTTTTTCCGGCGGCATGCAAAGGCGACTCAACCTGGCGGCCGCGCTTCTTCATTCCCCGAAGCTTCTGCTGTTGGATGAACCATCGGCGGGCGTCGATCCGCAAAGCCGAAACCATATGTACGACCTGCTCATGGAGCTAAACGCGGGTGGCGTCACGATTCTGCTTTGCACGCACATGATGGAAGAGGCCCAGCGCCTGTGCTCCGGCCTGACGCTTCTGGACCGGGGCGAACGGATTTATGACGGCCGAATGTCCGATATCGGCAACCTGGAAGAATTTTTTCTGAAGAAGACGGGCAGGGGGCTTCGTGATCTTTAAACAACTAATAGAACTGGTCCGCAAGGAAATGCTGGTCCTCGTTCGCGACCGGCAGACCATCCTGCTTCTTTTCCTGATGCCGGTGGCTCTGATTTTCTTCATGTCGCTGGCCCTGGAAGGCGTCTGGGCGGACAAACTGGTCGGGCGAAAGATTTCGATGGTGGTGGACAACCAGAGCCGGTCTTACCAGGCCAACCTTCTTGCGGGAAAAATCAAGGCGCATGCGCTGATCGTGCCGGTGGAAAGGCCGGCGGGAGCGGATGTTGATCGAATTTTTGCCGAAGGCACAGCGCAGGCCGTCGTGACGATTCCCCCCGGTTTCGAAGAAGGAGACCGGCCGGTGGAAATTCGCTTCGACCCCGTAATGGATGCGAGCTACCGGATTGCCGCCCGCTCGCTCATCACGTCGCTTGCCGTGGAAGTGGTCATGGGCGTCGACAATCTGGAAGCGGTTGTGTCCGGTCTGGTCGTCGAGCGAAGCGGCCCCAACCGGGAGCTGCCCACGCCTCTGCAGCAGACGGTTCCGGCCTACGCCATTTTCGCGATGTTTTTTATCGCCATTCCCATGTCCGTCGGTTTCCTGAGGGAAAAGAAAGACGGGACGCTCCAGCGCCTTTTCACGTATCCCGTGTCCGCGAATCTGGTGACGCTGGGCAAAATCACACCCTACTTTCTCATCAACGTGGTTCAGTTTGTTTTGATGATGCTGGTGGGGATTTTTGTCATGTCGCGCTTCATTGCTCCGGCGTTTCACGCGGGAGCGCATCCCTGGCATATGCTGCCGGTGACGCTGGCGGTTGCGGCCGCCACGACGGGGTTCGGCGTGCTGGTGGCGGCGACGGCCAAAACGCCCGAGCAGTCTTCAACGCTGGCGGCGACGGGGGCGATTTTGATGGGCGTCTTCGGCGGCATCATGGTGCCGCACGCGGTGATGCCGCCGGTGATGAAAAAACTGGCCATGATTTCGCCGATGTTCTGGGCGCATCAGGCCTATCTGGATATTTTTCTGCGGGATGCCGCGTTTGGGATCATCCTGCCCAGGTTAATCATCTTGACACTGTTTGCGATAATCTGCTTTTATGTCGCGGGGAGGAAGGTTCGATGGATTTAGAACAGGCATACAGGGATCTCAATGTTTCGTCGCGGGAGGATCTCCTTTTCAAACTCAAGGAACTGGTCATTCGGGCCTGCGAAATCCGGGATGTGCGGCCCGAGGATGTGCCCACCGACGTGCCGTTTATCGGCGGACCCGGGCCGCTCAAGCTCGACTCGCTCGACGCGATGGAAATCGCGATGGAACTGCGCTACACGTTCGGCGTGGAGCTGAAAAACGCGTCCACGGCCGCGAAGGCGATGCAGAACTTCGATACGCTGGCTGATTTTGTGATCGCCGCGCCGAAGGTGAAAAAGTGAGAAACGGCAATATCCATATTCGCGGATGGGGCGCCGTCACGGCGCTGGGCTGGGGCGCGGACCAGGGCGCCCGCCGCCTGATCGCGGGCGATGTCCATCCCGCGGGCGTCTGCGGGTCTGCCCACCTGGTCAACCGGGAGTTCAAGGGATTTGAAGTCGCCTGTGACGGCAATCCCCTGGAAAAGGCGATGAAAATGCTGGATGCGTCGATAGCCGAGGCCTTTGAGCGAGGAGGCCTTTCCGCGCCCGAAATTGCCGAGTCCGCTCTGCTCGTGGGCACCACCGGCGGTATCTTCATTCGCAACGAGCATGAGTTTACCGAATCCGTGCGCCGGAATCCCGGCAAGGAATCGCCGCCGATTGTCTGCCGCAACCGGGGGCCGGGCGAAGTGGCCGACGTGATCGCCCGAAGATACGGCATTCGCGGCCTGCCCATGACCTTCAGCATGGCCTGCGTTTCGAGTTCGCACGCGCTTGTCGTGGCGGCGGATCTGATCGCGCAGAAAAGAATCAGACGCGCCGTCGTGGTAGGTTTTGAACCGCTTTTGAATCTGACCCTGCAGGGTTTTGCAAGCCTGCTCCTGTATGATCCGGACGAGTGCCGCCCCTTCTGCAACCGTCGCATGGGCATGCAGATCGGCGAGGCGGCCTCCTGCGTGATCCTGGAAGAAAGCGATAGCGCCGCCGCGGGCAAAAGCGGCTTTGCATTTGCCGGCGGCCATCTGTATAACGACAACAAAAGCCTGACCTCCGCCGGCACGGACGGCGAAATGGTGAGGGGCGTCGTTTCCCGGGCGCTTTTGAAAGCCGGAACGGAGCCGGAGAAAATTGTCGCCGTCAAAGCGCACGGTACGGGCACGAGAGACAATGATCTTTCCGAGGGAAGGGGGCTGGCGAAGGTCTTTGAGAAGCATCTGCCGCCCGTCGTCTCACTCAAGGCCACCATCGGCCACACGCTGGGTGCGGCCGGGACGGTCGAGACGGCTCTGTGGCTCTCCTGCCTGGACCAAGGTGTGATTCCGAAGAGCTTCGGCTTTGCCGAAACGGACCCTGAAATCGGTTTTGCTCCGTCGCAGGAAAATATTCCGGCTGCCGCCGGGGCGTACCTGTTTACCTATTTCGGCTTCGGCGGAACCTGCACGGCTTATGTTATCAGGAAAATGGCATCTTAAAATATGACTGAAAAATTAAAACATTCTTCCCTGCCCGTCATCGCGGCCGGCTATCTTGGGCCCGCGCTGGTTCCCAATGCGGACGGCGCGTGGGAGGAGGCGAAACTGCCGGCGAATCCCGACGATCTGGTGCAGAAAATGATGGGGCAGCCCATGCGGCGCGCGGGACGGTTCATCAAGCTGGTCTGCTGCGGCGCGCTGGCCTGCATGTCACGCGTTCCCGAGGAAACGCTGCGGGGGCGGAGCATCGGCATTTTTCTAGCCACCGGTCTGGGCAACATCGATGAAATCCTGCCGTTCATCACGCAGGTATTCAAACACGACGGCGGGTTTCCCAGCCCCAACCAGTTTGCCAATTCCGTCAGCAACGCCGCCGCCTTTTTCCTGGCGAAGGCCTGTGGGATCAAGGGCGTTGTTCTCACCGTCTCGCAGGAAGAGCTTTCTTTTGAATCCGCCCTGTGGCTGGCGCAGGGCTACCTGGCGTCAGGCGAGATCGACCTGGCGCTGGTCGGAGGCTGCGACGTCTTCACGCCGTCCGTGGAAGACTACCGGGAGCGGTTGAACCTGGTTCCCGGCCGCTGTCGGCGGGCTCCCCTGGGCGAAGGCAGTGCCTGGTTTTTGCTGGGTGGTGACGGAGAAGCGAAAATAGGAGATATTCTGTCTGTTGAAATTTCGAGCGGGTTAGCGGACGCAGAAAGTCTGCCATCAGACGATCTCCTGAAACAATGTGAAAAATTGTTTGAAGAATTTCGGAACAACATGGAATCCCCGGACAATGGCGCCAACTCAGCCTTGTTGTCATTCCCGCGAAAGCGGGAATCCAGGCCCTCTGATGGTCTGGTAGATTCCCGCCTACGCGGGAATGACAGAGAAGAAGGGTTTTTCGAAGACGATAAAATCAGCAAAGTGTTCCTGCCCGGATTTCGCCTTGCGAACCTCGACGAAGCGTCGTGGAAAAAGAGCGGCTGGGACATGGATGATTATTTGATCCGCTGCGGCATTTCCTCCACCGCTTCCGCCTGCGGACTGGCGCGGGCGCTGCTTTCCCGCCAAAGCTCGTTTCTGGTTCATGGAAATTTGTCCTCGTCCGGAAGGCCGGCGCTGATGTCAGCGGTAACAAAATAGCCAGTCATTCCTACGATAGTAGGACCAAGGCAAAGAAGCAAGCGCACCTAATAACCTGAAGGTCACGCGAGGTACGCACTACATAAAAAAATGTAGGGCGGGTCTTTAGACCCGCTAATAACCTCGGCGCACTGATTATTTTCATGCCCGTGTGGCGTCGCGAGGGACAAATAAATCATGGTGTTACGTCAACAAAACAAACGCATCGTTCTGGTTCATCCCCGCGGGTCCAACTGGTTTCCCGGCAGGCGCGACATCACCGACATTGCCAACCGTATGGTGCCGCAGGGAATGCTCTCCATCGCGGCCTGGCTGACGCGCGATGGGCACGATGTTTTTGTCTATGACTGCCTGGGGCCCGGAGCGCCGGTGGACACGAACCGGCAGGCTCACGATATTCTGGCGTTCGACCCGCAAATAGTCGGTTTTTCCGCCACCACGTCGTCGTTCCCCGACGCGGCCGACCTTGCGCAAAAAATTAAAGACAGCCGGCCCGACACTGTCACGGTCTGCGGCGGCGTGCATGTATCGGCCCTGCGCGAAATTCTTCTGGCGGCTTATCCCGCTTTCGATTATCTGGCGGCGGGTGAAGGCGAACTGACCCTGGGGGAACTGGCAGCAGGTGTTGATCCCTCGGAAATTGCGGGACTGATCCGCCGGGAAAACGGCATTGCCGTCGCCAACGAACCGAGAAAGCATATTACGAACCTCGATGATCTGCCGTTTCCCGCCTATGAAAAACTCCGCGGGTTTCCCCGCGACTACCACCTGCCGCTTTTCAGCTACAAACAAACCCCCGGCGCGACGATGATCACTTCGCGCGGCTGCATGTATTCCTGCTCCTACTGCGACCGCTCCGTTTTTCAAAAGGGTTTCCGCTACAACTCGGCGGCCTATATTTACGACCACATGAAATACCTGCGCGAAAAATTCGGCGCCCGCCACGTCAATATTTACGACGATCTCTTCACTGCCAACCGCAAGCGGATTGTGGAACTCTGCGAAAAGCTTGCGCGACAGCCGCTGGGCATGAACTTCAACTGCGCCGTGCGCGTGGGCTACACGGATGATGATCTGCTCGGAATGCTCAAAGAGGCGGGCTGCCTGATGGTGTCCTTGGGAATCGAATCGGCCGATCCGGACATGTTGGCCCGCCACAAGTCCGGCGTATCGCTTGACGATGTGCGCGAAACCGTAAGCCGGATTCAGTCGGCCGGACTGCGCGCCAAAGGGCTTTTCATGATGGGGCTCCCGGGGGAGACCGAAGCGTCGATTCGACGCACGTCGGATTTCATTATTTCGCTGGGGCTCGATGACATGAACATGGCCAAGTTCACGCCCTTTCCCGGCGCGCCGCTGTGGGGGGCGATCCGTGAGGAAGGAACCTTCACGGAGGATTGGCGGCTGATGAACTGCCTGAATTTTGTTTTTATTCCGCGCGGAATCGAATCCAAGGAAAAACTCGATCACCTGTACAACGAGCACGTCAAACGCTTTTATTCCGATCCGGCCTGGCGCAGGCGGTTCCGGGGCCGCATCTGGGAGCACCGCCACAGCATGCTGTATCTGCTTAGGCATCTTCCCTCCTTCTGGTCGGCCAAAAACCAGTTTGAACCAGACTAGAGCCTTTTTCTGTGTCATGGTGAGCCTGTCGAACCGTGACCCTTCGAACTAGAAGGTAATGAACGAAAAAAGGGAGGCGCGTGAATCACGCGCCTCCCTTTTTGGTTGATGTTTAAATAAATTTACAAAGTCATGCCTTTTTCATACACGCCGCTTTATTTGGCTATCCCCGCGCCTGTGCCGGAGAATGATCCAGATTGAATAGTTCCCGCTGCGCCTCCCTGGAACTGAACCGGTCCCGCATAGGAACCGCCGCTCAGATTTCCGCTTCCCGCAACATTGGCGCCCCAGGTGCTGCCGTTCCAGTGATTGACGTTGAAGGTTGCGGTAAGGCCGTTGCCGCTCAATGGCACGTTGTTTATGGCCGCGCCGCTGGTTGACGGCGCGACCGAATAACCGCCGATTACTTCATAATTGCCTCTTACGTCGTTGGTCGCCCAGATTTTCGGGACGGCGCCCGTCGAATAGGCAAAGAAGGCCACATTGTTCATGGTTACATTGCTCAGGTTGTTTACCACGGTGTTGGGGGCCTGGCTCAAAGTTGCCTGACCCACCTGAATTGCCGGAATCTTTGTGGCGTTCATGAACGCCTCCTGGGCTGCCGCGTCACCGCTCATGGCGGCGGCTTTTGCCAGGAAGTTCTTCGTTTCCATGAAGCTGCCCTGGGATACCGCCTGCCAGGTGGTGGCGGTCGGGTCGAAGAGCCCCTTGATGCTTCCGGCGCTGACGGCCGTAAAGCTCGGATCGGAGACTGGACCGCCGGAATAAATCGCGGCCGCGCCCACGTAGTTGCCGGTGCTGATGCCGTTTTCCGTTTTGGTGATTTCAATGCCCGTATAGTCTGATCGCGGTGTAGAGGCATTCATCTGGTGAGCCGCCCATGCCCAGGCGGTCGGAGCAAGACCCGAATCCTTGGTCCCCCCCCTTACGGTTTGGACGACGCCCCAGAAGCCGTTGTCGGAGAGATAATTCTGATTAATCCAGGCGTTGTTTCTGTTGATGGTCGTCAGCTTTACGTTGTCTCCAATTACGGTTACGTCGTTTGTTCCGTAATTCCACTGTTGGGAAGATTGGATTACATTGTACGCAAAGTTCTGAGCGCTCAGGCCGTTGAATCCTTCGCCAAGCTGGCAGCCTCCGTTGATGGCGCCGGAGCCATGGAAGTAGCCCGTATCGGGCTGGTTATAACCGCCTATGCTTCCGTAAAGAATTCCGGCCTTTCCATCCGGATTGAGATAGAGACCGGAAATCAGGCCATCGAACAGATCGGACGCAACTTGATGCTTGCCAAAGGCCGCTCCCATGTAGGCATAATAAGCGCCGCCGATCGGGGATTCCGAATTAACCAGCGGATCCATGGCATTGAAAGGATTGAAACTGGCCAAACCGGTTGTCATAATACCGGGGGCTTGGCTGCCCTTTGCGTCACTGTAAAGACCGGCCAGTTCGATCGATGTGGGCTGCCCGTTGGCCATATTATACCAGAGGTTATTGCTGTCCGAATTGAAACCGGCAAAGACGCCCTGGAAGTTCTTGTTGTTCAAAGACCAGCCGGTATATTCCTGGGCGCCTGCGCGCATGGCGTTAACTTCAGCAAGATAATTCTCATAAGACATGGATGCCGATTCCGCAAGCGTTTGGCCGGTGATCGAACCTTCCGTGGCATTGTATTGCCAGGTTGTTTTTGTGTAGGCCACCGGATTGGCTTCGTCAACGTAGCCGTAATCAGCATATTGCACAGCCGTGCATGCTCCTTCCATGCATGACGTTTTCTGGACATACAGGCGCTCATTCGGGAAATTGGCCGGATCGCCGTTGATCCAGTACTGAGTACCGTTATTGGTGCCTGATATCCACTTGGTGAGATTGTTGGCGTACACTTTTCCCGCCATTCCGCTGCTGAAAGCGACATTGGCGGTTTTCTGATAGACGCCGCTGGCGGTTCCTCCCCAGATGCCTGATGTCGTTCCGGAATAGTTGCCGAGGAACGTTCCGGACAGATTGCCCTTTTTGGTATAGGTCAGAAATTCTCCCGAGACGGGGGCGTAAATTTCGTTCGCGGCCCAACTGGCGTCCGCGCCGCCCGCGTTCATGTGCCATATGCCGTAGTCGGAGAAAGCGCCGGGCTGGCCGGCATCGCCGAAGTTGCCGAAAGTGCCGTAGCCCGCAAAGTCGGCCTGCCAGTTTGTGGAGCCTTCCGGATTGCTGTATTCTCCGGCGGAAGATGCATTGATGAAGATGCCGTTGGACGAATGGTCTTTAATGGAGGCTGTATAGCCATTGCCCATTGCCCAATGCTTCAAATATCCGCCCGAGACAAAATTGCCGCCTGCACCGCCGTATTGGATGTTGCCGGACATGGCGCCGAGCTGTATGTTCGTCATCAGGTCAGAAGCCGGCATACTGATAGTGCCAAGCATTTCGCTGTAAATGTCACCGTCCGCTTCCCACATATTAAGTCCGGCAAAGGACATTCCCGCGATATTGGTCGATTTCAGGAAACCGGCTTCGCTTTCCGGACTGATGTAAAAACCGTAAAACACGCCACGGGTCGAGCGGTTGGCGGAAACTCTGTTGGTCAAAAACCCGAAATAAGCGCCGCCGTCCGGAGTGGTGCTTGTTCCGTTATAGGAACTTCCGAAGCCGGTTGCCATCGTGACCGGAGCTTCAAATTCCGCATGCTCTCCCATGAGGGCAAGACCCATGGGATTGTCTTCGGTTGATGTCCAGAGCGTTCTTCCCGCATCTCCGTCTTTGGCGTATCCGCCCATGATGCCTTCAAAGGTGGGCGCCAGAGGAACTTCAGGATCGGGAATCAGGCGCACGGTTGTGTACCAGTTATCTACCTGTTGCGAAAAGATTTTTGCGAATTCCATGTTTGCCGGATTTACAGCCAGCTGACCGGTGAACGGAAACGCGTCGTTGACGATGATAAAATTACTGTTTGCAACGATCGGTGATACCGGCGGCGACTGGTGGAGATCCGGCCAGAAACCCCATGCTGAACTTGACGCTGATGTCGAACCCTGGACTTCTACAGGGACTCCATTGACAACCCTCAAGCTTTGCAATGAATCATTGGGATAATAGATCAAATCCGTGCGCTGGTTATTGTAACGGTTGCGAGCATTTTCCCACTGCCAGCCGTATTTGACCAACGAGCCGCTGGTGTCGCCCTCCGCCCGGAAATACGCTGTTTCATAATCCACGCCCTGGAAAATCCCCATATTGGAATTAACGCCCGGCATGGCATAGATGTTGATATTGAGCGTGCCTTTTGCGGTTTTAAAAGTCTGGCCGGAGAAAACGCTGCTGAACGCAAGCGCCTTGGTGACTTCAAAACTGCCGATGCCCATGGCCTGCCAGTTGCCGTTATTCGTGATTCCCACCATGTCTCCGGTGAAGACCCCCATATTGTCGGGGTTCAGGAACCGCCCGAAGACGCCGCCCCAGAGAGCCCCGTCATTGTAAGCATATCCGTCCACGGATGCGATGGAATAGCTTGGTTTCCCGGATTCGTTGGTTTCCTTCCAGCCCGTGTAGCTTGCCCATCTTTCGGGAAGCGTATCCGGGTAGGAACCGCCCATGGCCGACATCCAGACACCCCAATCTTCGATTCCATCAATGTGCGCGCTCTTCGTGCGCATTGTGCCCTGGAGATCGCCATCCACTTTGGCCCCGGGCGACCAGTCTTCGGACTCGACAATCGAAAACGAAGAGGCAGTTCCCGGTTTGACGGTATGCGTCAAGGTTCCCTGATCTTCGTCGTCGGGAATCTTCCACATGCCGGCGTTGGAATAGAGATCGCCCCAGACGGAGAATCCGCTGTCTTCTCCATTCTCATCGATCAACTGACCGGAGGTGATCAGGCCGATTTCGTTGTATTTTGTGCCGTCCCAGTTGCGGCCGTAGAAGCCCATCATCTTGCCTTCGAACCATTCGGGGTAATCTATGCCCGCCGGGAACCAGCTGCCGCCATAATAGACATGGAAGGGATTCGTCTCCGGCCCGCCGTCCGCGTTCGTGAGCAACATATTGAACAGCGGTGAATTTTGATTCCGCGTGTAGGTTCCCAATCCCATCACATCAGCATTCAATTCGCCAAACAGCGGGGAGAACCCGCCTGTCAGGCCTGCAATCGGATAACCGTCATTAACCAGTCCTTCCGAGCCTGGAGTTGTATTGTAATATCCCCAGCTTCCGGATAAGACTTTGGCGCTGTAGGCCAGCGGCTTTCCTGACCAGGTTCCGAGTCCCGTGGCCTGCCAGGTGTTTCCCTGTCCTTCGTAGACGCCCAGGAAGTTGCCGGACAGATTGCCCGATTTTGTGCCGGTTATGAACCAGCCATTATTCAGCGCGCCGTCAACCGGGCCGTCGCCCCACCAGTTTCCGGAGGCATCGGCGAGCCAGTAGCCGGTATCGCCCATATTGCCGTAATTGGAATCATAGTAATATCCAAATGTTCCAATGCCGCCGGTCTGCCCGGACCATGTGGTTTGACCGCTCTCATCCGGGTTGAAACGGCCGGCAAATCCCTGACGGTAAATGCCCCAGGGCTGACCCTGACCTTCTTTGACGATGAACAGGGTCTCCAGGGACTGATTGTCCGTCCATATGCTGCCGCCTGTCCCCAGCGTCGCAGCCAGATTCATGCCGCTATAATCCATTGTCTGCGCGGTTGAAGTATAAAGGTTTTCTGGGGCAATCCCGATGCCGGTCACCACCGGCTCTTCCGGATAGAGGCCGCCGTCCATCACAAGCAGTCCGGTCTGTGGATAGAAAGGACCGGACAGACTGCCGCGAACAACTCCGGCATCTCCTGTCGGATTGATATACAGGCCCAGGAAGTTGGCATCTCCCGTGTTGCCCGCCAGAGTGCCGACAAGCCAGCCCGTGTAAGCCCCACTGTCATAAGTGGTGAAAGTGTCCTTCTTATAGTTATAGCTGTATGCCGTTGTGTTCCAGAGACTCGGCGCGGCCGTGCCGGGAACATACTGCCCCATCATTGTCGCCTGAGCAGGAAGATCTGACGTGGCGGTCCAGATCGAATCCGTCCCTCCTAAAAGAGCGCTGCCAATGCTGCCGTTGGCAAAGGGATTGACCCAATCACCTTTGTTTTGCAGTATGGCGCTGCCGGCATCAGGAGGCGTCTGCAGGAAAGCCAGCGTCGGATGCTGGGCATCCTGCCATGTGCCTGTCGTGGTCTGTCCGGAGTTGTAATCTGTCTTAGTGTATGTGCCGTCAGCGTTATAGTTGATGATGTAGTAGTCTCCGCCATCGAGGCGGCGGTAGTAGTATATGGACCCCGTGTTGTTTGAGTAATAGTTGTAACTGTAACTGGAGTCTAGCTCCGGATAAGCGTAATATCCGGAGTATGCCCGGTTCGTTGATAGGATCGATACGTAAGCGGTCTGGCCTGCATGTTGCAGCGGCTCACCGGACCATGTGCCCAGTCCTGTTCCCTGCCAGGTGTTGCCCCGTGTTTCATTCGTTCCAAAAATGTCGCCGGACAAAACGCCTGTCCGTGTCCGGGTCAGATAACGGCCGGAAAGAGAGCCGTCCATGCTTCCGTCGCCCCACCAGTTTCCGGCGGCGTCAGCTATCCAGTAACCGTTGTCGCCGGTATTGCCATTGATATCATTATAGTAATAACCGAAAGTTCCGACGCCGCCAGTCTGCCCGGACCATATTGCATCACCACTCTGGTCGGGATTGAAGCGGCCGGCAAATCCCTGACGGTAAATGCCCCAGGGCTGACCCTGACCTTCTTTGACGATGAACAAGGTTTCCAGGGACTGATTGTCCGTCTGAATGCTGCCGCCTGTCCCCAGTGTTGCCGCGAAGTTCATGCCGTCGGCGACGATGGTCTGCGCGGTTGAAGTATAAAGATTTTCGGGGGTAATCCCGATGCCGGTCACTACCGGCTCTTCCGGATAGAGGCCGCCGTCCATCACAAACAGTCCGGTCTGTGGATAGAAAGGACCGGACAGGCTGCCGCGAACAACTCCGGCATCGCCCGTCGGATTGATATACAGACCCAGGAAATTGGCGTTCCCGGAATGGCCCAGTATTGTGCCGGAAAGCCAGCCCGTGTAAGCCCCGCTGTCGTAAGTGGTGTTGGTGTCGTTCTTATAATTGTAGCTGTATGCCGTTGTGTTCCAGAGACTCGGCACGGATGTGCCGGGAACATGCTGCCCCATCATCGTTGCCTGAGCGGGAGAGGTTGATGTAGCGCTCCAGATCGACTGCGTCCCGCCTAACAACGCGCTGGAAATGCTGCCGTTTATATATGGATTACCCACTTCACTTTTGTTCTGAAGCGTGGCGCTTTCAGGGTCCGGCGGCGTTTGCAGAAAAGCCAGTGTCGGATGCTGGGCATCCTGCCATGTCCCCGTCGTTGTGGCCCCGGTGTAATCCGTTTTAATGTACGTTCCGTCGGCGTGATAGGCAGTCGTGTAACAGATCCCCTCATAGTAGCTGTAGTAATCTACGGTGCCGGTGTTGTCCGAGTTGTAGCTGTATCTATAGTAGGACTCTACTCCGGATGCTGACGGATAAAGGTAAGTCCCTGAATATAATCGGTTTGTTGAGGTGATTTGTGCGGAAATGGTCTGGCTTGCGTATTGCAGCGGCGAGCCTTCCCAGGTGCCCAGTCCCGTGGCCTGCCAGGTGTTGCCCTGTCCCTCGTGAACACCAAAGATATTGCCGGACAAAACGCCTGCCCGCGTGCCGGTCAGATAACGGCCGGAAAGCCCGCCGTCCATGCTTCCGTCGCCCCACCAGTTTCCGGATGCGTCAGCCAACCACCAGCCATTATCGCTCTTGTCGCCGCTTATGGCATGGTTGTAGTAACCGAAAGTTCCTGCGCCGCCAGTCTGCCCGGACCATGTGGTTTGACCGCTATCGTCAGGGTTGAAACGACCGGAAAATATCTGACGGTAAATGCCCCAGGGCTCACCCTGATTTTCTTTGACGATGAACATGCTCTCCAGGGACTGATTGTCCGTCTGAATGCTGCCTCCTGTCCCCAGCGTCGCAGCCAGGTTCATGCCGCTGTAATCTCCGGTCTGCGCGGTTGAAGCATAGAGGTTTTCGGGGGTAATCCCGATGCCGGTCACTACCGGCTCTTCCGGATAGAGGCCGCCGTCCATCACAAGCAGTCCGGTCTGTGGATAGAAAGGACCGGACAGACTGCCGCGAACAACTCCGGCATCGCCTGTCGGATTGATGTACAGACCCAGGAGAATGGCATTTCCCGTGTTGCCCGCCAGAGTACCGGCAAGCCAGCCGGTGTAGGCACCGCCGTCATAGGTGGTGTTGGTGGCGTTTAGATAATTGTAGCTGTATGCCGTTGTGTTCCAGAGACTCGGCACGGATGTGCCGGGAACATACTGCCCCATCATCGTTGCCTGAGCGGGAGAGGTTGATGTAGCGCTCCAGATCGAATCCGTCCCACCTAACAACGCGCTGGAAATGCTGCCGTTTTCAAAAACGGCTACATTGTTCTGGCCGCTGCCGGAAGCATTGGCTTTGTCGGGCGGTTCCTGCAGGAAGGCCAGCGTTGAGTGCTCCGCATCCTGCCATGTGCCTGTCGTGGTCTGGCTGGAGTTGTAGTCATACTTGCTGTAAGTGCCGTCGGCGTAATAGGTGATGGTGTAATAGTCTCCGCCTTCCTGATTGCGGTAGTAGTACATGGAACCCGTGTTGTCTGAGTTATAGCTGTAATTGTAGCCGGAGTATGCTTCCGGATAAGTATATTCTCCGGAATATACCCGGTTCGTTGATGTGAGCGGAGTGTAAATGGTGCTGCTGGCGTATTGCAGCGGTAAGCCTTGGTAATTGCCGATGCTCTGGCCGACCCAGGTGCCGTATGAACCGGTTTCATCAGTTCCCTGTTCCGTATAGAGTCCGTAGAACGGACCGGAAAGAGTTCCGGACTGCGTGGTGGTCAGATACTTTCCGTTGGTCACGTTGCCGGTGATCTCGCCTGCGGCGTTCCACTGGCCGCCGACATCAGCAATCCAGTATCCGTAGCCGTATCCGTAGCCATCGTAAACTGCTAAAGCAGGGCCACCCCCGATATTCAAGCCGCCGCCTAGTTTTGCATCCCAGGATGTCGCCCCGTCAGGCTTGCCGGAGAATGTTCCGCCGGGATCACCGCTTCCTAATTTCAGATCATAGACGCCGAAAGGCAAAGGCGTGGCGCCGTTCATGAAAAAGGTGAAGTCGCCCCAGGCAGTGTCGTTGGTTAACACGCCGACGCCGCCGAACGTTCCCGAAACCTTTGCATCCATGGAACCACCCGCTAAAGTCACGGCCTGAGGATCAAGTCCGGACGCAAGCGGTGTAGAGGCCGTCAGGTTGTTTGTTCCGGTGGATTCCCAGACGCCGACGGTGTAAGTCTCAGTATATTCAACATCCTCGTAGGTGTCCTGCACGAGGTTATAGATTGAACCGGTCATATTATCCCCAGCCAGAAAGCCGGCCGTGCTTTTTGCCGTCGTGGCGTCAGGCGGCGTCAGATAAATCGTCCGGATGGAACCCGCGTAACTATTGGTTCGCCAAAGTGCCGCGGAATAGCCGGTGTAAATTCCCCCGGCAGAGGCCGTTTCCGCGATTTCCTGAGGGACGCTTCCCTGAATTGCGCCGCTCCACAGGTAGGTTCCCCGCCCCGAATTGTTTTCAACATAGACCTGAAAGAGGCCCATCGCCTTGAGGGCGGATGATCCGCTCCAAGGCGCCGTCGTTCCTCCGAGAAGGCCCATGACATACCCGGTATGGTCGAGCCAGCCGCCGGCATCCGTGAACAGACCGCCTTCGCCTGAGTACCAGACGTACAAGTTTTCCCCCCAGGTGGCGCTGTGGGCAAGTTTCTGCGTGACGTTGTAGGTGCCGACGCTCTGGCCAATCCAGCCGCCGCTGCCGGACATGTCGCCTTCCGGGTAAAGTCCGTAAAACGGGCCGGAAAGAACGCCCAGGTAGAGCGGCGTCATGTAAGTTCCGCTCAATTGTCCGTTGATGGTTCCATTCCCCAGCCAATTACCTGAAATGTCGGCCAGATAGAAGAAGGGTGCTTGCATCTGGGTCGGGCCGTAGCCACCGATTTTAGACGTCCAGGATGTATCCCCGGCCGGTTTTCCGGAGAAAGAGTTTCCACTTGCCATCTGCAGGTCGTAGATTCCCCATCGCATGGGAATAATCTTGTCCACGTACTCCTGGTATTCTTCGTCATAGACGGAGATCAGCTTACCGTAGAAAGTGGTCTGCATTATACTGCTGTAATTGTTTATAATTCCTTGATCGCCCGTGAAGCTGCCGCCGGCGATGCCCATCGCAATATCATGGAAAACCTCAAGGTCGGCGCTGGTTATTCCGGCGGGCAACTGGGCAATTCTTTGTGTCGAGACAAGGTCTCCTTCAGCCTTCCAAACGCCGAGGTCGCTGTTGTATGTGCCGCCGATGGCGCCAATCAGCCAGCCGGCCTGACCCGCCGCGGTTTTATAAATGGCATAGGCTGAGCCGTTCATTAGCCCGTCTTTCCAGACGCCCGCCGTGACGCCCGTGAATTCCGCGTCAGGGAGAAATTCTTCCTCGCCGGCAATTCCCGTCGTGGCCTGTGCGGCGATGCCGGAATTCCACAGGAACGGGCCGGCGACCATTTCGCCGGCAACGGCAGCGCCGCCATCATCCACGATGTACCCGAGGGCGGTTAGGCGGCTCGTCTCCTCCTCCCAGAATGGTTTCACGCCTCCGACCAGGCCTGTTTCGTGGGCGACCAATTCCATGCTGCTGTAACCGTCTTCTGGATAGTAAGTGTTTTTATAAAGTGATGAGGGGCCGTAGTACCTCCATTCTTGATTCTGTCCCCAATCGCCGCTCCAGGAAAGGGCCTGGAGGTTGTAGATTCCCGTGCCGACCGAGCTGTATGAGTAACCGACGCCCGTGGTTGGCGAGGCTTCCGGCGAGAAGTCGTACACACCCCGGTAATCCAGACTCAGCTTCCCAAGATACTGGCGATCAAGATACGTAAGAGAATCCGTGCCGCTTACCGTTGTATGACCGGCAAGGTCGTCCGTGACCGTGACGCTTCCGAAGGCGAAATGGTCGGTTGGATCAGCATATTCGGGGAAGTAGCTATAGTGGTAGAGGGGGACGATTTCACTCGCATCGCCTGTTGCATTGACATAGGCGCCTGCCGTTGTTTCCGTGCCCCAGGTACCAAGAATGCCTCCGGACTGCGTGGCGTAGCCCACTATGCCGTCCGTCCTGATGGCTTCTCCCCGGTAGGGTCCTCTGATCACCGGATCATCAAAAACCTGGCCGATGGCGAGGTTTTGAAGCACCAGCAAAGGTAGGTTGGAAAAGGATTGAAACGACGCGTCTGGAAATAAAGCGGCGCCTGCGGCGCGGGCCACGATGCCGTCTGCCTTGAGGTGTTCTTCCGCGAATGTTCCGGAAAGATTTCCCCTCAGAATGCCTGCGCTTGCTCCCTGCCGGTAAAGGCCGGTGAAGAGCCCGTTCCATGAGCCGGGGATCGAGGCAATGTAAGCGTTATAGGTGCTTCCGTCGCTCATCGTGCCGTCTTCGATCAGGTAAAGATTCTCGCTGGACTGAGGTCCGGTTGCCGTCAGACCGAGGGTGCCTGTGTTGGTGGTGTTGCTGATGCTGCCGGTCAGTGTCCCCGTGAGGTCTCCGATAGTTACCGGTTGCGTGAGAGTGGTGAATGTATCCGTCGGCGTTGGCGTTGGAGGGGGCTGGACGATCGGTACAACAGGTGTCGGTTCTACGATGGGGCCCACTACAGTGGTTGTAACCACTTCTCCGGCGCTACCGCCCAGCGTCGTGCCGGTTGCCGTAGGCGCCGTTGGAGCGCCGCCCAGCATGGTTTCTCCGGTTGAACTGCCGGTATCGCCGCTGCCCGAACCTGAGGTTCCGCCTCCTGCACCGGATGCGCCGCCCCCGACTCCCTGACCTTTGTCATTTTCGCTTTTCTTGTCGTCTTTCTTTTTCTCAGACGGATTGGTTGCATTATAGAGCTTGTTTGCGTCGCCCGGTTTTGCGGGCTGAGCCATTGGGGGTTTATTGGCGCTGGTGACAATCATCAATATGCCGGGGGCAACCGGTTTAACGTTGCCCGGCTGGCCCTTGCTGTACATGAACCCCTGTCCTTCCGTGAACAAGGCGCCGGATACGCCGTTTTCATGATAGGTGAAGAAGATGGTGCCGCGGACGCCGCAGACGGACGTGGGTGTGTGGACTTCATATTTGGAGCCGTCCTTTACGCCGAAAAGTTTGGTGGTGGCGGTGACAATGTTCTGCACCTTCCCCCTAAACAGGCTGAGGATGGTGCTTCTCTTCTGGACTCCCATGGAAAATTCCGTCACTTTCAGGCGGCTGTTTTCGGACAGCCGGGCAATGCTGCCGTCAATCCATGTCACCTCCAGCTTGGATCCGCTTTTGGTGCGCAGGATGTCTCCCACGTTGACGGCATCCCCGATGAACAACGCCTTGGCCGGTTTGCCGGGCGCGGTGAGATCGGCCCGCCCTTCCAGGTTGGTTACTTTGCCTGCCGGTGCAGCCCCGGCGACGGCCGCGAAAATCATCAGAAGACATAAAATCATCAAGAAGGATGTCAGTTTTGCTCTCATAAAAAACTCCTTAAAAGAATCCTTGTAAAATTCTGTTCGGAACGGTTAGTAACGGAATTCAAATCCTGCCATGTATATTTCACGCTGGTATGCGTTCGTTGGTATGTTGGAATCAACTCCGGTGAAGCTTGCCTGACAGATAAAGCTGCCATACTTCCAGAAAGCCCAGTTCAACCCGACGGAGCCGCTGTAGGTGACGTCTCTTCTTTTGGCGGGTGTGGACCATGCGCCGGCGGGAATGTCCCAGTAGGTCTGGTCATAAAGGTAATCCTGGATATAAACCCCGCCGGTCAACTGAAGGCTGAGCAGGCCGAAGCGATTGGCCCAATCCTGAGGCAGCAGCGGAAGACTGAGGTTGCCGGTGAATTTTGTACCCCGGTTGCTCCAGTAGATCCCGTCGGCATTGTCCTCGTTGATTTCGGCGCGCAGGTTGAAAAAGCCGTTAGGCACAAACAGCCAGATCCAGCTCAGGTAGGCCCGGGGGCCTTCCGTATCTCTCTTGTTCAGATAATCATTGCCGATTTTTTTCTGGTGGTCGTAGTCTTTTTTGTCGTAGCCTGCGTAAAGTTCGATGATATTGCTTTCATTGACCAGGAATCGGACGGATGGGCCGATCGAGTAATAGTCAAGGTACTTCTTGTAGCCAGCGTTGGAAGTGTCCGGTACGACCAGGTCTTCATCCGTGCGCAGGAGGAAATTGGTGTAGCCCAGGTTCAGGTTGACCGCCACCCGGCCGAAGTTGTATCCGGGCGCCAGGGAAATGGAATTGGCGAGCGAATCGTGGGAGTGAGTGTGCGTGGAATTAACAAACGATGCCGCCGTGTAGGATGCGTTGAAAAGCCAGGGGCCTTCAATCCGGGGCGTGAAGTCCAGACGCGCGGAGGAATTCAGCGTCAATCCTTTCTCGTTGTCCAGGCCCGCGCCGTAAGCATCATCCTTCGGCTTGGAAATGATGTTTGTGTCATAGCCCCCGAAGGCGCTGATCGTCACGTGCAGCGGACGGTGGGTTTTGATGGCGCTGTCCACGACGTCCTGATACTGCCTTGCGTAGCCGGCCAGATCCGACACGGGATTCTGCGTGATGGATAGATTGAGGCTTTCCCTGGCCTTGCTCAGTTTGCCTTCCTTCATGTAGGCCATGCCGATTTGGAAATCGGCCGCCTGCGCAAAGGATTTGTCGAGATGCTTTGACCTTTCAAAAGAGGTAACGGCGTCAACGGTCTGGTTTTCTTTCAGAAGGATCAATCCTTTGAGAAAGGCAATTTTGGCGGGAAGGATCTTTTCGCTTTCGGCCGTGGCCAGGTATTGCTTGGCTTCGTCAAGTTTGTTCTCTTGATACAAAACATCGATCAGTTCGACGTAGGCTTCCTTGATTTTGGGCGAAAGGGAAGCCGCGTCTTTCAGATTTTTTTCGGCGTCGGGCAAATCGTTGGTCCGTTTGTAAGCCATGCCTAGAACGAAAGCCGCCATGGACGATGTCGGGTCCGCTGCCCTGGCCTTTTTTAGAGTCTCAATGGCTTCTTCCAAATCCTCCGCCTGATATTGCTTGATGCCTTCGTCCAGAAGGGGATTGCTGCTCTGGGAAAAAGCCGAAAAGGAAAAGATGACGGACAGTAAAAAAATGCAGATGACAAAAAATATTTTTTTCATCAAAGCCCT
>Ga0209719_1001467_pt1 | contig 28833 bp, 30 predicted proteins | sample AD_JPNAS2_MetaG_FD_184421 | JGI IMG/M metagenome (GOLD analysis project Ga0209719, IMG submission 184421) | Active sludge microbial communities of municipal wastewater-treating anaerobic digesters from Japan - AD_JPNAS2_MetaG (SPAdes) (version 2) | ecosystem: Engineered > Bioreactor > Anaerobic...
TCGCACGAGCAGCGGCAGACCGAGCCTGACCCGACCTGCATCGATGTCTACAACCACCGCACCGGCGTCCAGGCCGCCCAGTGGCACGGGCACGTCGATTATGGGGTGATCGCAGAGCTCGTGGAGATGATCGGCGCTCTGTACTATCGTGCGCCGGCCTGCGTCGAGCTGATGAATCACGGCTACACGGTCGTCCGGGACCTCGAGGCAGCCCGGTATCCGCTCTTCGAGCACAAGCCGGGAGAGCCCGGATGGATGACCAACAAGAAGACCAAGCCGCTCATGGTTGACCGGCTGCACGAGCTGGCCTCCACGGGGCAACTGCAGATCCGCTGCAAGGAAACCGTTTCGGAGATGCGGACCTTCGTGGAAAAGGGCGGCAAGCTCAACGCAGAGCTCGGCTGCCACGACGAGCGGGTCGATACGGCCGGCATGGCCGCGATCATGATGACCCTGATGCCGCGCCAGTTGTCCGCGCAGGAAGAGGAAAAGTACAAGCCGGCTCATCGGCAGGGCGTATCCCTGGCCGGCTGGCAACTGCCGGAAGGCCTGCCCCCCGGCGGCACGGGGAACGAAACGGGGATCGGCGGCTGGCTGGCTCGGCAGCGGGCCCGCGATCTCGCTGACCAGGACTACGAGATCACGATACGGAGATGACATGCCAGAGGCAATCTCCCAATACCGGCCAACATGGCTGGAAAAGATCAGAAACGCGATCACGGAAGCCGTGAAATACGGGCACATGAAGAACGTCGGCCCCATCGACACCGGAGATTCGCTGCTGAACGGCCAGCTCTTTCAGATCCTGGCCAGCCTCCGGGACGAGGTGCCGCGGGCGTCCGAGGAACTGAGCCGGGTGATCGGCACGATCCGCAAAGGGAAATGAAGAAATGGGCCAGGACAACGGACAGAAAGAGAAGATCGTGATCCAGTCGCCGGCCGCCTGCCGGCAGTGCAGCGCAACGACGGAGCAGATCCAGAAGCAGTACGGTGGCTGGCTGGTCTATCCGGTCAATCCGGGGGTCGCCATCTACATGTGCCCGAACTGTTCGGCCGTTCAGGGCAACCCCAACGCATACGAAAACGAGCAGCGGATGCTGACCATAGCCAAAAACATCGAGGCAGAGCGGATCATCCGGCCGGCAGCCGGCCCCAGGATCCTGCCCGCCTTCAAGCGATGAGGAGGTAAACATGCCCAGCTTGACGATGGAATACAACTTTCGGGCCCTGACCGGCCAGCGGATCACTCCGGGCAACACGGCCACGGCAATCGGGACGAACATCATCAAATACGTCGAGCACAAGCTGCACATCGACTCCGGGGGGACAACGGCCATCGTGGCCGGCAACCGGATCCTGGGGGCCACCTCCGGGGCCTCGGCCATGGTGCTCGAGGTCGGCACCCTGGAAAGCGGGTCTTGGGCCGGCGGGGACGCCGTCTGCTGGCTGAAGCTCTGCAGCGTGGTCGGCACGTTTCAGAACAACGAGCACATCACCGTGGAAGGGGTAGCCGATGCGGCGGACGCCGACGGCACGACCATTGAGCTGCTTCCGGCCGAGTATGTCCGGCCAGAATTCCGCGGGATGACGGCTCGGAAACTGATCGTGCAGGCCGAGGACAATAACCAGCGCATATCGTGGAACGGGTTCTTGCCTACCCAGGTAAGCAAGATGGGGCTGCTCCTGGAGAAGGGGTACTCGGTGACCCTGACCGACGCTGCAGATATGAAGGCCTGCTACGTCATCGACGCCGTGGCGTCTTCCGCCGGCTACTGCAACGTTGTGGGACAATTCTGAGGAGGTGATTCGTGAAAAAGATCCTTTTTCTCGTCGTTTTCGTCCTGGCCTTCCTGGCATTCAATCTTGAGGTTCAGGCCGCGCCCTTCGTGGTTTCCGACCCTTATCCTGAGTCTGCTGTTCAGCCTGACGGGTTCCTTGTTGTGCTGGACAACGCTCCTGTGGTGGAAAGTCCGGCTGACCCTGTCACTGCATCCACCGTCCGTTTCAAGTTTGACGTTGGTTCAGTGACGGCAGGAAGCCACACGATCAGAGTCAAGGCGTTCAAGAACGATGCGGCATGGGGGAGGTTGGAGTCAGCGGAGGCGGTTTTTACGTTCTCGCGTCCTGCCGCACCCGCTGTTCCGGCTGGACTAAGGCTTGCACCGTAACGTGTACTTACAGGTTGAGACGGTAGGATCATGGCGCAGATATTAGTCAAGGCAATCGACGCAACCCACGCAGATCCAGTAAAAGATCGGCGCGGGTGCTACAAGCGCGGGATGCCCGTAGTCGTCATGCCGGATACGCACACATGGGGGCTTGATGAGCGACCGCCGAAATTCGTCGTTCTCAAGCTTCCCGGAGTGCCCGTAGAAAAGGTGAAGAAATATATCGAGCCGGAACGCGAGGACACGGCAGATGCAGATGGCCGTTACCAGGTCTTCCGCCGTCGCCTGTGGAAATTCCGCCTCGATGACATGCCTACTGCGGCCTTGCGGAAACTGCGGGACAACGGCGAGTTGATCATCAAAGTCGGTGATTACGCAGACAAGTACGATTATACATGGACGCAGGTCAGGAGCTACCTGCGTAATCTCAAAACCAACACAGACGAGACGGCAAGCCTCTAAATGGCAACTGAAGTCATCAAAATTGTAGACCCGGACAACGGGTCAGGCACCAACTATACCAGCCTGTCGGCTTGGGAAGCGGGCGAACAGGGTGACCTGACCGGTGCACGGGACGAAATCGCAGTCGCCAAGTGCCGCTGCACTGGAGGTGCGGGACGAAATAGCCGTTGCCAAGTGCCGCTGCACTGGAGGGACGGCGGATACGACGGCAGTGGATATTGCCGGGTGGACGACCGACAGCACCAGATACATCAAGATATGGACGGACCCGTCAGAGAGTTACCGGCACGACGGAAAATGGAATACGAGCAAATATAGGATTACATCTAATGCCTACTTCGCAACTGTTAACAACAATAATGAAGCGAGGATCGACCTGTGGCTGGATGGGTTGCAGATAGAGAATTCGAGAGAGAATGAATCTGGGGCTGCCGGAGCTGGTCTGTGGAGCTATCAGGACTATATTTTCAATATAACGGTGTCGAACTGCATCATAAGGAATACCGCTTCCTCTCCCTGCGTTGGGTCAGGCGTTACAGTATATGACGCAGCAACGTCAGGGACAACTTATTTCAAATGCTACAACAACATCGTCTACGGGTTTTCTAATTCTTCATACGGTGGGGCTGGTATACGCTATCACGTTGTAGGATCAGGCGCAACGAGACACGCCATTGTATACAACAATACGCTATATGGAAATTTCTACAATTTGTCCCTTATTCCAGACTGGACCAGTGATACGGTGTATTTCCGGTCAAAGAATAATCTGTTGTATGCTCACGCCTCTGGTGGCGCTGACTTTTATAGGACCGATTCGGCTGGGACTTGGGACGTAGAGAACGATCTTTCGTCGGATGCTACTTCACTTGACACAAGTCACCGCAACCAAACCGTCGCCTTTGTCGATGCCGCCAACCGTGACCTGCACCTGTCGTCATCCGATACTGCCGCGAGAGGACAGGGGACGAATTTATCCAGTGATTCGTATCTGCCGTTTTCCACCGACATCGACGGGCAGGACCGCGGCGGTTCCGGCGCAGTGTGGGACATCGGGGCGGACGAGTATGTAGCGGCCTATCCATATTACGCCTATGCACAGCAATAGCTTCGGAGGGAACGAAAATGCCTGATATTTGGATGGACGTTGACACAGCATTAAGCGAAGTTCCGGTCAACATCTTTCCCTTGATTGATGATACAGACTTCAAGACTCGGGAGACCGCCGTGGCCTACAATGCCGCCGGGATGGACCTTGTCTGGAATTTCGTCACCCCTGCCGGAGCTTTCACTCAGACCGCGGTGACGCCGACATCCGGCGGAAACTACGACTGGACGCACCAGGGGGATGGGATGTACACCATTGAAATCCCGGCGTCAGGCGGAGCATCCATTAACAACGATACTGAAGGGTTCGGCTGGTTCACCGGGGTCTGCACGGGGGTCCTGCCCTGGCGCGGGCCGATCATCGGCTTCCGTCGGGCCGCCCTGAACGACCTGCTCATTGAAGGCAGCACGGCCTCCACGAACATGGAGGACTTCTTCGACGGCACGGGCTATGCCGGCGGAACGACACCCCTCAACGTCAACGTGTCATCGATCTCCAATAACGCCATCACGGCAGCATCCATCGCCACTGGCGCTATTGACGCGGATGCCATTGCGGACAACGCCATCGACGCGGGAGCCATTGCCACGGGGGCCATCACAGCGGCCAAATTCGCATCCGGGGCCATCGACGCGGCAGCCTTGGCGGCAGACGCCGGGAGTGAGATTGCCACCGCCGTGTGGGCCTCGGCTACTCGCACCGTTACCTCCGCGGCGAACATTACCAGCACAGGCGGCACGGTCACTCTCGATGGCAGCGGGTATGTCACATATGCCAACGCAGCCCCGCCCACGGCCGCCGCGATCGCAGATGCCGTGTGGGACGAATCTACGACGGGACACACCACCGCCGGGACATTTGGCGCACAGTGCGCTACGGACATTGATGCCATCCTTGATGATACAGGAACCTCCGGTGTCGTGGTGGGCTCCATTGCCAATAATGCCATCACGGCCGCCGCGATTGCGACTGGGGCCATTGATGCCGACGCACTTGCGGCTGATGCCGGCACGGAGATCGGAACTGCTGTCTGGGCCACTACGACCCGTACCCTCACGGCGGCGACCAACATCACCAGCACCGGCGGGACCGTGACCCTTGACGGGTCAGGCTATGTGACCTACGCCAACGCCGCACCGCCGACCGCCGCCGCCATTGCAGATGCTGTTTGGGACGAAGCGACCTCCGGACATACTTCGGCGGGGACCTTCGGCGAGCAGTGCGCTACCGACATTGACGCCATCCTTACCGACACCGCCGAGATCGGGGCGGCCGGGGCTGGCCTGACGGCAATCCCCTGGAATTCTTCCTGGGACGCCGAAGTGCAGAGCGAAGTGTTTGACGCCCTGGACGCTGCGTTTACGGATGCGACGGGCCTGACAAGCAACGGACTCCTTGACAGGATCAGGACGCTGGGATGGATCCTGCGGAACAAGATTGAAGTGACAGACGCTAACGGCAATACGGTCATTTACAAGGACGATTCAACAACTGCGGCCTTTACTGTCAGCTCCATGCTTACCGATGATTCAACAACCACCACCCGCTTGAGGGCTGCATAAGGGAGGGAGGCGATGGACTTCAAGAGACTGATCGAGCCTTACCAGGAAAACGGGCGGACCCCGGAGGGCCAAATGAAATGGCTGCTGTCAAAGGGAATTCCTCAAGCCAATGTGGACCAAGCCATGCTCTACGTCTACAACGAGATTGAGGGCGGGAAGAAATTCGAGAACGGCCACGAACTCGACCGTTACCTGCTCGAAAAGGCCAAGGAGTTTCAGCAGTCGGACGTTGAGGCCAACGTGAAGCGCCTGCAGGAGTTTTTTGAAAAGTTCAAAGAAGGGTGGCAGGAAGAAATGAAGCGCCAGAACCGTCCCGGTTTTTGGCAGCGTGTTAAAGCGGTGTTTGCTTCATGAATTATCTGCCGTTTGTTAGCTGGGGCATGTACGCGGGCGCCGGGGTCGCGGCGGCCAGGAGGGCAAACTACTTTGCGTCCTGGGGGCTGATGGAGATCCTGCCGACAATATCGGGAATGATCGGCGCGGCCATGTACTACTACCGGAGGATGATGGAGTGAACTTCAAGGCTGTCGTCGGATGGGGATTCTACGGTGCGGCAACGTCAACGCAGCGTGCGAATTTGTGGAGCTCCTGGGGCCTCATGGAGAGCCTTCCGGTTGCAACGCCATCCGCAATTGTATCGTTTCTGGAATCGCTGCCGCTCAGGTTCTGGAACCGTATCCTAGGCAGAGCTCAATTGCAGAAGTCGCAATTCGGGAAAATGTGAAGAATGGAGCGCGGCGATGTCGGAAAACGCATGGATTTTGGTGGTTGGAGCACTGCTAACTGCGCTGCAATTGCTGGCCATGTTCATTTTGCAGCTCATACACAAGAAAATAGCCCTCGTATGCTCAACAAACGCCGCGGAGCACAAGGAGCTGCAGAAGAGGCTCTACGGGCATCGCCACGATAAGGACACGGGGGACGTGGTCGTTCCCCACGAGGTTGCGTGATGAAGGCGGAAGACCGGCATCATTTCATGGACCTGTCAGAGGACAAGATCCTGGCCCTGTGCATCTATTTCGAGGCTCGCGGGGAACCCTTGGCCGGCAAGATCGGCGTCGGATCCGTTGTCCTCAATAGGGCCGATAGGAACGGCATGTACGGTTCAGGCATTCACGGCGTTATTACCAGGCCGGCGCAGTTCTCGTGGCTGAACTCCGCTCCGCCGCAGGCCGCGCAGGATCCCCAGTACGACGAGGCGGTCCGCATCGCGGCAACATTCGACGGCGAATGCACGCGAAACGAGGCATTGCGGCAGTGTGCGCGGCTTGCCTGGCAGCTCCTGTCCGGCGAGATCAAGCGCAACACGGAGGCGCTGCATTACATGACGGGGGCCCTGTACCGCTCGAAAAAATGTCCGCGGTGGGCAAAATCCATGGCGGTTGAGAAAGTGATCGGGAACCATGTGTTCCTCGTATGATGGAGATAAAGATGCCGAAACCGACGAAGGGCGAAACGAGATCTCAATTCATCCAGCGGTGCGTCCAGGTACTGCGCCAGGAGGAGCCGGGCAAGCCCCTGCGCGAATGCCTGGGCAAGTGCTACGGGCTCTGGCGGCAGGCGCACCCGGACGACGAGACCGCGCAGGGGAAGAAAAGGCAAGGGGGGTAGGCCATGAAGTTCGAGGTCTGCGTCATGCACGCGCTGTGCGCCGCGGTCATCCTGGTCCTGGCGCTCTGTGTGGTGACAATCATAGCGGGAGGGCTGTGGTGTTATGAAAAAGTCAAGGAAATCGTCCAGAAGGTGGCAGAAGCCAAAGGAGGCGCGGCCGGAAGACCAGAGGCAGACATCCCTGTTCTGCAAGGGGCAGAAGGCCGTGACGGATGAATACCGGGCCGGCTACGACCGGATCCGGTGGGACAACTAACTGATCTCTGACAACCGGGCAGCTACTCCCCTGGTCGGCCAGCCAGGGGGGCGAGCATGAGAATTAGGGCGGCTGTGAGGAGCCTCACCTTCTCGCTGTCGCCCTTTTTCTTTGCCCAGGACAACGAAAGGAGCGGAGAAGTGAAAACGAATCGGTTCGCAATGATGGCGCTGTTTTTGGCCGTGGCCTTCGTGGCCGGCTGCGCCGGCGCCCAGCTCAAGAATCCGGCCGACATGACGCCCAAGGAAAAGGCGATCCTGGTGATGAAGCTCTACAACAAGCAGGTCGCGGACGTTCTGGCCATGGAAAAACAGGCCGTGTCTCCCGAGCTCAAGGCGCTCGTCGAGAAGAAAAAGGAGTTCCTGCGGCAGGCCGCCGTCCCCATCGACATCTATGTCGGCTACATCGACGGGGGTATGCAGCCCACGGAGGCCATGGAATCCCAGATCGTCGCCCTGATCGACAAGCTGCTGCTCGAGAAGTAAGGAAGGAGGCCCAGACATGGATCCCGTAACCGCATTTGCCGTCGCGTCGGCGCTCAAGCTCGTCATCACGGGCGCGTTTACCCTGGCCGAACAGGCCGGCATGAAGCCGGAAGAAGTCGAGGAGTGCTTCCGGAAGACCAGGGAGGAATACGAAGCGGCCAAGAAGGCCCTCGGATAGATCCCCTACCTCCTCATTCATCCCCCAGGGAGGGGGAGTCCGCAGCCTCCCCCTCCCCTCCACCAGGAGGCCGCGGTGGGCTGGCTGACGCAACTGAATTCGACGAAGCTCGACGAAAGGCGCAACCTTTGGCGCCTGGATTCCGAGCTGCGCTATTTCGACGAAGGCCTCGAGGAGCTCTTCGTGGTGCCGGAGGGGTTCAGGACGAATTTCGCCACCCTCTACATCTGCGCCGGCCGGTTCGTGTTTCGGATCCCGCTCGCATACTGGCTGGCCGCCGATCTGGGGGACGCGGCCGCCACGGTTCACGACATGCTTTACACCCTGCAGCCAGCGGGCATTACCAGGGCAGACGCAGACGGCGTCTTCCTGCGGGCCCTGATCGATTGCGGAGTGCCTCGGTGGAGGGCGTTTCTGATGTGGGCAGGCGTCAGGCTGTTCGGCTGGACGGTCTGGCGCAAGGTCATCCGCGACAAGAACCGCGGGGTCATGGAGGACCCAATAGAACAAACGATTTTTTGAGGAGGAGGCGATGGACAACGACACCAAGGTCACCCTGATCGGAACCGTGAAGAACATCTCAGCCCTGCTGGCCGTGTTCGGGCTGCCGGAGATCGATCCGGCATACCAGATGAAGATCGTGCAGCTCGTGGCCGTCGCGTACCTGGGGCTCGGGATCTTCCGGGACTTCTTCACCAACAAGCCCGACGCCGCGGTTCTCGACAGGCTCGAGGCAATCCTGGCGCGGCTGAAAGGAGCCCAGTGATGTCCGGCAAGAAGTTCACCCTGGAGCAGATCCGCGAAATGCACGCGAGATACCAGCGGACCTATGTCCTCTCGGTGCTGAAGGGCGGCAAGTGGGTCCATACGGTACTGGACGGCAGGCAGTTGCCGGCCATCGACGGGGTCCAGGCCAAGCGCCAGCCGCTGAAAAACGTCATGCCTTTCGACAAGTACATGGAGGCCTACGGTGCCTGAAATCATCTACCAGACACCCGAGGAGCTCATCCCCGGAGAGGACCAGCAACTGCAGGAGACGCCACCGGATCGCCCCGATTTCGAGAAGCTGATCAAGCACTGCATGGACCTGTACGAGCTCTTCAAGAAATCGAAGTACCGCGAGAAGGTGAAGAAGGAGATCCTAGAGTCGCGTCGCGTCTACGACCAGATCTCGCAGAAGACGGACTTCCCCTGGCCGGACGCCTCCAACCTCGTGCTGCCGCTATACGCGATCACCCTGGACAACCTCGAGCCGCGGATCGTTGCCGCTCTCATGGGCCGGGAACCTATCGTTTCGTTCCAGCCTCCGGAGACAACGCAGAAGGACGACGTTATCCGGATGTTCGAGGACTGGTGGCACAAGGAGCTAAAAAACGTCATCGGCATCGATGAGTTTGGCCGGCGTGCCGTTCACAAGCTCCTGCTGGAGGGAACGATCTTTCCGCTCCCGAGCTACGTTGTCGAGAGCGAAAAGCGGGTCGATTTCGCGTTCGATGAAGCCGGCAACGTCCTTTTCGATGATAGCGGAGCCCCTGTCATGCAGGACATCGAGGAGCCGGTGTTCGAGGGCGGGCACATAGAGCTCGTCCCGTTTGAAAAGCTGTATTTCCCGGACAACATCGGCACGATCCAGGAGTGGAACGCCTGCGACAAGATCCGCGAACTCGAGATGACGTATGCCGAGCTCTGGTCGCTCAAGGACCAATCGGACGCCGGCTGGATGGATATCGGGCCCTGGCTGTTAAGCCATGTCAATAAGGATGGACAAAGCGCCGGCGCGAAGGAATCCATCGCGGAAAATGTCTACGGTGCGTCTGTTACCGGGAAGGAAGTTCTGGACCTGATCGAGTGCCATATCACCTATCCGATCTATCAGGACCAGCACGAGCAGGACGAATCGAAGCACCGCGATTTCCGCGAGGAGCGGATCCTTGTCACCATCGCCACGCAGTCGCGCCGGGTCGTGCGCTACATCCTGCAGCGCGACGTGTTCTTCCCCAACCGATCCATGATCAAACGGATCCGCCTATTCCCGGAAGACGGCGTCAGCTGCGGCAAGCCCCTGTACTCCAAGATGAAGGCGATCCAGGAGGGCGCGTCCGACCTCTTCAATCTGCTGCTCAACATTGCCTACATCGTGGCGGTCCCGTGGTTCTTCTACGAGGAGAAGGCCGGCGTGACCGGGGAAAAGAGAATCTATCCTGGGGCCGGCGTCAAGGTTGACAGCGTCAGGGGAATTGAATTCCCGCGGTTCCAAGTAAGCCCCGCGGAGCTGATACCGGTCATCCAGACGCTCTTCACTCTCTGGGAGCGCGTGGGCAATATCGGTGATCTGCAAATCGGGCGCCTGTCGAACAAGGGAAACACGGCCACGGAGGTCCTGCAGACCATCCAGGAAGGCAATATCAAGTTCAACTACTCCGCCACGACCATCAAGGACGAGTTCGTTGACCTGATCCGGGCCCTCTATGACCACTACTACCAAAACATGCCCATGGACAAGACGTTCAACTGGAACGGACAGCCCGTGATCCTGCCGCGGAAGGCCATGCGCTCCGGATGGAAATTCGTCCTGGCCGGCTCGACGGAGCAGGCCAACAAGCTGATCGAGCGCAAGGAGAACGAAGACCTGTACGGGCTTCTCCGGAGCGACCCGCTGGCAAACGGTCCGGAAATTCTCAAGGATCTGCTCAAGAGCTACGGGCGCACGGAACTGGAACGGTACATCAACCCGGCTGTAAGCATGATCCTGTCGGCTCTCCAGCAAGCTCCAGAGATTGTCCAGGTGATCCAGAAGTACATGCAGACCAAGGCCGAGACGCAGGCCATGATTGAGGGCGCCGGCGAGGAAATCCAATGACGAAGCAAGACATCCTTTTCGACTCCGGCTGGGCCCCTTACCGGGAAATGGAAATCGAGGCTGGAATCGCCATGCTCCGGGAGATCTGGGGCGGCGATTTCTCGCCTGACTATATCCGGGGAGCAGTCGAAATGCTGCGGCGTATCATCCTGCTCCCGCATCACATGGCTGCGACCCCGGAGGCAAAAGAACGGGCAGAGGCTCTCGTCAAGGCCTCGTTTTCCGCCCTGGAGCTGAAGCTCCTGCGGCGAGCTCTGTTCGGTAACGATATGCCGGCCGCAGGGCCGAGTAAACCAGAGGAAGGAGATTGATCATGCCGGAAGATTTCGAGCAGGACGGACTCGTCAACGACGACCCCGGCGTAACCGGGGATGACGGGGACGACCTCCTCTCCGTCGTGTCCCTGGAAGGGGACGAAGGCGACGGGGAAGAACGCGGAACCGACAAGGGGAAGAAAGAACCCACGTCGGTGAAGGACATGGACCCCGAGGTGCTCGCAGCGCATCTCGCCAGGGCCCAGGAGCACATCAACAACCTGAACAAGGCTCTCCACGAGGAACGGCAGTCGAAGAAGAAGGCGGCCGAGAAGGGCGGGGAACCGGCCTTCACGAAGGCCCAGCTCAAGGAACTGTGGACGGAGCATCGTGACGATCCGGACGTTTTGTTCAACATCCTCAGCTACATGGCTGACGAAACGGCCCGCAGCGCACAGGCAAAGGCCGTGGACCAGGTCGAGCTCGTCTCCAAGAAAAAGGAGGTCGACGACTACCTCGCTCAAAACTTTCCGGATCTCGCAAACGACGGATCGCCGCTACGGGTCGGAGTCGATAAGGCCAAGCAGGAGCTCATGCTGGCCGATCATCCATTCGGTGACATTCTGGCCCTCGGCCTCAACAACCTCCTGAACCTGCCGGGCACCGTCAGGGCGGCATATGAGATGGGGAAGAAGGAGGCCCAGGGAGGTGTTAAGCCGATGGACCGCAGAAGGGAGAAAATCAATGCCGGCAATCTGCCGAAGGGGAAGACCCCGAAGGTCGATGCCGAGGGCATGGGAAGCGAAATCCAGAGCCCGGAGATCATGGACGTGGCAAAGCGTATCGGCCTCTCAAAGCAGGGCCAGCAGATCTACGCCAAGATCTTGAAGAACTCAAAAACCCGTTCCGTAACCGTGGAGGGATAGCCGATGAGAACGAGAAAAGCGACTGCACAGAAAACCCCTGATCCCGTTCCGGATCAGGCTCCCGTCCAGCCCGTGGACAGCTCCCAGCTCACGCCCGAGGAGCTGGCCATCGCGAGACGAGTAGCCGCCGAGGGCCCGATCCTGGACCACGGCGAAGAGGGAATGGTGGATTTCTCCCTGGCGGAAGACCCGCTGAAGCTCCCCGAGCCTGCTCTCAAAGAGCAGAGAGAAAAGCGTCTGGCTTTCCGGTGGATCCGCAGGACCCCGGAGCGGATCGATCAGGTGCGTAACGCCTCCCCCCCGCTCAAATGGTGGATCTGCAACCGGACCACGACCCCGTTTCTCGCAAAGTACGTCGATCCGATCCTGGGCGCCGTCGTGCGCCTGGACCTGATCCTCGTCTGCAAGCCGTGGAGCCATTTCATGGTCGAGCAAAACGCAAAGCTGCAGTTGGCCGAAATGGGAACGGCAAGCACGATCAAGGCGAAAGACGGTCAGTCGGACGGAAAGCGAGACAGTTATGAATGGACCGGAGGGACGCGGACGGAAGACTCTCCGCAGCCTCTCCGGGCGGAAATCACGAGGTCGGCCCCGCTGCTCGTCGAAGGGAGGGATTTCGACGACAGCGGCCTGATCGATTCGAGCGCGGGAGGCGATAACGACATCATCGCAGATTAAATTAAGGAGTACTGACCATGGCGAACACCGATGCACCTTTCGGGTTTGTCCCGTATGGCAAGCTGCTCTCCGCCGACTGGTATCCCGTCGCGGCGAGTTACGCAACTGCCATTTTCGTGGGAGACTGGGTCGAGATCACCAACACCGGCCTGGTCTGCAAGATCTTTGATGGCGATACGCGCATGGGCGTTGAAATCGACGCAACCGGCGCGGCCGGTGACGAACTCGGGGCCGTCCTGGCAATTCTCGACCACAACGGCGACCCCGTGAAGTACCTGCCGGCCTCGTCCGCCGGTGACGGTGTCGTGGCTGGCTATGTCCTCGTTGCTGACCATCCGCTCCAGGAGTTCCTCGTCCAGGAGGACGGAGACACGACTCCCATCGCGGCTGCCTCTGTCGGCCTCAACGTGGCCATGATCTCAACGCACAGCGGGAGCACGGTCACGGGCCGCAGCCGGCAGGAGATCGACAGCAGCAGCGTCAACACGACCAACACCCTGGCGCTTCGCATCCTGAAGTCGTACAAAAACGATGAGGTTGGCAGCGCCTTCTGTCGCTGGATCGTACAGCCCAACCCCAACGCGCACTTCAAGAGCAGCGCAACGGCCATTTAACGGAGGTGAAGAGCTATGTGGACCAGATCGAGATTTCTCAATGAGTACGTCCCCGGACTCTTCGCCCTGGCCGTTGATTCCTATATCACCAGCAGGGCGGAGTCCATGTGGGAGGACATGTGTACCATCAAGACATCCGCCAAGAAGAAGGAAGAGGACTCCATCCGTTCCGGCCTCGGCCTGCCGGTCAGGAAGGGGGAGGGAGCATCCATCACCTACGACACCCAGATCGAGGGCGGCAAGCAGACCTGGGTGCATAGCGTGTGGGCCCTCGCCGTGAGACTCACGGAAGAGGCCATCGACGACAACCTCTACGACCTCCGTGGTGGCGGGAATGCCGACGAGCTTTCGTCCATGTTCCGCGACCTTGGCGAGGCGATGAACGAGAACATCGAGAGCCAGATGGCCCGGTTCCTCGTCTACGGGACCTCGACCACCTACCACGCGACCCGGGAGTCCAAGGCGCTCTTCGCCACGGACCACCCGCGCCTGGACAGCTCCACGTTCTCCAACAAGCTGACGGCCTCGGATCTCACCTACTCGAGCTTCTGGGCCGCCGTGGTCGCTGCCGAGAACCAGTACAACCATCGGCAGTACAAGATCAAGAAGAAGATCAAGAATCTGTGGTATCCCCCGCAGCTCGAGAAACAGGCTCGGGAGATCCTGCAGAGCCCGGATCGTCCGGACACGGCGAACCGCGCCATCAACGCCTACGCCAAGAGCGGCCGCAACATGGGCATGAAGTCCTGGCCGCACCTGACGGACACGGATGCGTGGTATCTCCAGCTCGACGGCCGGGGGATCATCTTCTTCTGGCGCCGGAAAACGAGGTTCGGCCGCGAGCAGGACTTCCAGACCGGCGACTGGATGTGCAAGGCGGACCAGCGGTGGTCGGCCGAAATCGCAGACGAGAGAGACTGGTTCGGGAACGTCCCGGCCTAAAAAGGAGGTTCCACTATGAGCACGACCAATCTGACCATCGGGCCGTGGAACGTCCTGGGAGGCCTTGTCCTCCCCTCGACCCAGGGGAACGTCTGGCATGTCAAGCCCTACTCGGGCTCGGACGGCAACGACGGGAAAACCCCCGAGACGGCCGTGAAGACCCTCTCGAAGGCCCTCACCCTGGCCACGGCGGACCAGAACGACATCGTCCTTCTGTATGCCGAGTCCAACACCGGGGCCTACACCACGGACTACCAGTCCACGACCCTGGACTGGAACAAGGACCTCGTTCACCTGATCGGCGTGGGGGCTCCCTCCCCCATGTCCAAGCGGGCGAGGATCGCATGGCTGTCCACGGCGGCATCCGCCTCGGACATCCCGCTGTTCACCCTGTCGGCGGACAACTGCCTGATCTACAACATCAGTTTCTTCAGCGGCGTCGATGACGCCAACATGATCGGCGCCGTGAAGGTGACCGGGAGCCGCAACGTCTTCAAGGACTGCCATATCGCCGGGATCGGACACGACACCAATGATGCGGCAGGGGCATACTCCCTGATGCTCGACGGAGTAGAGGAGTGCCTCTTCGAGCGCTGCTATATCGGCCTCAACACGATTGATGCTGGCACGGCAGCCAATTCGGAGATCCTGATCGACGGCGGCGCGAAGAACTGCGAGTTTTACGAATGCAAGATCTACCGGCGCATCGAACATGCGACGAACCATCCGCTCGTGAAGCTCGCTGACGCAACGGCCATCGACGAGTTCATTCTGTTCACCCGTTGCGGATTCATTCACACGGCAACCAACTACGGCATCACGGCCGGCGGCGTGTTCAAGCTGGCCGCGGATCTCACTCAGGGCCTGATCATTCTCGACAACTGCTATGCGGTCAACGACAATGCGTCCGGCGCCGGAAAGTGGGACGTGGATGACCGGGACAAGATCTGCGTGATCGCCTCCCCGACGCCGGCGGCCGACACGGCGGGTCTGATCCGGGTCGTGTAAGATGTCAACTGTCTAGCCGAACCGAGGGGCGGCGGTACGCCGCCGCCCCCACATTCCAGCGAGGAAGGAAATGGCAAAGGCCAGGCCTGCATCCGCCGCAAAGAAGCCGAAGAAAAGGTCCGCTCGGGCGCATCCGCCGGAAGAGCATCCGGCCGGCGTCGTTGCGGATGCCGTTCCGGAAACGACCCGCGAAAGCGACGCTGCCATCAGGGAAGGTAAGGCCGACATCGGGAGCATTGTCTGGAGGCACAGATGAGCGTCCGCAGATCCGGAGGGGCGGCCTCCGAAATCCATCTCGACTCCGACCCCTTGGCGGAAGGAATCGTTCAGGTCGGCGGAACCAGCACGTTCACGGACCGCACCCAGGAGTTTCGCAGTTGCGGCGTGGATCCGAACCTCTCCCTGTACTGCGAGAACGCAACGGACGGTTCCCACGGCGCCGTCACGGCCGTCTCCCAGGACGAGCACACCGTGACCTGCGCCCTGTCCGGGGGATCGGCCAACGTCTGGGCGGCCGGCGATGCCTACAAGATTTACAAAACGTCGACGAAGGATTCCGAGATCTCGAAGATCTGGATCGACAGGCGTGCCGGCAGGAAGGTCACCGGGAAGGATCGGCTGGAAAAGGGCATCCTCCCGGAAGATATCGATCTGGACGAGTACAGGGACAACATCTTCGGGCCGGGGCAGCCCGAGAGGAGTTAGCGCATGGGCAATACGGCTGGCGTTTATGGGGGCCTGCACCTGGATGTCCTGGAGCGGCTCGTACTGTGGGAGATGGGACAGGTCCAAGGCACAACCGTCAGTTACAGCGTCTATCCCAGATGGCTGATCCGTCAAAAGCTCAACGACAGGCAGAACACATTCGTCCAGGAGACGCATTGTCTGCGCCGGCTGGCTCTGATCCCGACAGTCCAAGGCCAACGCCTGTATCGTCTGCCGTCGAATTGCATCGACGACGGCGTGATCAATGTGAAGCTCTTCACGTCATCGACGGCATACGATGAGCTCGAGATTCGCGATGTCGATTGGCTGGATACTCACCGCGCCGGCTGGCTTACGGCCGAGGAGTCAACCCCAGAGCTGGCCTATCACGGCGGGTCGATGGGATCCATCCCTCTTCTCGGAATCTATCCGCCGCCCAACGCAACTGGCGTCGCCTATGCGACAGGCACGGATGTCGGGATCTCTGTCGGAACGGCCCTCGGAACGACGCAGCAATCGCTGTATGGGACAGCAACGGGAGGATCCGGCACGACGCTGGTCGATACGGGCACGGCATTTACGAACTACGGGCTTGCGGCCGGAATGTGGGTCCGAAACATCACGGACGGCAGTTCGGGGATGATAACGGGCGTCGCAACGAATACGATCACATGCTCCGGAGGGTTCTCCGGAGGTTCCGCGAATGCGTTTTCGGCCGGCCACAGCTATGTGATCCTTGCCGGCGAATACGCCGTCAGAGTCGATCACGAGCGCGAGGTCTACATATACGGCAACCGTCACGGGGCCCTGGGCGATATCACCGTTCCGGAAAACACGCTGCTCGTCGAATATGTGCCGTTCCCGGTTCAGTTTCGATGGGACGAAACGGCGACTGATGCCAATCAAGGGAATGCCTATGCTTACCCGGAGATCCCGCGCAACTACCACAAGGCCCTCTATTGGGGCGTCGTGAGCGATCTGCTTCGGACCTTCCATCAGCAATCAAAGGAATTTGAGAGAGCGACATATTACGAGGAACTCTTTCAAGCGGCAGTATCGCAAGCGAAAGAGAATAAGGACCGCCGGCCGTTCAAGGAGAAAGAAGTGTACGTTGTTCCAGCCAAGAGGTGATCATGCCGTCTGCTCTTCTATTTTTCCATAAGGGGCTAACAGCCGATGCCGTTGATTGGTTCATGGAGCCTGGGCATATTCCCTATTTTTTGCCAGATGGATCAGCTCGAGGACAGTCATTTTATTGGTGCATGACAGATGGAAGGCTGGACCTGACATATGGTCTTAAAAAAGTAACGGTAACGGACATGGAGGCGGCGTGTTTCGACCTCTACAAAATGGGTCCGTACATTTGGAATTTCACGATGTTTCGGCTTTACAATATATATGTCGGAGGCTCTCCGCCTCACGGTGTTACCGAGTATGGGAACTATCTGGCAGCTGTAAGCCAATTCAAAACCGCCAGATACAAAAAGTTTTGCATCCACAAAAGGAATTACAACAATCTTTACAGCCATTTGATGGTTGACGAAGACGGCAATGCTTTTTTTGCCGCCGTCAATAACCCATCCGGCGCTCCGTCTGGGTCTGCCGGGGCCGCTGGAAGTCCAAACGGCGTCTACAAGCTGTATTATTCGTTTTTAATCACATATCCGAATGGGATGGTGTATGAGACTGGGCTGTCTCCGGCAAGTGGTGACGTGACGGTGACAAATCAGCAAATCAATTGGACGGGTATAGGAACATGCCCATCGCAGAGATGGTCATCGACATATGGCATTGACCCAACCATACACAGAAAGCTGTACCGCGGCCCTGGAACCGGAGGCACGCTGGCAGACATTTATTATGTCGCAACGATCACAAACAATTCTTCCACGACATATACAGATAACAATTCCGATGCGACATTGATAGCAAATGGAGTATGCCGAGTGAAGGATTTTATCCCGATGCATGGGGCATCGGGGACGAATTATGCTCATATCTTTGAGTTTCACAACGGGCGTCTTTATGAGGCTGATGCACAATATCCGTGGAGAATGAACTATTCGGAACCTGCGTATGGTGACACCGCAGCAGCAAACGAAAACATTCTCCCCATCGCCCGCAAGGCAACAAACTGGAACGACATCAGGCCGGCAGGATTGCCAGGAGAAAACAGAATCACGGCGCTGGTTAGTTGGGGATCTACTCTTTATATCGGAACTCAAAGCGGATGGATAAAAAAAAGTGGGGAATCTCCCTCGACATGGGTTCTAAGGAAAACAAACGCCATCCACGGGCCAATTAGCCAGAACGGAATCGCAATCTCTTCTTCTCCATTCGGAATTATTTACTTTACGAAGGGACCGATGGGCGAAATCAGGCTGGCTTTGTTCGATGGCGATTCGAGCCGGATCATCGGCAGCCCAAAGTACGATAAAATATTTGATTACTTATTGAACGGCAATTATGTACTTAACCTTTCCTTGAGAATATCAGGGAATCTTCTTTATATCGAAAGAACAGGATTGGTCATTGATCTGAGCCGTTGGCCTGACTTGAGAATGTGGAATACACAGCTGCACAGCATGTGCAGGCTACTCGTTCCCGAGCAGACCTATGGAGCGCCAGCTGATATCGATTATGCCTATGTGTGCAATGGCCAGAGCTTGTTCAAAAAGCAATATGCCTTTTGTGATGGCACGGAAGATCGCTGGGTTTATGCCGGGCAAATCCATTATCCGTTTAGCACGCCTCTGTTTTTCGGTGACCTGCAGAGCATAAATAAGGTCAAGGTCTTGAAGGAATTGATAGTTAGGATGGATTTGCCGAAAAATTCCACAGCTCCACGATTCGTTACCTACGGCGGCATCCAGGTTTCGCTAGACAATGAAGGAACATGGATGCCATGGGGTCAAGATGGAACAAGATATTATCCAATAACCAGCGACGGCATAACAGTCATCAAGTTCCCTCCTGGAACGAAATGCAGGACGATGCGCCTATATGTGGCATTTGGGCCAAATTCGTTGTCCAACGAATATATAACGGTTCCTCCTAGAATATATTTCCCCTGGGAAATAAAATATGACGTTCTAGAAGACTAGTCTCTCGGAGGTCTGCCATGAGTATTGTTAAAAAAGCCCTAAGATGGGCCGGAGAGCGCACGGGGCTGAAAAAGCCCGTTGATTATGTTCTCCGAAAGGGCGGGGAGATCATCAATCCAATCATCCCCAAGGAGATCAAGCCGGTCTTGACGGAGCCCGTGGAGCTGCTTTTCGGCGGCAGATCCCTTGGCGAGATGAATATCCTCCCCAAGGAGGTCAAGAATGTGCTGCCGAAAGAGGTTCGCAACCTGAGCGGGCCGGATCTGGCGGCGCTGGCGGCGGCTGCAGCCTACGGTGGCTCTGCGCTGCTCGGAGCCGGCGGGGCCGCAGGCGGAGCGGGCGGATCCGGAAGCGTGCTGTCGCTGTTTGGCCCCGGAAACTCAATGTGGTTTGGCAGCTCCGGACTTCCGTCCAGCCTTTCGTCCCTCACGTCCATCGGTGGAGGCGTTGGTTTAACTCCTGGGGCGTTAACATCCGGAACCGGCGGCCTGGCCGTGAATCTGCCGTGGGCCGCAGCTGGCGGCGGCGGATGGCTTTCGAGCCTGTCGTCTGCATGGCCGGCCATGCTCGGCGGTTCCGGCACGGGACTGTCGAGCTGGATCCTGCCGACGGTGGGGATCGGGCTCGGTGCAGACCTCCTGTCCGGATACAACCAGGCAAAGCTCGAGAAGCAATCGAAGGAAGCCCTCGGCCAGGCCTCGGATCGGTATCTGGCGGAAACGACCTGGAACCCGCAGCGCCGGGCCGAGTACATGAAGGGCGTCCAGAGCGAGCTGCAGTCGATGCTGGCCGGCAGGGAGCGTCGCATCGGTGAGGACGTGGCTGCGCGTGGTATTGGCGGCGGGGAGTACGGGCGGCAACTCGACAATGCGTACAGCGACGCCATGGGCACTGCCGTCAAGATGCTTTACGGAACCTACGAACCGTCCAACGTCAGCCCGGAAGTTCTGAAGGCATGGGCCACATCCGCGTCACCGACCCAGAGCGGCGGCTGGCGCTTCCTCGATTCGCTGTCGAATCTCGCCGGCAGCGCCGGATCGCAGATGCTCAACTGGATGCTGCTGAAGAACATTTTGCAAGCCGCATAGGCAGGAGGCAGAGCGATGGGACTTTTCAAGAGCATTTCCAGCTTTTTCTCTTCGATTCCGAAAACCATTTCTCCGCTTTTCGGTGGAGGCGGTGGTGGCGGGGGTAACGTCGGAGGGGAATGGATTGGGCCGATCGGTACGGGATCGTCGGCTTCACCGGGCCCAATCGACATAACGATGAAAACGCCTGCACCGCCGAATGCAGAATCGTTCCCGACCATTGGTGGCTTGGGAGCCCCGGAACAGCTTCCGGGCGGAGGATATCGCGTCTGGGACAACCGCGCCGGCAAGTGGATTTACGGCGGAGGCGCTGTCGACCCCAATGCTCCGCAGCCGTCTCCGGCCCCTGCGCCGGCCCCTGGACCTGCAGAACCGCCTGCAACTCCGGATATCGGCCAGATTGTCGGGCCGAGATCTTTCGGCGGTGGTGGCTTCCTCGGCAACCTGATGAGCATTCTTGGCGGCGCATTCCCGCAGGGACCCGTGACGGAAAACGCCCCGCCCGGCTTTGGGCGATTCCTTAGAAGGATGGCCGCTTCACGCTTCAGCATCTAGGAGGACGCCATGCCCCAGAACTACTTGCAGCCGGAAACCCCTTTCATGTCAGGGCTGAAAGAAGGGGTAATGGAGGGGCCGACGAAGGGAGTCGCCGCGCTGGCCCTCAAGATCATGGATCATCAGCTGGAGCAGCAGAAGCTGGATGACTATCGCAAGCTCAAAGAGCTGATGCTCCAGAAGGATATCGAGAAGACCAGAAGAGAAAACCTTCTTTTCAAGCTGGACAATGCGCTCAAAATGGCCGCCGAGGCCAGGGCGCAGGGATTCGATCCGCAGATCCCGATGGGGCAAGCAAATGCGGCGTTCCGGGAAATCACAGGATCGGATCTGCCGTACCGGGAGCGCGTGATGCCAGCGTCAGACGTGACCTCGCCGGCGCTCGTTGACGCGGCCATGGAGGGAGTGCCTGGCGTACAGCTGCCGGCGCCGCAGACGACGAGAGAATATCTCGTACCCAGAAGCGGGGCAGAGCTCAAGGAAGAGCAGCTGGCGCAGCTCTACGATTTGAAGACAAAGCTCATGCAAAGCACATACGACGAAAGGCTTGAGCTCGCGAAGATTGCTGCAGAGCTGAAAGCCAAGGGGCAATTGGATAAGGGCGGATATAAGCGCGACCCAAACAAGCTGCGCGACGATATCCGCCAGCACTACGGCATGAAATCGAAGATGTATCTTGATCCGCTGACGGGCACGGTATTGCCCGGCAAGGAGCAGGAATACAAAGATCTGCTCGAAGACATGGAGCGCGATCTCCAATGGCTGGACAAGGGCTATAAGACCAGATACGAAACTGGCGGACGCTCATTGACTCCGCTGGCACGATTCCTCCGCGGAGCCACGAACACGAAGGATCTCGAGACGAAGGTCTGGGAGGCGTATAAGCAGCACTGGTCGCCGGAAGAGATCGCGTGGGCCCTGGATGAGCTGGATCTCGGCCAAGAGCTCAAGCGCGAAATGAAATCTCGAGGCGAGCCGGTCATCAGAAGGAAAGTTCCCGTCAAGCCCGAATAGGAGGCGCAATGTCCAGCTTCGACATCGTCAGCGAGATTCTGCGCAAGCATGGCGTAAGTGAAGCCGAAATTGGAAGCTCTTCTGCTGAAAGCGACGGGCGTCCGTATGGCGCGATAGTGAGCCTCGCCGCCAGGGAAACCGGACTTGACCCGGAGCTGATCCACGCCGTCATCAGAGCCGAATCAGGCTACAATCCGAATGCCGTCTCGCCAAAGGGGGCCGTTGGTCTCATGCAGATCATGCCAGAAACGGCCAGGGAGCTCGGCGTCACCAACGCGCATGACCCATCCGAAAACGTCTTAGCCGGGGCGAGATACCTCAGCAAACTAATCGAACAAAACGGCGGCAGCGTCGAAAAGGGATTGTGGGCCTACAACGCCGGCCAGAAGAGAGTCAACCATGGCGTCATGCCCGTGGAGACGGAGAACTACATCAATCGGATCCTTGGATTCATGGGCGGCGAGAACACCATCGCGACGGTATCCTATGACACCAAGCACGGCATGGTATCGGCAGAGGATGTTGTGAAGCGAGCCCTGTTACAGCGCCTCCAGACGATCACCACTCCGCCAACCACCCAAGAGGCTATTAGTGCGACTCCTCCTGAAACGGCCCTGGACAAGCTGAAGAGCCTTTTCCAGGACCAAGGTGCCATGAGGGCACAAGCGAGCGCCATCGATGCCTTGGCGGCCGCTACTGGACGCAGGAGATCAGAAATCGAAGCTGATCCGGAACTGAGAGAGCGCCTGACAAAGGAAGTGTTCGGAGCCAGAGATGTCAAGGAGTCCGACTACTACAATTTCCTGATGAATGCCGCCATTTCCGGTGGGATCCTGCCGATCCCAACGGGTCCGGCTGGTGCGCTCAAGTCACACATATGGCCCACGCTCAAGGCCATAGCCGGCTTCACCGGACTTGGCGAGGCCGAATCTGCAGCCATCTCCGCCGCGACTGGGCAGCCATATGAGCCATTGAACCAGAGAGGACTGTCCGAGCTGCTTCCGGAAGGGGCCAACAAGAATGTTGTGGCCCTCACGGACGCCATTGACTTCGTGGCCAAGGGTGCAGCCCTGGGATTTGGAGGACGCAAGCTGGGGGCCCGCTGGGACAAGATGAGCGAGCCCTTCAAGGAGAAGTACCTCAGAGAGCGGATGGAGAGCGTTGCTCCTGGGGCAACCATCGAGATTCCGGCCCAGAGGCTCAGGGACTACTTCACACGCGGGTCCAGGACCTACGATGCCGAGTTTTACGACATGATGCAGGAGATCGGGATCCCGGAGGGCCAGCTGCGGAATGCCGTCACCAACGGCCTGACCATCGAGTTGCCGGCCACGAAGCTCGTCAAGGTGGCCGATAAGCCGTGGTGGGGAACGCTCAAGCGGGCTCTGGACATCGATCCCTACGCCCGGATCACGGCCGAGCACATGGGGCCGGCCAAGGCGAAAGTATCCGAGGTGAAAGGGAAGAGGCTCCCTGAGCCGCCCCCAGAGGTCATCCACCCCCTTGGCGAAGAGGTCTGGCCAGAAGCCACTCTGGCCCCCGAGCGGGAGCGAAAGTGGACACATCAGCCATTCGAGTCGATGCGCCAGTCCCTTGAGGAGCGCTCCCGCGTAGACCGCGGGTTCACCATGGCTGACGCCCCCTTCACGCTCAAGGGCGAGCCCTACTCCAAAGACTTCATCCTCAAGCAGCGGGCGCGACTCTCCCCGGAGCACCAGGCCAAACTCGACGAACTGATGCGCCGGCGCCGAATGGTGGAAGGCCCGGCCGGCCGCAGGCTCATCGAGGGGCCAGAGGCTGAAGTTGGACGGAAACTCTCTGCCCAGGGCAAGGCATACGAGGAAGGACTCGCTGCTTCAGTCGGCAGAGTTCAGCCTACTTCGGCTGAACGCCTACAGATTCGCCGGTTGATGGCCGCAGGGAAAAAGAAAGAAGCTGAGAAGCTCGCCATGTGGATCGCCGCCGGAGGATCCGCACGGAAGGGAATCCAAGATCGGATTTCCGATGAGCGATTCCACGAAGGCGTGCGTGAGGCCTTAGGGTCACTTCCTGAGGTTTCCGTCCCGAAGCCACAGAAGGAGACGCTCAAGGTCGTCCAGAATATCCTGGCCAAGAAGGCCCCAGAGGTTTCACATGAAACCCCTGGCCAGCCGGGGAAGCTGCATTGGTCGCAGGAGGAGCCTGGCGTCTACACCGGACGAAAGCGTCAATACGGCGAGCAATACGACTACGTCGTGCAGAGGGAGGGAGGAACCTATTACGTTACCGTCCGCAACGCCGAAAAGCCTTCAAAATCGCAATGGCAGCAGATCGGGACGGCCAGGCGCATAGCTGACGCGAAGCGTATTGCTGAGGATCACCTCGCACATGGAATAACCGCACCGCCAAGCGGAGAGAAGATGCCCGAGCCAAAAAAGGAGAGAATACCGGCGCCAACACCTAGTACTCCAACAGATGAGCAGAAAAAGGTCGCAAAGGAGAAAAGCAAGCAGGAAAAGGAAGGCGGCGCTGTGCGTAGCCAGATCTCCGAGCCAGCCCAAAATATGGAAGCCAAGGCCGCCAAAGATGAGAAAGCGAAAGCCCCGGCTCCTGCTGCTGAAAAGGAAAAATTTGACAAGGATAAGGAGCAGTTCGAGGCATGGCGTGAGGAATACACCAAGTTAGTATCCAAGAAGTACCCTGGGCTGACTCCGGAAGCTGCCGAAACAATAGGGACGTCAATCGCTGCTGACCGAGCATCACTTGGTGAGGATTACGTCACGGTGAAAGATCATCAGGTCGCTGTCTCGACGTTCCTGGAGCGGAACGGTGTGCAATCCGGAAAGCCCCGCGAGGAGGCGATCCGCGCCCTGCGGATGAACGTGAAACTGGACAAGGTTCTTGAGCAAGCGAAGGCTGAGTCTGCCAAGAAGCCCTCAACTGCCGAGAAGGCATTCAAGGCAATCGAAAAGGCAAACGAGGAAATCAATCTGGCAAGAAAGAACTGGACGCGGGCAGAGATCGACGATTTGGCCAGGAAGAAGCACGGCAAGGACTTCAGCGCCCTGACTGCCGCCGAGAAGCGTGGTTTGGGCGAGGAATTCCCGATCCACTCCACCGAGATCTCCGAGAAGGAGGTCGAGTCCCTGGGGATTGATTCTGGGTACGAGAAGAAGTGGGGCGAGCAATTCGGGCTCGCTTCCGACAAAAGCGGGAAGTACGCCTCCAACGGCTATTGGCTGATCATTGATAAGAAGATCGCCCAGGAAATGCGCGACAAGTACTGGGAGAAAAGGCTCAAGAGCTGGATCAAGGGTCGGCAAAAACTGAGTTCCGAAGCAGACACTCCTTTTGCGGAGCTGGAATCCAAGGGAAAGAAGTGGGTAGAGGAGGAGCGAAATAAATATGATACACCAGTCTACAAGGCAGTCATTCCGGAGAATGAGGGCCGGGAGTTGCGCTACCTTGGGGCCCGGATCTCCCCGAACGAAACCTACGCGATTTTCCAGGACAGCCATGGGGTGCAAGTATCCGTCAATGCCGGCTACCTCCGGTTCCTCCGCAAGCATTTCCCGGACGCTAAGCTAACTCAGGAGAAGTCAGACGACAAAAGCAAGCCGGTGCAGTTCCGCGTCAACGGGGAACTCAAGGCTCTCCTGATGCCGATGAATTACGACTCGCCGCTCGTTCCCGCCGGCGAAAAGTACGCCACCCGGACCCCTTGGACCGACCGCACGGCCAAGGCCACGATCCACACCGGCTACAACAAGATGCGGAACCACCCGTACTATGACGCGGCCAAGCGCGGGGATAGTAAGGCTGCAGCTGGTCTGGTGATGGACCTGATGAACGTCGAGAAGGTCCGGTCCCTCTCCATGGCCTACGCAAACCGCAAAGTTGTTGTCTACCCCGTGAATGCCGTCGAGGCCGGAGGGATCAACCAGATCCCATTGGCGATGGCGGCCTATATTTCCGAGATCACAGGCTGGCCTGTGAACACGGACGTCATCCAGAAAAACATCGTGCATCACACCGGCGCCACGGCGATGGAGCGGCTGATGCGCCAGCCCGAATTCGGCGGGAAGGTCACCGGCGAGCTGGCCGTCATTGTGGATGATGTCACGACCACGGGATCCACCCTGGCCGGCCTGAAAGGATACCTGGAGAACAACGGCGCCACCGTCATCGGGATCCACGCCATGGCCCAGGGCACATTCGGCTCGAACCTGAAAATATCCCTTGACACCCTCGGCAAACTGAAGGAGAATTTCAAACATGATCTCCCAGCCGTCCTTGAAACTATCTACGGGGAAAAAGTCCCGCCCGAAGGCCTCACCGAGTCCGAAGCCAGGACGATCAACGCAAACAGAGACGTGCTTATTGAGCGAGCTCGAGCAGGAAAAGCTCCGTCAGCACCAGAGAGAGGCGCTGGCGGAGATGCGACAATACATGAAGAGTCCGCCGGACAAGCAACTCCTGTAAGCTACGTCCAGACCGAACTGCCCGGAATCATCGACCCGCTCGACAGGATCCTGAACGAGATCATCGGGATCATCGAGCGCAATCCGCTGCCGGACAGCATCGCCGAAAGCCAGGAAGCCGCGCACAAGGCTATCCGGGCCGCATTCCCTTCCGCAGAGATAGGCCCTGCCGAGCTCCTCCAAACGGAGAGGGGCCCGCGCTGGGCCTTCATGCTCACCATGCCCAACGGGACCAAGGTCCTGGTGGACTGGAAAAGCAAGATCATCATCAACCCCGTGGACTACAAGGCCGCAACCGGCAAAGATTTGCGGCCTGGCGTGGTGGCCGCCGCATCCTGGCGCCAAGTGGGCCCCCACGGGATCCTGACCTACACCGATCTCTCCTCCCCCGCCGATACGCACCACGAAGCATTCCATGCGGCTTGGGACCTCGTAATGACCGACGGGGAGCGAAAGCGCCTCGAGGAAGAATTCGGATCCGAGGAGGCCGCGGCAGAGGACTACGGCAACTGGGCGCACGAGCAGGCCGGGAAGCGAGAGAGGCGGGAACGCCAGACGTGGCTGCAGAACCTCTACCAGCGCATCCGCAATTTCTTCCAGCGCCTGAAGGAATTCTTCTTCCCCAGCTTCCGGACCGTCTACGACAAGGTCAGCTCTGGAAAGATCTGGGAACGGACCGCACGACGGGACGCCACCGAGGCCGGCAAGACGATCTTCCGCGATGCGGCAGACTACGCGATCAGAAACTTCAGCGGCGAAAAAGAGGTCAGCGTCCCTGCCATCACTGACGCCATTATGGCTTCAAGGCCCATCACCAAGGCCATGGCCCAGGAGTTCGTGCGCCAAGCCAGGCGCGCTGGCGTGTCAGAGGCAGGCATCCGCAAAGCCGTTGAAAAGTTCCAGCAATACAATGAGATCCGCAAGATCGGCAACTTTGCCCTTCTGCCGAAGATCGAACCGTCCCAGGTCGTCATCCGCGAGGGCGCGCTCAATACGCCGGCGGTCACCGGGATCCGCAGAGAAAGGCTTGACAAAATCCTTTATCCTGCTATAAGAGAGGGCAAGGCATCCGCAGAAACCGGGCGACTTATCGAGGGAGGGGTCGAGAGGACGGCCATTCCTGAAACCGCTCGCGGGCTAGAACCGCAAGTATTTCTGAATCTGCCGATAACTCAACCCGACCTCTCTCGACCTCGCCCGGCCAATCTCTCCTACCCGTTGATGGTAACGGGAAATCCCCATCTGACAAACTTCAAACGCCCCGACCCGAGCTGGGACTCGGTCATCAGGGCCGTGCGGGTCAAGCCCGTGCTGAACGGATCCCCGGAGGTAACGAGGGCCGTTGCAAAGGCGATCAACTATGCCCGCGAGATCGGGGCGCACGTCCTGATCACGACGTACCGGGCAAAGCATCCATGGTCCCTGGCCCGCTTCACGAACTTCGTTCCTACTGACCCCAAGCATCCGGAATTCGGTGACTGGTGGATTGAAAACCCGCGTCCCCGCGGCGAAGACCCGCGCACCTGGATGGACTGGACGCCATGGGTTCCGCGCAAGCCGGATGCCATGGCCGCGCTGTTCCGGGCCAACGGATGGGATACGGCAAAGAACCTGTACGGGCCGAGCTCATACAATGTGCTGACCATCGTCAACAGCCGCAAAAAAGGGCTGCAGGGATTTAAAACGAGAGAAGAGGCCGAGGCCTACCTCTCGTCCCTTAAAGACGAGAAGGCGTTCATCGAGGAGCGCGGGGGCTCCTGGTGGTGGCCGACGAGCCGGCAGCTGGATCCATCGGTATTGGACCTCATTGAGCCGGGGCCAATCGAATACTGCGACCTTTTCCATGAGGGATGCCCAAGCTGCCGCAACTGCCAGCAACTGACCTATCCGGACGCCGCTGGTGCTCCCATCGTCGGGATCACCGACGAGCCATTCTGCGAAATGGGATGCCCGCAATGCTTCGTGCGCCTGGGCAACTCGGGGATCCGCGGCCGCAAGGGGATCTCCTTGGGGCAAAACGCCAAGCAGACCGGATTCGGCAAGTCGGATATCGGAGACTACTACAGCCAGTCCGTCCAGATCCTCCAGGGCGTGGCGAGGCCCAGCTCCTCCGGGCTGGTCGATGTCTCTGCCAGCTTCCTTCGGAAGAGTCCCGCGGAGCAGATCGACACGGCCACATCGCTCCTGGTGAGCGGGGCCATCAAGCCAAAGGAGCACGTTACGATAGTTGACGAGGTGTTACGCGCCACTTCTGACGGCCTTTTGGAATTGGATCCGCCGGCCAAGTACGCCACGCGCCGTCCGCCTCAGGCAGGAGCACCCCTGTCTGGGATCTCCATACTCAAGGCATGGCACCGCGTCAAGAACGGGATCACTTTCGCCCCGCACAAGGACATATCTATCATTGAGGAGCTGTGGCATAATCCATGGTTTTTGTCGAAAAAGCCAGGAGAGGAAGACCTTGCGCGCCTCGTCAGGATAGAGTTGGACCGCAACAAAGCCAGGACCAGGGCAACACATGAGGACCTGGAGGCCGTCACGCCGGTATTCGCTCTCCGCGGAAAGGATCTGGATCTGCTGACGGAGCTGATCTGGAAGCTGGACGGAAAACAGTTGAAGGGGGTCACGTCATCCCGGTTCATTTGGGGCAAGAACGCTGAAGGCCGGCCTGGAATCCGGGCCCTGAACCAGGATCACTACGATGAGATGAAATCCGCCCTGGAAAATAGCAAGTACAAGGGCATTGCTGACGTGTATGTCACGCTCCGCAAAGGCCTGGACCGCTCATTGGCCAA
>Ga0209719_1001470_pt1 | contig 28805 bp, 21 predicted proteins | sample AD_JPNAS2_MetaG_FD_184421 | JGI IMG/M metagenome (GOLD analysis project Ga0209719, IMG submission 184421) | Active sludge microbial communities of municipal wastewater-treating anaerobic digesters from Japan - AD_JPNAS2_MetaG (SPAdes) (version 2) | ecosystem: Engineered > Bioreactor > Anaerobic...
CTGCTTTTTTCAATCAGAGCAGAGCCCGCAGACCCGCCAAGCCGGGTCTGCGGGCTCTCCTCTATCCCAATAGGCGGAGCTTCTCCGCTCCTATATCCAGCACTTACTGCTTCAATATACTCTGCTGTGGGTATCTGGTTGATCATTCACTCCCATCCTTGAGCGCGCCCTCCCATCCTTGAGCGCGCCATCATTAATATTCTGTTCAACCCCTTTTGCCAAAGCCCGAGCTTGATCACATTCGGTTTTTCGCGGGTCTTTCGGATGGTCTTTCTTATCCGCTGGATTGTTTGGGGCTGGGGAATGGCCTCGTTGTGAGGTCTCACCAGCAGTCCTGGCAGTGGTATTAAGGTTGTCCGAGTTGCTCTGGCCCTGTGTCTGTGTGGCTTGCCCAGTGTCTGGATCTGAGGAATCGGAGTCGCAAGTGACATGGCTGGTTACGACGAAGGTTTCATAATAAGTCTCTGAAAATTCCTTTGCCATTTTGGGATCGTATACACTGGTCACCCAAGAAACCTCCCAGCATCGCATCCCCAAAATATCCCAAGCATTGAGGCCGGTATTGGCGCAATAGGCGTAGAGGTTGAGTCCGCCTTGTTCGTGGATGGGGTCGCGGTTGATGAAGCGGCCGTGCTTGGGGTTGTAGAAGCGGAGGCCGAAGTAGACCCAGCCGGTTTCCGGGTCGGTGAACTGGGTGGAGTGGCCAAAGGCAAAGGATGAGGCGTTGCCGGAGGACGCGATCACTTGTCCGGTGGCATTGTACTCGTAGCGTGCGGCGACGGAGCCGGAGGCATCGAGGTAGCCGGTCACGTTGCCGTGGAGGTCGTACACGGGATAGTAGATGAGGCCGCCTTGCCTGACTGCGAGGAGGCCGGCTGCGCCGGCCCCGCCGGAAATGTCCGGGCCCCAGAGGTAGGTTTTGGCGAGGGAGGCTCCCGTCTGGGCGGTGCCGGCATTGAGCTCGGCGATGAGTTTCCAGCCGCTCCAGACGAATTTGGTGGAGGCGGTGATGGCGGCGGTGGGGCCGCCCGAGCGGACGGTCTTTCGCACGCGGCGCCCCAGATAGTCGTAGGCAAACTGGAGGGTCTGCGTCCCGTTTTTGCGGACCATCTGGGTGAGGCGGTTTTCGGCGTCGTAGGAGCAGGTCCAGGAGCCGTCGGCGGTCATGTTGCCATCGGCGTCGTGTTGGAGTCCGCTTTCGGCCTGCGCGCCGGAGATGGAGGGGTGTTGGTTGAGGCTATTGGCGGAGCCGCCGGCCGCGCCAGTGCCATAGGTGGTCACCGCTCCGTTATGGGTCTGTGTCGTGCGATTGCCAGCCTGGTCAAAGGCCCATGCAAAGCTGCGTGTGGTGGCGGCGCTGTTGGTGGAGGAGATGAGCTGCCCGCGGGCATCGTACGTGTAGGTGTTGGTACTGCCGTTGCCGGTTTCCCCTCCGAGGACTTGCGATGCGCGGCGTCCGCTGGAGTCGAAGGTGCCGCTATAGTCGCCTTTGGCGGCCCCCGCCCAGGTGGTGCGGAGTCGCTCCAGCGCATCGCGATTGGAGAGCAGGGTGCGGGTCTGGACGTAGGAGCCGGCGGTCAACGACTCCACCCAATCGGTATTGGCTTTATACGCGAGCCCGAAGGAGGCCCCGGAGCCAGCCAAGACAGTGACCCGCCCGGTGCTCGGATCGAAGGTGGCGAGGGTCTCGGATTCTATGGCGCTGCCGTTCTTAAGCTGGATGCCCGTTTGTTGCCAGGGTTTGTCGTCGGCATACGTGGCTTGAATCGTCCGATTGGCGCCATAGAACCCGGCTGGCAAGGTCTCGGTGTGCCATCGGAATAGGATGGCGCTTAATGCATCCGACTCATCAAGGTGCAAATCCAAAACTTGCGAGGCTTGGGAAACGTGGCAGCCTTTGCCGTGTCTCATCCTTTCATGAACCCAACACGTTTTACCCTGGTTGCCGTGGCGGTGGCCGCACTGTCGCTCGCGGGTTGCAGCACGGTGGACAGCCGCATCAAGGAGAAATCCTCGACGTTCCAATCGCTCGACGCGCAGGCGCAGGAGAAGCTGCGCCAAAGCATCATCGAGATCGGTAATTCGCCTGACATGGTGTACATCGCGCTCGGCAAGCCCGACGAGATGATCGAGCGCACGACGGCGGCGGGTAAGGAGGAGGTTTGGGTTTACCAGACTTACACGCAGGAGTGGGCCGGCCAGAGCCATGCCTATTACGCTCGCCGCATGCGTTTCGAGCCCAGGTCCAGGCGCTACTACATGTTCTGGGAGCCGGTTTATGCCGACTATTACAACGAACACGTCGAAGACCGGCTCCGCGTGACTTTCAAGGACGGGAAGGTGACGGTCATCGAGCAGGTGAAGAAGTAAACGGGGCACACTTCGGTCTGTGTGCCGGCAGGCGCAAGGAGGATGGCTCCTTGCGCTTTTTTGTCGTTGCACGGAGCGCTCAGGGGGCGGCGGCGAGTTTGCGGTCGACGATCGGGCGCAGTTCGGAAAGCAGGGAGGTGCCGACCGGGAAACGCGGGAAGACCTGCCCTGCGACGAGGTAGACGAAGTAGCGTCCGTGCGCGTAGGCGGTGCGGGCTCCCTCGGAGTCGATCCAAGTGGCGTGGTTGTCGGAAAGGGATTGGCGGTTGTGTGCACCGAGAATCCGCGTCGCGTAGTCGCGGACTTTGGCGCGGGCCTTTTCAGGAGATTGGCAGTCGACGATGCTCACGGAGACGCGGGCGAAGCGGTCGAAGTCGACGTTGCTCGGCGTGATGAGTTCCTGCTTCTCATCAGACCAGCGGTAGCCGGGATCTTTGGATATGTAGAACTCCTGCGCACCAAGCCGCACGCCGCCGGTGGCATGGAGGTTGCCATCTTCGCCGTAGTCCTCGTCGGGTTTCCCGGCGCCCTCGATCTCGCGGTCGAGATTTTTCCCCTGCCAGTTCACGTAGTACCAGCCTGAGGGCAGGTCGTCTGGGATGATGAAGAATGGGGAGACACGGGCGGCGGCCTTCGGGCTCGCAACAGGCTCTGCGGGGGCGGGGTCGCTGGCGACGGGGGCGGCCGGGACGGCGGGTTTGGGCGCGAGAGGTTTCGGCTTGGCGGGGGGCTTGGGTGGCGTGGGCGCCTGGACTTTCGGGGCCTGCACGGTGGGCGTGGTTTTGGGCGCCTGTGGAAGTTTCATCTGGAGTGCGACGCGGGCCTTGAGGCGTGCCTCGGCCAGCCGGGCCTGAATTTCCGCGGCCTGGTTGCGGCAAAGTTCCTGTTGGAGGCGGGCTTCCATGCGGGTGGCCCAAAAGTCGTCGATGCGTTTCTCGGCGCCAGCCTTGAGCCGCTCGCCGACGAGTTCCTCGTTCCAGCCGCGCGCGGAGGAGAGCTGGCTGAGCATGCGCGTTTTCACGAGATAGTAGCCCGAGTTGCGGACCGTGGTGGCTTCCGTGAAGGCGTCGGCGCTGCTGGCGCCGCCATGGGTGCGGTGCTCCTTGTACACGGCGTACATTTTTTCGTCGAAGGCGGGGACGACGATGTGGTCGCGGATCAGCTCAAGGGCGCTCTTGTAGGCCTTGGCTGCGGCGAGGGCGGAGAGGGCGGGCGCGGGGACGAGTTTCTCCATGGCCGCGTCCACGGCCTTGCCCCACTGCCACTCGGCGATCGTGGCGAGCGCCTCGGTGTCCTGGGCGGCGAAGAGCTGGTCGACGACTTTGACGGCGGTCATGGTGTCCTTGAGATTGTCGAAGGGCGCGGGTTTCTCCTGGTAGAGCAGGCCAAGGGCATCGGTGGTCATGTCGGTGCCTTTGGCGGCCTCCTCGATGAGCTCTTCGGTGGAGAGTGGGGCGAGGCCCTGCGCCGGACAGAAGAGCGGGGCGAGGGCGGAGAGGAGCGTGGTGAGGATGAGGTGGCGGAGTGCTTTCATGGGGCGGTTGGCTGAGGGAAAAGGAGTCGCCCTGCGTGCGAAAGGCAACGTGGACGGTGCGTGAGTTTCCATGGGTGCCGGTTGATGCGTGGCCGGAGGCGGGCATCTTTGGTGCCGTATGCAGGAGACACTTGTGATGACGATCATCGGGGCGGACCGGCCGGGGCTCGTGGAGCTGCTCTCCACCTGTGTGGCGGAACACGGGGGAAGTTGGTCGGAAAGCAGGCTGGAAATCCTCGACGGACAGTTTGCCGGGCTCGTGCGGGTGCGGCTCCCGGGCGAGCGGGTGGAGTCGTGTCTGCGCGCGCTCGGTGCGCTGGACTCACAGGGGCTGCGCGTGGTCGCGCAACCGGCGCGCGAGGTGACCGATGGGCAGGGGATGATCGTCACCCTGGAGGTGTCGGGACGGGATCGTCCCGGGATCGTGCATGCACTCGCCGTGGTGTTGGCGGAGCATCAGGCGAACATCCGGCAGTTCGCGTCAGAATGTCTGGAGTCAACCCAGGGCGCGGCGGCGATTTTCCAGGCGCGCGCGACGATTCATGTGCCGGCGGCCTCTTCACTCGCGGCCTTGCGGCACGGTATCGAGCGGGTCGCGGCGGAGCTGCCGCTGGAGGTGCGTTTCCTCGCGCCGGATTGAGTCAGGCTCAAGCGGTTCAGGCGTGGGTGGCGCGTGGTTTCGGCGAACTGCCGGGGCGCGTGGTCGGGCGAGGTGCGGGCGTTTGGCGTCGTGCCCAGAGCTCCCACATGAGGACGGCGCCGGCGACGGAGACGTTGAGCGATTCGACGGCCTGGGTGCCGGGCAACGTGACCAAGCGCGAGCAGGCTTTGGCGACTTCGGGGGCGAGGCCGTGCTCCTCGTTGCCGAGTACGAGCGCGATGGGCGTGGGCGCGGCTCCGTGGACCTCCGGGCGGCCGCCGCGTGCGGCGGCGCCGACGACATCGTAGCCGGCGGTGCGCAGCGCGGACAGAAATGCGGGCAGCGCGGGGACGCGCCAGACGGTGATGGCTTCGAGGCCGCCTTCGGCGACGCGGTAGGCGGCGTCGTTGGGGCGCGCGGCGGTCGGGGCATCGGGGATGATCAGGTGGCGCACGCCGAAAAACGCGGCGGTGCGGGCGAGCGCGCCGAGGTTGTGTGCGTTGCCCACGCGGTCGAGGACGAGCAGCGGCTGTTTTTGCGCGGCCCAGGCTGCGAGCTCGCGCGCTGGCGGGGCCTGCAACTCGGGCGCATCGACGATGGCCACGATGCCGCCGTGGTGCATGGAGCCGGCGACTTTTTCGAGCTCGGCGGCGGGCACGCAGCGATAGACGCGGCGGCTGGCGGCGAGGGCACGGCAGATGGTGCCGATGCGGCGGCCCGTGGCTTCGTCGAAGAACAAGCGTTTGATGGCGGCGGGATCGCGTTGCCAGCGGGCTTGGACGGCGGCGAGGCCGCAGAGCGTGAGTTCGTTTTTGTGCACGTGGAGGGGAGTTTGTGGAGGTGGGCGAGGGGCGTCGAGCCCGGCGTCGGGTTGCACGCTTGCTTTTGGGGAAGCGCGGGGCAGGGTGAGGGCCTGTTCTTTGCCGATCGACTGCGAGCGACTGCCCGCGTCGGTCCGGAAAATGCCCGATTTTGGGGGTGTTCTGGATTCGACCCTTGGTTGGAGCGCGCCGTTGCCTGTCGAGAGTGAGGGACTCTCGTAAATCTCCCTTCAAAACAATAAGCGGCACCTACGAAGAAATGCCCCTGGCGGCCTAAGTTGCCACCACGTTTGTCCAGCGACACCTGCTAGCTGAAACAAACGCCGACAGCAGGCATGGCCCGTGCGGGCGTCTCCGGCGCACGAGCAAGTACCTTCATCCGGCGGCTGGCCCGAATCGAGCGCGTGCTGCGGCATGAGGCGGGCGAGATCAAAGCAGCGCTACACAGGTAGATGCGGTTCGTAAAGGCCAGGGGGACCGGGGTTCAAATCCCCGCACCTCCACCATCTTGTTTCAGAGGGAAAAGCCGATCTTTTGGATCGGCTTTTTCTGTTTAAGGACAGGTTCCTGACAGCGCAGAATAGGTATGAGGGTGGCTCCCAATAGCTTCAGCGAACAGCCTCCTTCCCCTCGGCGCCCAGAGACGCTTCTGGGCTGAGCAAATCAAAGAGTATGGACCGAAGGTGATATATTCCCAAGGGAGCCTACGGCAGCATCTGACCGTTTTAAGAGAGCCTCCGAACGTTCAGGGAAACCCTTTAGCCCCAACGCCGGATATGTCCCTGTAAGATAAAATACATCAATCGGCGCCAGGTTCATAATGGTGCAGTTCTGGACGTTCAAATCTGGCGATACGCACTTGCCAGTCGTCGCGCCTTAGATCGTCTGCGTCCCTTCACTTACCACGTAGGTCGTCCAAGAACTCAGAGGCAGGCTCGGTGCTGGTGATGAGCAGATGGTCACGTGCCCGCGTGCATGCGACGTAGAGCAGGTGCCGTTCGGTGTCGTAGACTTCCTGGAGATCGCCCGTGTCCCCGACGGACTCGATGCGCGCCTGAAGCGGAACGACCTCGTCATCGCAGGCCATGACCGCGACGGCGCGGAATTCGAGCCCCTTGGCGAGGTGCATCGTGCAGAGCGCCGCGCGTCCGGACGAAACGTCCACGCGTTCATCGAGAGTCTTGAAGTCGATCTTTGCCTCACGCAAAGCGGCTTCGGCCCTCACAAGTTGCTCGGTCGAGCGAACAAAGACTGCGATCTCATGGGGCGCGAGTCCGTCAGCAATCCGATCGCGAATCCAACCGCCGACATGCTTGGACTCCTCGGGCTGAGTCTCGAAAGTTCGAATGGTCGGCGCTGGCCCATTGAAAACTGACACGGTTTCCCGCCGGTCTTCCTTGTTACCATCCACGTCGGTCATTTCGCCGGCAAGCAAGCGGTCGGCTTGCGTTCGGATCTGGTGAGACGTGCGGTAGTTGACCCGCAGGGTGCGGGAGCGACCGCGCACATCCACGCCGAGCGCTTTCCACGAGAATGGTGTTTGGAAAATCCGCTGACCGAGGTCGCCCGCGAAAAACAAGGCGTCTTCGCGACGAACAAATGACGAAAGGAATCGCAGGTGCGGCACGCCGATGTCCTGCGCTTCATCGACGACAGCGAAGTCGAACGGAGGATTCTTCGCTTTCCCGATGGCGACTGCCGTGGACGTGAACAGCGTCGCCGCCGTCACCGCTCCGCGTGCAGCGATGTTCGCCCGCACGAGTTCCATGATCGACCAGAGAAGTTTCCGCTGGGATTCGGGCAAACGAGTCTTGCGACCGAGCCGGGCGACGTCGCGGTAGCCATCCCAGGTCGTCAACTGCCAGGCATCGACGACTTGATCCCATTCGGATAGGAGGAAACGAAGACTGAATTTGTGGCCGGTGGCCGATTGTGATGCGGCCAGCATGGCGGTCTTCAATTCTTCCGACGAAATCAACTTTGCAGGACCGACCAACGAGCGGTGAAGGCGTTGGGCGATCGTATCGAGCGAGGCCACGTCGATCCTGTCCGCCAGTTGAGGCTGGCTGCCGACAAGGCGCTTGAGCTTGGTGTGCAATGCGCTCGCAAGCGTGTCGGAAAATGTTGTCAGCAAGACCCGCGAATCGGGATTGTCTTTGGCCAGATGTACTGCGCGGTGAAGTGCGACGATGGTTTTTCCCGTGCCTGCCGAACCCGCAACGCGGGCCGGACCACGATAGTCGCGCTCGACCATCTGCCGCTGCTCGGGGTGGAGAAAGACCGTCCACTTGTCCCATGGGTACTCGAGCGCCTGCATGAGTTCGTCCACGTTGGCCATGATCCGGAATCGGCGTTGCGCATCCGGGTGGTCGAAGGGATTTGCAGGTGCCGCTGTCGTTTCCGCTGCTCGTGGTTTCCCGCCGGTGGCAAGTTCCAGCAGGGCCTCGGCTGCCTCGCTGGGCAGGTATTCCGTCAGTCCGAGCAGGGTCTCCTCGGTCGCCGATCTGACATCGTTCAGCCACCCTGTGGGCACACCAAAACCAAGCAATTCGTCGTCGCTGAAGCCGGCGAACAGGGGCTCGGACCTGGACTTCTTCACAGGCGTAGGAACCGGTGCTTCGACATACTTCGGGACGAGTATCTCCTTCACCGTCTCGCGAAGCTCCACCATCTGGGCTGCGCCTGTCTTCGGGTGGGTTTCGAGCCGTCGCCGTTCCGCCCAGGCGTAGGCCTTGTCGTGGTGATCGGCATAGCACAGCAGCAGGCCCCCCGAAGTCTTGTGCACGATCAGGCGGATGTCGGAACCCGCTCGCACGGACCAAAAATTCTTGTCTTTGGAATGATCGATCTTGTGGAAACTCATCCCCGGATTCGCCGGGTTCATCTGCAGGTCGAACGCTGTCGTCTTGACCGCCTTCTGCTCGTCTCCTGTCAGACGGGCAAGGCTATCGGTGAAGGTGTCGGCGATTCGGAAGTCCATGATTTGTTACATTCCGCGGGTCAGATCGTGGAGGTCCTCAACCAACATATCGGCAGCGATCAACCTCGCTTTCAGGTCCGCAGGGATGGCAGGAGCAATCGCGACAAACTCAATTGTCCAGCCCCTGTATTTCCCATGTGCGTTGAGGAATGATTCAGCCCCCGACTTCAATCCACCAAGTGAGGCAAACAACTTGTCGGGGTCACGGCGGCAGGTGCCGAAACGAATGCGGCTATTCTTCTCATCCAGAGCCACTAAGTCGATTTCCACGTCGCCACGATCCCAGTAGCCGCAGATGCGTTCACTGAGCGGAAAGTCTCCCAATCCCAGACGGCTTCGCTCTTCATAGAGTTGGCCGACGAGGGATTCCAACCCAAACCCTTCCACGGTGGCTAAGCGCTCGTCGGCCTGCGCCAGGAGTTCTTCCAAGGGACGAAACGCCGTGGCCGCGACAGGCCGTTGCAAGGCCGACAGCCATGCCCGCAGAAAATTATCCCGGATATAGTAGCGCCCGCTGCGCGCCTTGGTCGGAGCGAAAATCGGGAGCTTGCGCTCGATCATGCGATAGCGCTCGGTGAGGATTTTGAGGTAACCCCCGACCTGCTTGGCCTCACCGATTCGCGATACCTGGGCGATTGCCGCCTCAATGTCAGCGTTGGTGCAGCCCGGATGCCTAGCCAAATGCTGCAACACCATGTCGTAGCGGCCTCGCAACTCTCGTAGGAACCAGTTGTCGGCTTCTCCTCGCAGCGGCGAGGAGCTGGAGAAAAACATTTGGCGCAGCAGCTGACGTCGATCCGTGTTGAGCACGCCTTGTTCGAAGGCATCGCGATAGAACTTGGGCACGCCCTCGAATAGATTCCAGAGAAAGAGCAGGCGGCACGGATTGTCATCCGCGTGTGTCCGCAAGATTTCCAAGATCGAGCCAATGTCTAAATGCCCCAGGTCGAGCCGATCCGTCGTTCGGTTGAATAGCGGGGCGCTTCGGTCTTCCAACAAGGCCGCCATCTCGGCGTGCAATGATCCAAGCACAATCAGACCACCCTTAACTGCTGAGGAAATGGCAGATAGCCGGTCCACCTCCGCCTGAAGGAATGAGCAGAAATCGCTAAGCTGCTTGCGATGGAAATACTGGAACTCATCAATGGCGATGATCCGGCCGGTTTCGGCCAGGCGTCCGATCAACTTCGCCAAATCGGCTAGGTCGGACACCCGGTCGGACATTCCAAAGGTCTCCAGATAGCCGTTGCAGGCGGCGATCACGCCCACCGGATCGGAGTCCGGTATCTGGATGTAGAGTGTCCGGGCACGCTCTTCGGTATTCAGCGCTTCCTGGATTAATGTGGTCTTACCGATGCGACGACGGCCTGAGATTTGCAGAAAAAACCACCGGCGCCGATCCAGGATGGCGCGCAGCTGAGCTAATTCGGAACGCCGGCCATAGAAACTCCATGAGTTGGGTGTCGGCATGTTGGGGTGTTAAGGTAAAAGTTTTTATGTTAGAGGAGACAAATCCGCATGCTACTATCAAATAGCTCCTAGTGGATAAAAGGAGTGGCACAGTATGCGTGTCAGGTGCGGAACACTTTCATCACCTCGTCGCCGAGGTGGTTGATAACTTTGACGGCGATGCGGCCGGACTTGGGTTTTTCGAACGGGCGCGAGATGGCGCTCTTCAGTGTCTCCCATGCCTCGGCGTTGATCTCGGCCTTGAGTGTTGTCTTGAGTGACCCGTAAGGATCGTTCTGACCGAGGAAGTAGGCGTGGCGGACGAAGAAGCTCTCCTCGTTGTAGTCGGTGTCGATGAACCAGCAGGCGATCTCGTCGGTGCTGCTGGACTCCACCTTGCCGAGCTGGGGTTTGAATACGTCGACGCCGTTCACCTTCACGCGCAGGCGGCCGTCCTTCTCGGTGATGAGGTCGATGTCCGGCTCGCCGAAGATCACGAAAAGGTTGCCTTTGCCGGTATTCTTCAGGTCTTCGGCCATGTGCAGGTCGGCGTTCATACGCGCCTTCAGAACGGGGACGCGGCCTAGCTTGCTGAACTCGGTCGCGTGCGCCTCGTAGTTGAAGGCGCAGGCAATGAGCACGTCGAATCCGGCGTCGCCTGCCTCGCGGGCGGCTTTCACCAAATCGGGACGTGCGACAGTGCCGAACTCGGGGCCGATGAAGATGCCTGCTCGTTTCTCAGCGCCACCTTCCTGGTAACGACCTTCGGCACAGACATACTCGCCCGGCCATGGTGCAAGCGATGTGAACGTGATGCGGTCTTCCTTGTGTGCCTGCTGAACGCCTGCGGTCTTGAGGTTATCGAGGATGATTTGCTCGAAATTCCGCTCTGCGCCAAATCCAGCTTTCTCTTCTTTGACGGCGAGGGGATCGATCAGTTCATCGTTCTCGTCGACGCCAAGCACGCGGTGAGGTGACAGACTTTCGACCGTGAATGGACCGGCTACTCGGACCTTCTTTTTGTCCTCGTAAGGCTTGTCGTAGAGGTATTCGAACTCGGCCTTCGCCGCGATAGATGCATCGATCTCCTTCTGGCGCGCGATACGAGCCTGCCACCAATCAGCGTGCAGCTTCTTCGCAGACTCCGGCCACGCCTTGTCCGTCTCGCGCGGGATCTCCCACTCAGGCCATTGCTTCTTGAGCGCGGCGTTGAGCTTCTCGCGCAGCGGCTCCAGCACCTGCTGCCACTTGTCCCAAATGACATCGATCTCCGCATTGTTGGCGATAGACTTGAGCGTGATATGCGGGACACGCTCGTAGACGAAACCGTGGCGAATGTTGCCCTGCACCGGTTGCGAACTAGGTGCGGTGCGGGTGACTTCGGCTTCCTTTAGCTGGCCCTCGCGAGAATCGGCCAGCAGGTAAAAGGGATAACGTGCGCCCATGATGCGAGCGCGAGCCAGCGCCAGCGCCACGCGCGAGGTATCAATTGTGATCCAACGGCGGCCCCATTGCTCCGCGACGGTGGCGGTGGTGCCGGAACCACAGGTTGGGTCGAGCACGAGGTCGCCGGGATCTGTAGCCATAAGAATGCACGCTTGTGCAACGCGGACATTCGTTTGAACCACGTATACTTTGTTCTGTGCACCCGCTAAGCCATCCGTCCAGATGTTTTGAGTATTTACCGAGGGCGAGTCATCATATCCCTCGACATAAAATGGACGCTTGTCTCCGGGCTTTACACGGCCTGCGTAGTGTAAGCGTCTGAGCCCGATCGGGTGATGCGTCCGCCAGTGTCTGCCTAGCCCTGGGAAGAAATCCTTCCCGAAAACGTTCCATAGTTTGTTCTCCGCATCACCTCCGCCGTCTTGGGTGAGTGTTATGTCGTCACGGAAAGGTCGCCAGCCGGGAGGGATCATCTCCGGATTCTCGCGCCACTCCTTCGGTAAGGGCGCTGCTTCGCCCTTATCATTCCACGCTTTTGTGTACTTAGTGTAATCGACATCGGTTAAGCTCGCTGCCTTCCAGGTTTTCCTAAATTTCAGAACCGATTTCCTTTTCGCATATAAAAGAAGATAATCGGCGATGTTCGCAGTGTAGTCGCTCTCTTGATGATGGGTCTTTTTGAATGTAACAAGTCCCACGAAATTTTCATCACCGAACACTTCATCCATCACCGCGCGCACTCGATGAACGTTCTCGTCGCCAATCTGCACAAATATCGAGCCGGAATCACCGAGGAGATCACGGGCAACAGTGAGACGATCGCGAATATATGTGAGAAAGCTGTGGATGCCATCCCTCCAGGTGTCTCGAAAGGCCTTCACCATTTCAGGCTCCCGAGTGATGTGTTCGGACCTACCGTCCTTAGGTTTATTGTCGGTGGTGCTCCACTGAAAGTTGCTGTTGAACTTGATGCCGTAGGGCGGATCGAAGTAGATGCATTGCACTTTTCCGCGCAGGCCTTCGCGCTCTGCCAGCGACGCCATGACCTGGAGTGAATCGCCGAGGATCATACGATTGCTCCAGTGCTGGTCGTGCTGATAGAATTCAGTCTTGTCCGCACCCTCTGGCACGCCGTTGAAGTCCGCAAACAGGTCGATCTGAGCTTCGGCGACTTTCTTGTCGAACTTCGTGCGTACTAGTAAATCGTCCACCAAAACCTGGGGATGGATCTTCTCCTGAATGTAGAGTGGCGGAGCGTGAACGACGAGGTCGCTCCAGTCCTGCTCATCCTTGCCTCGCCAGACGAGCTGAGGATCAAGGTCGCGATTGCGGCGTTCGTAGGCCACCCGGATCGGGTCCGACTCCTCCTGCTTGAGCACAGATTGATGCTCCGCCGTGGGGATGTTCTTACGTTTGGCGTCGCCGTGCTTGAGGGTCTCGACGGTCTTGGGTGTTGGGGCTTTCTTGGCCATGTCGTTTGAAAGGGTTTAGTTGGTCGGTGTAGTCGCGGCGGCGATCATCGAATCAAACGCGCTCTGCACCTTGGCGGCGAAGTCGGATTCGATTTGGTAGATCTCGGTGAACTCGGAGAATGCCCAGCGTCCGTAACGCTGGAGATGGTTCACGCCGGGAATCCAGTAGGTCTCCATCGTGGCCTTCTTCTCCTTCGCGTCTTCGCGACGGTAGCCTTTGATCTCGACGATCAGGTGAAGCAGGTCTGGCGAACCGTCCGCCCGCGGAGGCCGTCCGTCGTCCACGAGGACGATGAAATCAGGGAGGTATTTTCGGTTTTCCGTGCCGTAGCGGTACGGCACCTCCAAGCCGAGATTGTGATTCTTGACGTAGGCACGAACCTTCGGGTGCGACTCCGCGACGCGACAGAACTCGGCCTCCCAGTCGCTGTCGAGAACGACCCAGTTTACGTGGCATCGTTGGGAGCTGGTTTCCCAACGGTCGGGTCGCGAGGTATTGAACCGAACGTAGGCGGATGAACCGGTTGGGTTGTAGGGATCGAGCAGCGCCTTGATCGGACGTTCGCCAAGAAACGCCCGGGTGATGCCGGCCGCGATCTTGTTGCACGCCATGTCGGCCAGTTGCTGGTGGATGAGGAGCGCTGGGTAGGTGTCGCCTTTGCAGACCAGGTAGCCGTCGATCCACTGCTTCGTGATTCGCTTGAGCTGGCCGAAAAGGTGGAGCTGCGGGTCTTCGCCTGCGTCGCGGAATTTCGTGTAGAGGAGTCGCTGCGTGAGGTGGAAGAGCAGCGTGGACGGACGCATGTCCCCAAGATGCTCCAGCCCCATCTCAGCGCCCTCGCCAATGATGCCGGAATTGAGCGTCTTCGACGGACCGACCAAATCGGGAGTCAGCTCCAACGTGGACTCGTCGTTGAAGTCGGCGTGCAAACGCTCTTCGGGCAACTCCACGCGATAGCCGACGACGCGAGGGAAGCGGATTTCGAGAGCGTCGCGGTCCGGGCGGATCGCTTTGACGGCGACCGTCTCACGCGGCGGCTGCGGCGGAGCAACCACAGGCTTGGCCGTGAAATCGAACGGAATGCCGAAAATGTCGGCATACTCGACATTGAACAGGCCTTCTTCGTTCAGCTCGTAGGACTGGCGGCGGAGAGCGCGGCCGATGACCTGCTCGCACAGAAGCTGAGTGCCGAACGCGCGAATGCCGAGCACGTGTGTGACCGTGTTCGCATCCCATCCTTCGGTCAGCATGGAGACAGAGACAACGCAGCGGATCGAACCGCCGAGCGTGCCCGCCTTGCCAACGGTGTTCATGACCTCGCGAAGCAACTCCTGATCGGCGAGGTTGGCACCGGCTTGCGCGTCGCCGGTTCGCTCGACGATTTCCCGCCGGAAGCGCTCGATCTCGTCAGCCGCCATTGCGCGGAAGCTGTCGTCAAGCGCGTCACCGGCCTCAAGTTGCTCGCTGTCGATGAGAAGCGTGTTCGGCCGAGGCAGCGAATTGCCGGTGGTCTCGTCGAAGTTGCTGAACAGAGGCAGTCGCCCGTGCTCCAGCTTCGACGTGCCGTCCTCGCTCTTGCGGTAGAAACCCGAGATGTAGTCGTAAACGAGTTTCGAGATGGCGGTGTTCTGGCAGACGATGATGAAGCACGGCGGGACTTTTATCCCCTTCTCCTGCCAAAGCTTGAAGGTCTTCTCGTAGTGCCCGTAGAGCGCCTGAATCGCAGTCTGAAGTTTGGTCGGGAGTGTCAGCGGATCGAGATCGAGGTCACTCCCGCGCCCCTTCTTCGGCATCTCCTTCCGGATGTTTTCCCAGAGGTCGCGGAACATCGGCATTTCCTTGCCGGGAATGTTTTCGGCGACGGGCACGCGCGGGAGTTTCACGATGCCGCACTCGATGGCGTCCATGAGCGAGAAATCGCTCGCTGTCCATGGGAACAGGGTGCCCTCGGCGTAGCCCGACCCGCGAAGGAAGAACGGGGTCGCGGAGAGATCCATCACGCGGAGCACGCCGAGTTTTCGATTCACGGCCTCCAACCCGGAGATCCAGAGACGGGCGGCCTCGTTGTTCTTCTCAGCCTCTTTCTTGTCTTCGCCCTTCAGGTCGTCGTCGTCCTCCTCGGGAGGTTTTTCGCGGTAGCAGTGGTGCGCCTCGTCATTGAGCACGACTATGTTTTTCAGGCCCATGAGGTCCGGCATGACGCGCTGGATCATCTGGCCTTCGGTCTCAAGTGTATTGAGTTCGTCGCCTCCTCGACCTTGAAGAAGGGCTCGTCCACCGGAGGATAGTTCGACGCGCTCACGCAGTTTGAATGCGTGAAAATTGGTGATGACCAGCTTCGCGCGTTGGAGGTCCTCCAGCATTTCCTGCGGCACCAATTCGCGATGAGCATAGTAGCTATCTGGGTCGTGGGGCTGGAGAACGCGTAGGCGGTCTTTGATGGTCAGGCCTGGTGAAACGATGAGGAAACCACGCGAAAAATTTTTACTATTCGGACGGCGGACGGCGTTGATCGTCTGCCATGCAATGAGCATCGCCATGACCGTCGTCTTACCGGCCCCCGTTGCGAGCTTGAGGGCGAGGCGATTGATCTCGGGATTCGCCTCGCGATTGGCGGCGGCGAGAAGTTCGAGGACTCGCTTTCCTGCGGCGGTGTGTGGGGCGACTTCGTTCAGCCAAATGGCTGTCTCGACTGCTTCAACCTGGCAAAAGAAGGGGCGGACACCGCTGAACTTGTGATGTCTCCAGTGCTGAAGGAGGCGGGTGGTCTCTGGAGTTACCTGCCACAGATTGACCGGCAACTCGCGCCATTGATCAACGTGCTGACGGATTTCGTTGATGACGGAGGTCGGGTCATACTGCTGCTTCGCTGTTGAAACTCCCTTGCCCTCGTCGAAGACGATGGTGGTTTGCGCCCCGGAGGCGGCGCGACGCTTCTTGGGCTTCGGGATTGGAGTGATGAACTCAGCCCGGCGGCGTTTCTCGATGATCTGCTGCGTCGGTTGCCCTTGGGCGTCCAACTCCCAGTGCTTCGTAGGGCAGTCGTACGGGCTATTGAGGATCGGGTGCTCGAAGAAGGGGTTGGACATGACGCAAGGGTGGGAGCGGATACTGGAGATTGTCTCTATGCATTACACAGCTACGTCTGGCGAGGCAGACGTTTATAAAAAACGCATGCGCAGGCCTCAGGTCTGCTTTTCTGGGCAGACTGGAAGTCTGCGCTAGTGCGTCCATGAAACCATGAACTCAGTCTGTGAAAGTCAGAACCTCCTTGGAGGCAGAAACTGGGGAGCAGCCGAAGGCAACTGCGTCGCGACAATGCGGGGTGGGGAGCAGCCGGAGGCGGAAGGTTGGTCCCAAACGGAAGTGAACTCGATTCGGCGAACCAACTGGGCGAGCTTGCTAGCGAAGGGCAAAGCCTGCTGCGAGTGCGGCGAGCCGGCCACGGTGCAAACACTGCCGGGGCTGGAGACCGGACGGTTGGGATGTGGTTGGAGTGGGAACGACCGGAAGGGGGCATGGGATAAGTGGAGAGACCGGCGCGAGGGGCTGCCCCGTGTCGGAGTCAGAGTGTCTATAGTAGCGTCGAAGCCGGGTAACGCAGGGGGAGTGAAGGGGCCCAGGAAGGTGAATGCGCGATGAAAGCGCCAAGGGAAAGAAGACCTGCGATAGTTCCCGCGAGGGATAAGCAAGCAGGAGAGGCCCACCGCCGTCGGGCGTGGGCCGACCCCGGGGTGTGGTCGGAGCGCATGCTGACGAGCTGGGCTTGTTCAGCCTGGCGCAAGCCCATGCCTCGGCCTGTCAGTCTCCACGCTGAGAAACTCACCGACTGGAGATCCGCCCGTCCGGTTCGGCGGGGGGAGCGGGGCAACTCAATGCCCCGTTCCTACCCCGATCGACGGGCCGAGTAGCTCAACCCGAGGGGCATCTGGCCGGCTGCGTCAGCTACCAAGCGGAGCTGGTTGCGTGGAAGGGGAGGGGTAATGCCGATGCGGCCTGACGGCCGAATTCTTCCAGCGACTGCCAGCCGCGTGTTTCCTCAGTGTATCTCGGGTCAAGGTAGTACGCTACGCGTCTCCACCACGCCCAAGGTAGGCCTTCGCTTCCCCTTCGTCGGGAGGCGGAGCCTCCTGTCCTCGGCGCTCTCGGCCGGGCTTTGACTTTTCCTCGCTGATTGGAAAACGCCAATCGGCAGGTCCCCGATAAGGCTCATGAAGAGCACACGGGAGAGCGGTCGAGAGGCTCAATGCTATGAGCGACACAAACAGTCTCTTCGGTGAATGCATCTACTCCTACTCCCGCAGCCAGGCCTTGGCGGACGGGGTACTCGTCGACCTCAGTGAGATCGAGACGATCAAGGCGCACTGGAAGTATCCGTTCGCGTGCAGCGCGATGGTGTGGGAGATCATCGAAGCCGCCCTGCAAAAGGACGGTCAGGATCTCAACGGGATATGCCACGACATCTCCTGGATGGCGTTGATCGCGGTCCGGACCGGGCGTCAGGGCGCCGGCCAGATCCACTTCAAGGTCATCATCGCCGGGACCAAACACGCCTTGAAACTGCACATCGGTCCTGGTGACGATCCGGCCCCGGTTCTCACGCTCATGCTTCCTTCTGAGGACTGAGCTCGGGGGCTTCGGCCCCCTTTTTGCGGTCGGCGAAATGCTGGTCGCTTTGCAGCGCCATGCCGATGCTCGCTTCGCTCGAATTCTTCTAGCAACTGCCCGTCCGCTGGTCTCCCCAGTTTGGGTCGGGCAAGGTAGTACGCTGCGCGTCCCCACCACGCCCAAGGCAGGCCTTCACTTCCCCCTCGTCGTGTGGCTGCGCCACAACGCGCGGCTCTCCTCGGCGTTCCCGGCTGGGCTTTGCTTTTCTTCCCAATGGGTCGCTGCGCTCAAGCGGGCAAGACCCGATAAGTGACCGAGTCTTGGTCATACGGTGACTTCGCCACGCCTGAGAAAGCACATGCGTGTCTACGAAGCCGAAATCTCCTACAAAGCCACCCTCAATGAGGTTGAGGGGCGGAGCCTGAATGAGCCCGACAAGGTGTATGAGTACCTCAAGGACATCAACGAGCTCTATCCCGTCAAGGAGACGTTCTGGGTGATCTACCTGACCACCCGGCGCCATCCGATTGCACGCCAGCTGGTTACGCTCGGCACCGCCACCGCCTCCTTGGCTCACCCGCGCGAGGTGTTCAAGGGTGCCATCCTCGCAGGCGCGGTCTCGATCATCGTTGCCCACAACCACCCCTCAGGCGATCCGGCGCCCTCCAGCGCCGATGTTCAGATCACGCGTCAGCTCCGCGAGTCCGGGCGCATCCTCGGCATCGAGGTGACCGACCACATCATCCTCGGCCGGCCCGAGATTGATCCCTCGGGCCGGGGCTACTACTCCTTCCGCGTGGCAGGCCTCATATGAGGCAAGGGGCGCTTCGGCCCCTTTTTTCGGACGGAAGTGAGGCTTCGCCTTTGGACTAGACCCCACCCGCCCGCACACCTTTGGCCGACCTTCTGTCTCAGGGCGTCGGTGTGCCCCTTGGTCACTTGATCTCTGATTCCGGTTGTAATTTTGCAACCATGGTTGCGGTTTTACAACCAGCGAGGCTAACGCCCTCATTGCCATGACCACCGCATCCCCCTTTCTCCTTTCCGCCAACCGCCTTGCCCGCCCGTGTGCCAACCATTTCTCCGCCGTCATGTCGAGCGATCAGGCGTTCGCCCGCATGATCGGCCCTCGACGCACCGGCAAGACCACGCTGGTAGCCAACTACTGTCGGGAGAACAACGCCCCCGCCATCACGGTCACACTGCACCCAATCCTTCGCACAACGCCGGGTATCCTGATCGAAAAGGGCCTCTCAAACGCCATTGCCGGGCTCGCGCACACACACCCGAAGCTCTGGGCTGAATACCGCCGGCTTTCCCCGGCAGGCTCCAAGTGCAAGCTCACGATCAATGCCGCCGTTCTCATCCCCGGAATGGACCCGCTTCCGATTGGCGGCGGAGCTTCCTGCGAGGTTGAGCCACGAAAGCCGGACCACGCGTTCGAAGAAGAAACCGCTGCGCTCGGCAATCTTGGCACCATGCTCCACAATCTGGGGCTTGCCGCCCGGAATACGGGTTGCCGTCCAGTGATCTTCTTCGACGAAATCCAAGAGGCTATTGTCCGGGATAAGGCGCTGGGCATGGGCGCTGTGTGGGCCATCCGTAACGAGGCCCAGCACCACACATCTTGCCGCTTCGTTTTTGCCGGGAGCAATCAGCGTCTTTTCAACGCCATTTCATCCGTCGACGCCCCGCTCCTCAATTTTGGAACGGTGATTTCCATTCTCCCACTGACTAGCGATGAGGTCGATCAATGGGCGATTCCTCTCTTCAAAGCGCAGCGCATCCACGTCCGCACGTTCGCCCCTCTCTGCCGATTGCTCTGTGGCAAGATCGGGGAACTCACCGACGTGCTCACCCAGCTATGGTTGTCCGCAAAGCCTGACGATGTGCTAGACGAAGCCGCGCAGATCGCGGCACTCCAGGCCACGGCACTCGATAAAAGCCTGCCTGAGATAGACGACACCCTTCGGACCCTGACGCCGGCACAAGCCAAGCTCTTGGGCTGGATGTTGAGCAACCCCCAGCTCAGCCCCTACACCCGTGCCTCGGTCGCCAGCCACGGGCTTCCCGTGGGCACGGCGAGAACCGCGGCCATCGCACTCGGGGCCAAGGGACTTCTGGAGGATTTCAACGGGCAGACATTCGTATCGTCCCCTCTGCGGATTTGGAACGCCTGAAGCCAGTGACGGCGGGCGATTGCATTGTATGCAGTGCGCAATGCAGCTTGACCGGCTCCCAGTGCCCATTATTGCTCAATATGCAATGCAATCCATGTCATTCGCAGAAGCGGGAGCGGTGATTAAACAGGCCCGGCGAGATGCCAAGCTCTCACAAGCGGAGCTGGCGGCGCGTCTCCGAATGTCCCGCACAACCATATCGCAGGTCGAATCGGGAACCATCCCGGAGTTGGGTGTTCGCAAATATGTGGCAATCTGTGAGGCGCTCGGGCTGGCCTTTGCTGTAGCCCCTCGAACGGCTCCGTCATGGGCAGAGCTGCAATTGCTCAATGCACAACGAGCTGCCGAAGCCGCCAGACTCACGGATCAAGCCATCGCAGACGCATTTAGCCCCAAGCGTCGGCAACGCCCTTAACGCACCATGCGACACTTACACGTTTTCTCCAACCAAACACACGTTGGGTATCTAGCGCGAGGAGATGCAGCCCCACACCGTTTTGCATATGAACAGGGTTGCCAGCCTCAAGACGCCATCTCGCTGGCAATGCCATGCCCGGATCCCGGTGTCGCCAGCTCGGCATTTTTCGATGCCACGCGCCCAACCCTACTTCACCCGATCTTCGACATGAACATGCCGGAGGGGGCGCTTAAAAACACACTGCTGGCTATCTACGGGAAGGCGCTCCCGGTCCTCGACGATTATGCCCTGCTTGGCGTCACCGGGTTGCACGGCATCGGCAAAGTCCGGTGCCATCCCCTGCCTACGCTCCCCCATCCCGCGATCTCAGGGATGGGGCTTTCCTCCCTGCTGAAAGCTCGCGGCACACAGGGGCTTTTTCACCAACTTCTCCAGCAATACGCTCAGTTCTCGGGCGTCTCGGGCGTCCAGCCCAAGATTCTGGTTCAGGACGACGGGAGCATGAAATCCTCGGACCACAGCCCGATCAATGCCTCAGATAGAACGACCGTCCAAGGCGCCACCCATATCGTGAAAAGTTTCGACGCCGAGAAATACCCGGACATGGCGCTAAATGAGTTCCTATGCCTGAAAGCCGCCCGCAAAGCGGGGCTGGCGACGCCAGAGGTCGATTTGGCAAATGACGGAGGGCTACTGGTAATTCAGCGGTTCGACCTTCGCGATGGCGGAACGCATCGTGGATTTGAAGATGGCTGCGCCCTCGCCGGGCTGCAATCGAGCCTGAAATACGACGGCTCGTATGAGCAACTGGCGAAGACCTTCCGGGGGTATCTGAGCCCCAGCACTCCCCACCCACTGCTAGATTTTTTCAAATCCGTCGTCCTGTCGTGTACGGTGCGAAATGGTGATGCCCACCGGAAAAACTTTGGAGTGCTCTACGATGACGCAACCGCCTGCATCCATCTCGCCCCGACGTTCGATGTGATAACGTCAACCGTCTATGTGGAGAGCGATATGATGGCGCTCACCTTGAATGGGAGTAAACGCTGGCCGGGCTTTGCGCAGCTTCGCGCCTTCGGCACCGCGACCTGCAACCTTCCCCCTGCTGTAACAGCAGAGGCGATGTCACAAGTCGCCGAAGCCGTCGCTGACGTGCGCAGCGATCTGGCCGTGGCTGGGGGGGTTGGGGCTGCCATGCTTACGCAATGGGAGTCGGGCCTCCACTCCACCCACTCAAAGAGCGTCACCGTCGCCACGCCCGCCGAGCAGGACAAAACACCTGAGCCACCGAAGGTGGGGCGCGGGCGCTAAACCACGCCGCCCGGTGAGGTCAAACCCTGGCCAAGTGAGATTCGGCCACTTCGCCCATCGTTTTCCCCAGCTTCTTGGCTCGCGCCCGCAGCCGCGTTGCCACGTCCTTTCTCAGGCGCAGGGTGATCGGCACGCGCCCCGCTGGCTTGCGCCCAGCGCCACGACGCACACCGCCGTGCCCACGATCTTCACCGCTCCGCTGGCGATGGCTTCCGGCGTGACCTCTGGAGCGTCGGTAAAGTCGATGTCGATGTCGCGCACGTTTTCCAGCCGGGCGATTTCTGCCGCATCGACCGGGTTTTCAGCGCCTCCGCCGCCCTTGATTGTCAAAGCTGACTTTCAAGTCGGTAAATCTCCAGAAAACGTGACCGGTCACGTTTTCATTGAAGCGCCACGCATTTATTTTGAATTGGAATAGTGTATCAGATTTGAAACCTTGAGACGTTTTTTTAAACGTAATAATTCAAATATGAGCTCTTATCTCATAGAAGCCGTCGCCGCACGTTGCCGCGACCTGCGGCTCGAAGGCAATGAACCTCAGATAGACCTCGCAGCACGCGCTGGCATCTCCCTACCCACGCTCAAACGCTTCGAGAAATCGGGGCGCATCAGCGCCGAAGGCCTCTTGCGCGTGCTGCACGCGCTAGGGCGAGACACGGCTCTTCTGGACGCTCTACGGGCGCCCGCAGCCACCTCAAACAGGCCAAGCCTTGCTCAGGTCATGGCAGCGGCCAAGAACGCCGGGAAACCACGCCAACGCGCCCGTCGCCGGGCCATCGTCGCCACGCTCCACGCTCCACAAAATGCAAGCGCCTCAGATACTCATCAGGTTGTCTGGTGAGCACGTCGTCGGACGCCTCGCCATCGTCAACGGTACTTCGTACTTCGAGTACGACCCTGCCTTTATCCTGTCGGGACACGAGCTGTCACCGCTGCATCTCCCATTGCAGCCCGGTGTGTTCGAGTGCCGAAAAGCGCACCTGCTCAACCTCCCCGGCCTGTGCTTCGATTCGCTGCCGGACGATTGGGGAAAGCGGGTCGCCACTCGATGGTTTGCCGCAAGGCAAACTCCCGGCGAGATCCACCCCTACGAACTGCTGTGCTTCGTCGGGTCGCGAGGTGTCGGAGCCCTTACCTACACGCCAGACATCCAAGCAAGCACACCCCTGCGCCCCGCGCTTGCCGAATCATTGGACCTGCGCCGAATCGAGGATGCCGCGAGTGGCATCGGCTCGAATGGTGCGAACATCCCCGAGCTCGAAAAACTTGCCGCCAACGGGAATGTTGGTGGGGCGCACCCGAAAATATGGATGTCTCTCAAGGAATCCCCGACCGGAGGCCCCACGCGGATTGTGGCAGGAGCCGCCAAAGTCCCTGACGGGTTTTCGCCATACCTGTTGAAATTTGATCTTTCGACCGTCGAATCGGAGCGGCGTGAGTACGGCCTCGCCGAACACGCCTACGCGCTCATGGCCCGAGCAGCGGGAATCCGTATCCCAGATACGAAGATCATCCGGTCCACCATGCCGGACGGGCATGTCCGCTCGCACTTCGCCATCGCCCGCTACGACCGGCTCGCCGGCAACCGCCGAGTTCATTTTCACTCGTTCGCCGGTATCGCCGAATTGGACTTCGACGCCCCACACGATTACCGCGACCTCATGGAAATCACCGACCGCGTGACCCGAGATCAGCGCGAGGTCTGTGAGGTTTTTCGGCGCATGGTCTTCAATGTTCTCGCCAGAGTCCGAGACGATCACGCCAAAAACCACGGGTTCCTCTACACCCCCGAGGCCCCCGCCCTGCAACGATGGAAGCTGGCACCGGCCTTCGACGTTTGCTTTGCATCGCCGGGCCGGTTTCTCCGCCACGCCTTGAGCATCGCCGGGGAGGCCGTCAATCCGACCAAACGCCACGTCCTTACCCTTGCCGAGGAGTTCAGCGTCAATGACGCCGAGGCGATCATCGAGGAGGTCGCCGCCGCCGTAGCGGCGTGGCCGACCTACGCAAAAAACGCCGGGCTTTCAGATCGGCGTGCCAGCGAAATCCAGAGCCACCAAATCTCCTACACCGCCTTCAATGGGTGAACGCTCTCACGGACTTTGGCTCCAATCGTGTGCATGGCCTCACGGAGGTCGTAGGCCATTTGCACGCGGAGCCAGTAGCCGGGATTGAGGCCAAAGTACGCACACAGATGGAGGTCTGTCTCAGCCGTAATGCCACGACGCCCGTGGAGGATTTCATTCACACGTTGGTGCGGCAACTTGGCATCCTTCGCCAGCCGGTAAGGAGTGACTCCCAAAGGCCAGAGGAATTCCTCCCGGAGGAGCTCACCGGGGTGGATGTTAATATGCGTCTTCTTCATTTTAAGGGTAGGATGTCCTTTGGGACCTGGTGATCGAGTTTTTGCAACTCGGCCAGTGCTCTGCCGTCGAAACTTTAAGCCCAAGGCATACTTCACCTCAGCAGCCGAATAAATGCGTTCAGGATGCGAAAGACGGCCGATGGCGAGGTGAGCGTCCTCTAGGTCTTCGAGATACTCCAGAATAGCCTCGCGAGCGTAGTGGGTCGTGGTCCTGCCGGTCCTGCGGGCGAGTCTGGTGAGGCGGTCCTCGGTTTTTTTGGCTAGTCGGATGACGAGCATGGCGGAAGAGTACCGCTATACATGTACAGTAAGGCATGAAAGCAACTGCTGCGTCGCCCAAATGAGTTGACTGAAAAAGGGCAAAAGGCTCTCAGCCCCCGCCAATTTTAGTACGATTATCTGGTGAGCATGTTTTCGGTTTTTCCGGTTTTCTTCTGCCATTGGGTCCAGTGTTTCACCCTTTTGGGTTCAATTTTCTCATATCTTTTCCCCTTAGAAATTTGATCCGAAACCCGGAAAAGCCGGAATAGGAGAGGGTGATTTTTTATGACAGATTTATGACAGGTTAGACGTGATTTTTGCTCAAATCGTGATTTTTCCCATTTTTCGGAGAATGTAATTCTCTATTTATAATCATTATACAAATATACTTCCACTAAGTAGGGGGTTCAAATCCCCGCACCTCCACCAATTAAAGCCACCGGTTCGCCGGTGGCTTTTTTGCTGCCGGGTCGCGGCCGCGCCGTGTGCGGCCAGTCCGGCACAGGTCATGGTCTGGGCATGACCTCGCATGACTCCTGCCGGATTGTGGCCGAGTGCGCGGTGGGCCTGGTTTGGTGGCGTGAATGCCGCGTCCTCCATCGCCCAGGGTTTTCTGCTCGGACTTTCGAGCGGGGTGACGTGTCTGGCGAGCTGCGCGCCGGTGTTGCTGCCGTTGCTTGTCGGCGCGCGTGGAGTGGCCCGGCGTCCGGGCGTGTTGGTCGGTGAATACCTGGCGGGGCGGCTGGCGGGCTATCTGTGTTTTGGCGTGCTGGCCTGGTCTGGCGCACAGTGGATGCCGGGAGATTGGACGGGCAGTCCGGCGCTCAAGGGAGGGCTTTATCTCTCAATGGGCGTCCTGATGCTGGTGCATGGGGTGTGCGTTTTTCGCAAGGCGGGTGGGGTGCCGGCGCCCCGCGCTGAGGCGCGCCATGCGGCGTGTGCGGTGTCGCCTTGGCGCGTGCGCACCTGGCTGGCGCGGTGGCCGGCCGCGATCCCGGCGGCGCTCGGGTTGTTGTCCGGCCTCAACGTCTGCCCGCCCTTTGTCGTGGCTCTGGCGCAGGGGAGCTTCGCGGGGAATTTGGCGGGCGTGCTCCTGTTTTTCCTCTCCTTCTTTTTGGCCACCGCGCTGTTTTTTGTCCCGCTGCCCCTGCTGGGGGCGTTGTCGCGGCGGACGGGATCGATGTGGGTCGCGGCCTTCGCGGGGGGCTTCGTCGGCCTTTTCTTTTTGTATTCGGGCAGCCTGCACCTGCTGGCGGCCTGCCACCACGGATGATTTTATGAACACCCCCGATTCCCCTCCTGCGTGCAGTGGCGCCTGCCCTGCGAAAACGCCCGTCCTGGCCTTTGGCTGGTGGGCCAGTCTGGCGATCAGCCTGCCGATGTGGTTGCTCTCTGCGCTGCTCGTTTTCGGCAGGCCGGAGGATCTGCTTCGCATGGGCATGGCGCAGCGGCTCGTCACCCTCGCGGTCTGGCTGGGCATCAACGGCGCTTTTCTGGCGATGTTGCGCACGGGCAGGACGGACCGCATCCGCGCGACGTTGTTCATCACGATGGCGGTGGGCTTTGTGCTGAGTTTCATCCCCAACCTCATCGAGCTGCGCGGGAGCATGACCTACTCGGCGGTGGATATTTGGGACAACAAGACCCCGTTTTGCCACATGGTGATCCCGATGACGCTGATCCCGGCGGCGCTGAAGCAGACCATCATCTTTCCAGGGGCCCTGGTGGATGGCTTTGCGGCGATCGGGACGATGCTCGTCATCTGGCTGACGGCGTCGCTTACGCTCGGGCGGGGCTGGTGCTCGTGGGTGTGTTTCTACGGCGGGCTGGACGAGGGCTGCTCGCGTCTGCGCCGCAAGCCGGTCATCCGGGCCATCGACCGCCGCTGGACCTATGTGCCGTTGGCCGTGTTGCTCTCGGTGATGCTGCTTTCGGCGCTGACCTTGTCGCCGACGTACTGCGAGTGGCTTTGCCCGTTCAAGGCCGTCACGGAATCTGAGACGATCACGAGCTTCAAGGTCCTCGTGCAGACCGTCATCTTTGCGAGCCTGTTTGTCGGGCTCGTGATCGTGCTGCCGATTCTGACGAAGAAGCGCACCCAGTGCGCGCTGTTCTGCCCGATGGGGGCGTTTCAGGGCTGGACCAATCATCTCAATCTCCACCGCATCGAGATCGATCGTGAGCGGTGCGTGGAGTGCGGCCTTTGCGTGAAGGCCTGCCCGACGCTCTCACTGACGCCCGAAAGTGTGGCGGAGGGCCATGCGCTCAGCACCTGCACCAAGTGTGGACGCTGCATCGATGCCTGTCCGAAACAGGCGATCCGATTCCATGTGCGCGGCACGCAGCCCGGCGGGCATCCGCGGCTGGCACGTGTGCTATTCCTGTACCCCGCGATGCTGTTCTACAGCGCGATGGGGTCGCACATGATCATCGGGGCACTCATGCGCCTGGTGAAACTCATCTCCACCGGGAGCATGATCTGAGGCCAGCCATGAAAACATTGAGAGCCATCCCAGCCTATCTGATCGCGTTGAGCTTTGTGCTCGTGGTGCCCGTTTCGTTCATCGGGCTGACGGACTTTGCGCGCCTCCTCGTAAATGCGACCGGACTGAAGGTCAGCCCGATTTACTCCGGTGGCCCCGTGGCACGCGAGATCCCCCACGGCGCGTATACGACGCGCCTGCACGAGCCGGTGTTTGAAAGTCTCTTCGGGCGGTCGAATGAGGGCTTTGTGCAGATCGACTGGATGCCCAAGGCGGACGTCCCGCCGTTGATCGACGAGGCGATCGATTGCGATGCGGACGGACGGCCGGACTTCCGCGTGCGCTGGGATCGTACGCGCGGCGCGCCGGAGTTGGGCGAGTGCCGTGTGGGCGTCCTCGGTCTGGCGGGGCACTACGAGCTGGCGGAGCGGTATGCCCTCTGCGTAAGACTCAGCGGCGCGCAATGATCAAAGGCTCATCGTACACCATCACCGGGCTGCTCTACCTGGCGGTCGCCATCGGGACCGCCAGCGAGGCCGGGTTTGCCATGTGGACGTGGGCCGGGGGCGCGTTCTTCGCGCTGTTGGGCGCATCCTTCGCTCTCTCGTTCTTCGTGTGGCGGGCATCGGAGACCCCGCGTGCGATGGTGCTCGGGTATATCGGCGCCCAGTTGTTGTTGTTTTATCTGCTCCATCGGCTTTCGGTTCCGAACGGGATGTTCTGGCTGCTGGCCATGCCGGTGATCAGCCACGCGACCTACTGCCTTTTCTGGTACGGCGCGGCGCTGGCCGTGTCGGCGTACATGGCGTTGTTTGCCTGGATCATCTCGCGGCAAGGTGGCGGTGGTGCGGCCCTCGCCCATGCGTTGTTGCAATATGGCATCGGGTGCCTCTTCACGGTGATCTTCACGCATGTCACGCGGCAGTCGGTGCGGGCGCAGGAGGAGACGGCCCGGCTGGCACACGAGCTGGAAGAGGCCAACGCGCGGTTGCGCGAGAGTGCCGCGCGCGATCTCGAACATGCGGCGATGAGCGAGCGCAACCGGATCGCACGCGACATCCACGATGGGCTCGGGCACTACCTGACGACCATTGCGGTGCAGCTGGAGGCGGCGCGTGGTCTCATGAAATCCGATCCGGCAAAAGCCGCCGCGACCCTCGGGCTGGCCGAGCGACAAAGCCGTGAGGCGCTTGAGGAGGTGCGCCGCTCCGTGCGCGCGTTGCGATCGGATGCGCCGCCGCCGGACCTGCGCGACACCATCATCGGCTTGATCAACGAGAGCGGGCTCACCGCGGATCTCCATGTCCACGGGGAGCCGCGCACGCTGCCGGCGGCGGTGGTACAGGCCCTTTTCCGCACGGCCCAAGAAGGCCTCACGAATGTCCGCAAACACGCCGGCACAAAGTCCGTGCGTGTGGAGCTGGGCTATTTCGCTGGCCGTGCGACGATCGAGATCGCCGACGACGGGCGCGGGGTGAGCGGGGCGCCTGGTGGCTTTGGGCTCGCCGGGCTGCGCGAGCGGCTGGAGTCCCTGGGGGGCTGTTTGCAGGCGGGCAGCCGTCCGGAGGGTGGCTACCGTCTTTGGGCGGAGGTGCCGGTATGAAACGCATCCGCGTTTTGCTGGTCGACGATCAGGGTCTTTTTCGTGAGGCGCTCGCGACGTTGCTTGGGTTGCACTCGCAGTTGGAGATCGTGGGCGAGGCGGGCGACGGCGAGGCGGGGGTGGCGCTTGCGCAGACGCTCCGGCCCGATGTGGTGCTGATGGATCTGCGCATGCCGGGCATGAGCGGCGTGGAGGCCACGCGCCGCCTGCGAAGCCTCGTGCCGGAGGCGCGTGTGCTGGTGCTGACGACCTTTGAGGACGACGACGAGGTGCTCGCGGCGATCGAGGCGGGCGCCGCAGGCTACATGCTCAAGGCCTCGCCGGCCGAGAAACTCGTCGAGGCGATTTGCACGGTCATGCGGGGTGGCAGCCCGCTGGAGCCCTCGGTGGCGAGCAAGGTGATGGCGGAGCTGGCGCGGCTTTCGCGGCGGCAATCGGAGGAGCGGTGCCAGCGACTGGCCGATCCGCTTTCGACGCGCGAGCTGGAGGTGTTGCGCGCGCTTTGCGAGGGGCTTTCGAACAAGGAGATCGCTGCGAAGCTCGGACTGACCGAGGGCACCGTCAAAAATCACATGACGCAGGTGCTCTCGAAACTCGGTGTACTCGATCGGACGCAGGCGGCTTTGCGCGCGCACGCGCTGGGGTTGTTGAAGCCCGGTGTGTGAGGCGTGTGCGGGCCGGGCTACTCTGCTGGGGGGGACGTCGGCAGGGCTTTTTTGGCTTTGGCGCCGAGGGAGTGAGGTGGCCCCCGAAAGTTGGACAGCGGGGATGGTTAAGAGCAGAACCACGAACGATCCCGCGTCATGTCCAAGAAACGTCGTACATTCAGTCCCGAGTTCAAAGCCCAGGTCGGGCTTGAGGCC
>Ga0209719_1001475_pt1 | contig 28689 bp, 22 predicted proteins | sample AD_JPNAS2_MetaG_FD_184421 | JGI IMG/M metagenome (GOLD analysis project Ga0209719, IMG submission 184421) | Active sludge microbial communities of municipal wastewater-treating anaerobic digesters from Japan - AD_JPNAS2_MetaG (SPAdes) (version 2) | ecosystem: Engineered > Bioreactor > Anaerobic...
TAACTGAATATGCGTCAGCCCCTTTCAACTTTCAACTTTTAACTTTTAACTTTTAACTGAATATGCGTCAGCCCCTTTCAACTTTCAACTTTTAACTTTTAACTGAATATGCGTCAGCCCCTTTCAACTTTCAACTTTTAACTTTTAACTGAGTTACGGTATTGTTAAATTTTCATTAATATTTATTAATATGCTACAAAAAACTTTGGAGACTAAAAAAGTTTTCTAATTTTGCCGCTTGAAAAATTATAATTCATGGATACTCGTTTAAGAATATTAAAAGATGCAGGCGAAATGTTTAAACACTATGGTATTCGTAGCGTAACTATGGAACATATTGCTGCAGAACTTGGAGTTTTTAAACGTACTTTGTATGAAATTTTTTCTGATAAAGATGATCTTGTAAAACAAGTGATAGAAGAAGAAATAAAGGTTCATAAAGAATATTGTACAAAACAAATTGAAACAAGTGAAAATGTGATTGAAGCAATTTTTAAAATGGGGCAGGTAAATGTTGAAATGTTTCGCAAAATTAATCCTTTGTTTTTTGCAGATTTACGCAAATTTCATCCTGGTGTGTTTAGGAAAATTCAGAAAAAAGGTAAACTAAAAGATTTATCTTTTACCAAATCTTTATTTGAGTCAGGTATTAAAGATGGTTTGTTTTCTGCAAATTTGAATATTGAGCTTGTAAATAGCTTTGTACAAAGAATTTTTGATATTATTCATGAAGATGAGTTTAAAGATTTTGGTAGAGAAAATTTAACAAACTCTATTTTACTTCCATATTTTAATGGAATTGCAACAGAAAAAGGTAAAAATTTAATTAATAAATATTTAGATATTTTTAAATATTAGAATAGAATGAAAAAAACTATAATTTTATTGTCTTTGTTTTTTTATGCGTTTTTTGCATTTAGCCAAGAAACTTCTGAACTGAGTTTTAGTCTTCAGCAAGCACAAGATTACGCATTAGAGCATAACAAAAGTTTGAAGAATATTAAAACAGATGTTGCTATTTCTAAACAAAAATTATGGCAAACAATATCTCAAGGCTTACCACAAATTTCGGGAAGTGTTGATTATACAAATTTCTTTAATTATGAAATTGAATTTGGTATGGGTGGTGGCGAAACTCCAAATCTTGATTTTACAAAACTTGATGCTGGCGACTTAGAAATTTTAAAACTTTTGCAAGGTTTTATGGGTGATGGTAGCACTACCATTAAAATGAAAAATCAGTCAACAGCAAAAATTCAGTTAACTCAGTTGATTTTCTCGGGTCAGTATTTTACAGGCATTCAAATTGCAAAAGTTGGACAAATGCTTGCCGAAATGAATATTGAAAAATCTGAACAAGATATTAAAGAATCAGTAATAAGCACTTATTATTTAGGTTTATTAACTAAAAAATCTGTTGAACTTTTAGATGCAAATTTGGAAAACTTGAACGCAACTTTAGAACAAACTCAAGCCTTGTTTAATGCCGGAGTTATTGAAGAAACAGATGTAGAGCAATTACAAATGTCTATTATCATGTTAGAAAATTCAAAGCGTTCTTTGTTACGAAATGTAGAGTTGAATAATAATATTTTGAGATTTCTTTTGGGAATAGAAGGAGACGTTAAAATTGTTTTAACTGAATCTTTCGACAATATAATTGAGAACCTTGACTTAGGCAATTTGTTGGTTTCTGACTTTAATGTTGAAGAAAATATTAATATCCAAATGGTTGGTAAGCAAGAGGAATTATATGAAAAAATGTTATGTATGGAAAAATGGTCATATGCACCAACAATTGCTGGAATGTATAGCCATAACGAAAAATTGCTTACTACAGATTTTGATATGAATCCTAAAAATATGTTTGCAATAAGTATGTCTGTTCCAATATTTTCATCAGGGTTACGTAAAGCAAAAGTTGAGGAAAAAAAATTAGAGCTTTACAAAGTTCAAAATAATAAAGAAATGGTAAGTGACCAATTGATAATGCAAGAAAAACAAATGCGTTATAATTTAACTTCTGCATTGGAAGCGTATCAAAGTCAAAAAGACAATATTGAGCTTGCACAAAAAATTTATACTAAAACTGAATTAAAATTCAGAAGTGGAGTTGCTTCAAGTTTTGATTTAATTCAGGCAAACTCTAATTTACTGCAAGCGCAAAATTCATATATTTCTGCTTCAATGGAGTTGTTGCAAGCAAAATTACAATTAGATAAACTGAGAAATAAAATTTAATTATTAAAAATATAGAAACTTTATAAACAATGAGAACAATAAAATTATTATTAGCGATTTTAGTTGCATTTTTTAGTATTTTATTTATTTCGTGTGGCGGAAAAGCTGATGCAAAATCAGAAGAAAATAAAACTGAAAAAATACAGCCAGTAAAAGTTGTACAATTACAAGAAGAAGAAGTTGCACGCGAAATAGATTATTCGGCTAATTTAGTTGCTTTTGAGGAAGTTTATTTAGCACCTGCAACACCGGGTAGAATTATAAAAGTTTATCCCGAAATAGGAGATAGAGTTAAAAAAGGACAAATGTTGGTGCAAATGGATCCAACTCAATTAAACACATCACTATTACAATTAGAAAATTTGAAAAAAGACAAACAACGTTTCGATACTTTAATTCAATATGGCGGTGTGTCTAAGCAACAATACGACCAAATTAATACTCAATATGATGTAACAAAAGCTAATGTTGAGCTTTTAAGTACAAATGTTAATTTAGCATCGCCTTTTAATGGAGTTATTACAGCAAAATATTTCGAAAATGGAGAATTGTTTACAGGTGCTCCTAATACTCAAGTGGGCAAGCCTGCAATTGTTGTTGTTCAGCAAATAAATCCAATAAAAGCAATTATAAGTGTGTCGGAAAAATATTATCCAGTGGTTAAAAAAGGAATGATTGTAGATGTTAAATCGGATATTTATGCTGATAAGGAATTTAAAGGAAAAATTAGTTTAATTCACCCTACAATAAATGCTCAAACTAAAACTTTTAATATAGAGATTGAAGTCGCTAATAATGAGGAACTTCTAAGACCAGGAATGTTCGCAAGTGTAAATATGGAATTTGCAAAAGAAACTGCTATGGTTGTTCCTGTTTCGGCTGTATTAATGCAAAGAGGAACAAACAATAGGTATGTTTTTGTTTATAAAGATGGAAAAGCACATAGAATAGATGTAAAATTAGGAAAACGATTTGATGATAAAGTTGAGATTATTTCTGATGAAATCAGCATTAACGACCAGCTTATAATTGCAGGACATAATAATCTTATTGAGGGAGATAAAGTAGAAATTGTAAAAGATTAATTTTTAAAAATTTATTATGAGTATTTACAAAAGTGCAGTAAAGAAGCCAATTACAACAATGATGGTTTTTGTGGCTATCATTGTATTTGGTATATATTCGTTAACAAGGTTGCCAGTTGATTTATATCCAGAGGTTGAATTGCCAGTAATTTCTGTTTTAACTCTATACCCAGGGGCAAACTCAAGTGAAATAGAGGTTAACGTTTCAAAAATTGTTGAAAACTTTCTAAATGCAATTGACAATTTAAAAGAAATACATTCAAGCTCAAGAGATAATATGTCGATTGTTACAATTGAGTTTGAGTGGGGTTCAAATCTTGATGAGGCAGCAAACGATGTTAGAAATTCTTTAGAATTTATTAAAAAAAGATTACCAGACGGAGCCGAAACACCTGTAATTTATAAATTTAATTCCAGTATGATGCCAATTTTGTTTTTTGCAATTACTGCAGACGAAAATTATCTTGGCTTAGAAAAGTTGTTGGAGGAAAGGGTTGTTAATCAGCTAAATAGAATAGAAGGAGTTGGCTCTATTGGTTTGTTTGGTATGGTCGAACGCGAAATTTATGTGGAAGTTGACCCAGTAAAATTAGACGCTTTTAACCTAAGCGTCGAAGCGATAGGAGCAATGATACAGGCTGAAAATATTAACATGCCAGCAGGTAGTGTTAAAATGGGCGACATGGACTACAACCTTAAAGTTGAAGGTGAATTTATTGAAAGCTCACAAATCGAAAATATTACACTTGGTAGTTTCATGGGGCAAACAATAAAAATCAAAGATGTTGCAGTTGTTAAAGATACTATTAAAGAAATTACTCTTGACGAAAAAATTAATGGCAAAAATGCTGTTAGAATGATGGTTCAAAAACAGTCGGGAGCAAATACTGTAAAAGTAGCTAAAGAAGTTAGAAAAGAATTAGAAGAAATACAAAAAACTCTTCCACCAGATGTGGTAATTGAACCTGTTTTTGACTCTTCAGAATTTATTAGTAACTCAATTAATAACCTTTCAGAAACTTTGTTGTATGCATTTGCCTTTGTTGTTTTAATTGTCTTGTTTTTCTTGGGTCGCTGGCGTGCAACTTTTATAATTGTACTAACTATTCCAATTTCATTGATTGTTGCATTTATATTTTTAGGAATAACAGGAAGTTCGATAAACATAATTTCATTAACTTCTCTTTCTATTGCAATTGGTATGGTTGTAGATGATGCTATTGTTGTTCTCGAAAATATTGCAAAACATATTGACAGAGGATCAAGTCCGCGAGAAGCTGCAATTTATGCAACTAATGAGGTGTGGTTAGCTGTTATTGTTACAACTTTAGTGGTTGTTGCTGTATTTATGCCACTTACTCTTGTAAAAGGAATGACAGGAGTTTTGTTTAAAGAATTGGGCTGGTTGGTTACTATTACGGTTACAACATCAACCTTTGTGGCTATTAGTTTAACACCTATGTTGAGTTCAAGACTGTTGAAATTACATCCACCAAGAAAAAATCGTTTTAGTTACGATAGAACAATAAAAGTATTTCTTGATAAAGTTGATATATTTTATGAAAAAAGTATCAGATTTGTGTTAAAACGCAAAAAAATGACTTTATTAATATCATTTTTAATATTTGCTGCAACAATGCTTCTTATTCCAAGATTGGGAACAGAGTTTATTCCTATTGCCGACCAAAGTAGAATAGGTTTAGTTGTTGATTTGCAAATGGGGCTTAGAGTTGAAGAAACTCAAAAAGTTGCAAGACAAATAGAAGGAATAATTAGTTCAAAATATCCTGAAGTAAGATTAGTTTCTACATCATCTGGAGTAGATGAGTCTGGAGGAATTTCTTCTATTTGGGGTTCGGCTGGTTCTCACATAATTAATATGAATATCAGATTAGTTCCAACAAGTGAAAGAGAACGCTCATGTTGGGATATTGGAGACGATTTAAGAAGCGAATTAGATAAAATACCAGAAATTAACGACTATAAAGTTTCATATTCAGGTGGTGGAGGAATGATGGGCGATAATACAATTAATGTTGAAATTTATGGATATGATTTTGAAGCTACAGACCGAGTTGCTAACGATATTGCCGAAAAACTAAAAGATTTAGAAACAGCATCAGATGTTCAGATAAGTAGAGATAAATTACAGCCAGAATTAGAGTTTGTTATCGACAAAGAAAAAATGGCTCTTTATAATTTAAACACTGCTTCAGTTTCTATGGCTTTGAGAAATAGAGTTTTAGGTTTTACTGCAACACAATTTAGAGAAGATGGCGATGAGTTTGATATTGTTGTTAGGTATAATGAAGAAGCAAGAAACTCAATTTCAGATATTGAAAACATAATAGTAACAAACCAGCAAGGTGTTAAGGTGCGTTTAGGAGATATTGGGGAAGTTAAAGAAACATGGCTACCACCAAGCATAGACCATAAAAGACGAGAACGTATTGTTACTGTATCAGTTGTTCCTTTTAAAACTTCTTTGGGAGATTTAGCAAACGATATTCAAGGTGTTCTAAACGAAATTGATAAACCAAGCGAAATTTTAGTTAATGTTGCTGGAGCATATAAAGACCAACAAGAATCGTTTCAAGACATAGTTTTTTTGATGTTGATATCTCTGATTTTGGTTTATATTGTAATGGCATCTCAGTTTGAATCGTTTTCTGTTCCATTTATAATAATGTTTTCAATTCCGTTTTCTTTTTCAGGGGTAGTTTTAGCTCTGTGGATTACAGGAACAAATCTTAGCATTATTGCAGCACTTGGAGCGGTCTTACTGATTGGAATTGTTGTAAAAAATGCTATTGTCTTGATTGACTTTATAAACTTGATGCGAGATAGAGGTTATGCAATGACAGAAGCAATTGCTTTAAGTGGAAAATCAAGATTGCGTCCTGTGCTTATGACTGCTCTAACTACAGGATTGGGAATGTTGCCTTTAGCTCTTAGTACTGGAGACGGTTCTGAAATTTGGACACCTATGGGAATTTCTGTAATAGGAGGTTTATTGTTTTCTACCTTCCTAACCTTGATAGTTGTGCCTGTTGCATATGCAATTATAGAGCGTCCTGGTAGAAGAAGAAAGAAAAAGAAAGCATACCAAGAAGAATATGATTTTATGGATTAAAAAAATAAATTATGAAAGCAATAATGATAGTTTTTAATCACGCCTTGACCGAAAAAGTAGAGTATATGCTTGATAGGTTGGAAGTTAGGGGCTTTACTCAATGGGAAAACTTGCAAGGTAGAGGTAGTGTTGATGGCGACCCACATTATGGAACTCACACTTGGCCCGAAATAAATACCGCTACAATAGCTGTGGTTGAAGACGACAAAGTAGATATAATTTTAGAAAAAGTTCAAAGAATAGACGAAATTAACAAAGAAGTAGGAATTAGAGCTTTTGTTTGGAATATTGAAAAGACGGTGTAACTCAGTTAAAAGTTAAAAGTTAAAAGTCGAAAGGCTGACAAAGTGCAACTTTTAACTTCAAAAAAATTTAACTGCTTTGTAAGTAGAAAACCTATGATTAACTATATGTACAGCAAATAGAGTTAAAAGTTCGTAAAGTTAATAAAGTGGGAAAATTTTATAAATGGCATAGTAGAGATGTTGTACGCAATGTCTCTACTATTTATTTTTTAAGTTTTCGATATTTACGCTGATTTAGCTTCGCTTATCTCGTCCTGCGGACTTCGGTTGCAATCCGAGTGTAATTGCAACCACTTAGCGTCTGTGGCGTTGGAGCGAGCATCAGAAGTGTTGTGATTGCAAGCAGAGTGAGCAAAGCGAACTCTGCGAAGCAATAGACGCGTCAGCCACTTTTAACACTTCAACTACGTTCAGTGCATCGCTTTTAACTTTCGACTTTTAACTGAATTTATTTTATCATAACTGCGAGTCTAAAAAAGTTGTTTACCGAACCTAAAACTTCATATTCTACATAAAAAGCATTAGTCCATTCTGTAAAAGCTTTAAACTCGTGCATAGGAACGCTAAACTCGTCGAAAAACAAAATATCTCCAGATTTTAAATAAGGATACAAAGTTGTTAAAATAAACAAAGTAGAAGAGTATAAATCAGCGTCTAGGTGAATAACTTTGCGGTTTTCTGGATTATAATTTTTCAAAAAAGGCAATAAAGATTGTTGAAATAATCCTTGATAAAAACTTGCTCTTGTGTCATCAATTTTTGGTATAGCATTGTCTTCTATTGCAAAATGTCCAGCTTTAAAAGTTCCCCAATCTTCGGGTAAACCAGTAAAAGTGTCGAAACCATAAAATCTAGAATCTTTATGAGTAATATGTTGTACCCACCATTTAAACGACACGCCTTTATAGACACCAAACTCAAAAAAATCTATTGGAATTTCATTTAGTTTTTGAGTTTCAATCACATGCAAATACAGTTTCTTTTTTTTATTGAAATCATATTTTGGGGAATAATAATCGCTATACCCATCGTTTTTATGTTTATTTACAAAACGAGAAAGCTTTGCTAGATGACCGATAAAAAGAAAAATGTTTGAAGGCACTAAGCGGTGAAGACGTAAACGATAAAATATTTCTTTGTGTTTAGCTTTCATACAACTTTTGTTTTATGAGGCAAAAGTAAATAAAAATATGTAATACTTAAAATCTGTAATTATAAAAGTAAAAATATTTTCACTAAGCGATTTATTTTTGCATTTTTGTAAAAAATATTAAAAATGCATAAATCTGGTTTTGTAAATATAATTGGCAACCCAAATGTTGGAAAATCAACAATTATGAATGAGTTGGTAGGCGAAAAAATTTCTATTATTACAGAAAAATCTCAAACTACTCGACATAGAATTTTAGGTATTGTAAGTGGAGATAATTTTCAAATTGTTTATAGCGACACTCCTGGAATAATTAAGCCAAAATATAAACTACAAGAAAAAATGATGGAATTTGTTACTACTTCTTTTGAAGATGCCGACATATTCCTTTATGTAACTGATGTTGTTGAAAATCCTAAAAAGAATATTGAGTATATCGAAAAACTTAGTAAGGTTAATGTGCCTGTAGTTTGTTTAATAAATAAAATTGATTTAGCCGACCAACAAAAAGTGGAAGAACTTCAAGAATTTTGGAAAGAAAACTTGCCAAATGCGGAGATTTATGCAATTTCAGCTTTAGAAAAATTTAATATTGAAGGTTTATTCGATAGAATTATTGAACTTTTGCCCGAAGGACCAGCTTGGTTTCCAAAAGACCAGCTAACAGACAAAACAGAAAGGTTTATTGTTTCTGAAATTGTTAGAGAAAAAATTTTTAAAAACTATCAAAAAGAAATTCCTTATTCTTGCGAAGTTGTTGTAGAAGAATTTAAAGAAGAAGAAACTATTATTAGAATAAAAGTTAATATTATTGTTGAGAGACAGTCGCAAAAAGGAATAATTATAGGACATAAAGGAGCTTCAATTAAAAAAGTGGGAACTCAAGCAAGAATAGATATTGAAAGTTTTTTTGAGAAAAAAGTTTTTATTGAATTTTTTGTGAAAGTCAAAAAAGATTGGCGTGATAATGATAAAAGCTTAAGGGATTTTGGATATGTGTAAGAGTTAAAAGTTAAAAGTCGAAAGTTAAAAGAGGATTGCAGGTTTGGCTTTCGACTTTCAACTTTTAACTTTTAATTGTATTGTGTTCATAAAGTTTGAAGAATTTAAAATATTAGTTATTTTTGCAAAAAAATATTGAAAATTTAAACATAATAATATGGAAAAATTAAAAAGTGGTGAATTTCTTGTAAAATCAACAAATTCTTCGGATATATTTATTCCAGAAGAATATACAGAGGAACAATTAATGATAGCTCATATGATTCAAGATTTTCTTGATGCAGAAGTAAATCCAATAGTTGCAAAACTAGACGAAGGCAATCGCGATCTTATGGCAGCAACCATTAGAAAAGCCGGCGAGCTTGGTTTAATGGGAATTGCTATTCCAGAAGAATATGGTGGATTTGAGCAAGATTTTGTTACTCAAATGCTTGCAGCCGAAAATATCGGTGCAGGATATTCTTTCTCTGTTGCTTTTATGGCATCAACAGGAATTGGTACTTTGCCAATAATGTATTATGGCAACGAAGAACAACGTCAAAAATATGTAACAAAACTAGCAAGTGGTGAATTTATCGGTGCTTACTGCTTAACCGAACCTGACGCTGGTTCTGATGCAAATTCTGGAAAAACTCAAGCAATTCTTTCAGAAGATGGCAAACATTATATTCTTAACGGACAAAAAATGTGGATTACAAATGCTGGTTTTGCTGATACTCATGTAGTTTTTGCAAAAATTGCTAACGACAGAGTACTTTCTGCGTTTATTGTAGAAAAAACTATGCCAGGCGTTGAAATTGGTCCAGATGAGAAAAAAATGGGAATCAAAGGTTCTTCAACTTGCCAAATTTATTATAACGATGTAAAAGTTCCAGTTGAAAATTTAATTGGACGTGGCGGAATGGGATTTAGAATTGCTCTGAACATTTTGCACATGGGACGTATTAAACTTGGAGCTAATGTTATTGGTGCTGCAAAAAAATCTATAAGCGATGCAGTAAAATATGCAAACGAACGCAAACAATTTAACGTTCTAATTTCAACTTTCCCAACAATTAAACACAAAATAGCCGAGCAAGCAATAAGAACTTTTGCTTTAGAATCTGCAATTTATCGTGCAAGCCATGATATTGACTGCTTGATGAAAAAATACAAAGCCGAAGGAATGGATAAAGGACTAGCTGCTATTGAAGCTATTGCTCACTATGCTGTTGAAGCTGCTTTATTAAAAGTATATGGATCAGAAGTATTAGATTTTGTTGTTGACGAAACTGTTCAAATTCATGGTGGAATGGGTTATTCTGCCGAAATGGATGCAGATAGAGGCTATCGCGACTCAAGAATTAATAGAATTTTTGAAGGAACAAATGAAATCAATCGTTTGTTGTTAGTTGAAACAGCCATCAAACGCGGAATGAAAGGCGATTTCGATATGGCAGGACCTGCTAAAGAATTTTATGAAAATATGGAAAATTGCCGTATTAACAAAAAAGGTGAAGAAAATTTCTTTGAACAAAAATTAAGATATATTGAAAATTTCAAAAGAGCTGCACTAATTCTTATTCATAAAGTTTCAGACAAATATGAAAAAGATATGCTAAGAGAACAAGAAATTATCAATAATATCAGCGATATGATGATTCAAATTTATACAGCAGAATCTTTAACACTTAGAGTTAAGAAAATTGCAGAAACAAATGCAAAACCAAATCTTGACTTATATAAAGATATAGTAAATGTTTTGGTTTACGAAGCAGCTGCAGTAATTTTTAAGAATGCAAAAGATGCTGTTTACTCAATGACAGAAGGCGAAGAAAGTGAAAAGATGTATAAAGCACTTAAAGACTTATCTTGCGTTGAAGGAGTAAATACAAAAGATGCAAGAAGAAGAATCGCTGATTTCTTAATTGACAAAGGCGAATATAAACTTTAAAATTTGTTTTTTGTGTAATAAAAAAAGGCTAACTTATTTTTAAGCTAGCCTTTTTTATTATTTGAAAAACTTTCTATCTACAAGAAAATTAGTTGTACTAAAATATATACAGGTAATAAAACTATTAAAGAGAATTTAATCATATAACCAAAGAAACTTGGCATTTTAATTTTATTTTCTTCAGCAATAGCTTTCACCATAAAGTTTGGACCGTTTCCTATATAAGTCATAGCACCAAACAGTACAGCTCCCAAACAAATTGCAGTTAAAATAATTTCTTCAATACCTGCAACATAGCCAGTACCAGTCATAGGGGTTTTACCACCTGCCAAGGTGTGAAAAGCTAATGCAGTAGGTGTGTTGTCTAAGAAAGCACTTAAACTTCCAGTTGCATAATAATATTGAGCGGTTGTATTTATTCCTAAACTTTTAGAATTTTCTGTTAAATATTGTAAAGCAGGTATCATAGTAATGAATATTCCCAAGAATAAGAAAGCTACTTCTAAAATTGGTCCCCAAGAGAATTTGTTTGCTTCACGTATAGGTTTTTTTGTAAATAATAAAGACAAAATAGCCATAGAAACAATACTTCCTTCTCTAATAAATCCAGCCCATTTACTTTCTTTCATAATAGGTAAATAATGTTCGTTTAAGAAAGCAACAGAAGCAACAACACCAGCTAAGAAAAGAAAGTTAATATTTCCTTTTAAGCCTAGAGGTTCAACATTGGTTTTGTCGAATTTAATATTTTCAAGTGGTTCTTTTTTGTAATAATATGTATCAGCAATAAAGTAAATTACTAATAGTACGCCATTTACAAAAGCCCATTCAGGAAGCATGTGGAAAAACCAAGTAAATTCAGCACCTTTTAAATATAACAAGAAAAGTGGTGGGTCTCCAAGTGGAGTTAATAATCCACCAGCATTTGCAACAATGGCAATAAAAAATAAAATTGTGTGAACTTTAAATTTTCTTGCACTGTTTGTTCTAATTACAGGACGAATTAAAAGCATTGCAGCACCAGTTGTTCCCATTACAGAAGCTAAAATGGCACCAATTCCTAAAAAAGAAGTGTTTATCCATGGTTTTGCTTGAATATCGCCTTTTAAGTGGATACCACCAGTTATTACAAATAAAGCTCCTAATAAAATTATAAAAGGCAGATAATCAAATATCAATTGGTGTGCTAAAAGTTCTGGTAAACCTAATGCTATTAAATATGCCGCAACAGGAATACCAAGTATTACAGACACAAGTAATTTGTTTTTATTTTTTTCCCACCAGTGTTCAAAAAACAAAGGACCTAGTGCAATACATAATAACATTAGCACAAAGGGGATAATAGCCCAAAGAGGCATGTTTACGTTAGTTGCTGATAATAAAGTCATAATTAATTAATTTAAAATTCATTAAACGCAAAATTAATTATATTTTTTTAAAGTCGTTATTTTACAAGAAAAGATTAAGGTTTATACGTCTATGTTTGACAGCAGGATTTTTTGCACTGTTGTGTCGGTGATTAAACCATTAAATCCAAAACCTATTTATTCAACTTATTTAAAGGTGTTAAATAAGACTTTAGTCTCTTATACTTATCAAATTTTTACAAGAAAATAAGTTGAACTAATATATAAATAGGTAATAAAACTATTAAAGAGAATTTAATCATATAACCAAAGAAACTTGGCATTTTAATTTTATTTTCTTCAGCAATAGCTTTAACCATAAAGTTTGGACCGTTTCCAATATATGTCATAGCACCAAAAAATACCGAACCTAAGCAAATTGCAGTTAAAATCATTTCATCAATACCTGCAACAAGGTTTGCATCAGCAACGCCACTTATTCCACCAGCCAATTTGTGGAAAGCTAATGCCGTAGGAGCATTGTCTAAGAAGGCACTTAAACTTCCTGTAGCATAATAGAATTGAGCAGTTGTATTTATTCCTAAATTTTTAGAATTTGCGTCTAAGTATTCTAAAGCAGGTATCATAGTAAGGAAAATTCCTAAGAATAAGAATGCTACTTCTAAAATTGGACCCCAGGAGAATTTGTTTGCTTCGCGTATAGGTTTTTTTGTAAATATTAAAGACAAAACAGCCATAGAAACAATAGCCCCTTCTCTAATATATCCTGCCCAATCACTTTTTGCCATAATAGGTAAATATTGTTTGTTTAGAAAAGCAACAGATGCAACAACACCTGCTAGGAAAATAAAGTTAATATTTCCATTTAAACCTAAAGGTTCAACATTTGTTTTGTCGAATTTAATATTTTCAAGTGGTTCTTTTTTGTAATAATATGTATCAGCAATAAAGTAAATTAATAATAGCAAGGCATTTACCAAAGCCCATTCAGGAAGCATGTGTAAAAACCAAGTAAATTCAGCACCTTTTAAATATAATAGGAAAAGTGGTGGGTCGCCAAGTGGAGTTAGTAGTCCACCTGCATTTGCAACAATAGCTATGAAAAATAAAATTGTATGAACTTTAAATTTTCTTTGATTGTTTGTTCTAATTACAGGACGAATTAAAAGCATTGCAGCACCAGTTGTTCCCATAAAAGAAGCTAAAATAGCACCAATTCCCAAAAAAGAAGTGTTTATCCATGGTTTTGCTTGAATATCGCCTTTTAAGTGGATGCCACCAGTTATTACAAATAAAGCTCCTAATAAAATTATAAAAGGAACATAATCAAAAAGCATTTGATGCGCTAAAGCATCTGTCAATTCTTGTGCTATTAAATATCCTGCAACAGGAATACCAAGTATTAAAGATACAAGTAATTTGTTTTTATTTTTTTCCCACCAATGTTCAAAAAACAAAGGACCTAATGCAATACATAATAACATTAATACAAAGGGGATAATAGCCCAAAGTGGCATAGTGTTAGTTGTTGATAATAAAATCATAATTCATTAATTTTAAATTCAAAAGCCACAAAAATAATTATATTTTTTAAATGCTATAATTTTATAGACAAAAGATTAACAAAACCTCTAAGTTTGACAGTAGATTTATTGCTCTGATGTTTCTGACTTAGAACTTTTCTTTTTTAATTTCAAGCTCTCAAGAATGCTTTCTCCAAAAATTCTTTTATAAAAAATAAGTAACAAAAATACAGAAACTGTTATAGCAGAGTCTGCCACATTGAACACTGGTCTAAAAAATAAAAATTCTTTACCACCAACGAAAGGGAACCATGTTGGATATGTGGTTTCAATTATTGGGCAATAAAACATATCTACAACTTTACCATGGAGAAATGGAGCATAGCCACCTTCAGGAGGAAACATTGTTGCTGCTTGGTAATAAGTACTTTCGTTAAAAATTAGACCATAAAATGCAGAATCGATTAAATTTCCAGTTGCTCCAGCAATAATTAAGGAAATACAAATTATATAAAATAAATTTTCGCCGGCTTTTATAATTTTGCATAAATAATATATTAGTAATGAAATTGCTGCAACTCTGAATAAACTCAAAAATAATTTTCCCCAGCTACCACCAAATGTCATTCCAAATGCCATACCTTCGTTTTCAACAAAATGTAGTTTTATTTTGTCGCCAATGATATTAAGCTCTTGACCTAGAGTAAAGTTAGTTTTTATCCAAATTTTTAAAACTTGGTCTAAAATTAAAATTCCTAAAATTATAGCTATAGCTATAAGTGATTTTTTTCTCATAAAAATCATTATTTTGAACTGCAAATATAAATTAATAATTCATTTATCTTATTTAGAATGTATATAAATGTCCGTTTTAAAATCAAAAACTTGTAAAATCATTTTTATTTAATTAAAAAGAAATTAATTTTGTGGTATTAAATTTTGAATTATTAATTTTTAAAGAATAGAAAAAATGGCTTACAAAATTACTGACGACTGTGCCGCTTGTGGTACTTGCATAGATGAATGCCCAGTAGAGGCAATCTCTGAAGGTGATATTTATGTTATTAATCCAGACCTTTGCATCGACTGTGGTGCATGTGCTGATGCATGCCCAGTAGAGGCAATAAAGCCTGCATAGTTAAGAAATTAAAAAGCTCCGAAAGGAGCTTTTTTTTTGGAGAAAAGTATTCTTAAAACTAATTTCAAGCAAGCAGAGTGAGCTTGCGAACTCTGCGAAGCAAGTATATACAAACCTTGCACTAAAGAAATTTTATCTACCAATGTGAAGTTTTTTAAAAACTCACTATTAAACACTAAAAACTCAACACTAAAAACTAAAAAGAGTGAGCCTGCGAACTCTGCGAAGTAATAGACGCGCCAGCCACTTTCAACTTTTAACTTTTAACTTTTAACTGAGTTTTACATGGCTGCTAAGAGAAGATTAATATCTTTAGCCATAATCCCATGAATCTGACCAATATTTTCGTCTGTTAATATGCCATCATAAATATACACTCCATATCTAACTCCAGCATTTGTTTTTAGGTATGAATTAATACTTCCCGCTGTTTGAATTTTGAGCAACTCAAATGATAAAATATTGCTTATTGAATAAGAAGCTGTTCTGGCAACTCGGGAGGCAATATTTGGCACGCAATAATGAATAACACCATGTTTAGTAAAAACAGGAGATTTATGAGTTGTTGGTTTACTTGTTTCAAAAATTCCGCCTTGGTCAATGCTAATATCAACAATTATAGATTGTTTTTTCATTTGCATAACCATGTCTTCGGTAACAATAATATTAGGTCTTTTATTATTAATTCTTACCGCACCAATAACAACATCAGCGGTTTTAATTGCAGATAATAAAACTTTAGAATAAATTGTGCTTGTAAAAACTTTTGTACCTATTAAACTTTGTAATTTGTCAAGTTTAGCAATGGAGTTGTCAAAAACTTTTACATGAGCACCTAAAGCGATTGCTGTTTGTGTTGCAAAAGTGCCAGCAATTCCAGCTCCAATAACAACAACTTCGCTTGGAGAAACGCCTGTAATTCCGCCAAGCATTTCGCCTTTTCCTTTATGTATATTATTCAAATATTCTGAAGCAATTAGCACAGCCGAACGACCAGCAATTTCGCTCATAGATCTTACTATTGGATTAGAGCCTTTGCTATCACGCATCATGTCAAAAGCTAAAGCTGTAACTTTTTTCTTCATTAATAGTTGAAAATATTCTTTTGTTTGGTAAGTGGAGTGCAAAGATGTTATAATAATTTGATTTCCACGAAGTAAGACCATCTCTTCTATTGTTAAAGGACAAATTTTAACAATAATATCACAACTAAAAACATCAGCAAGATTTGTTGTAATTTCAGCACCATATTTTGAATATTCGTGATTAGAAAAATAAGCACCTTTTCCTGCTCCATCTTGAATTACAACTTCAAATCCTTCGTTTACAAGCACTTCTACTGCGAGGGGTGCTAAGGGAACTCTTCGCTCATTACCAGTTTTGTCAGCTGGCATTCCTATTCTAAACTTTTTCTTGTCCTGAACTAATTCCAACATTTCTTCTTGTGGTAAATATACAGAACCAGGAATAAAAATATTGGTTTTTTGCTTTTCGGTCATAATTTTTATTTTTTATAAAAATACTGATTTTTTTTTAATTAAGCTCAAACTTCCTTTACAATTTCAGAATAATCTAATTCAAAATCTATTTGTTTCTTCTGTAAGTTTACATTTACAAGTTTTACTTTAGTTTCGTTACCAAGTTGAAAAACTTTTCCTGTGTAACTTCCAACAATACAATATTCTTCTGCATTAAACTCATAAAAATCATCTGTTAATGTTCGTATATGCACCAATCCTTCGCAAGCATTTTCTTTTAACTCAACAAAAAATCCCCATTCTGTTACGCCTGAAATAATTCCATCGAAAACTTGCCCAACTTTATCTTGCATAAACTCAACTTGTTTGTATTTTATCGAAGCTCGTTCGGCTAAACTTGCTTGTTGTTCTTGGTAAGAACAATGTTTACAATTTTGTTCAAGTTCTTCAGTATCGGGTTTATTTTTGCGTAAATAGTCAAAAATCAACCTATGAACCATAATGTCGGGATAACGTCTTATTGGAGAAGTAAAATGTGTGTAATAATCAAAAGCTAAGCCGTAATGACCAATGTTTTTAGTTGTGTAAACAGCCTTTGCCATTGCTCGTATAGCCAAATTTTCAATAATATTTTGTTCAGCTTTTCCATTAACATCTTTAACAATATTATTAATAGATTTTGCCAAAGAAATTTTATTTTTTTGGTCAATAGTATATCCAAAACGTGAAATAAAATTTGAAAAATTCATAAGTTTTTCCATGTTGGGTTCAGCATGAACTCTATATACCATTGGTTTTGGAGATTTTATTTTCCCATAAATTTCGGCAGCTTTTCTATTAGCAAGAAGCATAAATTCTTCAATTAAATGATTTGAATCTGTCATCTCTTTGAAATAAACACCTGTTGGTACAGCATTTTTGCCAAGAATAAATTTTACTTCTGAATGTTCAAAGTTGAAAGCTCCTTTTTTAAATCTTTCTTTGCGTAATATTTTAGCTAAATTGTTAAAAGTTTGAATTTCTTTTGCAAAATCGCCTTCGCCAGTATCAATAATTTTTTGTGCTTCTTCGTAAGTAAATCTTCTATCAGAATTGATAATTGTTTTTACAATTCTATAGTCTAAGACTTCAGCTTTGTCGTTCATTTTAAAAATTACAGAAAAGCAAAGTTTATCTTCGTTTGGACGTAAAGAACACAAATAATTTGAAATTCTTTCTGGCAACATTGGCACAACTCTATCAACCAAATAAACCGAAGTTGCTCTACTAAAGGCTTCGTTGTCTAATTCAGAACTTTCTTTAATATAGTTTGTAACATCTGCGATATGAATACCTATATTATACAAATTTTCGTCTAAAAATTCTATTGAAAGAGCATCGTCAAAATCTTTTGCATCTTCGGGGTCTATGGTAAATGTTGTGTGATAACGAAAATCTTCGCGTGTTTCAAGATCGTATTGAGTAATTTTATCTGATATTTTTTCGGCAGCTTTATTTATTGCGTCTGGAAATTTATATGGCAAACCAAATTCTGCAAGTATTGCATGCATTTCTACTTCATTCTCTCCAGGGCGACCAAGAATTTCAACAACTTTTCCTGTTGGATTTTTGCCTTTTCTGTGCCATTCCACAACATCAACAACAACTTTGTCGCCTTCTTTTGCATTGTTTAAATAGTTGTTAGGAATAAAAATATCTAAAGGCATTTTTTGGTTGTCAGGAATTAAAAAAGCATAAGTGCTAGATTTTTCAATAACTCCAACAAATCTTGTGTTTGCTCTTTCCAAAATTTCTACAACTTCGCCTTCCATTTTGCCACCTCTTCTAAGAGCAAATAAACAAACTTTAACTTTATCGCCATTAAGAGCAGAGCGTAATTTTGTAAAAGGAATAAAAACATCTTCAGAAAGTTCGTCGCTAACTAAAAATGCTTTTCCACTTTTTTTCAAATCAATAATTCCAATGATATGACTGCTTTTTGATTTGAGTTTGTATTTCCCTTTAGAAACTATTTTTAAATTACCAATGCCAACTAATTCGTCAAGAGCTTTTATAACTAAATCTCTATTGTGCGAATCATTTATTGATAGCATTGAAGAAATTTGTTTGTAATTCAACTCTTTTTGTGGAGATTTAGTAAAGATATTTAAAATTTGTGAAGTTAAGGTTTTCTTGTTTAGAGAATTGGTTTCGGGTTGTTTGGAGTTTTTTTTCTGAGATTTTTTCATTTTTGGTATTGTTTTTGCAAATATAAAAAAAGAAAATTAATATTTATTTTTGCATTATTAAAAAATATTTATTTATCTTTAACAAAAATTAAAAGTAGTAAAAATTAAAAATTATTAGTATGAGAACAATTACTTTAATGAAAAGCATTTTAGTCATCGCAATAATCAGCACAGCGATGGTTTTTTCTTCTTGCAAAAAAACAACAAAACCAGGAGGAAAGAAAGCGGTAGAAATTGATATTCCATGTAAAGATGAAGGACGTTCTGATAAAAATTATTTCAGAGCAGATGCAAACGCAACTTCACAAGACATGAGTTTATCTCGTGAAAAAGCTCTTTTAGCTGCAAAACAAAGAGTTTCAAGTTTGATTAATTCAAAAATTAAATCTGTAACAGACCGTTACGTTAATGAAACTGAAGTAAATAAAAATTCAGACTTCGAAGCAAAATTTGAAAATTTAACTCGTGAAGTTGTTAATCAAACATTAGTAGATATTGCTATTACTTGTGAGAAAAACTTCCAAGAAGAAACTGGCAAATATACAACTTACATTGCAGTTGAAGTTAGCAAAGACGCTATGGTAAATGGAATTGAAAAAGGTCTTTCTAAAGATCAAAAACTTAGAGTTGATTATGACAAAATGAAGTTTGAACAAATTTTCAACGAAGAAATGGACAAACTTTCTAAAGAAAGTGGCTATTAAAAAACAAATTTTTGAAAATGATTTTTGAAAAGAGGCTTTTGCCTCTTTTTTTTTAGGCATTTTATAAACGTACAAATGCTTCGTTGCTTTCAATATTCGGACTCAGTCACGTACTTCTGTACGCTCCTTCGTCCTCAATTTCAGCGCCTTGCATTTGTACGCTTCTAAAACGCCTTTATTGCTTGATAAATAATTGTTAGAAAGAAGAAAATTAAAAATAGTTAAAAGTTTGTAAAGTTCAAAGTTCATAAAGGAATGCCAAGCAAAAGCCCACTTTCAACTTTCAACTTTTAACTTTTAACTGAAGTGATTGTAACCATATCACACCTTATTGTTTAGGAGGAAAAACTTTGTTTGAGAATTGCCAAATGTTGTGTAAGAACGACAATTGCAGAAAATCGGGGAAATAATCAAACCATTTCGGTCAAATTGCTAATGTTTCTTTTAATTAATTCTTTTTTTAGAAAGTATTTTTTTTGTAAATTTGTCATTGAATTAATTGATTTATGATAACTACAGAAAATTTACGAAAAGGACTTCAAGCAATTGGTTTTCAAACAAATGATACCAAAGAAGATTCTATTGTATTTACTTCTGAACTTCAAAATTCAAACAAAAATCTTACACCTTTTCAAATTCTTGAATTAGAGAAAGCACTTTCATATAATGCTGATGCCGTTTTTTTTAGATATTTTGAAGATAATCGTCCACCACTACCGCAAGTTTATATCTATGATAATTCAAGCAATAAATTAAATAACGACTACACGCAAATTCACAAAGAATTGTGGAGTAGTTGTCATATCCCAACATTTATCGTAATCGAGAATTCAAAAATCAAATTTTTTGACAGTAGAAAACCTGTTTTAGTTCATTCTGACGGAAGTGTTTACACAAAAGAAATTGCGTTAATTGATTTAGATGACATTGCTCACTATGCAACCGTATTAGAAAAGTATAATGCTGAAAAATTTAAAAATGGTAGTTTTTGGGAAAGTGAAGAAGCTCATAATAATTACCTATATGGCAAAACGGCTTATATTGACTTAATAGATAAGCTAAAAACACTTCGTAAAGGATATAAAAAGAGTAGTAAAATATCATCGGAATTATTTGATTATGTCATAATAATAACAACTCTTATAAAGTTTTTAGAAGAAAATGGGGTTGATTCTAATGGTGATAATTTAGCGAGTAATTTTTTTCAGCGATCTGTTCAGTGTGGCTCTTTTATTGAGATTTTAGAACAGAATAAATTAGTTGATATTTTAGAAAAATTATCTATTAAATTTAATGGTGGAATTTTTGATTTATCTAACGAGGATAAAATAGCATTAAGAGGAGCGGATTTAAGTCAAATCATTACTTTTTTTGATACTAAAATTGACAGTAAAAGGCAATTAGTGCTATGGGAGCTATACTCATTTAAGCATATTCCCGTCGAACTTATAAGTAATATTTACGAAGAATTTTTACCTGTGGAAGATAAAGGTTCGGTATATACACCTCATTATCTTGTTAACTTCTTAATTGATGAATGTCTGCCAATTCCAACGATAAATAACTCTGTTTCGTACAATAGAAAAACGATTGATGTTAGTTGTGGTTCGGGTATTTTCTTGGTAAATTGTTTTAAACGTCTTGTTGAAATCTACAAAATAAACGAGTATTATAAAACTAATTCTTTTCCTCAAAATTTAGATATAACAACTCTTCAAAAAATACTCGGCGATAATATTTTCGGAGTTGATATAAATAAAAATGCAGTTGAACTAACAAAGTTTAGTTTGCAGTTAGCTTTATGTCAAATGTTATCCCCTAAGCAAATTTGGACGGAATTGACTTTTCAAGATTTAGGAGAGAAAAATATCATTCAAAGAGATTTTTTTGACTTTATTACCAAAGATAAAGTTGATAAAAACTTTGATTTGGTAATTGGTAATCCACCCTTTAACCCACCACCTAACCAAGACGGAACAGAATATAAAAAATCAGAGTATTTTAATGAAGTTATTGAGAAATACAATATAAAGCCTTACTCAATTAAAGACAGTAATGTTGCATTATTATTTCTTCAATTATCTGCAAAATTATTACAGAAAGAAAGCGGTTTATTATGTTTAATTCAACCTGCTTTACCATTACTACACAAAAAAGATAATGAAGTATTTAGACAAGAATTATTTTCCAATCACAATGTTCTTCAGGTTATAGATTTTACAACGCTCAGAAGAGTTTTATTTCCAATTGCAACTGTACCAACCTGTGCGATATTCATTGAAAATTCAGCGAAGAAAAACGATGAAATTACCCACGTAGTTATTAGAAGAACTAATCCAAGTAAAGAAAGACTTTACTTTGAAATAGACGCTTACGATGTTCATAGTGTAAAAAGAGAAAATGCTTTTTTAAATTACGCTTGGAAGAGCAATTTATTTGGTGGATATAGATTATTTAATCTTGTTGAAAGAATAATACTGAACAACGGATATGAAAAAGTAGAGAATGTCATTAGCAAGGCTGAAACGGAACAGGTAACAAACTATTCGCTATTAAAAATAGTGAAAGAAAAAACTTTTCCTTCATTTGTAAAATCGAATAGTCTTAAAAATTATTTTGATAAGTATTACAGTTTCCTTGTAGCATATATAGCAGGAACAAGCACAAGACAAGGGATAGACCGACCATATGATGTATTAAAGTCCGACTTTTTAAAGTTACCTATAATTGGAGAAAATACATTAACCCAAGCAGATCTTGTTTTGGTAAATGATATTGCTGATTATAAAATTTTAGAATTCGGAAATGGTGAAAACGCGGATACTAATAAAGAAATACAGGTAAGAACGAGCAAAAAGATACCTAATTCTTTGGTTGATTATTCTGATGTTTATTTAAAAGCTATAAATTCAGTGTATGACGTAAACAATAAGAAGTTTAGATTAAAAGCATTTTACAACACGTCTGCCTGTTTTATAATGCACTATGAATACAGTAATTCTAATGACACATTTAAAATTATTAAAAATAACAACTTTGATTTATCCACTTTAATAAATGATAAAAAACAGACAATAAACAATAAAAAAATATCACTGATATACAGCCAAAATCAAATATTTATTATCAAACCAAAACAGTTACGTTATTGGTTAAAATCTGTTGCATTACTTGACGTTGATACAATTATTGCAGATATAATTAACTTAAATTTACTTGAAAGATGATTTGCAATAGAAATAATGAAAATCCTATAGGAAACACGACAATCCCCATTAAGCCATTGATAGATAGTGTACTGAATTTTATTGACACGTATTTGCCATTGTTTCCTAATGCTTTGAAACATAATGACATAAGTTCAAAAAATGAAGTGGAAAAATTGCTAAATCAATATTTAATAGATTTTTTCAATGGACATTCTCATAATTTTAGCCCATATCTAAAATGTAAATTTCTGTTCAGAAAAGATGATGAAAACAAAGGAACGAACTATAAACCCGATATTGGAGTAACTATATGGAATAATCAACTTCAAAACTTTAAAGCTCAATCATTTTTTCAAATCGAGTGTAAAAGACTTCCTATTCCGAATGTGTCAAGCACTCGGAGCGAAAAAGAATATGTAATAGGAATAGCAAAAAACACAGGAGGAATAGAACGTTTTAAGAATAAAAAACACGGAGAGCATTTGGAAGAATCTTCGTTAATCGGATTTATTCAAGACGGGACTATAAATGACTGGCACATTAAAATCAACGATTGGATAAAAATTGAAGTTGATAATAAATCTACTCATTGGACAAAAGATGATTATTTGATTCTTGTTTCAAGTTCAACAATTCTAAACAGATACAGTTCATTGTGCGAAAGAGAAAATTTAAAGGAAATTACTATTCATCATTTCTTGATAAATATTCAATAGTGAGTTTCTATGAAACACCACCTATTATTTTAAAAAAGTTTTAGTTGCTTATCTATAAGCTTATAGCTTTTTCTATGATATTTTGTTATTCCAAATTCTAAAATTGCTTGTCTGTGTTTTTTTGTAGGATAGCCCATATTTTTATTCCAGTCGTAATTAGGAAATTCCTCATGTGCATTTAGCATAAATTGGTCTCTGTGTGTTTTTGCAAGTATCGAAGCAGCAGCAATCGACAAATAAGTAGCATCACCTTTTACAATACATTTATGTTTAATTTCTGGATATGGTCTAAATCTATTTCCATCAATAAGCAGGAACTCAGGTTTTTGTTTTAGTTTTTCTATTGCTCTGTGCATTGACAAATAACTTGCATTGAGAATATTTATTTTATCTATTTCTTCGTTTGTACAAAAACCAATAGCCCAAGCAATTGCATTTTTTTCAATTTCAATTCTTAGTTGTTCACGAGTTTTTGAACTTAATTGTTTGGAGTCGTTTAAGATTTCGTTTTTGTAGTCAGGAGGTAAAATTACTGCTGCCGCATAAACAGGTCCTGCAAGACAACCACGACCAGCTTCGTCGCAGCCAGCTTCAATTTGTCCTTCTAAGTAATATTGTTTAAGCATGATTACTTGCTTGTATTGCTTTTTCGACACATTCCCAAAGTCTTTCACCAGATTTTTCCCAAGAAAATTTTTGCCTTTGAATTTTCCCTTTTTCTATTAAATCTTGTCTAAGCTCTGAGTTTAAAGCAATGTTTTCCATGTGTTGAGCAACTTCTTTATGATTGTTTGGATCGCAAATTATAGCAGCATTACCAACAACCTCTGGTAAAGAAGTTGTATTCCCTGAAATAATTGGAATTTCGGAATACATTGCTTCAACTAAAGGAATTCCAAAGCCTTCAAAAAATGGAATATAAACTAAAGCGGTAGATGAGGCATAAATTAAATGCAATTCATCAATATTTAATCGTCCAGTAAAAACAACATCTTTAGAAAATTTCATTTCTTTATATGTTTTATCAATTTCGCCTGTGAGATGCATGGCAGAGCCGACAATAACTAATTTATGTGGTAGTTTGGAATTTTCTTTAAAGAAATCAAAAGATTTTAAAAGCCCTGGTATATTTTTACGTGGAGTTAAAGCTCCAACAAAATGGAAAAATTCTTGCTTGTCAGTATATTTTTCTTTTACTTTAATTTTTTCGCTTTCTGTTATTGGCTTATATATGTCGTTTGAAGCATTGTAACAAACAGTAATTTTTTCGGGAGCAATTTTAAAAACATTTATCAAATCTTTTTTTGAATATTCAGAAACTGTTCCTATATGTTTAGCTTTTTTAGCAAATTTTGGAAAAAATTTATTATAAAATTTTCTTACCCAAAAAGGTAATTGCTGAGGATTGTGATAAAAATTAATGTCGTGAATAACAACAGCTTGTGGAATTTTTGTATTTAGTGAAACAAAACCATCTGTTGAAAGAAAAATATCTGCATTAACTTTTTTTAATACTCTAGGTATTACAAATTTTAACCAAAACCACCATAAAAATGGATGTCGAGTAGCTGGACCAGCAACAATTGGTTTAACATTATCTGCAAAAATAAAAGAAGGGTCATAGTTTCTATCAAAAATAAAATAGAAATTATGTTCGGGATGTGTTTTTACAATATGTTTTAAGGTTTCATATGAAAACCAACCTATTCCTTCGAGCTTATTTTTTAGTAGTAGTCTAGTATTTACTGCAATATTCATTATAAAAGTCCAAGTTGTTTAACTTTTTCTAAATCTTTAGGCGTGTCTATAGAAATACTTTCGTGTTCGGTAAATGCGGTTTTGATTTTATAACCGTTTTCTATCCATCTCAACTGCTCTAACGACTCCGCTTTTTCTAATTTAGAAACTTCAAGTTTAGTTATTTCAAGCAAAATATCTGTTCTATATCCGTATAAGCCAATATGTTTATAAAAAGAATGTTTAGTAACCCATCTTGTTTCATGAACTCCTCGCAAAAATGGTATTGGCAAACGACTGAAGTAAATAGCTTCATTTTTATTGTTTATAACAACTTTTGGCTTATTTGTGTTAAAAATATCTTCTTTATTATTTATAGGTTTTATTAAAGTAGCGATTTGTGTCCTTTTAGATTTAAAACATTTTTTTATTTCTTTGAGTTGTTCTGTTTTTATAAAAGGCTCATCTCCTTGAACATTTATTACAACATCCCATTTTTTATTTTTTAAAGTTTGAATTTTTTCTATTGCTTCTGCACATCTGTCGGTTCCGCTTTTATGTTTCTTTTTTGTTAATACAACATTTCCGCCAAAAGATTCTACTTCATTAACAATTCTAACATCGTCTGTAGCAACCCAAACTTCGTCAAAAACTAGTGATGCTTGCACATAAACATTATGTACCATTGATTTGTTATTGATTTGAACCAAAGGTTTTCCAGGGAATCTCGTTGATCCAAATCTAGCAGGAATAATTGCAATAAATTCCATAAAATAAAATTTTGCATAAAATTACTAAAATTTATTTAGTTTGTAATATATTTTTGCAAATATTGCAATTTGAAATTATGGAAAATAAAAATACAGATACTTCTAGGTTTTTTAAATGGTGGAAAATAGCTATTCCAATAGTTCTCGGTTTGGGAGTAGTGTTGTATTTTGTTTTAAGAGATTTTAACCAAATTGACTTTTCTTTATTCAAATTTACGAAATACACCTTACTATTTTTGATATTGGCTTTTGTAATGTTGGTTTTTCGTGATTTTGGTTATGTTTTGAGAATTAGAGTTTTGTCTGGTGGCGAATTGTCGTGGATGCAAAGTCTGAAAATAGTTTTATTGTGGGAATTTGGCTCAGCGATAACACCTTCTGCAGTAGGAGGAACAGCAATAGCAACAATTTTTTTATGGAAAGAAGGAATGAGTGTTGGAAAAAGCTCGGCAATTGTTTTGGCAACATCTTTTCTTGATGAATTGTATTTTAGCCTGATGTTCCCTTTAATTTTGTTAATTGTAGGAAAATCACAAATTTTTGTAGGTGAACAAAATGTATTTTTAGAAAAACTATTTTGGTTTGCAATAGCTGGATATTGTTTAAAACTAGCTTGGACAATATTAATAGGATATTCTTTATTTGTAAGTCCTAAATTCATATCAAATTTTTTGAAAAAAATATTTAGAATAAGATTTTTAAAAAAATGGAGAGCATCTGCCGAAAAAGTAGCAGACGACTACGTTTTAGCAAATAAAGAATTTAAAAATAAAAGTTTTGTTTTTTGGATAAAATCATTTTTTGCCACATTTATTTCATGGACAGCACGCTATTTAGTTTTAAACGCTTTATTTATTGCTTTAGCCGTTGGCAATTATACTTTAAGTTTTTATGATCATATTTTGATTTTTGCTAGACAGCTGATAATGTGGATAATAATGTTGGTTATGCCAAGTCCTGGCGGAAGTGGTTTTGTAGAAGGAGTTTTCTCAAGTTTAATGTCCGATTTTGTTGGAATTGCCGGATTTGCAATAATTATGGCTTTGGTTTGGCGATTATTTACTTACTATCCATATTTAATAATAGGTGCGGTTTTAGCTCCACATTGGTTAAGCAAGAAATTTAAAAGAACAAAAAAAGAAGCTGTCTCGTAAGTATCCTAGTTGAATAATTTTAAGACAGCTTTTATATCTTATATCTCTTAAAACAACCCTACAATATTACCTTCGTTGTCAATATCTATAGCTTCTGCAGCAGGAGTTTCTGGAAGTCCTGGCATTCTCATGATTTCGCCAGAAATTGGAACAACAAAACCTGCTCCTGAGGCAATTTCAATTTCTCTAATATTAACAACAAAATCTTTAGGACGGTTTCTTAGGTTTTTGTCGTCAGAGAGAGAGTTTTGTGTTTTTGCAATACATACAGGCAATTTGCTCAAACCTAATTCATCAATAGTTCTAAGGTCTTTTTTTGCTTTTGCTGTAAATTCAACTCCACTTGCTCCGTATAATTTTGTTGCTATGGTTTCAATCTTTTTTTCCATGCTCCAGTCTAATTCATAGAGAGGTTCAAAATTACTTTTGCCAGCATTAACGGTTTCTACAACAACTTTAGCAAAATCTAAAGCACCATCTCCGCCATGTGCCCACGAAGAATTTAAAGCGTATTTTACGTTTTTAGCTTTTAAATGATTTTCTAGCACTTCGAGTTCTGCTTTTGAATCGGTAACAAATTGATTTAAAGCAACTATAGGTTGAATTTTAAAATGCTGAACATTTTCTATATGTTTATCAAGATTTTCTAAACCTATTTTAACAGCTTCTGGATTTGGATTTGCTAATTCTTTAAGTCCCACTCCACCATGATATTTTAAAGCTCTAATTGTTGCAACAATTACAACAGCATCAGGTTTTAAGCCTCCATATCTAGCTTTTATGTCTAAGAATTTTTCTGCTCCAAGTTCTGAAGCAAAACCAGCTTCTGTAATAACATAGTCGCTTAGAGAAAGACCCATTTTTGTTGCAATAAGAGAGTTTGTTCCTTGAGCAATATTAGCGAATGGTCCTCCATGAATAATTGCAGGAGTATTTTCTAAAGTTTGTACTAAATTTGGCTTAATGGCATCTTTTAATAATGTTGCCACAGCACCTTGAGCGTTTAAGTCTCTTGCATAAATAGGTTTTTTGTCGTAAGTATATCCAACAAAAATATTTCCTATTTTCTCTTTTAAATCTTCAAGGTCTTTAGATAAGCAAAGTATAGCCATAATTTCGGAAGCAGCAGTAATATCAAATCCTGTTTCTCTTGGAACTCCTTGTGTTTGTCCACCTAATCCAATAACAATTTTTCTTAAAGCTCTTTCGTTCATATCCATTACTCGTTTCCATTGGATTGTTCTAGGATCAATACCAAGATTTCGAGTTTTGCTTTGAATGTTATTATCAATTAAAGCGGCGAGTAAATTATTTGCTTTTTCAATAGCTCCCAAGTCGCCAGTAAAATGCAGATTAATATCTTCCATTGGAACAACTTGTGCATAACCACCTCCTGTAGCTCCACCTTTAACTCCAAAAACAGGACCCAAAGATGGTTCTCTTAAAACAACTGTTGTTTTATGTCCTATTTTATTCATACCTTGAGCAAGTCCAATAGAAGTAGTAGTTTTACCTTCGCCCGCAGGAGTTGGAGTTATGGCAGTAACTAATATTAGTTTAGATTTTTCTATTTTTTCTTCATCAATTAGATGCAAAGGTAATTTTGCTTTGTACTTGCCGTAATGTTCAATATCATCTTTACTAATTCCTAGTTTTGCAGCAATTTCATCAATAAGTTCTAGCTTAGCAGCTTTTGCAATGTCAATGTCTTTCATAGTCTATAAGTATTTATAAAATTATAAATTTAAAATTGTTCTAATATAATAACAATTAATTAAAATGCAAAAATTGTTAGATATTAGAAAAAATAAATTTT
>Ga0209719_1001484_pt1 | contig 28609 bp, 26 predicted proteins | sample AD_JPNAS2_MetaG_FD_184421 | JGI IMG/M metagenome (GOLD analysis project Ga0209719, IMG submission 184421) | Active sludge microbial communities of municipal wastewater-treating anaerobic digesters from Japan - AD_JPNAS2_MetaG (SPAdes) (version 2) | ecosystem: Engineered > Bioreactor > Anaerobic...
AGTGATAGGAGGGTTTCTGGACGCGACACTCGCCGCCGCGAATGAAAAAGGAATAGCCGTGATCGGCATGAAAATCCTCGGCGGATCGCATTTCATCTCGGAGGCCGTGGGCATCACGTCCGAGGCCCTGATCAGATTTGCACTTTCCCAGCCGGTTACGCTCATTATCGTCGGCTGCTCGAAACCGGCGGACGTCCGGCTCATGGCCGCCTCCGCCCGCGAAAAAAGCCCGATGCCGCCCGCGGAGCAGGAGAAAATCCTGGAACTTTTCCGTCCCCATGCGGAAAAGCTTGCATATTACCGCAGGGTGACTTGACCGAATCCGGAGCGCGAGAAGAGATCCCGGGCAGGTTTCCGCCGCACCGGCGAAAAGGCTGCTGCCGATGAAAGCAGAAAATAAATTTACCCGGAGGAGTCATGGCAAGAAAAACGCCTGAATCTATTTTCCGCCGCTGCGAGGAAAATCCCATTCTGACTGCGCGGAACTGGCCTTATCCGGCCAATACAGTATTCAATGCCGGCGCTACCAGGGTAAACGGCGAAGTACTCCTCCTGGTCAGGGTTGAGGATCATCGCGGAATTTCACATCTGACGGCGGCGCGGAGCAGGGACGGCATCCATGATTGGGCCGTGGACCCCTCCCCGACCCTGGCCCCTGACCCGATTCATTATCCGGAAGAACTTTACGGGATCGAAGATCCGCGGATCGTCTGGCTGGAAGAGGCGAAGGAATGGGCTGTGACGTATACGGCGTATTCCCACGGCGGTCCGCTTATCGCGCTTGCCTGCACAAAGGATTTCAAAAATTTCCGGAGGATCGGGTCGATCATGCCACCCGAAGATAAGGATGCAGCCCTCTTCACCCGCAAGTTCAAGGGCCGCTGGGCCATGATACACAGGCCGAGCACGGCTTTTTTCCACGGCCGCGTTCACATCTGGCTCTCCTTCTCTCCCGACCTCAGGCACTGGGGAGACCACAGTATCCTGATCCGGTCGAGGGAAGGCGGCTGGTGGGATGCCAATAAAATAGGCCTGAGCCCGCCGCCGCTCGAAACCCGGAAAGGCTGGCTTGTCCTGTATCACGGCGTCCGCCAGACGCCGTCCGGCAGCATTTACCGGCTCGGTCTCGCGCTGCTCGACATTGACGACCCGAGGAGGGTGCTGCGCCGGAGCGACGAATGGGTCTTTGCGCCCACGGAGTCGTACGAGAGGATAGGGGACGTGAGCGACGTGGTCTTCCCGTGCGGCTGGGTGATGGATTCCCCGTCGAACAGGATTCTGATGTATTACGGCGCCGCCGACACTTCTATCGGTGTGGCAGTCGCCGATCTGGACGAGATTCTCGATTTCGTCCTTAACTGCTGTCCTGAGCCCCCGCCGGAGAAATTGAAGGAGCTTGAAGCGAGGGGACGCTGAATTAAGAGGGTTAAAGGGGTTTCCCATGAGAATAGCAATGCTGAGTCCTGTTTCATGGCGCACGCCGCCCCGCCATTACGGACCCTGGGAGCTGATAGTGTCGCTCCTGACAGAAGGGCTTGCAGCCCGGGGCATCGACGTAACTCTTTTTGCAACCTCAGATTCCGTCACAACGGCGCATCTGGAGGGAATCTGCCCCGCGCCCTGCGAGGAAGACAAGCGTCTCGATCCCAAAGTCTGGGAATGCCTCCATATTTCACACCTGATGGAAATGGCTTCGCAGTTCGACCTGATCCACAACCATTACGATTTTCTTCCGCTGACATACAGCAGGTTGATATCCACGCCTATGCTCACGACCATTCACGGCTTCTCCTCTCCGGCCATCCTGCCGGCCTATCGACGGTATAACGGCTACGTCGGTTACGTGTCCATCTCCATTGCGGACAGGGCGTCCGATCTTGACTATATAGCAAACGTGTATCATGGAATCGCCGTCGAGGAATTCCCGTATGCAGATCGACCCGGCGATTACCTGCTCTTTTTCGGCAGGATTCATGCGGATAAGGGCGTCAGGGAGGCCATCGAGGCGGCGCGCATTTTCGGCATGCCGCTCCTCATTGCCGGAATCGTCCAGGACCGGAAGTATTTTCACGAGAAGATAGAGCCGGAACTTGACGGAAGGAATGTGATATATATCGGCTCAGTGGGGCCGGAGCGGCGGGGCGCGCTTCTTTCGGGAGCCTATGCCCTGCTGCATCTGATAGGCTTCAACGAACCTTTCGGACTCAGCCTTATCGAAGCTATGGCGTGCGGAACGCCTGTCGTGGCGCATCCCCGGGGCTCCATCCCCGAATTGGTGGACCACGGCGTGACCGGTTTTCATGTCACGGGGATGAAGGACACGCTCCAGGCGCTTGACAGGGTCGGCAGTCTCGACCGCTCGCTGTGCCGCCGGACGGTAGAGGAGCGATTTCATCGTGATCGTATGGTCAGGGACTACATCGACGTTTACGCGAGAATCCTTTCGGGAGCTTTGAATGATGGAGAGGGACGGCGGGAAATTCGAAATCGGCGTGAATTACTGGCCCATACGGAAGGGCATGGCGCTGTGGAGAAGTTTTGACCCCGGCGAAGTCAGGGAAGATTTTGCCCGCATGCGCGATTGGGATATATCACCGGCTCGAATTTTTCTTTTGTGGGAAGATTTTCAGCCGGAGCCGGATCGGGTCGGCATGCCGGCCCTGAACCGGCTCGTGGAGCTCGCCGGCATCGCGTCCGATGCGGGGATACCGATCTGTGTGACCCTCTTCACGGGACACATGAGCGGGGCGAATTGGCTCCCCGGCTGGATGGTTCTGCCCGGGGAGAGCGAAAGCAGGTTTCCGGTAATCACCCGCGGCCGGTCCGGACCTTTCAATGTGAGGAACCCCTACCTGGAGCGGGAGGTCCGGGATGCGCAGAAGATTCTGATACGGGAAACGTGCGCCGCACTCCGGGGATATGCCGGCCTGTGGGGCTGGGACCTCGGAAACGAGCCTTCCAACGTATACCGTCCGAATGAGCGCGGGCAGGGCCGAACCTGGATCGGGGAAATGACGGAGGAATTGCTCCGGCTGAACCCGGCGCCGGTTACGATCGGGCTCCATCAGGAAGACATTGAGCAGAACCGCGGCATGGATCCGGAGGACGCAGCGCAATTCTGCGACCTGATTACCATGCACGCCTATCCCGCGTACTCCTCCTGGTCCGGAGGGAAAACTGATCCCCTTTTTCCCCTGTTCATGGCGGAAATGGCCCGTTGGCTCTCCGGCAGGAGCGAAGTCTGGATGGCCGAAATGGGCGTATCGACGGGCTCCGACGCCAAATCCGTATCAGAGGAGGAAGCCGCCGTTTATGCCGGGGACTCCCTGGATATCCTGCGGCGGGCCGGCATCCCCGGCGCGCTGTGGTGGTGCTACGGAGATTACTCCCGTGATGTCTGCGGAGCCGTCCCGTTCAGGGATCTTCCGCACGAGTGCTGCTTCGGGCTGGTCCGGTCCGACGGATCACCAAAAGAGACCCTCGATGTCATCCGGCGCGCGGAAAGGACGCGTATTGCCCGCCGGCCGGACCTGGATTGGATCAATGTGGAGCCGCGGGAATACCGGGACGAACCGGAAATGCACATCCGGCGGCTTTATCGTCGCTTCCGGGAATTAAACAGTTCCGAGCCCTGAATTTTCATTTACTAATTCCTTATTAATATTTATATTCAATGATCATTATTCTGATCCGGGATGGTTTCATGACGGAGCATCTTCACGTGGTGATCCTGGCGGGCGGGAGCGGGACCAGATTCTGGCCCCTCAGCCGCGAAGGAACCCCCAAGCAATTTCTCCATATCGTTGCCGATGCCAGCATGTTTGTCCTCACTTTGAGAAGGGCGCTTGTCCTCGCGCCGGAGGATCGAATCTGGATCGTAACGGTGCGAGGTCAAACCGATCAGGTCCTCCGAAATGTCCGGGAACTCTCGCTCACGCATCTCAACATCATTGAAGAACCTCTGGGTCGAAATACCGCCGCGGCGATCGGATTGGCTGCGGTTATGGTGGGGAAGAAGGATCCCGAAGGCATTCTGGCCGTCTTGCCGGCGGATCATCATATCCGGGACGAATCGCGCTTCATCGATCTCATGCGGTTCGGGATCCGGGTTGCAGCCGCCGGCTGGCTTACCACGCTTGGAATTCAGCCCCACCGCCCGGAAACCGGCTACGGGTACATCGGCAAAGGAGAGCGGATTTCAATCAGCGGGATCGAGGACGGGGGCGATTGCGCCCTGATATTCCGTGCGGAACGCTTTACCGAAAAACCGGACCGGGATAAGGCGCAGGCCTATCTGCGCTCCGGCGGCTTCCTGTGGAATGGAGGGATATTTATCTGGAAGGCCGCCGACTTCCTTGACGAAATGAAAAAATTCCTCCCCGGCCATTATCGGGGTCTCGCCGAGATCGGGAGGGAACCCCGCCGGATCGGGGAAATTTATCCATCCCTTCAATCCATCTCCGTCGATTACGGAATTCTTGAACGTTCCGATCGTGTGGCCGTTATTCCCGCGGACATGGGATGGAGCGATGTCGGAAGCTGGACCGCGCTGTATGAAATCCTCGACAAAGACGGGAATGATAACGTCCTCCGCGGTGATGTGATCGCCATCGATGCCGAACGCAGCCTGATCCGGTCGGAGCATCGCCTGGTGGCGGCCATAGGCGTCGAGGATCTGATCGTGATAGAAACGGAAGATGCGGTTCTTGTCTGCCGCGAGGCGCGCAGCCAGGACGTCCGCGAGGTAGCGCGCCTCCTTGCGGAAGCGGGCCGGAAAGAAGCGCGGGAAAGGACAAGAGTCGAGAAGCCCTGGGGCGCATACGAGGTGCTGGACGAGGGCGAGGGGTACCAGGTTAAATGGCTGGACATCGAACCCGGCAGCCGCCTCAGTTACCAGAGCCACAGTGAAAGGGCGGAGCACTGGACAGTTGTTGCGGGAACGGCCACGGTCACCGTGGACGATAAGGTCCTGGAGATTGCGGCGGGGGGCGATGTTTTCATCCCGATCGGAGGCAGGCACCGGGTTGAGAACCGGACCTCGGGCCGGATCCGCATTATCGAGGTTCAGACCGGAAGCTATCTCGGCGAAGATGATATAATCCGGTATGAGGATGATTATGGCCGCATATGATTCAAGTGATGGGTAACAGGTCATAGGTAACGGGATCGGCTCAATACCGCCTTTTCCAGTGTAACTTGAATTTCACCCTTTTCTTTTCCCGACTTTTTCTCCCAGTTAAATCCCAAAACCCAAACTCCAAATCCCAAACAATTTTCAAAATTCAAAAATCAAAATCAAAAATCAGTTTGTTCATTGATCGAATAATCCATAACCTCTTACCCCATCCTATTCTCCATAAGTCTAAGTCTTTCCGCATTATAAAATCAGGTATTGTGCAATGGATGGTTCCGGACCGCTGTACTATAAACTTGTTAATTCCTTTTCGAGTTTTTGGCCGGGTTTCTCTCGGGTGCCGGAAATTTCTGATATCTATAACTTTTTAGTCCCGACAAAAGCCTGGAAACACCCGGCCGCAACTACAACTATTGTAGTTTGATCTACACTTTTTTGTCTTCCGTCCTTTGCGCCGCATCAAAGGATATCTGTTCGGAAAAATAAGAGATCAGAATTCCAGATGAATAAATACCCGGTCAGGTTTTATCCGCAAGGGGGCCGGCATGTCGGGCATGCTAAATGCAAAATCCTGCGCGGTATTTCGCAGGAACCCGTTCAGGCGGCAGCGATTGAATCCGTCCTTACCGGGATCCACGTTGTATCGGGGGTTCCTAAATGAAGAAAAAAGTCCTGATTGTTGGCGGGGCCGGCTTCATCGGTTCCCATCTCGCAGACGAACTGATCGACCACGGCTACAGCGTCCGGGCCTTGGACAATCTGATGAGCCAGGTTCACGGCTCCGCCGCCCGCAGGCCGGATTACCTGAATCCGGAAGTGGAACTGGTAGTGGGGGACGTACGCGACCCGATCCTCGTCCGCAAAGCCCTTACCGGGGTGGATGCGGTTTTTCATTTCGCCGCAGCGGTCGGGGTGGGGCAGAGCATGTACCAGATAGAAAAGTATACGAGCGTAAACAACCAGGGGACAGCCGTTCTCCTCGAAGCTCTGATCGAGCAGCCCGTAGAGCGTCTGGTGCTGGCTTCCAGCATGAGCGTTTACGGCGAGGGTTTGTACGAAAACGAAAAGGGCGAGATCTGCCATATCGCGGAGCGGCCGCTGGAACAGCTGAGGGAGGGGGAGTGGGAGATACGCAGAAACGGTTTTCTCCTGAAGCCGATTCCCACGCCCGAAGATAAGCCGCCTTCCCTGGCGTCGATCTATGCCCTGTCGAAATACCATCAGGAGCGGATGTGCCTTATTATCGGAAAGGCATATGGAATCCCCACAGTCGCCCTCCGGCTGTTCAACGTGTTCGGAAGCCGGCAGTCCCTGTCGAATCCGTATACGGGCGTACTGGCTATCTTCGCCTCAAGACTGCTGAACGGCAATCCGCCTCTGATCTTCGAAGACGGAAACCAGAAGAGGGACCTGGTAAGCGTTCACGATGTGGCTCGCGCCTGCCGTCTTGCCCTTGAGGTACCCGAGGCGGCGGGAAATGTATTCAATATAGGAAGCGGCGATTCCCGCACGATCCTGTCGGTAGCCGAGCAGATGGCCGTCGTGCTGGGTCGGGAAAAGACCCGGCCCAAGATCACCTTCAAGTATCGGGTCGGGGATATAAGGCATTGTTTTGCCGATATCGCCCTGGCAGGCAAGCTGCTGGGTTACCAGCCCGAAGTGGATTTCAACAGGGGTCTGGCCGATCTCGCATCCTGGCTCGAAAAGCAAAAGCCTCATGACGGCGTTCTCAGGGCGGCCGCCGAGCTGGCGGACAGGAGGTTGACAGTATGAGCGGGAGCGCACGCGGGGAGATGTCGGAATCTCCAGCCGTCCTGATCACAGGCGGCGCAGGCTTCATAGGCACAAACCTTTCGGCGCGCCTCCTGGCGCTTGGGGAAAAGGTAATAGTCTACGACAGCCTGGTCAGAAAAGGTGCGAGGAGAAATCTCGAATGGCTCGCCAAGCGGTTCGGAGCCGGTCTTGACGTGGAGATAGCCGACGTCCGGGACGCGGAAAAACTTCGCAATGCCGTGCAGCGGGCGGATTTCGTCTTCCACTTCGCCGCCCAGGTGGCGGTGACGACAAGCGTCCACGAACCGCTTTTTGATTTCCAGCAGAACCTCCTTGGCACCCTCAATCTGCTCGAAGCAGTCCGCTCCATCGGGAATCCGCCTCCTCTCATATTCACTTCGACCAACAAGGTTTACGGCCCCCTGGACAATCTGGCCCTGCAAGGGAACGGGACCCGCTATGAGCCGCAGGATCTGCAGGTGCTCATCCATGGAATAAATGAAGACAGTCCTCTGGATTTCCACAGTCCTTACGGATGCTCGAAAGGTTCGGCCGACCAGTACGTGCTTGGGTATGCCCGGATCTACGGACTTCAGGCCGCGGTATTCCGCATGAGCTGTATTTACGGCCCGCATCAGTATGGGACCGAGGATCAGGGCTGGGTTGCCCACTTCCTCATATGCGCCCTCACGGGGAAGCCGGTTTCCATATATGGTAACGGGCTTCAGGTCCGGGACATTCTTTTCGTCAATGATCTGGTCGAGGCTTTCCTGCTGGCGCGGGCCTCCATGGAGCGCCTTTCGGGGCAGGCCTTCAATATCGGAGGAGGGGCGGCGAACACGATCAGCCTCCTCGAAATGATGGATTTGATCAGCGAGATTCACGGACGGATTCCCGAGACACGCCGGGAGGACTCCAGGCCGGGCGACCAGGGTTACTATTCTTCGGATTTCAGAAAATTCAGGAAAGCCACCGGTTGGCAGCCGAAGACCGGCATAGGTCCGGGAGTCCGGGCTCTTTATGACTGGCTTGCGGGCAATTATCCGAGGATCGGGACTTCGCTGGTTCGGGAGACGGGGGTCCGATGAGATACGCCCTGGTCAATCCGGATTGGGATTTCGAAGGCAGCGTTTATTTCGGCTGCCGGGAGCCCCATCTTCCGCTGGAATTCGGATATGCCGGCGCCGTACTCGAGAGGGAGGGGCATGCCGTACTTATCCTTGACGCGCACCTTGAGAGTATTTCTCCGTTTGAGCTGGTGGAGAAAGCAGAATACTTTTCGCCGCATTTCATAATCATTGCGACCGCTCCGACATATCTCTTCTGGCGCTGTCCTCAGCCGGAGCTGCGGGTTCCCATGCAGACCGCGAGATTGCTGAGCCCAATCGGGGCGACGCTCATCGCCGTCGGGCCGCACGCGTCCGTGACTCCCGCGGCCGTGCTGAAAAAAATGGAGGCCGACATTGCCGTTGTCGGTGAATTCGAATCGGTTCTGCACCTTCTCGACGGGAGGGCGGAATGGGAAAGAGTCCCCGGCCTCGCCTTTGCCGGAAAGAGCGGGGTTCGGCTGAATCCCGGCACTGCGGTTGCCGACCTTTCCGCGCTTCCGGCAATCACCTGGCCGCAGCGTCTGCTCGACAGGCATATTCATCACCACCACCGGTTCGATGCGGGCGCCGGGGCGGGGCTCGGAGCCGAAATCGAGTCATCCCGCGGCTGCCCTTTCGGGTGCACTTTCTGCGCAAGAAATAATTTCCGGGGCGAATACAGGAGGAGGCCCGTGGAGAAGGTGCTGGCGGAGCTTGACTGCCTGATCGAAAGGGGGGTCCGCTACATCTATTTTATTGACGAGATCTTTCTTCCGGACCGGAAATTTCTGCGCGAGTTGGAGCGGAGGAACATTCGTTTCGGAGTCCAGACGCGGATAGATTTCTGGAGCGAAGCGGGCCTGGACAGACTGGGCGGGGCGGGATGCGTTTCCATCGAAGCCGGGGTGGAGAGCATAACCTCCCGGGGCCGGAGCAGGCTGCAAAAGACTTCGCGGCTCGACGGAGGCCGCCTGATCGAACGCCTCGCATATGCAAGGAAGAAAATTCCTTTTGTCCAGGCTACCTTGATGGAAACAGGAGATGATCCCTCGGAAATCGCGCAGTGGTCAAGCACCCTGCGGGACCGGGGGGTATGGATCAATGACCCCGTGCCCCTCTTTCCTTACCCGGGCAGCCGCGAATACAGCCTCCGGTGGGGAGAGCCCGATGAGGAGGCATGGGAAAAAGCGCTCGGTTATTATCTCGAAACCAATCCGATACTCAGCGATCTTCAAACCAGGAAACCTCTGCCGCTTTCAATTTTGGAAAGGAGATAAAACATTATGCACCGATATGATCCGAAGCCGGGACGCGTTTTAATGACGGCCGATGCCGTCGGCGGAGTCTGGACGTATTCTCTCGAACTGGCCAGGGCCTTCTCCGATTACGGGATACAAACGTCGCTGGCCGTAATGGGCGCCCCGCTCACGGCCGGCCGGCGCGAAGAAGCCGGGCGCATTCCGGATATTCAGCTTCATGAAGGGGAATACAAGCTGGAATGGATGGAGGATTCCTGGGCGGATGTGGAAAGAGCGGGAGCCTGGCTGCTTGATTTGGAGGAAAAACTTCGCCCTGAAATAATCCATCTGAACGGCTTTGCCCATGCCTCGCTCCCCTGGAAAAGTCCGAAAATAGTTGTGGGGCACTCCTGCGTGCTTTCCTGGTGGGACGCCGTTTACGGCGGGCCCGCTCCTGCGTACTGGGATGCCTACCGGCGGATCGTGGCCGGAGGCCTGTTCTCGTCGGACATCGTCGTGAGCCCGTCTAAGGCCATGATGTGGATGCTCTACAAGCATTACGGGGAAATTCCTTCCGGCCGGGTCGTGTATAACGGAAGGAATCCGAGGGTGTTCTCCCCCGGCCGAAAGGAAGAAATAATCCTTATGGCCGGAAGACTATGGGATGAGGCCAAGAACCTGCGGACCGTCATAAGGGCGGCCCCGAAACTGTCCTGGCCTGTATATGCCGCCGGCGAAGACCGCGGCGAAATGCCGTCCGGATCCCCGATCCGTTCCCTCGGACAGCTTTCCGCTTCTTCACTCTCGGCCTGGTTTGCGCGGGCCTCCATCTACGTCCTGCCGGCGCTCTACGAGCCTTTCGGGTATACGCCGCTCGAGGCGGCCCTCTGCGGCTGCGCGCTGGTTCTCGGGAATATTCCGAGCCTGAGGGAGATCTGGGACGGCGCTGCGATGTTTGTGGAGCCCCGTGACGAGGAAGATTTCCGGGGAGCAGTGGAGATTCTGATCTCGAAACCCGGCCTGAGGAGGGAAATGGCGGCCCGGGCCCGAAGCAGGGCGCTTGAGTTCACCCCATCGCAGATGGCTGCGGGATATCTTGCGATTTACCGCGAGTTGCTGGAAGGGTGGCATCTCAACGAAGGTTATTTCCGGCCCCGGCAAAACGGGATTTTTCAACCGAAGCCCCGCAGTCTCCAGTGAGCGGATATGAGAATAGCCATTTTCTGCCATTCGATTCTCTCCGACTGGAATCACGGCAACGCCCACTTTCTGCGCGGGGTTGCACGGGAGTTATCGGGTCGGGGCCACGATGTATCGGTGTACGAGGAAGAAAATGCCTGGAGCGTCCGGAACCTGGTACAGGAGCACGGCGCTTCCGCATTGAGCGAGGCAGCCCTCATGTTTCCGGAGCTGCGCGTGAGGCGGTACCGGCTGGATCATATTGATCTTGAAGCGGAGCTGGACCGGCAGGATCTGGCGATTGTGCACGAATGGAACCCGCGGGAGCTTGTAACCAGTATCGGCATGCACCGGGCCGGGAATGCGTCCTTGCGTGTTCTGTTTCATGACACTCATCACCGATCCATTACCGAGCCGGACGCAATCGCCGCTTGCGATTTGTCCGGTTACGACGGCGTCCTGGCATTCGGCGAATCCGTCCGTCAACTTTATCTCGCCAGGGACTGGGCGGGGCGGGTATTCGTCTGGCACGAAGCTGCAGACACCCGTCTTTTTCGGCCGCACGCGGGAGAACGTTTCCGGGACCTGGTCTGGATAGGGAACTGGGGGGACGGGGAAAGGAGCCGCGAGCTGGAGGAGTTTCTCGTTGGGCCGGTCCGGATGCTTAATTTGAAGGCGGCCGCCTTCGGCGTCAGGTATCCCGATAAAGCCCGCACCAGACTCAAGGAGGCCGGACTGGATTACGAGGGGTGGATCCCGAATTACCGCGTCCCGGAAATCTTTTCCTGCTTCCGGGCCGCGCTGCACGTTCCGCGCCGGCCTTACGTGACGCACCTCAGGGGAATACCCACGATCCGGGTTTTTGAAGCCCTGGCGTGCGGGATACCGCTGATATGCTCCCCCTGGGAGGATACGGAGGGGCTGTTTCGCCCCGGACGTGATTTTCTCATTGCTCAAAACGGCAGCGAAACCGCCGCAATGATATTTCAGGTTCTGAACGACCCTGACACGGCGCGTTCGCTTTCGGTTTCCGGGCTGGAGACAGTCCTCAGCCGGCATACATGCGCTCACAGGGTTGATCAGCTTATGCATATCTGCCGCGAGATCGGCTGCAGGGATTCGTCGGGACACGGGGAGAAAAGATGCGTTCTGAATGCATGAAAATAGCCTTTTTCGGTTCAAGCCTGGTTTCGGCGTACTGGAACGGCGCAGCCACCTATTATCGCGGCATAATCCGGGAGCTCGATCTGCGGGGCCACCGTGTCACTTTTTACGAGCCTGACGCGTATGGACGCCAGCAGCACCGGGACATCCCGGACCCGGCCTGGGCCAGGGTGGTGGTTTATGAGGCATCCCGGCCGGGTGTGGATTCGGCTCTCGAAGAAGCCGGGCAGGCCGACCTGATTGTTAAAGCGAGCGGCGTCGGGGTTTTTGACGAATACCTGGAATCTGCAGTGCTGGAGAAAGCCCCTGCTTCGGTAATATTCTGGGATGTGGACGCGCCCGCCACGCTGGACCGCATCGGCCGCAACCGGAACGATCCCTTCCGGCTTCTCATACCCCGTTACGATCTGATCCTCACCTATGGAGGAGGAGAACCGGTGGCCGGGGCCTACCGGCAATACGGCGCGCGGGATTGCGTACCGGTATACAACGCGCTGGATTCTACAACCCATTATCCCGTGCCCGCGTCATCCCGCTTCGCGGCGGATTTGGGATTTCTGGGAAACCGTTTGCCTGACCGGGAAAAGAGGGTGGAGGAGTTTCTCTTCCGGGCAGCCGAACGATGCCCCGGCAGATCGTTTCTCCTCGGCGGGAGCGGCTGGGAAGAACCCAGCCTGCCGGCTAATGTGCGCCTGCTGGGGCACGTATATACGGACGAGCACAACGAATTCAACTCGAGTGTCGGCGCCGTTCTGAACATCAGCCGCGAAAGCATGGCCTGTTACGGCTATTGTCCGGCTACGCGCGTGTTCGAGGCGGCCGGAGCGGGATCTTGCATAATCTCCGACTGGTGGGAGGGCATGGAAATATTTCTGGATCCCGGCCGGGAGGTTATCACGGTCCGCGGCGGCGACGAAGTCGCCGAAGCGCTGGAGAGACTGACTCCCGGAGGCGCAAAGCGGATCGGCGAAGCCGCAAGGCGGAGAGTGTTGGCGCAACACACCTACCGGCACCGGGCCGAGCAGCTCGAGATGCTGTTCAATGGAGGAATCCGTTGAAAATGCATCCTCTGAAGATTGTCATTCTGGGGCTGTCAATCACGTCATCATGGGGGAACGGGCATGCTACGACGTATCGCGGTCTCTCGCGGGAGCTCACGGAAAGGGGGCATAAAGTCACGTTTCTCGAGCGCGACGTCCCATGGTACGCCGCAAACAGGGACAGCCCGCGGGATTGCGGGCGGATTCGGCTGTACCGGGACTATAAGGACCTGAAGGACAGGTTTGTGTCCGAAATACGGGAAGCGGAATTGGTAATAGTCGGCTCGTACGTTCCGGACGGGTCCGAAATCGGCGAGTGGGTCATCCGGACCGCGGGCGGCATAAAGGCATTTTACGATATCGACACTCCCGTGACGCTCGCAATGCTGGAAAACGGCAGCCCCGGCTATATAACGAGGACGCTGATCCCGTCCTACGATCTGTACCTTTCTTTTACGGGAGGCCCGACGCTGGAGATCCTGGCGCTGAAGTTCGGGGCGAAAATGCCCAGGGCTTTTTTCTGCTCATTCGACCCGGCTGAATATTATCCCGTTTGCTGCGAGCAGGTCTGGGATCTCGGTTACATGGGCACCTACAGCAAGGATCGCCAGGGTGCCCTTGAAGAGCTGATGCTCCAGCCGGCCCGCCGCTGGCAAAAAGGCCGGTTCATCGCCGCCGGGCCGATGTACCCGAAAGAGACCGTCTGGCCGGCGAACGTCGCCAGGGTCCACCACCTTCATCCCGCCGAGCACAAGCTCTTCTATGGCGCGCAGCGGTTTACCCTCAATATAACCAGGAGCGCAATGGTTGCGGCGGGATACTCTCCCAGTGTCAGGCTCTTCGAAGCCGCGGGCTGCGGGATTCCCATTATCAGCGATTACTGGGACGGAATAGAAACCATTTTCGAACCGGACAGGGAAATTCTGATTTCGCGCACCGCCGATGAGACGCTCGAGATGATACGCGATATGCCCGAGACAGAAAGATACCTGATCGGCGAGCGGGCGCGGCTGCGGGTGCTTTCGGAGCATACGGCCGCGCACAGGGCGGCCCAGCTTGAAGAATACGTTTCCGAGGTGTCGGGCGGCTGATCCCGTCCGTAATCCCCGCTTTTCCGGCGCGACTGAGAGAACGCTTTATGAAAATCGTGATTTTCGGGTTGACGATAAGCTCGTCCTGGGGCAACGGGCATGCCACGCTCTGGCGGGGCCTTTGCCGGAACCTGATCCGGCGCGGCCACGACATCGTATTTTTTGAACGCGACGTCCCCTACTATTCCCTGCATCGGGACTTGAAGGAACTCAGCGGCGGCGAACTGGTCCTCTACCAGGATTGGAAGGAAGCGCTTCCTGTCGCCGAGCGCCGCCTCGCCGGAGCGGATGCGGGTATAGTGACATCCTACTGCCCGGACGCCCTGCCCGCCACGGAACTGGTGCTTTCATCCGGCGCTCTCCGCGTCTTTTACGATCTCGATTCCCCTGTAACGCTCGACAGTCTGGAAAAGGGGGAGGACGTCCCCTACATAGGGCGCCGAGGGCTGGCCGGGTTTGATCTCGTGCTCAGCTACACCGGGGGAGCGGCGATGCAGGCGCTGCGGGACCGGCTCGGGGCCGGTCGGGTAGCGCCGCTGTACGGAAGCGTCGACCCGGAGGTCCATTGCCCCGTTGCCGTGACTGCGGAGGAGGTAGTCGACATGTCCTATCTGGGCACGTATTCAAGTGACCGTCAGGACGCGCTGGAGATGCTTCTGGTCAACCCGGCCCGGCGACTGCCCGGCCGCAGATTCATGATCGGGGGATCCCTGTATCCGCCTGATTTCCCCTGGACGCCGAATATACATTTCAAGAGGCACGTTGCGCCGCCCGACCACTCCCGATTCTACTGCTCTTCACGGCTGACCCTGAACGTCACGAGGGCCGCAATGGCCAGAATGGGCTATTGCCCGTCCGGGAGGCTGTTCGAAGCTGCATCATGCGGAGTGCCTGTCATGAGCGATTACTGGGACGGCCTGGAAGCATTCTTTGAACCGGGACGGGAAATACTGATCGCCCGCTCCACGGAAGAGGCCGTTTCGATCCTGAAGCTTCCTATTGAAAACGTGGCGGCGATCGGCAGGGCCGCGAGGGAAAGGGCGCTGGCCTCGCATACCGCCGAGAAGCGCAGCCGCGACCTTGAGGAAATTCTTAAATCATCCGGAGCTTGAGCATGTGGGGCATCATTCCGGCAGCAGGCGCGGGGAGCAGGATTCAGCCGCTTGCCTTTTCCAAGGAACTCCTTCCGGTAGGGAGCCGGCGGGAGGGAGAACTGGAGAGGCCGCGGGCGGTCAGCGAGTACCTGGTGGACCGCATGGTGCGGGGAGGCGTCAGGAAAATCTGCTTCGTTATTTCACCGGAGAAATCGGACATTCTCAGCTACTATGGAGGCGAGGCGCCGCCGGCCCGAATTTTCTACGCCGTTCAGTCCAGGCCCGCAGGACTGTGTGATGCGATCTTCCAGGCTGCGCCGCTTGTGCATTCCGAGGAGCAAGCCATCGTGGGACTTCCTGATACCGTCTGGTTTCCGGGGGACGCGCTTTGCCGGCTCGAGGACCACAGGTTTTCCTTTCTTCTTTTCCCCGTGGATCACCCCGAGCGGTTCGACGCCGTCCTGATGGACGGGGCGAATCGGGTGCTGGAGGTCCGGGTCAAGCGGCGGGACGCCGGGTCGCGATGGATCTGGGGGGCATTCAAATTTCCGGGATCGGTGCTGCACGCGCTCCACGAACTCTGGCGCGAACGGGGAGGGGTGGATGAATATTTCGGCAGCCTGGTCAACGCATTTATCGAACGAGGGGGCGTTGCCCACGGCGTTTGCGCGGGGGAGTCGTATGTCGACGTGGGTACCCTGAGCGGTTTCCGGGAGGCAGCCGTGCTCCTCGAGAACGAGGGCGCCGTACCGGGGCAGAGGTGACGCGACGTGGCGGGAGATTCGGCGGGGAGCGGAAAATTGAGCAAGGCGGAGATCAGCCGACGGATACGCGATCTCGGGGAATGGTTCCAGAACATCGATTTGAACGGCGTCATTACCGCCCCCGGACATTTTCTCGGCGACTATCCGGCCAATAAATGGAAAAAGTTTTCCGGCTCCATCCCGCGGGACCTCAGCGGCTGGACCGTTCTGGATATAGGGTGCAACGCCGGATTCTATTCCATAGAAATGAAGCGGCGGGGGGCGAGCCGCGTGGTCGGTATAGACAACGACGAGGGGTACCTTGCGCAGGCGCGCTTCGCGGCCGAAATCTGCGGGATCGAAATAGAATTCCGGGAAATGTCGGTTTACGAGATAGCGGACCTGCGCGAAAAGTTCGACCTCGTTCTCTTTCTGGGCGTGCTCTATCACCTGCGCCATCCCCTGCTTGCCCTGGACCTGATCAATAAGCACGTCGTAAAGGATTTTTTCGTTTTCCAGACGATGCTCAGGGGGGAAAGGAACGGAACACCGGTCGAAGTGGATTACGAGTTCTGGGAAAAGGACGTCTTCCTGGAGCCGGGGTTTCCGCAGATGTACTTTATCGAGGAAAAATACGCCGGGGACCCGACCAACTGGTGGATCCCCAATCGAGCCTGCGCCGAGGCAATGCTCCGGAGCGCGGGATTCTCGATTACCGAAAGGCCCGAGGAGGAAGTTTTCATCTGCAGAAAAATAATGGAGGCGCGGCATGGTTGAAGCGGTCATGTTCTGGAACGAGCCGAACAACCTGTCCCACTGGGATTTCGGAATGGACCCCGACTGGGATATCTATGCCAGAATGGTGAAAACCGCCGCCGGTGCCGTTATCGCGGAATGCCCCCGGGTCAAGAGGATCCTGGGAGGGATTTCGCCGATCGACGCGAGGTTTATTGAAAACATGCGGCGGAAAGGGGTCCTCAATCTCGTGGACGCCGTCGCCGTGCACGGGTTTCCACTGGATTGGAACCACTGGGCCATTCATGAATGGCCGGACAGGATCGACGAAATCCGGACCGTTACATCCCTCCCCGTGTGGGTATCGGAAGCAGGAGTCTCCACGTTCGGGGCGGAAGAGATCCAGGAGTTCGGACTGCGCAGAACCGCCGAGCTCCTTATCGGGAAGACGCCCCGCATCCACTGGTACAGCCTGTTTGATCTGCCGAAGACGTGGCCGGCTACGACGCGGCATCGGGAATCGGAAGGATCGTCCTATTACCGCCATTTCTATATGGGACTTCTGCGCGAGGACGGCTCGCCGAAAAAGGCGCTGGCGGGCTTTCGCGCCTATACGCCCGAAATCGGCATATGCCAGTGGTTCCATTTCGAGGACCATCGGCTGCGGGATGCAGTCCTCTGGCTCGAGAGACTCGGCGTCAGGCATCTGCGCACGGGCCTGAGCTGGGCGGACAGCTTTCGTCCCGATGCGGATGCCTGGTTCGACAGGCAGATGAAGGCGCTGGAAAAATTTGATACCACCCTGACCTTCTGCTTCACGCCGGAGGAGAAAGGGATTCGCCCGCACCACACCAGCCCGCCCCGGGAGGTGGAGGCCTACGCGGATTTCTGCTCCAGAATGGTCCGCCGGTACGTGTCGTGAGGCAAGGCATGTTGACCGTGCTGAGCGTCGCCTATCCCCTCGCTCCGGTCCGTCCCGATACGGCCGGGGGGGCGGAGCAGGTTCTGTCCATGCTTGATTCCGCCCTGGCGGATGCGGGAGGGATGTCGATCGTCATCGCGGCGGAAGGTTCAAGGACTGCGGGGGTCCTGGTCCGGATTCCCCCGCCCGCGTCAATTTTTGACGAGAGGGCCCGCAGGGAATCGCAAGCCGCGGCTTGCCGCGCCATAAACGAGGCGCTCGGAAAGTGGCGGATCGACCTCGTCCACATGCATGGGATCGACTTCGACCGTTACCTTCCTCCCGCGGGGGTCCCCGTACTGGCCACTCTTCACCTCCCTCCGGCGTGGTACGGGCCCGATGCGCTGGCGCCGAAGAGGCCCGGAACTTACCTCGTCTGCGTTTCGGAATCTCAGCGCCGCTCATGTCCCTGCCGGGCCGGGAGCATAAGGGTGGTTGAAAACGGCATCCCGGTCGGAAATTACGGGAGGAAATTTTCAAAAAAAGGCTTCGCCCTGATGCTGGGCAGGATCTGCCCGGAAAAAGGCGTGCACCTCGGGATGGAAGCCGCACGGGAGGCCGGAGCGCCGCTGGCGATCGCAGGAACAGTTTTTCCCTATCCCGAGCATCTCGCGTATTTCCGCAACAGCGTGCAGCCCGGCCTGGACGGGACAGGGTGCCGCTTTCTCGGCCCGGTGGGCGGGGCGGGAAAAAGCAGGCTGCTCGGGGAAGCGCAATGCCTGCTGGCGCCCAGCCTGGCCCCGGAGACGAGCTCACTGTCGGCCATGGAAGCCATGGCCAGCGGAACTCCGGTAGTCGCCTTCCCGTCGGGAGCGCTGCCGGAAATCGTCGACGAGGGCAGGACGGGATTTCTGGTCGCGAACACAAGGGAGATGGCCGAAGCAATCCGGGCGGCCGGAAGTCTGGACCCGGATCTGTGCAGGGAAACAGCCAGGCGAAGATTCTCCGCGGAGAGGATGACCGCTGAATATTTCGCCCTCTACCGCCGGATCGCACGGGGAGAGCTCGAAACGGAAGATCCGCGGGGCGGGAGTGAACGGTAATGGATGTAAGCATACTCTCATCATCAGAGGACCTGGAGCGGTTCGAGGACGAATGGTTCGATTTGTGGTCCAGGTGTCCCGGAGCGAGCCCGTTTCAGTCGCCCGACTGGCTTATTCCCTGGTGGAAGAATTTCGGCGCCGGAAAGGTCTGGGCGCATCTGGTCCGGGACGACTCCGGACCGGCGGGGATCGCGCCTCTTTACATCAGCGAGAACAACGGGCGATGCGAAGCCTTTTTCATCGGGACCGGGGTATCGGACTGTCTGGATTTTCTCATTCGTCCGGATTCGAGCCTGCAGGCGGCGGCCTGCCTGTGCGAGAGCATCGCGCGCGGGCTCGGACCTCTCGACGGATGCGATCTCCAGGAAGTCTCCGCCGACTCCCCGCTGCTGCGGGCGGACTTGACCGCGGCGTGCCGAATGAAGATTGAGCCCCACAATCTCCGGTTTGTCGTCGCGCTTCCGGAAAGCATGGAGCTGTATCTCCGGGTGCTGGCGAATAAACACCGCAACAATCTCCGCCGGGCGAAACGCCTGCTCCGGGAATCCGGCCCCGCGGAGATAGAAACGCCCGATGCGGATACTCTCGATTCATTTCTGGATGCGCTCTTTTCGCTGCACGGCCGCCGCTGGGCGGAGCTCCGCCAGCCGGGAGTGCTTCAGGGAGAAGCGATGAGATCCTTTCACGGCGAAGTCTGCTCAAGAATGCTGAAGAGAGGCCTTTTGCGTCTGTACAGAATGAGCCTGGGCAACCGGCCCGCAGCCGCCCTGTACTCATTCCAGCGGGGAGAGCGGGTTTACTGCTACTTGAGCGGCTTTGATCCCGAGATGGGCCGCTGCAGCCCGGGAATGGTGCTGCTGGCGCATGCCATTGAAGAGGCGATCGGCGAAGGTGTGAGGGAATTCGATTTTTTGCGCGGAGACGAGGAGTACAAGATGAAGTGGAACCCGGAGCCCCGACGGAATTATCGTGTGTTCCTGAAGCCCGGGAAGACGGGGACATGACCATATTCATTCTCATAAGGCACGCCATGTGCGACGAGGTCGGCGTTTCCATCGCGGGGCGGAGCACGGGCGTATCCCTGAACCGGACAGGGCGGGAGCAGGCAAGGGAGCTCGCGGAGCGCCTTGCCCATCTGCCGATCGGGGGCATTTTCTGCAGCCCGCTGGAAAGGGCGTGCGAAACCGCGCGATCCATTGCCGAAAGGACGGGGGCGCGGATAACGATCTCCAGGGAACTGGACGAAATCGATTTCGGCGACTGGACCGGCTGCGGCATCTCTTCCCTTAGCGGGAACCCGGCATGGCGGGGATTCAACGATCACCGCAGCACGACGCGAATTCCCGGGGGGGAGATGATGATCGGGGTTCAGCACCGGATCATAACGGAGCTTGACCGGATCCGTGCGGAATTTCCCGGACGGATTCTCGCAATTGTGAGCCACGGAGACGTGATCAAAAGCGCCATTCTGTATTACGCGGGAATTCCGCTCGACTTTATCGAAAGGATCGAAATCGCGCCCGCCTCCGCCAGCGGGGTCCGGCTGGGAGACGGCGGACCGCGCATTCTCGGAATAAACACTACCGGGCGAATCGACTGGGGGTTTGAGCATTGAGCCGCGCAGAAGAAACCTACGAAAAATTCTCCCGGTTTTATGACCGATACTGGGGCGGGGCTTTCCACGGACCGGCGCTGAGGGCGCTGGAAAAACTCCTTTTTCCCGGTCTCTTTCCGGGGAGCGCCGTACTTGATCTTTGCTGCGGCGCCGGGCATCTGGCATACGCGGTCGCGGAAAAGGGTTTCGGCATTATCGGAGTCGACATTTCCGGAGATATGCTGAATTACGCGCGCCGGAGGGTTCCGGGAGCCCGGTTCATTCAGGCGGACGCGAGGAACTTCAGGGTGCCGCGCCGCTGCGATGGCGCCTTTTCGGCTTTCGAGAGTCTGAATCACATTCCGGATATGGACGGTTTCACCCTGGTCCTGAAATGCCTGGGGGCTGCCCTCGTTCCCGGCGCCGTTTTCGTGTTCGATCTGAACACGGAGGAGGCGTACCTTACGTCCTGGGGGAAAGAATGCGCGATTGTGGAAGATGACGATGCCTGCATTGTCCGCGGCGGGTACTCGCCGGGGGAGAAGACGGCGTGGACGGATATAACCCTTTTTCATCGGGGGGGCGCCGGGTGGGATCGCAGCGACGTAAGAATATCCCAGAAGTGCCATGCTCCGGACGAGGTAATGAAAGCGCTGGAAAAAAATGGATTCCACAGTGTATCGCTGTACAAGGCCGACCGCGAATTCGGCATGGGCGAAGATCTTGGAAAAGGCCGGATTTTCGTGCGCTCGGTTTACGGTGGGAAACTCCTGGCGGAGAGGACATGATAATTTTCAGAAAACAGGAAAAGTTTTCGGAACCGCAGGAGATCGGGTCGCGGCTGCTGGAGCTGATCCGGACGTTCCCGGCCGGCCGGACCGGGCACGATCTTGCCGTGGAGCTGCTGATAGAGGTCGGGGAGTTCGAAGCGGCCCTCGCGGACGCGCTGAGTCCGGCCAGGGATACGCTGAACCCCGTGATCCAGGCGCTGCGTTCCGCCACTCTCTGCGCGGGAGAGATATTTCACGGGTCCTGGACCCGGGGAGGGGAGGGGACGGCCGGAATCCTGGATCAGTTGAAAGGCATCCTGGGAGGGATTCTGAACCTTCGCCTGCCCTCCGTCGTGCGCGCCCGGGTCGCGGAAGGATACGCGCATTACGGTATATTCCCCGAGACGTATCTCGAATCCGCCCGGCGTTTTCATGCGGAGATGCGGCCCGAAACGGCCGTCTGCATCGGGATCCGCAGCATCGGGACCAGCCTGTCCGCCGTGGTCGCCGCTGCGCTGAAAGAGCTGGGCTGCAGCTGCCGCAGTTATACGCTGCGGCCGCGGGGCCATCCCTTCAAGAGAGAAATGTTCGTGTCGCCCGAACTGCAGCATGCGCTCATGGAGCCGGCCGCGGCGGCCTATCTTCTCATTGACGAGGGGCCGGGGTTGAGCGGCTCTTCACTTGGATCGGCGGCGCAGAAAATTTCGGAGATGGGGATTCCGGACGACCGCATCGTGTACTTCCCGTGCTGGGATACCGACGGGGCGGATTTTCTGAACATGCAGGCCCGGGCGCGCTGGAGCAGGCACGGGAAATACGCCGCGTCGTTCGAAGACGTCTGGATCAGGACCGGCAGACTGGAGGCAAACCTCCCGGCGCCGATCGCCGAAGACGTATCCGCGGGCAACTGGCGAGGGGTCTTCTTCAGCAATGCCGAAGACTATCCCGCCGTTCATCCCCAGCACGAACAGAGAAAGTACGTCTGCTCGGAAAAAAGATTTTTCCGGCCGGTGAGGGGAGAGCGGGCGGACGGCCTGTATCTGATGAAATTTGCCGGGCTCGGGAAATACGGCAGGTCCAAGCTCGCGCGCCTGGATTCGCTTGCGTCTTCGGGATTCGCTCCTCCCGCGCTCGGGCTGAAAAACGGGTTTCTGATCATGCCGTTCGTTTCCGGACGTCCGGTCTCACGGAGGGACATCATCACCACGGACCTGTTGGGGACCATGGCGGCTTATCTCGCCCGTCTGAAATCGGATTTCCCGGCGGCGGAAAGCCCCTCCGCCGAAGAAATGATGGAGATGATGAGAACCAATATTGAGGAAGCGATGGGAGCTGAGTGGCTTTCGAAATTCGAAAGCATCGAAGGTTTGTACAGGACATTCGAGGCGGGACAGGCCGTTGCCGTCGACGGACGAATGCTTCCCCACGAATGGCTGCGCACGGCGACCGGTTTCTTGAAAACAGACGGGCTCGATCACCACCTCGATCAGTTTTTCCCCCGCTCCCAGGACATCGCGTGGGATATCGCAGGGGCGTGCATCGAATTCGGCCTGGACCGGCGGCAGAGGGATTTTCTGATCAGCCGCTACACAAAGATCTCGGGAGACAAGTCGATAACCGCGAAACTGCCCTTTTATACAATGGCCTATCTTTCCTTCCGCCTGGGGTACGCATGCCTCTGCGCCGATTTACTGGGAGATTCCGGCGACGGCAGGAAGTTCCGGGATCAGGCCCGGTATTATTCGACGGTGCTCAAAAGGCTCCTGTCGCTTTACTCCTGCCGGTGACGAATATTTCCATTCCCCCTTCGGGGAAAAAGAGACCTCAAATCAGGGATCATCCGAGTTACTGTTTCCGTAACAACGGGTTGAATAGATAGTACAAGGCTTCCGTGCTTCCCGATACTTGAAGCCTGAAGCCGGACCAGTACAGGAGGTGCAAAATGTCCGGAAGCAAGGTAACCACCGATCACCAGGAGATACGGCGCTGGGTGGAAAAGAGGGGGGGAAAGCCGGCGCGCGTGAAGGGAACGGGAAGAGGAAAAGATCCGGGATTGCTGCGGATAGATTTTCCCGGCTACGGCGAAGACCAGGATCTGGAAGAGATCCCATGGGAGGAATTTTTCAGTAAGTTCGACGAGAACAGCCTGGGATTTCTGCATGAAGAGAAGACGGGTGAAGGCAAGATAAGCCGCTTCAACAAATTTGTAAGCAGGGAACATGGCGCGTGAATCCGGCAGCGAGAGCATTCCTCAGCTTGCTGCGTAGTAAGCGGGCGACATGTTTAAAGCAGCTTCCCTAAGGATCAAAGATTATCCGGAGCTTGCTCCGGAGAATCTTTGATCGATCTTTCGGATTAACCGGATTCAGGTATTTAGAATATTAAAATCAGGGTACATACGATAGGCTCCAGCGATTGTACGTATTAATAAATGATGCAAGTTCCTCTTCAGCGCCCGTTGCAAAAGACTGACCAGAATAGGACTCCTTCCGACAGTCAGGGCTGCGGCCGTTGCCGCAGGCCTGTTCCGCCGGCGCCAAGGCGCATCCCATCAAATTATGTGAGGAGATGATCAAATGAAGACAGCAGCAGTCATCCTGACGCTTCTCGCCCTGGTTTCGTGCGCTCCCGTCGTTAAATACCCTTCACCGGTAAACGTCTCGGATATCCGGTCTCCCGCCTTTCCCCAGACCGAATACCGCATCCAGCCGGGGGATACGCTCGATATAAAGTTCTACAACAGTCCGGAACTCAATGAGCAGGTCATAGTGCGTCCGGACGGCCGGATCTCGCTCCAGCTTGCCCCTGAAATAACGGCCTCGGAATCGACGCCGTCCGAGCTTTCCCGCGTTCTGGAGCAGCAGTACGGAAAAGAACTGAGAGAGCCGCGGATTACCGTCATCGTCCGCACGTTCGGAACCCATCGCGTTCATGTCGGAGGCGAAGTCCACCGTCCTGGGGTCGTCAGCCTCTCAGGACCCCTGACGGTCCTGCAGTCGGTTGCGGAAGCGGGCGGGCTCATGGAGAGCGCCAGAACTCAGGAAGTGATCATTATCCGCAAGGGAGAGAAGAGGAAACCGCTCATTTTTACCGTGGACCTCGAGAGAGTTTTCAGCGGATCGGATCTGTCGCAGGACGTTCTGCTGATGCCGTTCGATATCGTATACGTGCCGAGATCGCCGATATCGGAGGTCAACGTCTGGGTTGACCAGTATATCCGCAGGAATATTCCGGTGCCGTTCGGCTTCGCCTACACGGTGGACTGAGAGAGGTGATTACATGAAACAGAAACATCCTTCGGGCAACATGAGAGATTTCGCAAGAGTGATATTCAAGTACAAGAAACGCGCACTGGCGGCTTTTACCGTGATCATCGCTGCGGCGGCCGCCGCTACCTTTCTGATCCCCCCTGTTTACGAAGCCAAATCAAGCGTCATGATCAAATTCGGAAGAGAGCATATGTACCGCCCGGAAGTGGGGGAAATCAGACCTTCCATCATCCTGAGCCAGGACGGCATCATCAACACGGAGATGCAGATTCTTACCAGCCGGGACCTGCTGCAGAATGTCATCATGTCCATCGGTCCGGACAACATGTACGGCGGACTGCTTCAGATCTTGACTCCGGGAATTTCTCCTCTCGAAGCAGCCATTCTTCAGTTCGAAAAAGACATCAAGGTGGAAAACAAGCAGAGGTCGGACGTCATCCAGATAGCGTTTCGGCACAGGGATCCCCAGACTGCGGCCAAGGCGGTCAATCTCCTCGTGGAACAATTCAAGGAAAAGCACCTTCAGGTCTTCAGCGGTCCTACCTCGAAGTATCTTCAGCATCAGGTGGCCCTTTATGCGAACAGGCTGGGGGACGCGGAAAAAAATCTGGAGGAGTTCAAAAAAACGCATGGGGTGATAGCGCTGGAGGAGCAGAAAGCCCTTCTGCTCAGGCAAAAGACCGATCTGGATACGGCATATAAGCATTCCCAGAACGAGGTCCGGGAGGGAGAACAGAGGATTGCCTCGATCAGGTCACGCGGAAGCCTCGAGCCGGAAAGGCAGGTGGCGATCGAAACGATAAAGACCCAGCTGCTGGCGCTGCAGCTGAAGGAACAGGATCTCTTGAGAAAGTACAAGGACAATAGCCAGGTGGTGCAGAACCTTCGCGACGAGATAAAGACCGTCTCCGCCTTTCTGAAAAAGCAGAAAGGAGAGATCGGAAGGCAGGAATCCGGAAAGATCGAGATGGAACTGAGCGCAAGCAAGGCCCGCATCGGCGGCCTGGCGCGGCAGATAGAACGGATCGAAGAGGAATTGCTGCTGCTCGACTCGCGGGACCGCGAGTTCCTGGCCTTGAAAAGGGAAGTGGCGATTCAGGAGGGAAATTACCAGACGTATCTCAAGAAGCTCGAAGAAGCACGGATATCCGAAGATCTGGACAGCCAGAAGATGGCAAACATCAGCGTCGTCCAGGCCGCCGTGGCGCCGACATCTCCGGTCAGGCCCAAGCTGGAATATAACCTGGGACTGGGGCTGCTGTTCGGGCTGCTGGCGGCCTTCGGGCTTGCGTTCCTGTCGGAATACTCGGATCAGTCCCTTTCCACCCCCGACTCGGCGGGCAAGAGACTCGGCATTCCTGTCCTGGCGGCGATTCCCTATAAAAAGTGATGCGGAGCCATGTACCTGGAATACTTTCAGCTTAAAAAAGAGCCCTTCCATATCACCCCTGATCCGGAATTTCTTTTTCTCAGTCCCAGTCACAAGGAGGCGCTCGCTTCCATTATTTACGGGATAGAGAAAAAAAAAGGCTTTGTGGCCGTCACGGGCGCCGTAGGAGTCGGGAAGACCACCGTCCTGCGCTCTTACCTGGAAACGGTTGACCGCCGGAGCACGCACGCCGTCTATATCTTCAACCCCAACCTGTCTTTCCGGAGCCTCCTCCACACCGTTCTGCAGGAGCTCGATGCAGACGTGAAGACAAACGATGTATTCGAGATGGTGGGCAGGCTGCACCAGGTCCTGATCGGGCAGTACGAGAAAAACCGCAACATCGTCCTGGTCATAGATGAAGCGCAGAACATACCCATTCTTACCCTGGAGAATTTAAGGCTTCTGTCCAATCTGGAAACGGCCAAGGAAAAGCTTATCCAGATTGTCCTGATCGGGCAGCCTGAGTTCGAGGAAATGCTCTCCAAGCACGCGCTGAGGCAGATCAATCAAAGGATTGCAATCCGCTCCGTCATCCTTCCCCTGACGACGGCGGAAAGCGCCGCGTATATCCGGCACCGGCTGCAAAAGGCCGGCGCGGAATCGGAAACAATCTTTTCCCGATGGGCTGTTCGAAAAATAATCAAAGAGGCGGAGGGAGTTCCAAGGAAAATCAACATCATCTGCGATAACGCTCTCATTACGGCATTCGGGCGGCAGAAGAAGACCGTCTCGGCGAAAACAGCAGGCGAGGTCATTTCCGACCTGAAAGGAAAAAAGAGAGAAGCATCATTCAGATGGGGCTATGCCGCGGGGGCTCTTGCCGCCGCCGTGCCGATCTTATGGTTCGCCGCCGGCGATCTGCATTTCATCGGAAATCGCGGAGAAGAAAACAAGACGGCGCAGGTTGAAGCAACTCATCATCAGGCTCCGGTAAGCGCAGAGGAAAAAGAAGAGTCAACCGCGCCCGCCGGCGCCGCCGTCTCCCCCGTCTCCTCGGGAGCCGCCGCCCCCGGCGCAGGGACTGCGGCCACGCACGTCAAACCGGGGAAATATCCCGTCAACCGGCTCGTGAAGAAAGGCGACAACCTGTCGACATTGACCCGGAAAATCTACGGCTTTACCGACTTCAGGCTCATGGAAAACGTCAAGAAAGAGAACCCGTCCATAAAGAACATACATAGGATCTATGTCGGAGACGAAATAATATTTCCTGAAATTGATTCCGGCAGCAAAGGCAGCAAACCGACCAGATCGAGGTGAAAATTATGAGCAAGATTTACGAAGCCCTGGAGCAGGCTCAAAAGCAGAAAAGCATGGATCAGCAGCCTGAGAGCGTCGCGCCTAAAAGGGAGATGCCCGGCGTCGAAGGTGAGATGGACTGCCTTTATCAGACGCTGGAATCCATCCTGCCGGGTACGGCGGGCAAAACGGTGCAGTTTATAGGATCCCGCGCGGGGGAGGGGACCTCCACTCTCGCCCGTCTTTTTGCCGTGACCGTGGCCGGCAGAATGTCCAGATCCGTACTTCTTGTGGACGAGGACAGGAAAAATCCCGGCCAGCATCGCTATTTCAAAATCGGCGCCGAGAATGGCCTGGAGGAGAGTTTTCGCGACGGTGTCCCCGTCGAAAGCGCGATCTACGCCACCCCGGAAAGGAATCTGTCCCTGGCGGTGATTTCAAAGAACCCGGCTGCAGCCGCCAGGAATCTTGATCTTCTGCTGTATGAGAAACTGTGGATGGAACTTAAGCAGCGGTTCGATTATGTGCTGGTCGATTCACCGCCCGCAGGCGGGTCGCCTGGGAGTGTAATGCTCTCCCGCTTTATGGACGGCACGGTGCTGGTAGTGGAAGCCGACCGGACCCGCTGGCCCGTTGCGGAAAACACGAAGGAGAAGATACTGCGCTCCCAGGGCAAAGTGCTGGGAATGGTCCTCAACAAGAGGAAGTATCATATTCCGGAATTCATTTACCGGAGGATTTAAAATCCAGGGGAATAAACCTGCCGTCATGAGAATCAGAGCGGACTCGAAGAAGTCTTTGCCCGGGCATTTCTCCGCACATTTCCTGATAGATTACGATACGGGCCTGTATGTGCAGGATTTCTTCCAGGAGAGGCTTTATCTGGAGAGAAGGAGGACGGAACGCTCCGGAAAGCCTTTTCTGCTGATGATCCTGAACCTCGATCGCATTCTGAAAGCCCGCGGCAGGGATGTTTTGCGCCCGGTCGCGCACGATCTGCTCACCTGCACCAGGGAAATCGATCTGAAAGGCTGGTACCGGAGCGGCTCTTCCATCGGGGTGATTTTCACGGAAATGGAACAGACCGGCGAAGCGGCGCGCAACGGCATTCTTCGCAAGTTATCAAGCCGTTTCAGCATGACCCTGGGCCCGGAAGACTCAGGACTCCTCGATATAACTCTCCATGTGTATCCGGAAGAAAAAAAAAAGGACGGAATACAGATTGACCCTGTACTGTATCCGGGGCTGATCAGAAACCGCGCAAGGACGATACCCCTGGCTGTCAAGCGCATGCTGGATATCATCGGCAGCGCTGCCGGATTGGCCCTGACCTTTCCCCTTTTCCTGGTCATTGCTGCAGCCATCAAGGCGGACTCGGAGGGACCGGTGCTCTTCCGCCAGGAGAGAATCGGCCGCTTCGGGCGCCGTTTCGTATTTCTGAAATTCCGATCGATGTATGCAGGCTCGAATGCGGAAGCACACCGGTCCTATATCCGCAAATTTATTCGCGGCACTCTGGAATCTCAGGATGACGCAGCGCCCCGCATATACAAGCTGACGGAAGACAGCCGGGTCACCCCGGTAGGGAGGCTTCTCCGCAGGACCAGCCTGGATGAGCTCCCGCAGCTCATTAATGTCCTCACGGGAGATATGTCGCTTGTGGGGCCGAGGCCGCCGATACCTTACGAATGCGCTGATTATGACTTGTGGCACCGGGAGAGAATCCTGGAAATGAAGCCGGGCATAACAGGGCTGTGGCAGGTAAAGGGAAGAAGCCGCACGGATTTTAACAGCATGGTCCGGCTGGATATCCGCTACGCGAGAGACTGGTCCCTCTGGATGGATATCAGGATCGTGCTGGCGACGCCGGGAGCCGTTCTTTCGGGAAAAGGAGCGTACTAGCAGGCTGTTGAAAAACCAGTTTACTTTCTATTTTTCTTCTGTAGTCGGGATGTAGGACAGAGGAAAAATAGATCTGATTAGTGCTTATTGTTCTTTCACATGTGCATTTAACCTGTGAGT
>Ga0209719_1001486_pt1 | contig 28590 bp, 28 predicted proteins | sample AD_JPNAS2_MetaG_FD_184421 | JGI IMG/M metagenome (GOLD analysis project Ga0209719, IMG submission 184421) | Active sludge microbial communities of municipal wastewater-treating anaerobic digesters from Japan - AD_JPNAS2_MetaG (SPAdes) (version 2) | ecosystem: Engineered > Bioreactor > Anaerobic...
TTGTATCCCTTGGTGAGCTTCGCCTTCCCCGTCTCGCAGCCGCCGAGCGTCCGGCACTCGGCCAGGAGGCCCGGCCCGGCCGCCCGGTGGATCGCCCCGTCCACGCCCCCGCCCCCTAAAAGCGAACGGTTGGCGGCGTTGACGATCGCCCCGGCCGCGATCTTCGTGATGTCGCCCCGGACAAGCTTGATTTTCGGGTTCAACGGCGCTCGACGCCCTTTCGCGCCTCAAGGAGAGACGCCTTTCCCTGCGGATCGGCCTCGATCCATTTCTGCGCCTCCCTCAACGCTTCCTCCGTCAGAGCGTGGCCTCCGGAAAAAATGAAAAGGTTCACCGTCGCGCCCAAGTTCTCCAGAATGTCCCGGGCGCGTTTGCTGGCCGCAATGTCGACGGCCGCATCGCCGCGGCCGTGAGCGATGAAAAAGCGCATCCTCTCGGCGGCCGTCCGAACCTTCTCCGCGGGAAGGAACTCGCCCGGATAGAAGCCGGCGAAGCAAACCAAACCGCGGATGATCGCCGGATTCAGGAGACCGGTGAGATACGCATAGGAAACGCCCTGGGAATGTCCGAGGAGATAAACCGAGGCGACCGGATATTGGCGTTTCACGCTCTCGATGACCGAAAGGATGTACTCGGGGATCAGCGGATCGGCGATTTCCCACAAGCGGCGGTCGCGGGAAGGAAAATCCCAGCTCCAGCCGCCCGCCAGCGGGTACGGCGCCTCGGCGACGGCCAGGATGAAGCGCGGCGCTTTGAAGAGCTCCCAAAGGCGGGCCATGTCATGGATCGAGCCTCCCCGGCCGTGGAGGGCCACGACCAATATTTCCGGCCGTCGGGGATCGCGATCCGGCGGAAGAAACAGCCGGACGGGCTTCAGGACTCCCGCTTTGACATAAAGAGTGGCCTCTTCCGGCGGCGCGGCGGCCGACGCCGCGGCGGTCCAGGACAGAAGCGCGAACAAAACAGACCCCGGCGAATGCTTGGGAATTTTCATGGGCGCTCCTTCGTCCCGGCGGCCGGCGCCGCCGGGGCGTCCCCGGCCTCGTAGACCGTTTTTCCCTCGAAGAGGGTCAGGACCACTCGGGCGGAAGCGATCTCATCCGCCGGGATTTCGAACAGGTTCTTGTCCAGGACGACCAGGTCGGCCCATTTGCCCGGCTCGATCGAACCGGTTTCCTTTTCCAGGAAGTTGGCGTATGCGCCGTTGATCGTGAAGCTGCGGATCATCTCCTCGAGGGACGCCTTCTCCTCCGGCCACAAGACCAGGGCCGGATCACCCGTCCCCGTCTCCTCGCGGGTGATTCCCATCTGGATAGCGATGAGCGGGTTGCAGGGGACCGTGACCGGGAAATCGCTGGCCGAGGCGACGACGACGCCGGCGTCGAAGAAGCTGCGCATCGGGTATTCCGCGTCGGCCCGCTCCCGCCCCAGGAAGGGCGCCTGGAGGTTGAAGTAATAATCGTCCTTGGCGAACCAGTACGGCTGGGGCACGGCCACGACGCCCAGCTCGGCGAACCGGGGGACGTCGGCCTTGTCGACCAGCTGGAGATGGGTGACGAGCGGCCGGCCGTCGCGGGCGCCGTTTGTCTTTCGGGCGAAAGCAAGGGCATCGAGGATCCCGGCGGTCGCCGCATCGCCGATGGAATGGGCATGAATCTGGAATTTTTCCCGGTCGAGCGCGGCGCAGATCCGGTCCAAGTCGGCCGCCTTCCAGACCGGCTCGCCGCGGAAGCCGGGCAGATGCTTGTAGGGTTCCTTCAGATAGGCCGTGCTCCCCTCGACGACGCCGTCGATGAACAGCTTGGCCCCGGGCGTCCGGAACAGGTCGCCCGTGTTCCTCTCCCGCTCCCGGACCAGGGTCTCGAGCTGCGCGGGTCCCCGGACCGGGTCGACGTAGAGGGAGGCCCGGATCCGCATCGTCAGCCGGCCGTCCCGTTCGAGCTCCCGGAAGGCCGTGATCTCGTTGCTCCCGGAATCGAGGGAGGCTTCGTGGACGGTCGTGATCCCGAAGGCCAGGGCCATCCTTTGGCAAGCCTCGATCCCCTGCTTCAATTGATCGACGGTGAACGGCGGAAACAATCCGGCCGCGAGGCCGGCGGCGCTTTCCCGAAGCGTGCCCGTCGGCTCTCCGGTCGCCGGGTCGCGCTCGATGAGGCCGCCGGGAGGGTTTTTCGTCTCCTTGGTGATCCCGGCCAGGGCCAGGGCCTTGGAGTTGACCCAACGGCTGTGTCCGTCCTCGGAGGCCAGGGACACGGGGATGTCGGCGACGACGGCATCGATGATCCTCCGGTCGGGCCCCGTTTTCGGGAACGCCGTATTGCTCCATCCCCGGCCGCTGATCCGTTCGGCGCCGGGACGGGCCGCAGCGTAGTCCCGGATCGCTTTCTGTATCTCCTCCACCGTCGTCAGGCCGAAGATGTTCAGCTCGAAGAAATGCCGATAGGAGCTGATGACGTGGGCGTGGCTGTCGATGAACCCGGGCAGGACGAGCCTCCCCCCCAGGTCGACGACCTTCGTCGCCTTCCCGATAAAGGCGGAGGCGCCGGAGTCGCTCCCGACATAGACGAATTTTCCGTCCTTGACGGCCGCGGCCGCGGCCCGGCTCGAAGAGGCGTCGACGGTGTAAAAGACGCCGTTTTTCAGGACAAGGTCGGCGGGAACCGAGGCCGGGCCGGGCGCGCAGCCCACGGCCGAGGCCAGGCATCCGGCGATCAAGGCGATCAAAAGGAGGGCGGACGGACGGCGACGGGACGAGAGAGTCATGGAATTCCTTTCTTGCCGGTCATGGGCGGAAGCGATGGCCAGAGAGTACATGAGGCCGGCCGCGTCTGTCAAAAAAGACGTTCTCCCTCCCGGCTTGACGGACCGCCGCCCCGAACCTATATTGAATCATGCAGAACCGGTGTTGAAAAAAATTCATCCGAGATAAAGCGTTTTCGACGGCGGCCGCGGCGGCGGTGACGGCGCCGGAGGATTCGACCGGACCGAAAATCCGCGGCCTCGAACGCCGGCGCTCCGTCCGCGGCGGCGCGGGACGCGGAGATTTCCATTTCGACAAGGAGGGCGACATGAAGCCGACCGAAGATCTGAAAAACGAGCACGCGGCCGTCAAGCTGGCCCTGAAAATCTTGGCGGAGACGGCCCGGCGTCTCGAGGAGGGGGTCGGCGTCGAGGAAGATCATCTCGGCGGGCTCCTGGAATTTCTGAGGGTCTTCGTCGACCGGTGCCACCACGGGAAGGAAGAGGATCTTCTGTTTCCGGCCATGGAACGGGCGGGGGTTCCCCGCGAAGGCGGGCCGCTCGGCGTAATGCTGGCCGAGCACAAGGAAGGACGGACGTATGTGAAAGCGATGGGCGCCGCCTTTCTCGAGTATCGAAAGGGCGGAAAAACGGCCGGCCGGGAATACGCCCAAAACGCGCGCGGGTACGCCTCTCTCCTGGCCCGCCATATCGAAAAGGAGGACAACGTCCTCTATCCCCTGGCCGAGAGCCGGTTGCCGGCCGGGGTTTGGAAGGAGCTGGAAGCGGGATTCGAGAAGATCGAGGATGAGGTCGTGGGAGCGGGCCGCCACGAGGAATTCCACGCCCTCCTTCACCGCTTGAAGGAAGAATACTTGCCTCAAAAAGGAGGATTAAAATGAAAAGGAAAAGCGTCATCCGATTTCTCCTGACTTTCAGCCTCTTTCTCCCGATCATCGCAGCTCCGCTTCTCCGGGCCCATTGCGACGGGATGGACGGTCCGGTCGTCAAAGCCGCCCAAAAAGCCCTGGAGACCGGAGAGGTCCGTCTTGTTTTGATCTGGGTTCAAAAGCAGGACGAGGAAGCCGTGACGAAGTCTTTTGAGAAAACGCTGGCCGTCCGGAAGCTGAACGAACAAGCCGCGGAGTTGGCCGACATGTACTTCTTCGAGACGCTCGTCCGTCTCCACCGGGCCGGGGAGGGAGCGCCTTACACCGGGCTGAAACCCGCCGGTCGAGACCTCGGGCCGGCCATCCCGGCCGCCGACCGGGCCGTTGAGAGCGGTTCGGCCCGGGATCTTCTGAATCTCCTGTCGGATCTCGTCCGGGAGGGAGCCGAGGAACAATTCAAGGAAGTCCTCGAAAGAAAAGCGTACGAAGAGAACGATGTCGAGAAGGGGCGGGCCTTCGTTCAGGCCTATGTCGCCTTCGTCCATTACGTCGAACGGATCTACGAGGCGGCGAAGAGCCCGGCTCACGCCCATTTCCCCGACTCCGGGAGGGACGAAGCGCCTGAATAACCGAGGCTCCGCGTCCTCCCGGCCGGCGCCGCCGCGTTTGCATCCCCCCCGCCCGGCGGGTATAGTGACTCCGGAATGGCCGAAATCGGGAAACGAAACTCGCTGGCGATCGTCAAGACGGTCGCCTTCGGCGTCTATCTCGACGGGGGAACCCTCGGCGAAATCCTCCTCCCCCGCCGCTACGTCCCGGCCGGAGCGGCCCCCGGAGACCGCCTGGACGTCTTCCTCTATTTCGATTCCGAAGACCGCCTGATCGCCACGACGGAAACGCCCCTGGCCCAGGCAGGGGATTTCGCTTTTCTCGAGGCGGTCGCGGTCAATCCCACGGGCGCGTTCCTGAACTGGGGCCTCCCCAAGGATCTTCTCGTCCCCTGGAGCGAGCAACGGCCGCCGATGAAGGCCGGGAAAAAATACGTCGTCTATGTCTACCTGGACGAAGCCAGCCGGCGGATCGCCGCCTCGGCCAAGATCGACAAGCATCTGGCCAAGACGCCCCCTCCCTTCGAGGCCGGCCGCGAAGTCGACCTGTTGATTTACGGCCGGACGGAGCTGGGCTACAAGGCGGTCATCAATAATACCCACGGCGGCGTTCTCTATGAAAACGAGGTCTTCCGAGAGCTCCGGCCGGGGGACCGGGTCAAGGGATACGTCCGGAAGATCCGGGACGACGGAAAGATCGACCTCCGCCTGGGCAAGCCGGGCGCCGAGGGCGTCGACGAGCTGGCCGGCCGGATCTTGGACGCGCTTCGGGCCAACGACGGCTTCCTGGGGATCACGGACAAATCCCCGGCCGAGTTCGTCGGCCGCCTTTTCGGGGTGAGCAAGAACGCTTTCAAAGCGGCTGTCGGGCGCCTTTATAAAAAACGCCTGGTCACCCTGGACGATTTCGGGATCACGCTGGTCGGCCGCGGCGAAAATTGACTCCCCCGCCCCCTGTTGGTATGATTCTCCCGCCCATCCCCCCGCAAGGAACGTGACCCATGATCGAACGCTACACCAATCCCGAAATGGGGGCGATCTGGACCGAGGAGAACCGCTACCGGACCTGGCTTGCGGTCGAACTCGCCGTCTGCGAAGCCTGGAACAAGCTGGGGAAGATCCCGGCCTCGTCCCTCCGGACGATCAAGGCCAAGGCGGCCTTCGACGTCAAGCGGATCGATGAGATCGAGCGCGTCGTCAAGCACGACATGATCGCTTTCCTGACGGCGGTCAATGAAAAAGTCGGGCCGGACGGCCGCTATATCCATCTGGGCCTGACCTCCTACGACGTCGTCGACACGGCTCTCTCGCTCCTGGTCCGCCGATCGCTCCTCCAGGTCCGCGGCCGCCTCCTCACCCTCAAGAAGGTCCTCCGGAAGGAGGCCCTCAAGCACAAGAAGACCGTCTGCATGGGCCGGACCCACGGCGTCCACGCCGAGCCGGTGACCTTCGGCTTTAAAATCCTGGTCTGGTACGAGGAGATCAAGCGTCATCTCGACCGGATCGACCGGGCGGTGGAGGTCATGAGCGTCGGCCGGATCTCCGGCTCCGTCGGGACCTACATCCATCTCGATCCCCGCGTCGAGGTCCTGGCCCTCAAGAAGCTCGGCCTCAAGCCCGCCCCGGTCTCCACCCAGGTCCTCCAGCGGGACCGCCACGCCGAGGCGATCTGCGCTCTCGCCCTGGTCGCCGCATCGCTGGAAAAATTCACCGTCGAGATCCGCCACCTCCAGAGAAGCGAGGTCCTGGAGCTCGAGGAGCCGTTCACCAAGGGCCAGAAGGGATCCTCCTCGATGCCCCATAAGAAGAACCCCGTCCGATGCGAGCGGATGGCCGGCCTGGCCCGTCTCGTCCGGGCGAACGTCCAGACGGCCCTGGAGGACATCCCCCTCTGGCACGAGCGGGACATTTCCCATTCCTCGGCCGAGCGGATCATCTTCCCCGACGCGTTCATCCTGGCCGATTACATGCTGTCCGAGACCGTCGACATCATCGGCCACTGGGTCGTCCGGAAAGACCGGATGAGGGCCAACATCGACGCCACCCGCGGCCTGACGTTCTCCCAAAGCGTCCTCTTGGCCCTCACCCGCAAGGGCTTGAGCCGCGAGGACGCCTACGTCCTGGTCCAGCGCAACAGCCTCAAGGCCTGGGAGGAAAACCTCGATTTCAAGGTCCTCGTCTTGGCCGATCCCCGAATCCGGGAGAAGCTCTCCCCGGCCGAAATCGAAACGTGCTTCAGCCTCGACCCCTACCTCGAGAAGATCGATTACATCTTCAAGCGGGTGCTCTCCCGTGAAAGCTAGAATCCTGGTTTCCTACAAGGACTCGGTCCTCGACCCGCAGGGCCAGGCCGTCCGCAACGCCTTGCACACCCTCGGCTACGAGGCCGTCCGGGACGTCCGCCAGGGCAAGGTCTTCGAGATCGAGCTCGGCGGCGTCTCCCGAGCCGAAGCCGAGCGCCTGCTGCCGGAGATCGCCGGCAAGGTTCTGGCCAACGTGGTCATCGAGAAGTCCTCCTGGGAGATCCTCGAAGACTGAGGAGGGATCCGTGAAATTCGGCGTGGTCGTCTTCCCCGGATCCAACTGCGACTCCGACGCCTTTCACGCCTGCCGGGACGTCCTCGGACAGCCGACGACGTACCTCTGGCACAAGGATCACGATCTCCAGGGGGTCGACTGCGTCATCCTTCCGGGAGGGTTTTCCTACGGCGATTACCTCCGGAGCGGGGCGATCGCCCGGTTCTCCCCGCTCATGCGGGAAGTCCGGGCCTTCGCCGCCAAAGGCGGCTTGGTCCTAGGCATCTGCAACGGCTTTCAGGTCCTCCTCGAGCTCAATCTCCTCCCCGGGGCCATGCTCCGGAACAAGAAGCTGAAATTCCTCTGCCGGCAGGTGACGATCCGAGTCGAAAACGATCGGACGCCGTTCACCCGGAGCGCCCGCCCGGGGCAGGTTCTCCGCATCCCGGTCGCCCATTTCGACGGCAACTGGTACGCTCCGCCCGAGACGCTCAAGGAGGTCGAGGACAGCGGCCAGGTCGTCTTCCGCTACTGCGACCCCGCGGGCGCCCTGACCGAGGAAGCCGACGTCAACGGCTCGCTTCACGCCGTCGCCGGCCTCGTCAACAAAGGCGGGAACGTCTGCGGCCTGATGCCCCACCCCGAGCGGGCCGCCGAACCGGTTCTCGGAAGCGTCGACGGCCTCGTCGTCCTGAAGTCCCTCCTCGAGAACAGGTCATGAAAACGCGCCTCCACGACGACACGGTCTTGGCCCGGCACAACCTGACCGCCGACGAATACGGCCTCATCGTCAAGCTGGTCGGCCGGGAGCCCAATCTGACCGAGCTCGGCCTCTTCTCGGCCATGTGGTCGGAGCATTGCTCGTACAAGAGCTCCAAGGTTTTTCTCAAGACGCTGCCGACGCGGGCCCCCAACGTCGTCCAAGGTCCCGGCGAGAACGCCGGGATCATCGACATCGGCGAAGGCCGGGTCGTCGTCTTCAAGATCGAATCGCACAACCACCCTTCCTTCATCGAGCCCTTCCAGGGCGCGGCCACGGGCGTCGGCGGCATCCTCCGGGATATCTTCACGATGGGCGCCCGGCCGGTCGCCCTGATGGATTCCCTCCGTTTCGGGCCGCTCGACAACCCCAAGAACCGCTCGATCATGGAAGGGGTCGTCTCCGGCATCTCCTCCTACGGCAATTCCATCGGCGTGCCGACCGTCGGGGGCGAGGTCTATTTCGACGAGGGCTACTCGCTGAATCCCCTGGTCAACGTCTTCTGCCTGGGCCTGGCCGAAAAGGACAAGATCTTCTACGCCCGGACCGAAGACGCCGGCAACGTCCTTCTCTACGTCGGGGCCAAGACCGGCCGCGACGGCATCCACGGAGCCTCGATGGCCTCCCAGGAATTCGGCGCGGACACCGAGGCCAAGCGGCCCAACGTCCAGGTCGGCGATCCGTTCAAGGAAAAGCTCTTGGTGGAAGCCTGCCTCGAGGTCATGGAGCGCCGGATCATCGTCGGGATCCAGGACATGGGCGCCGCCGGGCTGACCTGCGCGGCCACCGAAATGCCGGCCAAATCGGGCAAGGGCGCGGCCATCGACCTCGACCGGGTCCCCCAGCGGGAAGAGGGCATGACGCCTTATGAGATCCTCTTGTCCGAATCCCAGGAACGGATGCTGATCGCCGCCCGGCCCGACCAGGTTCCGGCGGTCAAGGCGGCCTTCGCCAAGTGGGATCTCGACGCCGTCGAGATCGGCGCGGTCACCGACGACGGCCGGCTCACGTGCCGGTTCCACGGGGAAGTCGTCGTCGACGTTCCCGTCTCGGCCGTCGTCGACCTTTGTCCGGCCTACAAGCGGCCTTGGGAACGGCCGGCCGCCCCGGAGCCCCGGGCGGCCGAGCCCGTCCCCCCGCCCTCCGATTACGCCGACGTCCTCCGCCGGCTTCTTTCCTCCCCCACCATCGCCGGCAAGGAATGGATCTACGGCCAGTATGACCATATGGTTCTGACGAACACCGTTCTTCTCCCGGGCGCGGGGGCGGCCGTGCTCCGCATCCGCGGCTCGAAGAAAGGCTTGGCCATGACTCTGGACGGCAACGGCCGGTATGCGGCCCTCGATCCCTGGACCGGCGGGAAAGCCGCCGTCGCCGAGGCCTGCCGGAACCTGGCTTGCGTCGGGGCCCGGCCGATCGGGGTAACCAATTGCCTGAACTTCGGCAATCCCGAGAAGCCGGGGGTCATGGGGCAGTTCAAGGAGACCGTCGAGGGGCTGAGCGAAGCCTGCCGGGCCTTCGGCCTCGCCGTGACCGGCGGAAACGTCAGCTTTTATAACGAGACCGGCGCGACGGCCGTTGATCCGACGCCCGTCCTGGGGATCGTCGGCCTCATCGAGGATATCGACCGGCTCGTCACTCCGGGATTCAAGGCCGAGAGCGACGCGGTCATCCTGCTGGGGGAAAACAAGGAGGAGTTCGGCGGATCGGAATATCTCAAGCTCATCCATGGAAAACGCGGCGCGGCGCCGCCGGCCGTCGATCTCGAGCGGGAAATCGCCGTCCACGAAACGCTCCTGGAAGCGATCGGCGCCGGACTCGTCCGTTCCGCCGCCGATCCCTCGGAAGGCGGGTTGGCCGTCTGCGCGGCGGAATGCGCCTTCCACAGTCCGGAGGGGACGGGGTGCGACTTGTCCTTCGAGACGGATCTCCGGCCCGACGCCGTTCTCTTCGGGGAAAGCCAGGCCCGGATCCTGCTGACTTCCCGCCCGGAGAACGCCCGGCGCATCCTGGAGATCGCCGAAAAACGGGGCGTCCCCGCCCGGATCGCCGGGACGACGGGCGGACGCGCCCTCCGCTTTAGAGTCTCGGGCCGCCTCCTTGTCGATCTGCCGGTCGCCGAGGCCCGCCGGCTCTGGACAAACGCTCTCCCCGATTTCTTCACGCCCGAAAAGAGGCCCTCCTGAGGCCGGCCATGGGCAGACGGTATCGAGTCGCGAAACGATACGAGACTCCTTATTCCGACCCGATCCGCCTCGCCCGGGGATCCCGGGTGGCGATCCTGCCGCGGACGAGCGAATGGCCGGGCTGGACATGGGGCCGCGGCGAAGACGGCAAAACGGGCTGGATCCCGGACGCCTATCTCCGCCGGGAAGGCGACGAGGCCGTCTTGACCCGGGATTACGACGCGACGGAGCTTTCGGTCGAAGCCGGGGAAACCCTCCTCCCTCTCGGCGAGCTGGCCGGATGGGTCTGGGGAACGAACGAGCGCGGGAAAACCGGCTGGGTTCCGAAAGACCATTTGGAAATCGAATCCCCCGGAGGGAAGGAGGGTCCCATGAGCGAGGAAGTCTTCCGCAGTCCCAAGAAACACGGCCGGATCATGGTGCTTCTCTCGGGCCGCGGCTCGAATTTCACGGCCATCGCCGACGCGGCCGCGGCCGGAAAGATCGACGCGGAGATCGCCCTCGTCTTCAGCAACAAGGAGGACGCGCCCGGCCTGGCCGCGGCCCGCGGGCGGGGGCTCCCGACGATGTCCTTGAGCCCCAAGGCTTTCGCCGAAAAGGCGGATTATGACCGGGCGATCCTCCGCGAGGTTGAAGCCCGGGGCATCGACCTGATCTGCCTGGCCGGATACATGAAGGTCCTGACGCCGGAGTTCTGCGCGGCCTGCAAGAACCGCATCCTGAACATCCATCCGGCCCTTCTGCCGTCGTTTCCCGGCCTCAACGTCCAGCAGCAGGCGATCGACTGGGGCGTCCGTTATTCCGGCTGCACGGTCCACTTCGTCTCGGCGGAGGTCGACATGGGGGCGATCGTTCTGCAGGCCGTCGTCCCCGTTCTCCAGGATGATACGGCCGAAACCTTGGCCGCCCGAATCCTGGTCGAGGAGCACAAGATCTACCCCGAAGCGGCGCGCCTGTTTTTCGAAGGCCGGCTCGAGGTCCGCGGCCGCCGGGTCACGATTCTGTAATCGGACGAATCGCTTTCCGTCCCTTTCCCCCTGGTGGAAACGCAGGCCTAAAACCTCATCGCCTCGTCACTGCCGACGACCCAAGCCGCCGATTCCGGCAGGCTCGGCGTCTCCGCTCCCTTGAAGTCCGGCTGATTCTTGTGAAAGCCGCGTCTTGCCGGGCGGAATCGGAAAACCTTCACCGGGACGTCCCGGGCGATCAGGTCCTTGAGCGGGAAACCGGTTTCCGGCGTCCGGCCGAGGGAGCGCCTCGGCCCGGCCGTCTTTTCCCGGCGGGCCCGCCGCGCCGCGGGCGTCACTTCGGAGCGCCGAAGAGCTTTTCCTTTTTCGCCCGGGGCAGGGACTTGACCGCGCACTCCCGGGCCAAGGCTTGAGACCGGCTGCCGCACTCCTCGCGGTAGACGAGCTCCACCGGCCGGCGGGTCCGGGTGTAGCGAGAGGCCTTCCCCTCCCGGTGCATCTTGAGCCGCCGGTCGATATCGGTGGTGACGCCGGTGTAAAGCGAGCCGTCGCCGCATTTCAAGATATAAAGAAACCAAGCGGGGCCCGGGACGTCGGGCGTCCCCTCCTCCTTGACCATCATCCCCCGGAGCATCCGGCGGTAGCGTTTTTCCATGAGCGGCTCGACTCCCGCCCCCACTCTATCATCGGCGAAACAGCCGGACAAGGCCGGCCGCCGGCCGGAGCGTTTCGGGGGAACGGACGTTTGTCCGCCCGGCCCGTCCTATGCTATAAAGAGACATTCGAAGGAGAGGACTCCCGTGACGGAATCGATTTTCAATGAATTGAAGGCCCGCGGCTTCATCGCCCAAGTGTCCGACGAAGCGGCCGTGCGGAAAATGCTCGACGAGAAAAAGACGACGTTCTATATCGGCTTCGACGGCACGGCCGCCAGCCTTCACGCCGGAAGCCTGGTTCCGATCATGGCCATGATCCACCTCCGGCGGGCCGGCCACCGGGCCATCGCCCTCATCGGAGGCGGCACCACCATGGTCGGAGACCCGAGCGGCCGGACCGAGATGCGCCAGATCCTGGACGAGACGACCATCCGGTCTTTTGGAGAATCCATCCGGGCTCAGCTCGACCGGTACCTGAAATTCGACGGCGCCGGGGCGCTGGCGGTCAATAACGCCGACTGGCTCCTGCCGTTGAAGTACATCGAATTCCTCCGGGACATCGGCCGCCATTTCAGCGTCAACCGCATGCTGGCCGCCGAAGCCTACAAGATCCGGCTGGAACGGGGCTTGTCCTTCATCGAGTTTAATTACCAGCTCCTCCAGGCCTATGACTACCTGACCTTGTTCCGGACCTACGGCTGCACCCTCCAGATGGGCGGCGACGACCAGTGGGGCAACATCCTGGCCGGCGTCGATCTCGTCCGCCGGGTTGAGGGAGCCGCGGTCGAGGCGCTGACGTTTCCCCTCCTCACGACCTCGGCCGGATCGAAAATGGGCAAGTCCGCCCAGGGCGCCGTTTGGCTGGACGGCACTCTCTGTTCTCCCTACGACTATTTCCAGTATTGGATCAACACCGACGACCGGGACGTCGGCCGCTTCCTGCGCCTCTACACGCTCCTGCCGCTCGGCGAGATCCAGCGCCTCGAATCGCTCGCCGGCAGCGAGCTCAACGAGGCCAAGCGCATCCTGGCCTACGAGGCGACCGCCCTCACCCACGGGGAAGACGCCGCCCGGGACGCCCGAGCGGCCGCAGCCGCGGCGTTCGGGGGGGCCGGTCAAAAGGACGTCGCCTCGCTCCCGACGACGGCCGTGGCCCGGGGACGGCTCGAAGCCGGCATCGTCCCGGCCGAGCTCTTCGTCGAAGTCGGCCTGACCCCCTCGCGAGGCGAAGCCAAGCGGTTGATCGCCCAGGGCGGCCTCTCGGTCAACAACGAGAAGATCGATTCCCTCGACCGGAAGCTGACCCTGGCGGACATCGGGCCCGACGGGATGATCCTCAAGGCCGGAAAGAAAAAAATCCACCGCGTCGTCGCCGCCGATTAACCGCGGATTCCCCGCCCGCCGGAACGGCCGGATCCGGACAACCGCTCTACCCGTTTTTCAAGGAGGACGGGGGCGTCTTGTCCGGCGGGCGGCCGAAGATTTTCGCGTAGACATCCGGGTAAGCGTCCTTGCCGCAGAGAAGCATCGCGGCCAGGGGGAACCGCGCCCGGGCCGCGGCCGACATCTCGGCCGCGAGCCGGCGGATATCCCATTGGGCGGAGGCATCCTCGCGGAGGCGGGCCAGGTGGGTGAGCTCCCGGAGATTGAGGGCGAGAAGAACCCGGCGGCGGTGGGCGTTGGTCAGGACGTAAGCCGCGGCCGGGCCGGCGGCCTCCTCCAGGATCCGGTAAGCCGCCTCAGTCCGGCCGATGATGTCCCGGAACCGCGGCGCTTCCCCGGCCGCCTCGATCGAGGGCGGAACGGTCACCCCGAGGCCGGGATCGTAAGCCTGGGCCGTCAAGGTGGCCATCCGGTGTCTTTTGAGCTGGGCGTAACAGGACGCCGACACGGTCAGCTCGAACGTCAGCCCGGCGTGCTCGAAGGCGCGCGGCGGTAGGTCGTAAAATTCCATGCGCTCGAAAACGCGGAGGAAGAGCGCTTTTTTCTTACGAACCGGGAGACGGCGGGCTTCCCGAAGGCAGCGGGCGAAGGATCCTCCCCAAGAAGCGTGCAAAAGGGCGGCCAGGACGCGCTCGTCGCCTCCGGGCGTCGCCTCCGCCAGGCGGACCGCGGAAGAAACCGGGCCGCGCCGGCGGCTTCGGCCGGCCGCGGCGGATGGACGGCTCCCGAGGCTCTGGACCGCCTCGTCCCGGAACGCCTCTTCCGTTTCGGCGTCATACGCCGTGGCTTCCGTATAGCGGACGATCGAGGGCGCGACCCGGGCCGCTTCCCCGGCCAAGTGAAGACCGATCGCCCGGATCTCGGCCGACGGTTTCGCGGCCAGCCGCCGGATCATCAGCTCAAGGTTCCGGGCGTTGATCGTCAGGCCGATCTGCCCCTCGGTCGCCAGGCTGACGGCGTAGCGGGCGTCTTCCTTGGCCCAGCCGTCCAGCAGGGAGTGATGTTTCGGATCGGCCGCCAGGGCGGGATGGGTTTCAAAAAAAAGAGGCCGAAGCTTCTGGTAGAGGTCGTGATAAGCCGCGTTTTGGGCCCGGACCGTCTCGACGAACAAGTCCCCCCGGCCCGCCCGGACGATTTCCTCGGGGACGACGTAATCGTCTCCAAGCTTGATGTAACGCTGGGATTTCTCGGTGAAGGAACAGAGGCGGAATTTTTCGATTTCCTCGATGGCCAGGCGGCTGATTCCCATGAGATCGAAATTGAAAACGGCATGCTCGGCCACGGAATGGTGGCCCATCTTGAAAATGATCGCCGCGTTGGACCGCCGGGCCTTTTCCACTTCCCGCCGGGCGGCCCGGCGGAGCTCATCAGCCGGGCGGGGATCGCGGGAAATCCGGGCATAGGCCGCCGACAGCGTTTCAGGCGTCAGGTCGAGGCGGCCGGGGAAGGCCCGAAGCACCTCGTCCAAGGCTTCCCGGTCGACGTTATAACCGGCCAGGACGATTTTCACGGCTCGGCCCGGCCTTGACGGAGAACCTCGACGGCGATCGGACCCGAATTTTGACGGGGTACGGCCAAGAGAATCTCCTTCTTGATATCAGAGGGGTGGCGGAACGGCGGCCGCCGCCGGGAAGACGCCGGGTAAAGCTTCGCCGCACTGCGGACACCGGCCGTTTAAAAGCCGGTTTTCCATCACCTCGAAGCCGCGCCGGCGGATGAGCGCCGTCCGGCAGCGAGAACAGAGCGTCGGCTCGGTTTCCCCCGAGATGTTCCCCGTGTAGATGAAACGGAGGCCCTTTTCCCGGCCGATATCCGCCGCCCGGCGGAGGGTTTCGAGCGGCGTCGGGACGGCTTCCCGGTACTCGTAATCCGGGTGGAAGCGGCTGATGTGCCAGGGGATGTCGCGGTCGACATCGGCCAGGAACCGGGCGATGTCGCGCAGCTCCGCCTCGCTGTCGTTGAGGCCGGGGACGACCAAGGTCGTCACCTCGACCCAAATCCCCAGCTTCCGCATCAGGGCGATCGTGTCGCAGACGGGCTGGAGCCGGGCGCCGCAGATTTTCCGGTAGCTTTCATCGCGGAAAAACTTGAGATCGACGTTGGCCGCGTCGAGAAAAGGACGGATCACCTTGACCGCCTCCGCCGTCAGGTAACCGTTGGTCACGAACGTGCTCATCAAGCCGGCCGCCCGGCCGAGGACGGCCGTGTCGAAGGCGTATTCGAAAAAAATCGTCGGTTCCGTGTAGGTGAAGGAAAGGCTCCGGCAGCCGTTGGCCGCGGCCAGGCGGACGATGTCGCCGGGGGCCAAGCGGCGGCCTCCGGACGCGCGGCCGTCGATCGGGCGCAGCTGCGATATTTGCCAGTTCTGGCAGAAGCGGCAGCGGAAATTGCATCCGGCCGCGGCGACCGAAAAAGCCGTCGATCCGGGGAAAAAATGGAAAAACGGCTTCTTTTCGATGGGATCGGTCCCGGCGCTCACAACCTCGCCGTACGCCCGGGTGACGAGCCGGCCGGCCCGGTTTTCCCGGACTCCGCAAACGCCGAAATGGCCGGGATGAATCTCGCAGCGGTGGGCGCACAAGGCGCAGCGGACGGCGTTGTCCCCGGCCGTCGACCAGAGGCGCGCCTTATGGACGCCGGTTGAATCCCCGGTTTCGTCGTCGAACGAAAGCCGCCTCACCATGATCCCGGCCTCTCTCCGCCGGTTGGACGGATGGTCATGTTTTTATTGTAGTCGAAACCGGAGCCCGCTTCAAAGCGGCCGGCCGCCCGAACGCCGTCATCGCGGCCGCGGCGACGAGGGAAAAAGGCAGCCGGGCCGAAGGGGGCAAGCCTCGCAGGCCGGCTTCCGGGCCCGGCAGACCGCCCGGCCGTGGCTGACCACCCAGAAATTAAAATCGCCCCAATGGATCCGGGGCACAAGGCGGAGGAGATCCTGCTCGATTTTCACCGGCTCTTCATGTCCGCTCAACCCCAGCCGCCGGGAGACGCGGCCGACGTGGACGTCGACGGCGATCCCCTCGTTTTTATGGAAGGCGATGCTCAGGACGATGTTGGCCGTCTTCCGGGCGACGCCGGGAAGCGTCAAGAGCTCATCCATCGTCGCCGGAACCTCGCCCTCGAAGTCGTCGAGGATTTTGCGGGCCGCTCCGCGGATGTTCCGGGCCTTATTGCGGAAAAAGCCGGTCGAGCGGATGTCGTTTTCCAGAACGCCCGGTCCGGCTTCGGCATAAGCCCGGGCGTCGGGATATTTCTTGAACAACCCCGGGGTGACCAGGTTGACCCGTTTGTCCGTGCACTGGGCCGAAAGGATCGTCGCCACCAGCATTTCCAGCGGCGTCCGGAAATCGAGGAAGGGCTTCGGATCCGGGTATTCCCTCTTCAGGATCCGGATGATTTCCGGAAGGCGGTCTGCCGCTGGAAGAGGCGTTCCGTCCTTTCCTTTTTCGCGGGAACTCTCCGCTTTCGTCATTTCGGGCTCGGGGTCCTCAAAGCCGGATCATCCGCTCGATGGCCCGCCGGGCTCGGGCGGCGATCTCCGGCGGAACGGTCACCCGGGGGGCCATCGTCTCCAGGGCGACGGCGATTTTCGGCAGCGTGACCTTTTTCATGTTCGGACATAAGGCGTTTTCCTTCACCGGAAAGAACCTTTTGTCCGGATGGTCCCGGCGGAGGCGGTGAAGCATCCCGCATTCGGTCGCGATGATCACGTCGGCGGCCGCGGAGGCCGCCGCCTCCCGGACCATGCCGCCGGTCGAGAGGACGCGGTCGGCCAGGTCCAGGACCTCTGGACGGCATTCGGGATGAGCCCAGAGGACGGCTCCCGGATGCCGGGTCCGGGCCGCCGCAACGTCCCGGGGAAGGATGCCCTGGTGGACATGGCACCAGCCGTCCCAGGCGATGATCCGCTTGGCCGTGCGGCGCTGGGTCCAAGCGGCCAGGTTCTTGTCCGGTCCGAAGAGGATCTCCTCTTCCGGAAGCGAGGCCACGACGGCGTCGGCGTTGGCCGACGTGCAGCAAAGGTCGGCTTCGGCCTTGGCCGCGGCCGACGTGTTGACATAGAGGACGACGGGCCGGCCGGGATATTGTTTTTTCCATTCGACCAGGTCTTCGGCCTCGAGCATGTCGGCCATCGGGCAGCCCGCGCCCTCGTCCGGCAGGAGGACGGTTTTATCCGGGGCGAGGAGGGCCGCGGTTTCGGCCATGAACCGGACGCCGCAGAAGACGATCACCCGCCCTTCGACCCCGGCGGCCTTCCGGCTGAGCTCCAGCGAGTCGCCGACGAAATCGGCGGCTTCCTGGACTTCGGGCCGCTGGTAATTGTGGGCGAGGAGGACGGCCTCGCGCTCCCGGGCCAGGTCCCGGACCCGCCGGATCCACGAGGAAGGGCCGGGAGGCGCCGGCGACGCGGTCATGAAATTACCGTTCGAGCTGCGCCCCGCAGTGGGTGCAGCGGGTTTCGGCCCCGTTGGTGTAAAGATGGCAATGGCCGCATTCGACGAGATCGAGGTCGCAGGTTTTGCAGGAACACATGTTCGGGGGACCTTGCACCGGCCCGTCGCAGTAAGGGCAGTGATCGGGGGCCGCTCCTTCCACGGCCCGGCCGGCGGCCGCTTCGGCGGCCGGTCCGGAGGCCGTTCCGGCCTTCCGGGCTTGGTAATTCTCCAGGGCGGCATGCAGGGCGTCCGCCCCCAGGTTGGAACAATGCATCTTGTTCTTGGGCAGGCCGCCGAGCTCCTCGGCTACTTTCTCGTTGGTGATGTCCATCGCCTCCTGGACCGTTTTCCCGAGGGCCATCTCCGAGACCATGCTCGAGACGGCGATGGCCGCTCCGCAGCCGAATGTCTGGAACTTGATGTCGGTCAGCCGGTCGTCCTTGACCTTGACGTAGAAGGTCATCATGTCGCCGCAAACGGGATTGCCGACCTGGCCGACTCCGTCGGCGTCGGGGAGGGTGCCGACGTTCCGCGGGTTCTGGAAATGATCCATGACTTTATCGGAATAAATCATCGACGGGTCTCCTTCAGAAACTCGGTGTAAAGAGGGGACATATCCCGTAAACGCTGAACGACGGGCGGGAAGGCGTCCATGACGGCGTCGATGTCGGTTTCCGAGGTCGTTTCGACCAAACTGAAAATCAACGACCCTTGGGCCAGGGCGTGGTCCAGCCCCATGGCCAGCAGGACGTGGGAAACCTTGAGCGACTTGGACGTGCAGGCCGAGAAGCTCGAGGCCGCGATCCCCTTGAAATCGAGGCTGAGCAGCAAGGACTCTCCCTCGACGAATTCGACGCAGAAGCTGGCATGATAAGGAAGCCGGTGCTCCCGGGACCCGGTCGGGTGGACGCGCTCGACCCGCCGAGGCAGGCCGTCCAGAAGCCGGTCGCGAAGGGCCGTCATGCAGGCCGTCCGTTCCGGCATCGCCGCGGCCGCCAAGCGGGCGGCCTCACCCATCCCGGCGATCGCCGGCACGTCCTCGGTCCCGCCGCGCCGGCCGCCTTCCTGGACTCCCCCTTCGATTTGAGGAACGAGCTTCGTTCCCTTTCTCAGAAACAAGGCGGCGCTCCCTCGAGGCCCGTAGAACGCGTTTCCGGAAAGGCTCAGGGCGTCCACGCCCAGGGCTTCGACGTCCAGGGGGATATTCCCCGCGGCCGCGACGGCGTCGGTATGGACGAGCACGCCGGGAGACTTGGCTTTGACCGCCCGGACGATCTCGGCGATCGGCTCGATCGTTCCGACTTCGGAATTGGCGGTCATCACGGAAACGAGGATCGTATCTTCGCGGAGGGCGCCGGCAACGGCGGCCGGATCGACCCGTCCTTGACGATCGACCGGGACGATTGTCGCCTGGAAGCCGGATTTCTCGAGGGTTTTGACCGGATTCAGGACGGACGCGTGCTCGACGGCCGAGACGACGAGATGATTCCCCTTGGCCCGCTGGGCTTGGGCCAGGCCTTTGACCGCGAGGTTGTTGGCTTCGGTCCCGCTGGCCGTGAAGATGATTTCCGGCGGGGCGGCCCCGATCAGGGCGGCCACCCGCTCCCGGCTTTCCTCCACGGCCTCTGCCGCCGCCTGGCCGTCGGAATGAAGGCTTTGCGGGTTGCCGAATCCGGCCTCCAAGAACGGACGCATTTTCTCCAGCACGCCGGGCGCCAGGGGGGCGGCGGCGATGTGATCGAGATAAACGCGTTTCATCGGCGGCCGGGAAAAGCGGGCGGTCAGAGGGAGACGACTTCCTTGACCTCCGGAACTTCCTTTTTGAGGATCCGCTCGATGCCCATCTTCAAGGTCATCTGGGACATCGGGCAGCCGCCGCAGGCGCCTTTCAAGCGCACCTTGACCACGCCGTCCGGATCGATCCCGACCAGCTCGACGTCCCCGCCGTCCATCTGCAGCTGGGGCCGTATTTTATTCAGAGCCGCTTCGACTTTATCTTTCATGGAATTCTCCTTGATAAGGTCCCCATAATATAATCGCTTCGATTCGATTTTTCCAGTTATTATTTCCTAGTATTCTTATAGGCTTTATCCACGCCGATGTCAAGCCCCGCCGTCCGGGATCGATCGCCGCGGCGGCCAGGCGGGCGGCCGGCCGCCGGGATTGTTCCCATCGGGGATGAAATCTTCGCGAGGGACGGCCGGGCTTCGCGTCCCCCCAAGGCAAAAGGAGCGTCCCCGTTCCGGGGAGCCGGATATCCGGCGGCTCTCAAGGACGGCGACAGGCCGTCGTCACGAGCACTTGTTCCAGCCGCAATTGGGACAGACGGGGCATTTCTCGTCCGGCAGGGTCGCGCCGCACTGCTTGCATTGCGACTGGTACATGTCCCGCGAGCCGTTTTTCGCCGCCCCGAAATGCCGTTCCAGGACCCGGGCGACCGCGTCCGGGATCGAGGTGACGAGCCCTCCCTCGGTGAAGATCGGCTCCGATCCCCCGATTCCCTTGAGCTGGGAAACCAGCTCCTTGGGATCGACCCCGCTTCGAAGGGCCAAGGAAAGCAGCCGGCCGATGGCCTCCGCGTCGGCCATGGTCGAATACCCGCTCTTGCCGATCGAGGCGAAAACCTCGAACGGCTTCTGATTGAAGAAGGTGATGGTGATGTAGAGATTGCCGAAGCCGGTCTTGATCTTGTCCGTGACCGAGGTCAGGGTGTCCGGCCGCTCTTCCGGAAGCCTCGCGGCCGGCCCGCCCGCCTTGACCAGGACCTGCTCCTCCCGGCAGCCGTCTCGGTAGATCGTGATTCCCTTCGTCTTGAGGTCGAAGGCCCGGAGATAGGCCGTTTCGACGTCCTTCAGCGAGGCCTCGTGGGGCAGGTTGATCGTCTTGGAGACGGAGTTGTCGACGTGTTTCTGGAAAGCCGCCTGCATCCGAAGATGGGCCTCGGGGGAAATGTCGTGGGCCGTGACGAAATACGCCGGGGGCTCCGTCCCGGGATTTTTCTCGGCCCATTCGGCGTACAAGGGATGGACATCCTTGAGCTCGGTGTCCAGGATGCGGGACGTGAAGGTGAAGGCGAAGACAGGCTCGATGCTCGAGGAACAGCCGGCGATCCGGGAAATCGTCCCGGTGGGGGCGATGGTCAAAACGGTCGCGTTCCGCATCCGGCGGCCCTTGTAGATCGATTTGGCGATGTTCGGAAAGTCGCCGCGGGTATTCGCCAGCCGGGAGGATTCCTCCTCGGCCCGGGCCCGGAGAAACGCCGTGATCTTATCGGCCAGGGCCAGGGCCTCGGGGGCGTCATAGCGGATCTTCCTCTTGATCAGGAGGTCGGCCCAGCCCATCACCCCGAGCCCGATCCGGCGGTTGCCCTTGGACATCGCCTCGATCGCGGGAAGGGGGTATTTGTTGACGTCGATGACATCGTCCAGGAAGCGGACGGCCGCGGCGATCACCCCGGCGAAGCGGTCCCAGTCGAAACCGTCCTTTCCGGCCGGGTCGAAAAAGTTGGCCAGGTTGATCGATCCGAGGTTGCAGGACTCGTAGGGATGAAGGGGTTGCTCCCCGCAGGGATTCGTCGCCGCGATCGGCCCCTGGCTCCGGGTCGGATTGGCCTTGTTGATCCGGTCGATGAAAATCAATCCCGGGTCGCCGATCGCCCAGGCCGATTCGACGATCATCCTGAAGATCTTGCGGGCGTCCTTTCGGTCGGCGGCTTTTTTCGAGCGGGGGTCGAAGATCTCGTAGCTGGTTCCTTTCTTGACCGCTTCCATGAAGGCGTCCGTGGCCGCCACCGAGATGTTGAAATTGCCGACGCTTCGGCCGTCCCTCTTCATCAAGATGAAGTTCTCGATGTCGGGATGGTCGACCCGAAGGATCCCCATGTTGGCCCCCCGGCGCGTCCCTCCCTGCTTGACCGCCTCGGTCGCCGCGTCGATGACCTTCAGGAACGAGACCGGCCCCGAGGCGACGCCCTGGGTCCGGCGGACGAAGCTGCCGCGCGGCCGCAGCCGGCTGAAATCGAAGCCCGTTCCCCCGCCTTCCTTGTGCACCAAGGCGGCGTTCTTGACCGCGTCGAAAATGGATTCCATCGAATCCTCGATCGGCAGGACGAAGCAGGCGCTGAGGCACATGTCCCGCCCCGCCCCGGTCAGGGTCGGGCTGTTGGGCAGGAAGTCGCGGGCCATCATGAGGTCGAAGAATTTTCCGGTCCAGGTTTCCCGGTCCCGGGCCGAGCGCTCAGCCGCGGCCACCGCCCGGGCGACGCGGAGAAAGAGGTCGGCCGGAGACGCGTCGGCGAGCTCCCCCTTCTCGTTCTTGAGAAAATAACGGGCTTTGAGGATCCGAAGGGCGTTGGCCGAGAATCCAGCCGCGGCGGCGGTCGTCATGGGCATCGCTCCCCGGGCCGGGCGGCGGAAACCGCCGGGCCCGCACGATTATCATATTAAAATGATAGTATTAGTATACGCCACTTCGGGCGATTTGCCAAGACGGCCGCCGGCCGGCGGTTCGAACGGAGTCTCAGAAGCGGAAACCGGCCAGGAAGACCAGCATGTTCGATTTGACCGTGGGATCGCCTTCCTCCGGATTCTTGACGAGATCGGCCATTCCCAGGTGGTAGCGAAGCTCGGCCACGAGATTGATCCCGCTGAGGGAGATCCCCAGGCCGCCGCCGAAAACGAGCCCGTAATCGATCGAGACGATGTCGTCCTTGATGTCCTCGGAGCCGGAGTCGCTGTCGCCGCCCGCGCTGAGCTTCCAGTCGTACTTGGCCTGGGCGACATAAGCGATCTCGCCGCCGCCCAGAAGATACGGGTTGATTCCCTGGACCGGAAGGTTGAACCGCAGGAGAACGGGGACGCTGATCTCGCTGATCCGCATCTTCACGTCGAAATCATATCCCGACGAGGATCCTTCGTACCGGATTCCCTTGGGCAGGTACATCAAGCCGACGTCCACTCCGAGCAGGCCGCCGGAATAGAACCCGACCCCTCCGGCCAGGCCCATAAGGGATTTTTTGTACTCGTTGTATTCCTCGGCGGGATCCTCGGAATAGGTCAGGCTGGCCATCCCGTAAGCGGCCATGATCTTAAAGCCGCCGGGATAGGTCCTCTCCGGCGCCGGCCGCCGCTCGTAGGACGGCGTCCGGGCGGGGGCCGGAGCGGGGCGGACGACGGGCTGGGCTTCCGGCGGGACCGCGCCTCCGGGGCCGCTGACGACCTCGACCACGTTGGCGTGGATATAGGCGGTCAAGGTGACGCCGAGATCGTTCGTCACCGATATCTCGTACCAGTCGCCGGCCGTTTGAGAGGATTCGAGCAAGGTTCCCATTTTGACCTGCTTGATGACGGCGGCGTTGATATCGGGTTGGGTCCGGATGTTGGCCGTCTGAACCTTCACCTTCAGGACGGTCGTTTCCGCGGACAGGGCCAAGCCTCCGATCGCGAGCACGAGGGCGAGAGCGACGGTGATGCGTTTCATGCACTCCTCCCGGTCAGATTCTGCTTTGGATCGGGTTCTTTATGCCATGACTATAAAAAAATAGCAAGGGGGAGGAAAAGCGGGAAAAACGAAAAACCGGTCAGATCACCCGCCGGGGGATGGCCGGATTCAACCGGGCGAGGATCTCGTACCCGATGGTCCCGGCCAGGGCGGCCAGGGCCTCGGCCGAGACCGTTTCCCGGCCGTCGCGGCCGATCAGGGTGACGACGTCGCCGGCCGCCGCTCCGGGAATGTCGGTGACGTCGGCGGTGAAGAAATTCATCGCGATCCGGCCCCGGACGGCGGCTCGCTTTCCCCGGAGAAGAACGTGGGCGGCGTTCGACAAGCCCCGATCGTAGCCGTCGGCGTATCCGACGGGGATGACGGCCAGCCGGGTCGGCCGGGTCGTCCGGTACGTGCACCCGTACCCGATGAACGCCCCCTTGGGGAGGCGCCGGATCTGGGCGATTCGGGCCCGCCAGGAAAGAACGGGCTTGAGAATGAACGGCTTCCTTTTGCGAAGCCGGCAGGACAAGTACGTTTCCTTCGACGGCCAGAGGCCGTACAGCCCGATTCCCATCCGGATCAGGCTGCCAAGCGACTCGGGAAAGACGATCGCCGCGGCCGTGGCCGCGATATGCTTGATGGGGATCGCCTGGCCGGCCTCCCGAACGGCGGCCGCGGCTTCGCTGAAGAGGGCCATCTGGCGTTGGGGATAAGCCAGCGAGGTCGTGTCCTCGATGTTGGCGAAATGAGAGGACAATCCCTCGATTTCGAGGTTCGGGAGACGGGACGTCCGGGCGACGAAGGAGACCGTTTCGGCGACCGGCAGGCCCTGGCGGTTCGTCCCCGTCTCGACCTTGACGTGGACCCGGGCCGTTTTTCCCAGGCGGACGGCCGCTTCCGATATCCCCTCGGCCGTGACCCGGTCGTAGACGGTGAACCGAAGATCCTGGCGGACGGCGTCCTCGATCCGGCCGGGGGCGACGGGCCCGAGCATCAAGATGGGGCAGCCGAATCCGGCTTCGCGCAGGGCCAGGCCTTCCTCCGCGGAATGAACGCCGAGCCAGTCGACGCCGGCCGCCAAAGCCGGGCCGGAGGTTTCGATCAAGCCGTGGCCGTAGGCGTTCGCCTTGACCACGGCCAGGAGCAGCCGCCGCGGCCCGGCCAGGGCCCGGAACCGCCGGACGTTGGAGGCCAGGGCCTTGCGGTCGATCTCGATCCATTGCCAGAAGCGGCCGTCACATGGCCCGCTCATCAAATGCCTCCTGCCCCTCGGCGGTCCCAGCGCTCAGGCGCCGGCGATTCCCTTTCGGACGGCGGCCAGGTCGATCCATCCCGCCAGGAGATCGTCCCGGAACAGCGTCTCTCTCCTCTCGACTCCCGTCGATACCACGGCCGCTTCCGCCTCGATCCGGTTCTCGACAAGCTTCAAGAAATCCTTGAAACCGGCCGGCAAGTCCCCGAATTCCTGGACGCCGCGGACCGGGGTTTTCCATCCGGGGACCTTTTCGTAGACGGGGACGACCTTTTCCAGGATTTCCGTTTCCACCGGATAATCGCGGAGGACCGAGCCCTTATAGCGATAGGCGGTGCAGATTTTGATCTCGGGGAACGCGTCGAGAACGTCGGGTTTGGTCATGATCACCCGGTTGATCCCGTTGATCCGGCAGGCATAGGCGGCGGCTACGGCGTCGAACCAGCCGCACCGCCGCGGCCGCCCGGTCGTCGCCCCGAATTCGTCGCCCCGCCGGGCCAGGAGCTTGCCGGTCTCATCGAAGAGCTCGGTCGGAAAGGGACCGGAGCCGACTCGGGTTGTGTAAGCCTTGATCACTCCCAGGACCGCATCGATGACCGTGGGCCCGACGCCCAGGCCGGTGCAGACGCCGCCCGCGGTCGGATTGGAGGACGTCACGTACGGATACGTTCCATGATCGATATCCAGCAGCACGCCCTGGGCTCCCTCGAACAAGACCGGCGTTCCCGCCCGGAGCGTCTCGTGGAGAAGGCGGGACACATCCTTGATATAGGGCGCCATCCGGGCCCCGTAATCCGCGTATTGGGCGAAGAGCTTTTCCGGGTCCAGCGGCTCCAAGCCCCACAGGGCGGCGATTTCGTTCTTGGCCGCGGTGTTGCGGAAGATTTTTTCCCGGAGGAGGGCCGGGTCGCAAAGGTCGCCCGCCCGGATGCCCCTCCGGCCGATTTTGTCCTCGTACGCCGGGCCGATGCCCCGGCAAGTCGTGCCGATCTTCTTTTCGCCCAGGGCCGCCTCCGCGGCCCGCTCGAGCAGACCGTGATACGGCAGGATGAGATGGGCCGTCCGGCTGACGGCGATCGTGTCCTCCCCCACCGGAACGACGGACTTCAAGGCTTCCAGCTCGTCCAAGAACGCCCGGGGATCGATCACGACGCCGTTGCCGATGAGGCAAAGCGTCCCCGGGTGGAGGATGCCCGAGGGAATCACGTGGAGGACGACTTTCCGGCCGTTGAGATAGACCGTGTGGCCGGCGTTGTGGCCACCCTGGTAGCGGGCGACCGCGCCGAAGGCCGGGGTCAGGAGATCGACGATCTTCCCTTTTCCCTCGTCCCCCCATTGGGTGCCCAAAATGACAATGTTCGCCATGACGCGCCTCTTCATCCTTAAAAATAAAACGCCGCTTGGGCCCGGAACGTCGATTGCCAAGCGTCTCCGCCCTGCTCCCGCCCCCGGTCGACCTCGACTTTGACGAAGATGCTGGACGCGGGAGAATAAACGAGACCCAAAGCCCATTGCGTTCCGTTCCGGGAGAGCCCCGCTCCGGGAACGTCCGGACCGGCGAACCCCGGCCCATGGAAGGGGTCTTCGGCCCGGGAACGCCGGTAGGAAACAACCGGAATCCAAGAACCCCAGTGAAGCTCGACGGCGCCGAACCATCCTTCGGCCGTTCCCTTGGAGAACGGAGACGGGTTCTCGATCGTCGCCCGGGCGTATTCGCCCGAAGCCCGGATGTTTTCCGTCCGCCAAGAGGCGTCGGCCCCGACCATGGTGACCGCCCGCTCGTTGGCCGCGTCGGCCTTGCCCCGGTAATAAGACCCCCCGACTTCCAGGGATGCGCTTAAGGCGGCCCCCAGGCGGCCTCCCCACCCCTTGTTTTTATTGTTGTCGGAGAACTGCTGGCCGGCGCCGAAATCGGCTCCCTCGGCCAGGCCGTTGCCGGTGAAAACGGCCGCGTTGAAATTGCCGAACGAGGCTTCCGCCTCGATTCCCATTTCCCTCCAATTCACGGGATAAACGGTTCCGACTATCGGAGGATCGGAAATCAGAGCGGTTTCATGGGGCCGGCGGGACCGGTTGTATTTTCCGAAGGGAACAAGAAAGAGACCGGCCGTGACGCCGACGCCCTTGGCGACGGCGAGCCCCGCCCGGGCTTCGGTCAGGCCGATCGCCTCGCCTTGGGCGAACGTCGGCTCCAGGATGAAGACGAGGCCGGGTGAAAGAGTCCCGGAAAAGATCAGCCCTCCCCGGAGATTGGCCACGCTCCACGCGGAAGCCGGAAGGCCCGAGGGGCCCCGGAGGATGTCGAAGGAAAAATAGCCGTTGACCTTGAGGCCGGTCGAGTCCTGGGCGGCGGCCGGGGCGGCCAGAGCCGCGGCCAGGGCGAGAGCCGGGAGAGCGGCGGACAAGCGAATGCGTTTCATAAGCGTTTGAAATCAAATCCGTCTTCGAGGATGTCCGCTTTCCAGGCGGCCACGTTCTTTCCGGCGGCGACGGCCGCGGCGATCTCCGCCGCGCCGATTTTCGTCCCCATCCAGACCGCCCCGGCCAGAACGCCGTCTTTGAGGACGATCTTCTTGTAAAGGCCGGAAACGGGCCGGGACAGCCGGAATTCCTCGAAACCCGGCTCCTCCGGCCGGATGATTCCCGCCGACAGGAGGGGCAGGTCGGATACTTTCAGCTGGTTGGAGGGGACCGTCCCCTCATAAGTCTTGGTCCGGCCGCAGATGTTCTCCGCGGCCGTCCGCGACTGGGCGAACGAGGCCGGAATGATGCCGTAGAGACGGCCGCGGTGCTGGGTTCCGTCTCCGGCCGCGAAGATATCGGGAGCCGATGTCGCCATCCGGTCATCGACGGTGACGCCCCGGTCCACGGCCAGCCCGGCGTCGCGGGCCAGGGCCGTGTTCGGGCGGACTCCGGCGGCGAGGACGACCAGGTCGGCGTCCAGGCGCGTTCCGTCCTTGAAGACGATCCCGCGGGCTTCGGACGCCCCGGTGATTTCCGCGGCCGCGACGCCCAGGAGCACGCGGAGGCCGGTCTCCTCGAGACGGGCCTTCAGGATTTCTCCGCCCGGCGGATCGAGCTGCCGGGGCAGAAGGGAGGGAAAGATCTCGGCCACCGTGACCTCGGCCCCCCGGAAGCGGAGGGCCCGGGCGATTTCCAGGCCGAGCAAGCCGCCGCCCAGGACGGCGACGCGCGGATGGGTCCGGAAATATTCCAGGAGAGCCCGGGCGTCGTCGAGCGTCCGGACGGTGAAAACGCCGGGCTTGTCCGCCCCAACGATCGGGGGGACGGCCGAAGAGGCTCCGTCGGCCAAGAGGAGCCGATCGTACCGGACAATCGATCCGTCGGCCGCCTCGACGCTTTTTTCCGAGGGATGAAGGCGGCGGACGGCGGTGCCGAGCCGGAGATCAATCCGGTTCTTCGCCGCCCAATCGGCCGGAAAGGCATAAAGCTTGTCCTCGGGCAGGCGGCCGGCAATGAATTCGATCAGGTTCGGCCGGGGATAATACAACCGGTTCTCGGCGGCGAAAACGACGACGGAGGCGCGGTCATCCAGCCCGCGGATGGTCTTGGCGGCCATCGTTCCGGCCAGACCATTTCCGACGATAACGACGTTCATGGAGGAGGCGAGGCCGCCGCTCAGTCCTCGACTTTCCGGAAATAGTCCTTGCCCACCCCGCATTGCGGACAGGTCCAGTCGTCGGGAAGGGATTCGAAGGGCGTGCCCGGACGGATTCCGTTGTCCGGGTCGCCGGCGGCCGGATCATAAATATAGCCGCACGCCGTGCATTCCCATTTCGTCATCGGTGGCTCCTTTCAAATGAATCGACAAAGGCCGGGCGCTCAGCCTTCCTTGAGGATGTGCGCTTCGTATTCGCTTTCCAAGCGGAACTTGTGCCTCAGCTCCTCGCGGAGGAGCAATTCGAACAGGCCCCGGGCCGCGGCGTCCGAAACGGCGGCGGCCAGCCGACCGTAGAGGTCGGCCGCCTGCGCTTCCTTCCGGGCGGCGCGGATCAGCGCGTCCTGGACCGAATCCTCCGGCCCGGGGGGTTCCTCCACGGCCGCGTCGGTCAGTCCCAAGTCCGGAAACGAGGGCCCGCCCGAAAAGACCGGCATTCCCGCCCGGTATTTTTCCAGGAGGATTTTGTGCCGGCGCTCCTCGGCTTCCAGCTCCCGGAAAAGGGCGCGGAGAGGCTCGGTCCTGGCGGCCGAAGCCAGCCCGGCGTAGAGATCGGCCGCTTCTTCCTCGCGGAGAACGGCGAAGGCGAGGATTTCATCCAAGGATGAAAAAGCCACGTCGCGCCCTCCCGCGAATAAAATTGGAACCGGCCCAGGCATTATAACAATTCAGGGACGCTTCTCTCAACCCTGCGATCGGCCTGGGGGATTCGCGTCCTCTTCCCCCTCATTCCGGGGGCGTCCTCCAATCCCGGGCCGGGAGCGTCGACGATCATTCTGAACGAGAACCCCCCGGAACCATCGCGGGGGAAGAGCGGCGGCTTCCCGCCTTCAGCGTTTTTCGCGCTGGCAGGACGGGCAATAAAACGTCGCCCGGCCGCCGACGACGATCCGCCGGATCCGCCCCCCGCACCGAAGGCATTTTTTCCCCTCCCGGCCATAGACTTTATGACGAGTCTGAAAGCCGCCGATC
>Ga0209719_1001487_pt1 | contig 28572 bp, 26 predicted proteins | sample AD_JPNAS2_MetaG_FD_184421 | JGI IMG/M metagenome (GOLD analysis project Ga0209719, IMG submission 184421) | Active sludge microbial communities of municipal wastewater-treating anaerobic digesters from Japan - AD_JPNAS2_MetaG (SPAdes) (version 2) | ecosystem: Engineered > Bioreactor > Anaerobic...
CGTCACCGGTTACGACGCCGGGCAGAAATCCACGGGCTGGAAGCGTAAATGGGGGCTATTCTTCATGCCCCCCGTTTACGCCTACGGGCCCAACGAGGGCAAGCGGAAGGAGGTCGGGGTAACCGCCGACGGCACCAAGGCCAAGAAAGGTGTCATCGCCGCCGACATCAACCGTTATCCCTACGGCACCAAGATGTACGTCCCCGGCTACGGCTGGGGGGAGGTGCACGACATCGGCACAGCCATCAAGGGCGACCATATCGACCTTTTCTTTCCCAGCGAAAAAGAGGCGAAAAAGTGGGGAAGAAAATACCTGAAAGTCATCATCCTGTTGAGGGAATAAATGGATTTTTTCTTTAAGCCGCAAGGCATCGCCGTCATCGGCGCCACCCCCAACCCATTCAAGGGGGGTAACGCCATCCTGAAAAACCTCCTCGCCGGTTTCCGCGGCGGGATCTATCCCATCAATCCCCGCTACGGCGAGATCGAGGGACTGCCCTGTTATCCCACGGTGGACGAGGTCCCGGGCCTAGTAGATCTGGCCATCGTCTTCGTCCCGGGGCCCCAGGTTCCCGAGGCCGTGGCCGCCTGCGCGGATCGCCGCATCCCCGGCGTGATCATCGAGTCTGGAGGCTTCGCCGAAACGGGAGACGACGGCGGTAGCCGGCAGGCCGCCCTCGCGGCCATGGCCAGGGAAACAGGCATCCGCATCTGGGGACCCAACTGCATGGGGCTTGTGGACGCGGTGAACGGCCACGTCTTTTCCTTCCTGGACCCGCGGGCCTTCCCCAGCCTCATCCCGGGGCGGGTCTCCCTGGTGGTCCAAAGCGGCATGCTCTCCGCGGGTTTTCTCGTGGACATCATGACCCACGGGGTCATGGGGATCAGCAAGGTCTGCTCCGTGGGCAACAAGATCGACGTGGACGAATGCGATCTGCTGCCCTGGCTCCTTGACGACCAGGACACGGACGTCATCGGCCTCTATCTGGAATCCCTCCTCGACGGCCGCCGGTTTCTCGATATCTGCCGGAGAGCCGACAAACCCATCGTGGTTCTGAAAGGAGGCAAGAGCCCCAAAGGCGCCCAGGCCGCCATGAGCCACACGGCCTCCCTGGCGGGGGACAACCGGATCATCCGGGGGGCCTTCGCCCAGGCCGGGATCGTCGAGGCCGAGGATTTCAAGGAAATGATGGATCTCTGCCGTACCCTGAGCCTCTTTCCGGCCCACCGGCAGGAACGTCCCGGCCGGATCGCCATCCTCACCTTCAGCGGCGGGGCGGGGATCGTCTCCGCCGATTTCATCGCCGCTCACGGCCTGGAAACCGCCGAGCTTTCCGAGACGACCAAAAGGGTGATCGGCCGGTTGTTCCCGGAGTGGATGCCCGTGAACAACCCGGTGGATCTCTGGCCGGCCATGGAGCGCCATGCCGCGGCGGAGGTGGACGTCATCAATCAGTCCCTAACGGCGGCCTTCGCTGATCCCCAGGTGGATGCCGTCTTCATCCACGCCTTCGTAGGCAACTTCCGCATCCGCCTCGACCTGGAGGATGTGGCCCGACAGAGCCGGGAAACGGGCAAACCGGTTTTCATCTGGCTTCTGGGCCGCCGTGACGACGCCTTCCAGTTCCAGAACGAGGCCCGGAGACTCGGTGTCCCGGCCTACCCGGAACTGGGCCGGGCCGTGGCCTGCATGGCTGCGGTCCTCCGTAAAAGGTGAACCTCTCCCCGGCGGAAACCAAAGGGGTAAATCATCTTATTTCAATTATTTTCCTGATGACCGTTCAAATCGGGGACGACGAGCGCGGCTGTTTTTCAAAGCGTTCGGGCGGCGGGAAATTTGCGGGCGCAGGTCACTTGCGGACGATATCGACAACCGTCACTTCCGGCGGCGCCAGGAACCGGATGGGCGGTCCCCAGGTGCCCGTCCCGCGGCTGACGTGGAGGCGGGCGCCGTCGGGCATGATGAAATCGCCGCTGTGATAGGGGAAGACAAAACCGGTCACCATATTGAAGGGGGCGATCTGGCCTTTGTGGGTGTGGCCCGATAACTGGAGATCGAAGGACAGCGCCGCCTCGAGATCAACTTGGGGGATATGCTTCAAAAGGACGGTGAAGCGGCCCGGTGGCAGGGAGGAGAGGAGCTCCGCTTCCGATATCTGGCGACCCTCTCCCGTCCTTTTTCCCGCCGGATCATCCACTCCGGCGATATGGATCATCCCGGCCACCTCCACAGCCTCTCCCCTTAAAACAGTAAATCCGGCCTTGCGGGTAAAATCCAGGGCCTGTTCGAGGCCGGCATAGAATTCATGGTTCCCCGTCACGGCATATTTACCCAGACGGGCAGGCATTTCCTGGAGGATCCTCAGCGACCCGGTCATATTGTCGAGCTGCCCGTCCACGAGATCCCCCGTGCAAACAAGAATATCGGGGTCCGCAGCCCGCACCGACGCCGCCATGCGCTGGAGGCGATCCTCCCGGACGATCATCCCCACATGGACGTCGGATAACTGCACCAGCCGCAATTTATCGACGCCTTTCGGGAGTTTGTCCGTTTCCACCACCAGGCGCTCCGTCCTTATGTTCAAGGCCTCCGTATATCCGTAAACGTTTACGGATAGGGACGCCGCCAGGGGGACCAGAAAGATTATCCTCGCCGTGGGCAGGAGACGGGAGATATCCATGTGCCCGATCCGTTCGTTGAAAAACAGCGCCAGCCGGTAACCATCCATCACAAGGGAAAAGGCGAAAAACAGGAAGACCACGCCCATCCAGAGATAGCCCAGGTAACACAAGGCGCAGGCCCCGCCCTCATAGCCGAGACGTTCCGCCAGGCGGACAATCAGGGGGGTAAGGATGCAAAAGACCAGCGCGAGGCCCACCGCTGCCTGGACCCCCACGGTCATGGGAAAGGCGGCGCGGAGGCGGAGGAAGAAATAAAGATGCAGGCCGCCGTAAACAAGAAAGAAGGTAAGAAGGAAAAGGATCATGATCTTAAAAGCACCACGCTGAAAATAATGACAAACCCTCCGGAAGTCAATCAAAATTCCTCAAATATAGGAACTCGAAAAAGTCATCATTTAGACGGCGAAGTAAATAGATCCAGAGGCAAGGCGAACGAATACTGAGTAATGATAAGTACTTGAGCATACGTTGCAGTGACGAAGGATGAAGAGCAACGCCGCATATGGACTTTTTACGATGCCGTTAAAAATGATTGTTCCTTGTCACAATTCTCCTTCAGTGGTATAAATCGCCATTATGGCGACAAAAGATTTCGACTTGCTCATCCTCGGCGGCGTGGTTTACGACGGTTTGGGTCATCCCGGCCTGGAGGCCGACGTGGCCGTGGCGAAGGACCGCATCGCCCGCGTCGCCACCGGTATCGACCCCGCCCGGGCGGCGGAGGTCATCGACGCCCGGGGCATGGCCGTGGCGCCGGGCTTCATCGATCCTCACAGCCACACCGATATCGAACTTCTGGTCAATCCCCGGGCGGAAAGCAAGATCCGCCAGGGCGTAACCACGGAAATCGCCGGCAACTGCGGTTACACCGTCTTCCCCCTCACCTGGCGCAACTACGAGGAGCGACGCCGTTATTGCGACGAACAGTACGGCGTCCCCTTGATCTGGCGGGACATCGGAGGCTTCTTCTCGGAGCTGGAAAGCCGGGGCATGGCGGTGAACTACGCCACCTTCATGGGTCACGGCACCCTGCGCGGCGCCGTATTCGGCGCCCAGGACCGCCCGCCGAACTCCGAGGAACTGGCGGCCATGAAGGAACTGATCCGGCAGAACATGGAAATGGGCGCCCTCGGTCTCTCCACGGGGCTCATCTACGTGCCGGGATGCTATGCCGACCAGCGGGAGTTGATCGAGCTCTGCCGGGAAACGGCGGTTTACGGGGGGATGTACAGCACCCACATGCGCAACGAATCGGATTATCTCATCGAGGCAGTGGAGGAAGCCATCACCATCGCCCTGGAGGCGCGGATCAGCCTCCAGATCTCCCATCTCAAGCTCGCCTACCCCCGGAACTGGTCGAAGATACACTTCGTCCTCTCCCGGATCTCGGAAGTCAACGCCCAGGGGCTGGAGATCCTGGCCGACCGCTACCCCTACACGGCCAGTTCCACCGTCCTGTCGGCCTTCATGCCGCCCTGGATCCAGCAGGGGACTACCTCAGAATACCTGGCCCGTCTCGAAGATCCGGCCAACGATGAAAAAATCAGGGATTACGTGAATATACAGGAAGAGAAGGTGGGCTCCTGGGACAACGTATTCATCTCCTCTGTCCTCCGCAAGGACAACGAACATCTGGCGGGGAAAAGTATCCGCCGGGCGGCCCGGGATGCCGGCAAGGAACCATACATCTTTATCCGGGACCTCCTCATCTCCGAGGAAGACCAGGTCTGGATGATCAACTTCTCCCTCAACGAAGACAACTTCAAGCGGATCATCCTTCATCCCCTGGTCGTCATAGGCTCCGACGGCTGGGCCAGGGCCCCCTACGGACCCCTGGGAAAAGACAAGCCCCACCCCCGTTCCTACGGCACCTTTCCCCGCATGCTGGGCAGGTACGTTCGGGAAGAGCGGATCATGAGCCTCGAGCGGGCCATCGAAAAGATGACCTCCCTCACGGCGCGGAAATTCGGGATTTACGGCCGGGGGCAGATCAAGGAGGGATTTTTTGCCGACCTGTCCGTCTTTGACCCCGAGCGGGTTATCGACCGCGCCACCTGGACGGAACCACATCAATATCCGGAAGGAATCCCCTACGTCATCGTCAACGGCGTCCCGGTGATCCACGAAGGGAGCCACACGGAAAGGCTGCCGGGACGGATCCTCAGGAAACGTCAGACCATCATCCTTTAGGCGCCGGGATCGCGACGGCGACGTTCATTTCCCATCCGACAAGGCGTCACGAATCCTGCGGGACAATTCGTCCAACCGGAAAGGTTTCTGCAGAAACAACCGGACCCCCTTATCCATGATGGCTTTGGCCATGCCGTTCATGCTGTAGCCACTGGAAAGAATCGCCCGGACAGAAGGATTGATTTCCTTGAGCCGTTCGTACAATTGCCCGCCCCCCATCCCGGGCATGACCATATCCAGGATCACCAGATCGATGGCCTCCCACTGGGTGGCATAAATTTCGATCGCCTCCGCGCCGCTTTCGGCCACCAGGACGTGATAACCCATGCCGGCAAGCATATCCCGCGTCACCTCGATGACGGTCGTTTCGTCATCCACAAGCAGGATCGTCTCGTTTCCCCTCCGGACTTCGGAAACAATGGTCTCGTCCTTGTCCACCTTGTTCTCGGAGGCCGGCAGATAGATATTGAAGGTCGAACCATGTCCCTTCTCACTGTAAACATTGACAAAACCGCCATGCCCCTTGATGATCCCGTAGGCCGAAGCCAGTCCGAGGCCGGTTCCCCGCCCCATTCCCTTGGTGGTGAAAAAAGGATCGAAAATCCGCCGCCGGGTCGGCTCGTCCATCCCGATCCCGGTGTCGGTGACGGATAACTTTACATAACGGCCTCGATTGATATCGAAAGGCACCACATAGGAGGCGTCCAGATATACGTTTTCCGTTTCCAGGTATAGATCTCCCCCCCCGGGCATGGCCTGCCAGGCATTGAGGAACATATTCAGCATCACCTGCTCGATCTGTCCCCGGTCCACTTCTACCGGCCAAACTTCCCGTTGATATTTTTCATGGATAAGGATCTCTTTCCTTGTCCTGCCGAACATGGCCGCTGTCTTGGCCACAAGGTCATTGAGATCCGTGGGCTTCACCTCATAGCGGCCGCCGCGGGCAAACCCCAGCAATTGCCGGGTCAGATCGGCGCCGCTTTTTACCTGTTCCTCTATGGCCCGTAATTTTCTGCGATGGGGATGATCCTCGCTGATCTCCAGAAGCATCAATGAGACGTATCCCTGGATTCCCATGAGGAGATTGTTGAAATCATGAGCGATTCCACCAGCAAGGGTCCCCACCGCCTCCATCTTTTGGGCCTGGAGAAGCTGTGATTCCAGGCGGTGTCGATCCTCCTCCCCCTGTTTCCGCTCCGTCACGTTGCGGCAGACGAAGACCATGCCATAGGGTGTGCCGTCTTCATTCCTCAGCACATCGCCGTTGACCTCAAATATAGATATTCTTCCATCCTTCATGAGGAAGCGATATTCCATGGGCACTAAGCTACCCTCGAGCATCAACTTATAGTTCGTCAAGGCCCTATCCCGTTCCTGAGGGTCGAGGAACGAGAACATGTGGGCGCCGATAACCTCATCCCTTTCATAGCCGCTTATTTTCAGTCCCACATCGTTGATGAATTCAATATGTCCCTGGATATCCGTCCGCACCACGAAATCCGGGACGGCGGCAAGGAGTTTGGAATTCAGTTCCTCGCTGTTCCTGAGGGCGTCTTCTGCCTGTCGGCGCTCCGTGATGTCGATCCCCAGGCCGACAAAAAAATCGAACTCACGGTTATCCTTGTAAACGGGCCGGCCGTGCCACTCCACGACCAGGATCTTGCCGTCTTTCGCCACTACGCGATTCACGTTGAGGGTGGTGCGCCCATCTCGAACCATGGCGTCAAAGACCGTCTGGAGATTCTTCCGGTCCGATTCCGGGACAAAAACATGCAAATAGCCTTTGCCCACCACCTCGTCGGCGCGGAAGCCCAACGCGGCCAGCATGGCCCGGTTCATCATCAGGGTCCTGCCCTCCCCATCGATGGCTACGAAAAAGGCCGGTGACGATTGGACAATCGCTTCATTCAGATGCTTTTCCTTCCGGAACATCTCCTCGGCCATAACCCGTTCGGTAATATCCCGGACATTGATGATAAACCCCGCCACCACCGGGCTTTCCAGCATATTCTTGCCGTAGCCATCCAAAATGCGCTCCGTGCCGTCTTTGCGCAGCACCCTGAATGTATTGGGGATAACCGCTCCTTTCGACGCCAGCGCCCGGTAAAAATCCTGGAAGGCCCTCTTTCTGTCCTGTGGGGATATGATCTCTGCGGCGCCCCGACCGATCAATTCCCGCTGCTCATAGCCGAGGATCCTGTTTATGGAAGGACTCGCGTAGGTGATGAAACCCTTTTCATCGACGATAAAGACGATATCCAGGGAATTCTCGATCATCGCCCGGAAATACTCTTCTTTCTTTTGCAGTTCCTCATAGGCCTGTTTGCGCACGGTAATATCGTTCGCAATGCCCTGGGTGCAGATGAATTTTTTATCCGGAGCGCCGATGTCGCTGTCCGGAACGTCCCACTGTCCCCGGGCGGAGAGGGACACGTTGAGGTATTTCAACTCGTAATCCTGAACCTCCCGCTGCTTGGTAAGCAAACGTATTTCGAGGTTTTTCACTCTTCTGTCGCCGACGCGCCGCTCGACGAAATGATCATTGGATTTTGACTGGTCGTCGGGATGTACGATCTCCTCGAATCGTTTCCCGATGAGTTCTTCGGGCTCATAACCCAGTTTCCTGACCGCCGGGGAGATGAGCATGATCCTACCCTCCGCGTCGAGACGGTAAATGATGTCGGGGCTGATTTCATAGAGGGATCGATAATATCCCTCCGTTTCCCGCAACCGGTTCTCCATCGCGGCGAGTCTTTTCTCCCATTCCTCGCTTCGGGCCATATCCTCTGTTTTCTCCGTCATCCGCCACTCCCGTCCCATTTCATTCCCGTCATGGCGCCAGGGAATATCTTAAGCAAGGGTTGTATTACCTGACCTTCAAGACAAGCAGGGTAATGTCGTCGAACTGTGGTTCCTTGCCGGCAAATGCAACCACCGCCTCTTCCACCTTCCCGATAATCCCCCGGGCCGGCAGATTTGAGTTTTCACGAACTATCTCGATAAGCCGCCGCTCGCCGAAGGCCTCCTCCTCGACATTGATCGCCTCCGTCACCCCATCGGTATAGAAGACGATGGTATCCCCCGGCCGCAGGATCCGTTCGGCCTCCTGGAGATCGATGTAATGGGTGACCCCAAGGGCTATGCCCCGGGTCCGCAGCGATTCCACCTCGCCGCCGTTCCTGATGAGCAGCGGCGGGTTGTGACCGGCGTTTACATAGCGCAGCTTTCGCTCCTTGGCATTTAGGATGGCGTAGAACAGGGTGACGAACATCCCCGAAGTGGAATCCCGGCAGATCAGTTCGTTGGCCTGCTTGATGGCGGCGGCAGGCGAGGGGTTGTCCGTGGCGCTGGCGCGGACGATAGTTCGGGACAGGCCCATAAAGATTGCCGCGGGCATCCCCTTCCCAGAGACGTCGGCGATGACCAGGCCCCATGAACCGCGGGAGATGGGGATGTAGTCATAGAAGTCGCCGCCGATCTCCTGGGCCGGAATGTTGTTGGCCGCCAGGTCCATGCCTTCGATGTAGGGCGGATGCTGGGGCAGCAGGCGCAACTGGATGCCCCGGGCGATTTCCAGCTCCTTCTGGAGCCGCTCCTTTTCCGCCGTCGTGCAGCGGAGGTCCTCCATGTGGAGTTTCAGGTTCCGGGCCATGGTGTTGAAGGAGTCGGCCAGCACTTCCAACTCGTCCCCCGTCTTAACCTCCACGGTGTGCTCCATCTCCACGCGCCCGATGGCCTTCGCCCCGCGCATCAGGGCCAGGATGGGATCGGTGATCATCCGGGACAGGAAAAAGGAAATGGCGCCGACGATAAGGAACATGACCGTCATGATCATCACGAAGCTGGTGCGGATCCCTTCGACGACCTTCTTGATCTCCCCGCGGATGCTGTCGGTGGCCGTGGCGATCCGGTTTTTCGTCTCTTCGGCGGGGCGGGAGAATTCATCTATATAGGTGGTCGCAGCCACCATGTACTGCGTCCCCTGGATGGGGGCGATATACATGAACTTCCGGCGGATCACCCGATCCGAATCCTGCCAGTTGTAATAACCGCCCCCTGAGGAGCCGTCGAAGGTCTGCTCGAAGAGGGCCCAGAACCCCGGCAGCATGTCCTTCCAGTTGTGCATGTCATAGTTGACCAGTTCCCGGTTGGGGTGAAAGCGCATCACCCCCTGGCGGTCGAAGACAATGGTGTAGCCCGTGGCGCCCACGGACTGGACGGCGATGGACTGGAATACCTTGTCCGCCTGGAATTTCTCGATATGGGCGCCGGGATGGCGGCGCAGGTAGATGCCGCACTGCAGGGCCACGTCAACGGCCTTCTGGCGGATCATCTCGGCGCCCAGGTTCTCCAGGGCCTGAGCGCTGTCCGCCGCGGCGCTCTCACCGATCGCCGTGGTGGCCTTGACGGTGTATTGGCTCACTTCCTCGATGTCCCGCTTGGCGATGTAACCGAACAGGACCAGGGGGACGAGGGATATCCCGAGGAGCACCAGGAGCATCTTGGTGCGGATGCGGAGGCGGGGGTCTTTTACAGGCGCAGTCGCTGCCATTGCAGGTCCTGATCGAGTCGGTAGTAAACGTGGCGGCGGCCGTCCTCCGCCTTCTTGAGGACAAAGTCGGTGACCGTGTAGCCCCGGGCCAGATAGTGCATGAAGAGTGCCCGGCACTTGTCCCGGAGGGATTGGGCCCGGTCGCGGTCGGTCTTGAGGAGGCGGTCCTGATCGTAGGGAATTTCAATGAATATGGGGCTCCGGCTGGACTGGAAGAGCCACCGCTCGCCGTGCATCTCCAGGCCGTCCGCCCCGATCTGGATTTCATTGATGGTGTTATCGGTGGTGATGGCCGCCGTGTCCGCCGGAGGTATCCGCCCATCTTCCATGCGCTCCCGGACCCGTTCCGAGCCGATCATCCACTCCACGATGAAACGGTCCGTGGAGATGCCCCGGTTGAAATGATCGTTGGTGAAAACGGCGCTGTAATAGTTGAACCCGATTTCCTTCACCAAACCGCCCATCTTCCGGAGGTAGATGTAGCCGTTCCGGGATTGCAGGGGGTCGTAGGTCCAGCGGATCCGCGGGATGTTCCGCTCCTTGGCGCACTCGTAGAGGGCATTGACCATGGCGTCCCCCACATTCTTGTCCTGGTAGCGATCGTCAACACCCATCCGGGCCCCGTACCAGAATGGTCCGTTGTGGTCGAAATCGGCGAAGAGGGCCGCGAAACCGATCGGGCGGTCACCGTCGTACCAGGGGTCGGCCTGGGCCATTTCCATCCGTTCCGCCGGGGAATAGACCCCCTCGTCGAAGGCCGTGAGGACCAAGCCGTTGGTGAGGTAGGCAAGTTCAAAATAGACCATCGGGGCGTTCACCTCCCGGTAGCCCTCCTTTTTCCAGACCCGTTTCTCCAGCTCCACCACGTCGTTGAGCACCGTGGCCCGCAGGTATTTCTCCACCCGGATATTCCCTCTTCTGATGCCTTCCGTCATGATCTCCTGCCCTTTCCCCCCGCTGCCGGGTTATGCGCCCGCACGGACATCCGGGCGGGACCGCGAACACCGCCCGTTGTTTTTGGCGATAATCATGGTCAGGACGTTTTTGTCCCCTTCCCGCCGGTAGATTAGTTCATCCACCATCTTCTGGATCAGGAACACCCCCAGCCCCCCGACCTTGCGCTCCCGGATGCCGCATTTTACGTCCGGCTGGGGTAGGGAGCAGACATTGAAGGGTACGCCGCTGTCGAGAATTTCGATAATGAAACGGTTATCTTCGACAATTCCGCCCCGGACCTCCACTTCCCCTGGTTTTTCCCGGTAGGCGTAGCGGATGATGTTCACCAGCGCCTCTTCCACGGCCAATTGCACCCGGCCGATCTTCTCCGCGGCGAGGCCCTGCTGTTGCAGCCACCGGGATAAAGAAGCGATGAAATCTCCGAGATGATCGATGGTAGCTGGCAGGATGACACGAAAAAGGAACATGATACTTACCGGTTCCAGGCAAATGCCGCCAATGATTGGACTTTTTTCATGTTTCGGCCCTCCGGGACAGAGGTTCACAGGGCAGCCAGGGCGTCTTCGCAGCGGTCGTAAATGGGGAAAATCAACGAAAAACCCGAGATGTCGAATACTTCACGCACCGGTCCCGCGAGGCTGCTCAGGATGACCGTCCCCTCAAAATCTTCCAGTTGCTTGGCCAGGGCCAGGATGCTCTGAAGCCCGGCGCTGCTGATGTATTCCAGGGCGGTGAAATCAATGATGATGCGCCGATCTCCCTGGGCAAGGAGATCCGCGGCGGTGCGGTCGAACTGGGGGGCCGCGACGGCATCCATCCTTCCCGTCAATGAAATGACGACGGCCTGGCCTTCCTTCCTGACATCGATCTCCATATCATCCTCCCGCTCGGCGCTTTTTCATGACCTGAAGCCGGGGAAAATTAACATAGAAGGAAAGAAGCGGTCAAGACAATACTTTTTACGAATTCATCAATGTTGGCATAAATTTAATGGCCTTGACAGTCCGGCGGCCCGGATTTATAAGAGCCATCCCGGCCGGCGAAAGGCCGGGGAAAAACCGGTAGGGAGGAGAAAAGCGATGAAACTTCAGGACATGTTCAAACTCAACGGCAAGACGGCCCTTGTCACCGGCGGCGGCCGGGGCATCGGCAGGTTCATCGCCGCGGGACTTGCCGAGGCGGGAGCGGATGTGATCGTCACCTCACGAAAAATGAAGAACCTCGAGACGACGGCCCAGGAACTGGCGGCAACTTACGGGGTCCGCGCCTATGCACTCCCCTGCGATCTCGGGAAGGAGGAGGACATCGACCGGCTGGTGCAAGAGGCCGCGGACCAATGCGGCCGCATCGACATCCTGGTGAACAACGCCGGCGCCACCTGGGGCGCCCCTACCCTGGATTTCCCCCTGGAGAGATGGGATCAGCTTTTCAACATCAACATCCGCGGGGTATGGATCCTCACCCAGAAGGTGGCCCGGATCATGAAGGAGCAGGGAGGAGGAAACATCATCAACATCTCCTCCGTCATGGGCTTCCGGGGCTCCGAGGAGGAAGTCCATCCCGCCGTGCCCTACAACTCCACCAAGGCGGCGATCAATGTCCTGACCATGAACCTCGCCGTGAAGCTGGCCCCCTACAACATCCGGGTCAACGCCATCGCCCCGGGTTTCTTCCGGACGGACATGATGGCCTATATAGAAAAACCGGAATTCAAGGCCGCCCATGACGCCATCGTCAACTCCATCCCCCTGCGCCGCGTCGGCGACCAGGATGATATGAAGGCGGTGGCCGTCTTCCTGGCCTCCGACGCCTCGGCGTATATGACGGGGCACGTCCTTATCAACGACGGCGGGCTGCTGGCCAAGTAAAACAATGGACGGAGATTGATTTCCGCGTCAGGAAACTTCTCTGCCTTACTGGAACTTCACCTGGGGCGGCGCCTTCGCCGCCGCCGGGGCCTCGAAGAAGGCCGCCTTGTCGAAGCCGAACATCCCGGCCAGGAGATTGGCGGGGAAGCTGCGGATGGCCACGTTGTAATTTTTCACCGCATCGTTGTATCGCTTGCGCTCCACGGCGATGCGGTTTTCCGTCCCCGCCAGCTCATCCTGGAGGCGCAGGAAGTTTTCGTTGGATTTGAGCTCGGGATATTTTTCCACAACCACCAGCAGGCGGCTCAGGGCACCGGACAGCTCGTTGTTGGCCGCGATCTTGTCAGGAACGGTGTTCGCCCCGCCCACCCGGGACCGGGCGTTGGTCACCTCCACCAGTACATCCTTTTCCTGCTTCGCATAGCCCTTGACCGTCTCGACGAGGTTGGGGATCAGATCTAAGCGTCGTTGCAGTTGATTTTCCACCTGGGCCCAGGAGCTCTTCACCCCCTCGTCGAGGGTGACGAACTGATTGTAGGTCCCCTTGAAGAAACCGTAAAGCGACAGGGCCAGCAACAGGAAGGCAACCAGCACCCCGACCAGAATCATCTTTCCTTTGGACATCTCTTTACCTCCGTTTTTTCAGTTAAATAATTATTTCAGAAAATAAACATATATAATTGAATAATAAGCATATTATTAACGTCTCCCGTTGTCGCCCCTCATCCTGCCGGGGCACATGTCTTCCCGGGGCGTTACTCCGGAGCCGACGCCACCGCCCCTCATCCCGCCGGGGGAAAGGACATCGTATCGATCCGCCGGCAGAGGCCGGCGATCTCCCGCAGGTATTCCCGGAACAGCGCCATGATCTCGCCCGGGGAATAATTGTCCTTTCCCTCCCGGACAAGGAGGCACTTTCTGAACGTCTCCGCCCCGACACCCGCCGCCCGGGCGGCGGCCCCGACAATCTCCGGTCGTTCCCGGGGGATCTCCCGACCCAAAATCCACAGTAGGGCCTTGAATGAGGAAAGGAAGGCCGGCAGGGATTCCCGGATGAGGCCGCGGAGCTCCTTATCCTTTCCCTCCGTCTCCAGAAAGCGCTGTCGGAGGAGCAGGAGCTTGCCCCGGAGTTCCCGCTCCACCTGGAGGCGGAGATATTCCGGCCTGATCTCCAGGGCCGTCAGGACATCCTCTCCATACACCACTGCATGGTTTATCTTCATGTCGAGGAATTCAATGGGATAGGCATCCAGAGCCGCTTCGATGTAGTCCTTCGTCATGAACAGGGGGGTGGCCACCCGGCTCTTCCGCCATCGTGCCGTTACGGCCATAACCTTTTCCAGGTCCTCCATACCCCGCTCCGTCAGGACGACGAGAAAATTCAGGTCCGATTTCCCAGGGATGTAGTGCTGGTCCGCCCCGCTGCCATAAAGGATGAGGGCTACCAATTCGTCACCGAATACATCCCGGTAGTCCGCCGTAAGTTGGGGAAAGATCATTTCCGGTCGTTCAGGAATTTTGCCCATATGTGCCTCCTAAAAGCTGCCCCCGGCGCCGCCGCCGCCGCTCCCGCCGCCACCGAAGCCGCCGAATCCGCCCCCGAAACCTCCAAAACCGCCGCCGCCGAAACTACCGCCGCCGCCCCGCCGCCCGCCGCTCATAAGCCCGACGAGAAGCCAGGGGAGGATCTCCCGCCCCTGCCGCGTCCCCAAGAGGAAGAACAGGGCGATAGCGAACAGCGCCAGGGTCCAGAAATCCAAGCCCCCCTGCTGGCGCCGCTGTGGCGTCTGGGGCTGTTCCGGGGCCGGATTCCCCACCAGGGTGACCCCGGCGTTTTGCGCCACCACGGTGGCGATGGCGGTCATCCCGTTGGCCATCCCCTTCCCGAAGTCGTTCCGGCGGAAATAGGGGAGCATGTATTTATCCCGAATCTCGCCGACGCGGCCGTCCGGAAGGATGCCCTCCACGCCGTAACCTGTCTCGATGCGCATCTTCCGTTCCTTGACGGTGACAAAGAGGAGGACTCCCTTGTCCTCGCCCTTCCGTCCGATCCCCCAGGCCTGATAGAGACGGTTTACGTAATCGTTGATCTCCTCGTCGCCGATGGTGGCCATCGTCGCCACCACGAGGGCCGTGCCGGTCTTCTGCCAGACCTCACGAGCGAGGTTTTCCATCTGCTCGCGGTACTCCGGGGCAAGCACGCCGGCAAAGTCGTTCACCGCCCCCTGGGGCCGGGGAAAGGCCTCCTTTCCGAAGGCGGCGGCGCCGGCGAAAAGGACCGCCAGGAGGAGCGCCCCCCCCAGGAGGACCCGCCCGAACCGCCGTCTTGCGCCCTGCCCCTCCGCCATGATCACCATCTAAATATTCCCTGAAAATTCATTCCTATATGCTTGATTTCATTTACTAATAATTATATTTCTCTTAATTGACTCCTCTTCAAGGAGGATTAAGGTGGGGATGGGTCTATGTTTTATCCCCTTTTGGGACGGCAGCATCTTCCTGCACGTTTCCCCGGAAAGTTAGACCCTCATGTCCCTGAATTCAGTACGCCCTCACCGATACACTATCTTAGCCACCGAGGGAAGTATTTTCAAGCCCTGGCGATAATTCGCTATTGACAAGCGCGGGGATTTCTCTTCATACCCATAAGCGAAGAAAAAGGGGAATAAACGGATGAGCGAAGATAAGACTGCGGCGGAGACCCGGGGACTGGACAGGAAAGCAATCGCGGCCCGGGAGGCGGAAAGGGAAGCAACGGCGCCGGGTTGGCCGGGGGATGAGTTGCGGATGCCCGAAACGGCCCGCCGGCGCATGGAGGAATATCTCCTCCAGAGCGAGGAGCGCCTGCGGATTCAATACCGCTACATCCCCGTCCCGACCCTCACCTGGCGGCGGAAGGGGGACGATTTCATCGTCACCGACTACAACATCGCAATGGAAGAGCTGACCGACGGGATGATCGGGGAGCATCTGGGCGCCCGGGCCTCCGTGGTCTTTAAGATACGTCCCGACATCCTGGCGGATTTCCACAAATGCTACACGGAAAGGCGGGTCGTCAGGCGGGAAACCCCCTACCGCCTGTTCACGAACCGGAAGCGGAAGCACATCGCCTTCACCTACGCCTACGTCCCCCCCGATCTGGTCCTCGTCCACCTCGACGACATCACCCCCCGCAAGGAGGCGGAAGAGGCCCTGCTGCAATCCCGGCGGGAGCTGCGGCGCCTCTCCACCCGGTTGCTCGCCGCGGCGGAGCAGGAGCGGAAACGCATGGCCCGGGACCTTCATGACAGCATCGGCCAGCACCTCACGGCCATCAAGTTCAATGCGGAAAGCATCCTCGGCCTCCTATCGGATGGTCAGGAGGAACAGGCCGCCCGGTCCATCAAGGCGGGCATCCCGGTGATCCGCCAGACCATCGAGGAGGTCCGGCGCATCATCATGGACCTGCGCCCGACGATCCTGGACGACCTGGGTATTTTGGCCACCATATCCTGGTTCTGCCGGGAATTCCAGCAGATCTACGGCCACATCCGGGTGGAGCAGAAAATCGCACTGACGGAGGGAGACGTCCCGGGGGAACTGAAAATCGTCATTTACCGTCTCCTCCAGGAAGGCATGAACAACGTCGCCAAGCACAGCGGCGCCCGTCTGGTCCGGATCAGTCTGGGAAAGGACCGCCGGACGATCCGCCTGGCGATCGCCGACGACGGCCGGGGATTCGATCCCGCCGCCCGGCCCGGCCGGGATGAGCAAACGGGCGGCATCGGACTCGTGGGAATGCGGGAAAGGACGGAGTTTTCAGGGGGAAGAATGCGCATCGTCTCCGCCCCGGGCCGGGGGACAAGGATTACCGCCGCCTGGCCTCTTACCCCTACCCTTGCCGCTACTCCTCCATCGCCCGGCGCAGGCGCTGGGTCCAGAGTTCAAAGGCGCGGTTGACCTGATCCCAGCGGGTCCAGACCCGGGTGATGTCCACAATGGAGCCCCGGCTGCTCACCGTGAGCTCCCCCAGGATCTGGCCGGAAAGGGAGTCGGCGAACTGGGCCTCCACCGCCGCCTCGCCCACATCGACGGGGACCCCGAGGAGGGCCGTCGAGGCGATGTTCACCGCCGGCACCACAGGTTTCAGGTGGGTCAGGGCAGGCCGGACGATCAGGACGTCCGGGGCCGCTTTCTCTACCACCGGATAGCGTTCCCGCAGTCCCTTCACCAGGGCTTCATGAAGGCGGGCCGCAAGTTCTTCCGCCTCACCCGGCCGGAGTTCCACGGGAGGGTCGGCCGGGACGATCCGAACCTGCACCGGCGCGATGATCAGCTTGTCGTAACGCTTCCAGTCCACCCCCGATTTTTCCCAATACAGGACATGCTCCTCCTTCTGCGCCGGGCGCAGACGATCGTAATCGCTCAGGAATCCGGAGGGTCGCATCTGCGGGGCACCGCAACCCGTCAGCAGGAACAGGATCACCGCCCCGGCGATGAGCGTCGGCATACATTTCTTTCCGTCCATCCGATCCACCTCCTTGTTTTTATATGCTTTCCTGCTATTCGGTGACTAACCCCTTCTCGATGGCATAGGCGGTGAGGGCGGCGGCGCTGTGGAGGTCGAGCTTCTTCATGAGGCTGTCCCGGTGCTTTTCCACCGTCTTTAAGCTGATGCAGAGGAAATCGGCGATCTCCCGGTTCTTGCTCCCTTCGGCAACGAGCTTCAGCACCTCCCGCTCCCGGGGGGTGAGCCGCTCCCAGGGCGAGGCCGGGGCATCATTCTTCCGGCCCAGCAGATAGCCGTCGATTACCTTGTCGGCGATGTCGGGACTCAGATAGCGCTTACCCGCCAGGACGTTGCGGATCGCCGCCAGGAGTTCCTGATGGGTCGCGTCCTTGAGGACGTAGCCGGCGGCCCCGGCCCGGAGGCTGGCCAAGACGTACTCCTCCGTTTTATGAACCGTCAGGACCAGGATTTTCGTCGCCGGCACCTGCCTTCTCACCTCGCCGATGGCGTCCAGGCCGCCGAGGCGCGGCATGGAGAGGTCGAGAAGCAGGAGATCCGGTTTCAGCTCCCGGCAGCGGCGAATCGCCTCCCGGCCGTCCGCCGCCTCTCCCACGATGGCCAGATCCGCGCTCGCCGCCAGGAGTGATTTGAGCCCCTCCCGGAGGATCGTGTGATCTTCGGCGATAACGATTCTTTTCTTCCTTTCCGTTTTCATAACGGCACCGGATCATGGTTTCATCTTGCGGGCGGCCCCGGTAAAAACATGGAGAAGCTATAGAATATGGTAATTTATGTGTCAAGGACTATTGACATTTCCCTTTTTTATCCGTATCAACTATTAACCTAATTACAGGAGGCGCTGCGATGGCTACAGATTATGTCAAAGGAAGAATCTACAAGCTCGAGGTGGGATTGCTCCAGCCGGACCCACGGCAGCCCAGGAAGTACTTAGACCCGGAGGCCCTCAACGAACTCACCGCCTCCGTGCGGAAACACGGCGTCCTCCAGCCGGTCCTCTTCCGCCGGGACGATCAGGGCTCCCTCTTCCTCATCGCCGGGGAACGCCGCCTCATCGCGGCGCAACGGGCCGGCCTGGCCAAGATCCCCGGGATCTATGTGGAGGGAAAATACCGGGAGATCTCGCTGGTTGAAAACATCCTGCGGGAGAACCTCACCCCCGTGGAGGAGGCGGAGAGAATGAAACTGCTCATGGCCGAGGAGGAGTATTCCCAGACCCAGCTTGCCGAGATGCTCGGCAAGACCCAGTCTTCCGTCTCCAAGACCATGACCATCGCCAACCTGCCCGAGGACATCCTCGCCCAGGTGCGGGGAAATCCCAACATCCCCAAGACGATGCTTCTGGAAGCCGCGTCCGCCAAGACGGAGAAGGGGATGCGCACCATCTTCAACCGCTACATGATCCGGGAGGCCAAAAAGGCCGCCGCCACCGCCGCCCGGCCCCGTTCCTCCCATGAGGCCTCGATCATCAATCAGGTCGTGGTCTTCCAGGATAAGCTCTTCAAGGTGGACCCGACGAACTGGAGCGAGGAAAACCGCCAGGATCTTGCTGTGGCCCTCCAGGATGTTCGCGCCGCCGCCGACCGCCTCCTCCGGGAACTCGGGTTGGAGGAAGGAGAGAAGGGGGAGGATGAGACGCCGCCGCCGACCGACAAACCCACCATGAGCCTGTTGTGAAAACAGGCACCCACAACCTGCTGTCAACGCGGCGGCATTTCTCGGAATCTGTCGTGAAAGACAGGGGCGCCACCACCGCGAGTGCGTCATCCTCAGGGAGGCACATCGAGACGCGCCCATCGTACGGGGAGGCAAAATGCAAACCGCGGTAAAATTTGCGCAAGGCCGTTTTTCGCCGCCTCTAAAATAGACATTTTTTCGTAAATTGTCAGTTCATCAATATATACATATATTTAAGTGTTATGAATTATTCATAATTTTTTCGGGGGTACTTGAAATAACGTTATAATAACGATTTTCACGGCTTCAAAATCGCTATTATAAGAAAATCAAGGCGTGTGATAGGGCGTGGAAGTCGCTCGACAGCGTATAGGCATCATTATCTTTGGCAAATCGATCCTCCACGATCATTCCGAAGAAGAGGTCCGGGGTTATCGGGAAGCGCTCAACCTCATTCATGCTTTTTTGCATGCTACCACCAGGGAATCGAGGTCGGCAGATATATCAGCCTCGAACGCTTGATCGAACAAAACAGGTAAGGATATTATGAAGCCTTGAAAGTGGGTTCCCAGGGCCGGCATGAAGGCAGGCACAATCCCTGGCACTCTATCAATTTCACCTGTTTCATCATCAAAAGCGCCTATAAGGTAATAACCTTTAATATGGGTAATAAATCAGGTAATGGAAAATGAACGACACCGATTCCGCCACCCTTAATAACCGATACCGGTAAAAGATTTGCAAAACACAAACAGGAAAGGCGACAGTGATACCGTTGTAGTTGTTGTATAGAATTATTTCATGATTCAATAAAGAAAGGAGGTGAATGTATGGATGGTTACGAAATAATGATGGAGATTTCCGGCGCCACGGCCATGTGGACCCGGCCTGACACGGGTGATTGTCCCGTAAGCTATCCGGCGCCGACTTATTCGGCGGCGAAAGGAATATTCGAGTCCATTCTCTGGGGTCCGGCGGTAATGATTTTCCCCACTAGAGTCGAGATTTGCGCCCCTGTCCAATACCATAACTATCAGACAAACTATGGGGGACCGCTCAGAAAGGCCCGAGTAATCGAAGGTGGAGGAGGATTTCAGCTTTTGGCGACTGTCCTCATCGATGTCTGTTATCGTCTTTATGCAGAGGTGCTTCCTGTCCCCAGGGAACAAAAAGGCCGTTTGCCTGATACAGCCTACCAGTGGGATAGGAAAACAACATCACCGGGACACGCCTATCGAGACATTTTCTATCGCCGCCTTAAAAAAGGCAAGTGCTTTACCATCCCCTTTCTTGGCTGGAAGGAGTTTGGACCGAATTATTTCGGTATGTTCCGTGAAGATACGAAGATTCAACGAGACATTGACATGTTTATCCCCTCGATGTTGCGGGAGGTCTTTTCAGAAGGCTATGCATCAACATGTGCATTCACTTACGACCAGAACGTCAAAATTGAAGCTGGCACATTGACTTATGCAAGGAAGGAGGGGCAATTATGCTGAATGAACTTTATCATTTGTCTGAAGTGCTGGGCGGTGAAGGAATCTCCCTGCCGGTTTGGCATAAAGATTTCAAGCCTCTGCCAAACGCTTCGGCCAAGAAACCATGCTACCGGATCATGATCGGTGCAAATGGTTCCATCACAGAGATAGCGCCCATGCAAGGGGATCTTGTAGCATGCTTGCGGAAGTGGGAGCAAAGCAATGGGCATTCCTTTCCCGGTTTCAATATCCAGCCGCTTTACCGTATTGCGGACGAGGATCGGAAGAAAGCACTAAAAACATGGCGAAAAGACAACAAGTCTATTGATAGGACAATTCTTAAGGAATGGTGCGCGGATGCGGAGGCAATTAACTGGGATGAAAAGTTCAACAAGAAAATGAATAAATGTCTCCAAGCAATACCCCGGGAACTATACGTTCGCTGCTCTGCCATACCCGGCGACTTTGCGGCAATGAATGATCTTTGCGAACGCGTCACGGCGTGGGGTGACGATTGTTCGACCAAGTTTTTTCAATGCCTGGAAATTTATATTGCCGGAGTGATCGAAAAAGGCGAAGCTGTCTCATCTTTGCTTCCAATCTTGTTCCATGACGCATCCCTCAAAAAGAAACGTGAAGATGATCGAGGTTCTCTTTCCATTTTCCTGGATGTTCCGGATTGGAAAGAATATCCTGTCGCCCATGCAAAGACGATGCACCAAATCAACGAATGCCTTTTGAAATCAGCAATTAGGGACGGTACAACGGATAAACGTAACAACGAAGATGCCTTTGGCCATGACAATGATAGAAATGAAGAAAAGCTTCCTGAAGTAAAACTGCCTTTTATCGGCACTGTGAAACTGCGGGCAATGAATAGCGAATCTCCTTGCCAGTATCGCTATGGAACCATTGATGCAAAATCTTTTCGCATCGGCGCAGAAAGCCGTAAAAGGATGAAAGGCGCCCTGGAATGGCTTAGTGCACCCCAAAGAGAAGGAGAAACATGGGGAAGGGCAGATATAAAGGAGTTGCTCTTCGCTTATCCGGCAACTTTGCCCAAATTACCGCTAAAACTGGCGGCATGCTTAGGAACACAGGCTGCTGATGACAAGGAAGCTCGTTTTGAGAATTATGCCGGCGATGTTATCAACTGCCTTAGAGGTACGGCGCCGTCACTCAAGGAAATTGAACTAAGCATTTTTTCTCTTCGGAAAATGGACAAGGCGCGTACAAAAGTCGTGTTTCATCGCCATTATTCAGCACAGCGGTTGGCGGATGCGGCAAATGATTGGCAGATGGGTTGTAGCAACATCCCAGTTATTAAACTACTGGCATGGGGAAATGAGAAAGGAAAATATATACCTTGTGATCCTATTGTGCCGTTTCCGCTGCAAATTGCCGAATGCCTCAATCTTGTTTGGAAAATGGCGGGCGCTGCCAAACAGGTGAAGAAAAAAGTAAGAGCTGATGATTCAGAACCTTATCCCTTACAGGCTGTTCCTAAAACAGCAGGCATCGAATTATTGCTCGATGCGTCGGCGCCAAAAAGACTGGTACCGCACTTGCTCACCATTGCATTAAACAATGGCAGGGGATTATTTTTATCCCTGGGCAACAGCCTTCATCGTGGTGATATTATCAACCTTGATGGCGTTCACAAACATAAACAATTGATGCCGGCAATTCTGGGGCTCTTGCTCTGGATGATCGACATCAGGAAGGAGTTTTATATGAATGACTCACCTTATCTGGTCGGGAAAATACTTAAAGTCGCCGATGAGCTGCATGCCCTGTACTGCAAAGAGGTAAGAAACGACAATCTGCCACCACAATTGATTGGCAATGCCTTGATGGTTGCAGCCCTTGACAGCCCTATTCAGGCCCTCGCACAGCTGGCGCTACGAATTGCCCCTTATCTGGGGTGGGCGCGAACAAACTCAACCCCATCGGCAGGATTGTCCCGATATTTTCTTAAGGAACTCGGACTTGTCGAAGAAAAGCTGCGTGACACGCCTTTACCGACACGCCTTGACGATGCGGCAAGGGCGCAATTGCTTCTCGGGTATATCTCCGGAAGACAGACAAATGATTAAACCGACATTTTACAAAGAAAGGAGACCCTCATGGACGACAAAATAAAGCGTGCTACCGGTCTATTGATCATCGAAGTGGTCAATTCAAATCCAAACGGCGATCCGGATCGTGAGAGCGACCCACGACAGCGGCCCAATGGCCTCGGTGAAATCTCCCCCGTTTCCTTCAAGAGAAAAATTCGTGATCTGGTTGAAGATGCGCAAGGCATCGTCTTTACTGCCATAGCTGATAAGCTGAAATTGAATAAAGAAGATTTCAAAATTCTCGAGTCAAGGGGACGCAACAGAAAAACAATCATGGATGAAATGGGCGACATGAAGAATTTTAATGATGAGAATTTTAAAAACAGTACGTTTGTAAAAAAATATTGGGATGCCCGGATTTTTGGCAATACATTCCTTGAAGGCGAGATGGATAAAGGCACCATCAAAACCGGTGTTGTTCAGTTTGTCCTGGGACTATCCGTGGCGCCCGTTCTCATTCAACGCCATACAAACACCAATAAAGCAGGCGTTGAGGAAGGAAAGTCCCAGGGCATGGCCCCGTTGGCATACCGCGTAGTCGAACACGGCGTTTACTTCATGCCCTTCTATGTAAATCCAAGCCAGGCCCGCAAATCCGGTTGCACACAGAAGGACGTGGATTTGCTGAAAGCCCTTATCCCTTACGCTTACGATCATAACCGTTCCGCCATCCGCCCGGATGTGCGCATCCGGCATGCCTGGTACATGGAGCACAAGGATGCCCTCGGCAGTTGTGCTGATTGGAAATTGATCGATACTTTGACGCCAAAGCGTAGCGGCAACGATCCCAAACAACCATCTACAGCCTGGGGTGATTACGATGTCCCTACCAAACTGCCGGATGATTTGAAGGATAAAGTGTCCTTCGTTGATTTAATGGAGCAGGTCTGATGCCCTTTGCACACAGTGCCGACCCGAAACGCGGCATCCCACCCCAAGACTATGCCGCCCACATAGGCGGCGTGGTCAAAAGGGCAACTCGCGCCGCAAATGAGGCGGGAAGCTATTCATTCCAGTGTGGTAAACTGCTACGGGAAATCGTTCCACTTGCCGCAGCGTATCACGATCTGGGAAAGCTGGACAAGGCTAATCAGGATGTTCTTTCCGGAAAGCGCAAGGCAAGAAATCTACCTGTTCAGCACACCGACGCCGGCACAGCCTATTTACTTGATCAACTCCAGGTATTGATCGGCGCTGTTCTGATTCGGTCCCATCATATCGGGCTCCCGGATTTTATCGAGGAACAAAACCGTGGAGAGAAGAACCTTTTCCGTGATGTATCCATTATCGAGCGGGTTAACCAAGCCCTTCCTGAAATGATCAAAATACATAATGAGACGAAAGACTTAATCAAAGTCATTAGCATGACGGAGGGTACAATTTCCTGTAACCCGTCTCTTTTTTTCCGCCTCGCCCTTTCTTGCCTGGCCGATGCCGATCATACCGATACGGCTATCCATTATGGCGATCAGGCAGCTGAAGAACCGGACATTCCATTGCATCCTGAAGACCGTATTGCTGCTTTGGATCGGTATGTAGAAGCGCTGAGAAAGGATGATTCTCGTTCACGTTTGCGCGCAAAGGTTTATGCGGCTTGTCGAGACGCTGCCGTAGAGTCCGCTATCGCCTCCTGCGACAGTCCTGTTGGCACCGGCAAAACAACGGCGGTAATGGCGCACCTCTTGTCGGAAGCCAAGCGGCGGAATCTAAGACGTATTATCGTTGTCTTGCCGTTTACCAACATTATTGCTCAGTCCGTCGAAGTATATCGTAAGGCTCTGGTTCTTCCTGGTGAAAATGCTGAGCAAGTTGTCGCTGAATTGCATCATCGCGCCGATTTTCAAGACCCGCAGAGCCGTCTTTTAACAGCCCTTTGGAAAGCGCCGATCATTGTAACGACCGCCGTCAGTTTTTTTGAAACGCTGGCATCAAACAAACCGGCTGCCTTACGGCGTCTGCACAATTTGCCTGGCAGCGCTATCTTTATCGATGAATCTCATGCCGCGCTACCGGCAAAATTGTTGCCGCTGGCCTGGCATTGGATTAAGCGTTTCGGGGAGGAATGGGGATGTTATTGGATACTTGCCTCCGGTTCACTCAACCGGTTTTGGAAAATCGAAGAGTTTGACGAAGAAAAACCGGATATACTGGAAATAATGCCGCCAAGATTGCGAACTCGTTTGGCCGAATATGAGAAGCAACGGATAGAATATAAATATATTGAGTTACCGCTTGGGGTAAAGGAACTCGTGGAGTGGGTGGCCACACGACCCGGCCCACGCATCGTTATATTGAACACGGTGCAAAGCGCCGCAGTCGTGGCAAGAGAATATCTACAAGCCTTTGAACGCTTATCGATAGAGCATTTATCCACAGCTCTGACCCCAACTGACCGAGATATGACCCTTGCCAGGGTAAAACGCCGGTTAGCGGATCCAAAAGATACTGAATGGACGCTTGTGGCCACCTCATGTGTCGAAGCCGGCGTTGACTTGTCTTTCAAAACCGGGATTCGCGAAGCGGCATCGTTGGTTTCCCTCCTTCAAACCGCCGGACGTGTAAATAGACATGATCATATCAATGCGGAGACAGTCTGGACGGTAGTGCTCAAAGAGGAAGATCTGATAAAAAGTAATCCTGCTATGCGCGACTCTTCGAAGGTTCTGCTCGAACTATTCGCAACTGGTAATGCCATATCCCCCGATCTTTGTACCGATGCACTTAAACGTGAGATCCGCATGGCCGGAGATTTCCCTGATACACTCATGAAAGCGGAAATAGGCTTGAGGTTTCCCCAAGTAGAAAAAATATTTCGGGTAATTGAAGGGGATACGCGGACCGTGGTTGTTGATCAGCGTCTCGTTGAAAAACTTGAAAACCATCTTCCCGTTGATTGGCGAAAGATTCAGAAGGGGGCTGTGCAAATATGGGCGTATCGTCTTGACAAGCTGCGCATACCTGAAATTCGGGCGTATCCGGGTATCTTTAAGTGGGTGTATGACTATGATGATTTCATAGGGTATATGACCGGAATTTTAAAAATGTCCAACGATCCTCATAATTTTATCATTTAGTGACCTATTAGGATATTCGTTGTATGGATAATGATTTGATTCCCATATCTGCTTTATCTCACTACTCATTCTGCCCTCGCCGTTGTGCGATTATCCACATTGAGCAGATATGGGAGGAAAACCGTTTTACCGCTGAGGGTCGGATCATGCACGAACACGTTCATGAGGAAGGAAACCAGATGCGTAACTCTGTGCGGATAGAGCGCGGTATCCCCCTGCTCTCCTTACGAATGGGGCTGGTGGGCAGAGCTGATGTTGTAGAATATTACAAACAACTCGACGATACATGGTTGCCTTTTCCCATAGAGTACAAACGCGGTAAACCTAAAATGGACAACAGCGACAAGATCCAACTCTGCGCTCAGGCTATGTGTCTCGAAGAGATGCTCCATATTAATATTGCCGCTGGAGCCATTTTCTATGGGAAGACACGAAGACGTCTCGATGTAATATTCACCAACAAGCTCCATCAGGAAACGGAATTAGTCGCCAGGCAGGTCCACGCCCTCATCAAATCGGGGATAACACCAAAGCCAGTCTATGAAAAACGTTGTGAAAGTTGCTCGATCTTGGATATATGTCTGCCGAAATCCATTCAGAAACGACGTTCCGTCAAACAATATATAACCCGCATGACAAATGAATATTGACCTGGCCGGCAAATATCTTTGGTAATGGATCTGTAAGTAAGAAAGGAGGGGAATCTCTATGGCCACAAATGAAAAGGATCGTGGTGAAATTCTTAAGAGTGAACTGATCCTATATCAAGCTGAAGACGGTCAAACCAGAATTGAAGTCCAACTTCAAGATAAAACTGTTTGGATGAGCCAATTGGCTATGGCGGAATTGTTTCAGACAACTGTCGCGAATATCAATATTCATTTAAGGAATGTTTATGATGAGAAGGAGTTGGATGAGCATTCAACTGTTAAGGATTACTTAATAGTTCGCCGGGAAGGTGCCAGGAACGTGCAACGGGCTGTCAGGCACTACAATCTCGATGTAATTATTGCTGTGGGTTATCGCGTAAAATCCAACCGCGGCACCCAATTTCGCAGATGGGCCACGGAACGGCTGAACGAATATCTCGTCAAAGGTTTCACCATGGATGACAAGCACCTGAAGGAAGGTGCCAATATCGGATTAGATTACTTTGACGAGCTGCTGGAACGTATCCGTGATATCCGCTCCAGCGAAAAGCGCTTCTATCAAAAGATTCGAGATATTTACAAATTGGCGGTGGATTACGATCCAAAGGCGGAAGAGACATTGGAATTTTTCCAGATTGTCCAAAACAAACTTCATTTTGCTATCTCCGGAAAGACCGCCGCCGAATTGATTTCTGAACGGGCTGATTCGACAAAGCCAAATATGGGACTTACCTCATGGAAAGGTGCAAAAGTTAGAAAAACTGATGTTACTATAGCCAAGAACTATCTCAATGAGGAAGAACTCGAAGGACTAAACAGTATTGTGACCATGTATCTGGATTATGCTGAAGACCAGGCAAAGCGACATCGTCAGATTTTCATGCGTGATTGGAGAAAGAAACTGGATGCATTTCTTGCATTTAATGAGAGGGACATCCTCACTGATGCCGGTAAGGTCAGGAAAGCGGTGGCTGATCAATTGGCCTTGGAACAATACGAGAGATTTCGAAGGCACAGGCTGGAAACAGAGGCGACACGGGAATCAATGGCTGATGATACCGAATTACAACATTATCTTCACAAGAAGAAATGAAACTAAGCCATCAAACAACATGCGATAATAGATATTGACACACGGAACTGATAACCGACTGCCAGCCGAAGTCGATTCAGAAGCGGCGGTCGGTGAAGAATTATCTCTAACGCATGACAGGTGAATCGTGAAAAAACATCTCAATACCCTTTTTGTCACCACGCAGGGCTCCTATCTCGCCAAGGAAGGCGAGACAATCGCTGTCAAGATCGAAAAAGAGGTCCGCCTGCGGTTGCCCATTCATACGATAGGCGGCATTGTCTGTTTCGGCAATGTTGCGTGCAGTCCTTTCCTGATGGGCTTTTGTGCCGAAAACGGCGTCGGCGTGAGTTTTCTCAGCGAACACGGACGGTTTTTGGCAAGGGTGCAGGGTCCCGTTTCGGGCAATGTCCTGCTACGCCGCGAACAATACCGGCGCGCCGATGATCCACAGACGTCCGCCGAGTTGTCCCGATGCGTGCTTGCGGGCAAGATAGCCAACAGCAGGACCGTCCTTCAGCGGGCCATCCGGGATCACGGAGAGAAGATCGCCGCCGATGAGGTCGGTTTTGCCGTTAAGCGGCTCAACCACTACCTGGAGATCCTGGACGGGGATCATAATCTTGATACGCTCCGGGGGTTTGAAGGAGATGCCGCCCATATCTATTTCCGTGTCTTCGATCATCTGATTGTGGCGCAGAAAGATAATTTTCACTTTGCGGAGCGTAACCGCCGACCTCCCCTGGACAACGTCAACGCCCTGCTCTCCTTCATCTACACCCTTATCGTCCACGATATCCGCTCGGCCTTGGAGGTGGTGGGCCTCGATCCCGCCGTTGGGTTCCTCCATCGCGATCGACCGGGACGGCCCGGCCTTGCCCTCGACTTCATGGAGGAATTCCGGTCTTTCCTTGCGGACCGGCTGGTATTGTCGTTGATAAATCTCCGCAAGGTCCAAGGAAAAGGCTTTACCAAAAGTGAAACCGGGGCGGTGACAATGAACGATGAGACGCGGAAAACGGTTCTCGTTTCCTATCAGGAACGGAAGCAGGAAGAGATATTTCATCCCTTCATAGAGGAAAAGGTAACCATCGGAATCCTCTTTCATATTCAGGCTATGTTGATGGCCCGTTATCTCCGGGGGGATCTGGACGGCTATCCACCGTTTATCTGGAAGTGAGTTAAGATTTAGTGGTTATGCTTCTTTTACGGAGGCGGCAATGTTCATTTTAATAAGTTACGATGTAGCCATGCAGGATGGCGGCGGCGCCCGGCGTTTGCGTCGGGTCGCCAAGGCCTGCAAGGATTATGGTCAGCGTGTGCAATACTCGGTATTTGAATGTATCGTGGAACCGGCCCAATGGGCCAAACTGAAAGATCGACTGATCAAAGAGATAGATCCCGATCAGGACAGTCTCAGGTTTTATTATCTTGGCGCCAACTGGCGCAGACGGGTTGAACATGTGGGGGCCAAGAAAACCATCGACCAGGAAGGACCGCTGATCATATGACTGAAGGCCGCGAACCTCAAGCATCCGCACTTTTACCGGGAGGTTCGCGGCGTGTGTATGTGTTAGATATTGTTTACTTTATTCTGTTGATCTTTGAAAATTGAATATAGAAATGAATTCTCTATACAACGTTCGCGGATTGTATTAGAAATGATCAGTGATACCAATATTTTACATGTAGTGGGTCGCGCCCCGCGCGGGCGCGTGGATTGAAACGCATACGAAGACCAA